>Ga0163152_10004695_pt1 | contig 16644 bp, 6 predicted proteins | sample OliLakLV19MP8IB2_FD_148635 | JGI IMG/M metagenome (GOLD analysis project Ga0163152, IMG submission 148635) | Freshwater microbial mat bacterial communities from Lake Vanda, McMurdo Dry Valleys, Antarctica - Oligotrophic Lake LV.19.MP8.IB-2 | ecosystem: Environmental > Aquatic > Freshwater > Lake... | reverse complement strand
GCATTGCGCTGGATGCTTCGCGGCCGGCATTTGCCGCCACAGTACGAATTCTCGCCCGAAACAGAACATACATTCTTGCAAAGAAGTGATTATCAGGTCGTACCGTCCGAAGTTGCGGAATCGCTGAAATCCTTCTGAAACATAATCAACCTTTTAAGACACTGCCGATAAATCTGCCATCAAAGACGGTACCACTTAGCGGGCGGACAGTGTCACAGTCTGTACGATGTCATCCGGTTGAACAATTGGCTTGGGTGGCGGGTTGATCCATGCAGCTGTAGGGAGCGCAATTGTTTTAGGTGTACCGCCAACAAACCTTTCTGGATGAGCCTGGTAGGCCGACTTAAGTACCGCCTGCCTTTGTGAAGTACATTCTTTAGCCTGTCCCGAATGCACCGCATACGGTGTCATCAATGCAATTCCGGAATGGTAATGCTCGTAATTGTACCAAGTCACAAAGCGCTTGCAGTATGCCTTTGCATCCTCAATACAACCAAACTGATCAGGGTAGTTCGGTGCATATTTTAACGTTTTGAATTGACTCTCTGAATACGGATTGTCGTTGCTAACATGCGGTCGGTTGAGCGACTTAGTCACGCCCAAGTCTGCCATTAAGAGTGCCACCGTTTTTGAGGTCATCGCAGATCCACGATCTGAATGGATGATCAGCTGATCCTTGTCAATGCCCTGCCGCAAGCATGTTTCACCGATCAGCTCTTTCGCGAGCGCTCCTGTTTCTGCGGTAGAAACGCGCCAGCCGACTACATAACGGCTGTAAATATCGATGATCACGTAGAAGTAATAATATGTCCACTTCGCTGGACCCAATAATTTCGTAATGTCCCAGGACCACACCTGATTCGGCGCCACCGCAAGTAATTCCGGTTTCTTGTAATTTGGATGACGAAGCTGATTCCTTCGCTCTCGGACCTCTTTGTTCGCTCGCAGGATCCGATACATCGAACTAATCGAGCATAGGTAGCGGTTCTCGTCCAACAGCGTCGCGTAGATTTCAGCTGGGGCCTTGGCCGCAAATCGCGCTTCGTGTAGCGTGTCCAGAACCAACTGTTGCTCATCAGGAGTCAGCCCTCTGTAATGCTTTCGTTTTACAGTGTTCTGCTTCTCCGCCTTGGGCTTCCTTGAGCGATAATAGGTGGGAACGGTCATGCCGACGGATTCGCACGCCTCCCGAAGGCTGCAGGCACCTTTTGCGACGCACTCGGTAATCTCGTGTGCTACTCGTCGTCTTGATTCTTTTCCATTGTCTCGCCCAGGATCGCTGCAATTTTTTTTTGAAGGTCAAGGAGATCTCCGGCCTTTTGAAGTTGCTTGGACAAACGTGCATTTTCCGCTCGCAGCTGTTTGACTTCATTTGCAAGGGGATTCACTTTCGGTCCGCGTTTCGGTGAAGGTTCGCTTAATTTTTCAGCCGCGCGCCACTTTTGCAGGTGCGAGGGATACAAGCCTTCGCGGCGCAGTATTGCGACTACAGTGCCGGCTGGCGCGGCATCAACTTCTTTAAGAATTTTCTTTTTGTAGGCCTGCGAAAATGTACGACGAACTGGTCTCTCAACGACCTCCGTATCCGGCTGTTCATCAACCTTGGAACCATTTCGATTGGATGAATGACCTAGGTCCACCCACTCTGGATGCTTGTGCCGCAATTTCCGGAACCACTGGTAGTAATTGTTGACCATTACTCCGTGGAGTTCGCAGTACGCATTCACGCCATCGGGATAGGCTCTGGCTTCTACGATAATTTTAGTCCAATAACGTTCTCTGGCCGCTGGCGTTTTTCCTGGTGTCTTTTTCATTTTCACTCCGAAATCAAAAGCAGCATGAACCAAATGCGATACCAGAGCAAGGCACTCCAAACGTCGGCCGGTCGCATAGATACTCGATATGTAAAATCCGGGCGTTCAGCTCAGGGCTTACCCTAAACTTTGGCTCAAAACTGTCTCACTTATCATAGACACAGAGGGCCGGCTCCAGTAGCGGTGATTTCGATATCGTCCATGCTTACAACATTTGCCCCACTAAGTGTGACATTGCCGTTGTTCGTGGCTCCTGATGTAAGTATAAAAATACCGTTTGGCAAATCTATGTTACCGGTACCACTGGCAGTCGCTTGAACATTACCTCCCGACCCGCCAGCGCCAATGGACTGGGTGTCAATAGCGTTAACGGAGAGCCCTCCGTTGCCGAGGTTGGTAATTGAAACAGAGCCTCCGTTGCCTAAATCACTAGTAGTTAACACATTTCCGATAGTGACTGTAGAGCTGCTAGTGGCTGTCACGGTGACGGGGCCACCATCTGAGGTGGCACTGCCTGATGAATTGAGGGCTTCGACATTAATGGCAGTCGTCCCCGGACTGCCAATATTGACAATACCCGATTTGCCTGTCCCGTTGCCGCCCGCTGTTATGTCGAACGCTGTGATTGGCCCTGCTGTAGCGTTGACTGAGACGGCACCGCCCGCGGTGTTAGAGAAGTTAGCGGATGTGGTTATCAGTAAGGTTGTGACACTAGTGGTACCACTCACGAACACGCCACCACCGTTCACACCGGCATTTTGTCCGTCCGTAAAGATGTTGCCGCTTATAATACTGCCACCACCTGAAACGGTGACAGCTTTTCCGTTCGTTCTCAAGTCGCCTGTGATTATATTGCCTGCAGTCGCTGCTCCAGTTCCGAAACTGCCGGAGTTTATATTCCCCTGTGTGGGACCAGCACTTGTCTCAATTATCACTGGCGAGACGGCTACGGTCGGTGCGGCGGCAAATACGGCGATTGTGCCACTAGCCCCGGTGCCACCACCACGAGTATTGAGTTGCCCCACATTGACTGCAGAACCGCTTGTCGCACCTCCTGTGATGGTTATGCTTCCGTTGCTTCCGCCCACCCCACTACCGCCTGTAGTTATAGTGACAGCGGATGGTACTGTGACTGTGCCCTTGCCGGCTCCGCCGAATGCTAGAATTTGAAGATTACCACCATTGACGGTGCCAGTCCCGGTGCCGCCAGTTCGAAGAGTCGTAAGTCCAGTGAGGTCGATGCTACCGCCTGCAGCCAATCCACCAGTTATGTGTAGATCTGCAGGGACCGTGAAGTTGGCTCCGGCGACTAATAACATGGTGCCGCCCGTGCCACCACTAGATGAAGTGTCCAGCGTCGTGACGCCAGGATTTACTGTGATATCTTGTCCTGCGATAATCGAGAGCGGTTGACCATTAGTGATCTGGTTTGACATGATCACTACATTTCCCGCGTTAGAAATCAGGGGGTCACCGGTAGTGTTCATCTCGCCCATGAGCAGCGTGGCGGCTGTCGAATTGAATTGCGCGGAACCACCGGTGATATTAACGAGTCCGGTGACATCTCCCACATCAGCAGATACTGCGCCGTCCCCGGATACTATGTTCAGCTCCTTGGAATGCCAATCACCGCCGACCAAAGTTGTATTGGTCTTCGGATAAGACCTCGGTATTGTCGCGATATTGATGTTGCCAGAAAGCGCGCGGATTTCACCACCGGTATTGTCGATGAAAAGGTGGGAATTCGTGGGAGCGCTAACAGCAACACTCTCTGTCATCGAAGTAACGAGCCCCTGATTTTGAATTTGGTTCGCGTTGAGCGAAACAGTTCCTCGTGCTTGGACCATACCCGAGTTGCTGAACGACCGACCGGCAGAGAGTTCCAGATCTCCGGAACTTGTAATTTGCCCCTGGTTATTGAGGTCTCGATCGGCTCTCAGTGCGAGATTTAGTTTGGAGTTTGTTGAGCCGAACTGGGACGCTATTGAAGCAGGAACATCGGTTGTAATTAAACCGCTTTGCTGGTTGCTAATATCTCTTGCGCCAATAATGGCTGTAGTGGTCCGTCGATTGCTTGACGTCGCGTAGAGTGATCCGAAGTTGACGAGATCATTGTTGACTCTGACGCCGTCGGCACGGCGGCCTAAGTCGCCGGACACTTCTACACCTTGCGGTATCACTAATTCGGAAGTTCTGATTGTTCTGCCAGCGTCACTGACGAGGTTAATATTCAGGGCACCATCTGTGGCGGCGCCGCTGGAATTCAATGTTAGTCCTTGAGCGCCTGTTACCAATTTCTGATTGAGTGCGGCGTACTCTGCTGCTGTGACCTTAGTCCCAGCAACAATCTCTTTGGTTCCCTCTCCGATACTGATGGTTGCTGACGAATCGCCGAGCAAGTTACTTCCAACCGTAATGTTGGTGTTGGTGGAAGAGAGGTCTAGAGAAACTCCGTTGTGTATATTTCTGTTGTTACCATTACCGCTCAGATAGGTACTGCGGACATCGGAGGTCTGCGGTCGCGAAGTCCTGAAAGTGGAAATTTGACCAGGTAAATAATTTTGACGTGCCGCCCTTCTAAGTTCGCGCAGATGGTTTTGTCCATTACCAGGCACTATCGGTGGACCGAGAAGCGCGATTGAGTTATGTTCAATAGCATTGGGAGCCACAGGTGCAGGCGTCGAAGCCGAACTATGTCGAAGCGCGCGTAACTCACGCCGCTGAGCTCGCAACTCAACCCTGGCGTTAATGACATTCATGTGCCTGGTTACTCTGTCGACATTGTTTGCGTTTGCCGCTGCCGCGCTTAAGGATAATGAAAATGCGAATAGGCAGGCACCAAGCCTGCGACCGTTACGCGACTGCATCTCTAGTGAACTCATCTCGTCACCTGCTGGTTGTCAAATGATAGCGATAATGGCGAAGCCGCTGGCCCCTGAATAGAATTCGATCAATTTGAATTCTATTGTTCGTAAACCAGCGAGACAGCCTCGTTCCGTCAAAACGCGTGCATGGATTCCATTTGCCAGGCCGTCAAATAGCGTTGATTAGTGTATCCATTAAGAGCGTCTTTGTCTGTACCGGCAGTAGCTGCACCGTCGGAGAGTTCCGCAATTTTGCCAAGAGTTCTAGCTTTAGCGTGATAGCAATCGCGGTTAACTTCTGTTAAAGGAGTAGAGACCAACCGATTGGAGAATGGCTAAAATACTTTGATGAGCAACTTGTGAGTTTAGCGACGATAATAAGGTCGGCAGATATCGCGTTGTGAATGGCGGGGAACGTCATCAACCATGGGTTTTAGACAATAAGCGTGTGTTTGAAAACCGTGTCGGAGATCGCGTTGAAAAATTTCATTCTGAAAGTCGAGTGCTAATAGTTGAGTAACGTCAAATAAAATTGCGGGCGGAAAGCGGGTTAACGGGTCCATTACACGGACGTTCATCGAAGAAGTCGCTTGGCGCAACAATTGAAGGTTAACCGCCCCGGCTCTCGAGCCACCGATAGAAAAACTCGCGTTCTCCTTTAAGGTGCCGATCCCCGAGGAATCTCTTCGCATCTTCGACTGACATGCCAGCATCTATGAAGCGCGCTGCAACGTCGATTTCTCTCATTGCTTCACTAAGTTTTCCAGGTTTGTCGCGCATCTCCATCTCTAGCTCCGCATATTGCGGTGAGCTCTTGAAAGTATTTGCCAGTTCCGATCTCGCACCACCATCACCTTGATTGTTATGGATCAAACGTTCCTCATAGGCAGTAAGAGCGACTCGTCCACGCAACATCTGGAATGACGGGTGATTCTTCAATTGTTCGAAGAGAGCGAGGTCTTGAGGCGATGGAGGCGAACTGAATTCGATCTTAGCGCCGGAAAGATCCACGCGCACACCGCTGGGAAGGGTCAGAATTGGTTGGGCGAGATCAGCTCTGCTTTCCGAGCCTCTGTCACCCTCAACGCTGGTGTCAGAGGTCCTTTCAGCAAAACCGATTTTGTCCATCTGCTCGATGATCTGTTGCATCCTCGAGGGATTGTCCAGATCATTCACGCTCAGGTTAACAGGCGTGAATTGGTCTTTGTGATTGGAACGGGACTCCATTGCTACTTCAATCGCAGTTTCGTAATCGTGCTTTGCAAGCGCGTCCATGAATGCTGCCACTTCCGGCGGGAGGTCGGTGGATTTCGGACCGTCGATTGATATTGGCACCGAGCCTGGTATCAAAGCCGGTTCCATGCTTTCTATCGTATGGGTAGACCTGTCCATTTGTCGCAATCGCAATTCGGCCATGTCCATCGTTTCAGGAGCCGCAGGAGCGGTCTCGAGTTGGTTCACGAATCGATCGAAGAATCTCGTATTTTCATCTTTGACCAATGAACGAAACTCTCTCATTCTTTCAGCATAGGCATCGACCTCTCGCTGGCTAAAGTCTGCCGGCTTCGCTGGTTCTTTTTGCGAAGAGTGACGAATAGAGCGCTCTGTCCATAGTTGGTCGAAGTGCTCGAACAATTTTGCGGAGATTTCCTTAGGCTGGCTGAGCATGTTAGAAAGAGCTCGGTCCGAAAGGTGTCCGGTTGTCGTAGCTTGTCGGACGGATTCAAGCGTCGAGAGAGGCAATTGACCCTCTTTAACGGCTTGCAGATATTTGTCGACCGTCTCTTTGGAAAAGCGCGGTCCATCCGACTGCGGCAGAATTGTATCTGCCACGATGAAACCTTCAGGTCCCGTCAGTAGCAATGTACGAAGTTCTTGTGGGCTGATGAGATTGTTTTCGAATGCGCTAGTCACTCGCCCTCGTCTTGCAGAGCCCATCATCTGCATGCCGCCTGGACCAAGGCGTGTTTCTTTCGGTGCAGCCATATCTAATTCCAACATCTGCACGACCGCACGTCGATTCGAAGGTGTGTCCGAAAGAAGAGTGTCGAGATTGATACCACCTGTGCCGAAGTAACCTTGACTCATTGCAGTCGAGAGAGTTGCTACCGTATCCATTGACTCAGAACCATCGGCGATACTCTTAAGCAACGCAGTGCCATCTTGCGGTGAGACCCTTTGCAAAAGTTCGGTAAGGCGCGTCAAGTTCTCATCAGCCTGTCGCAACTTTGCAGGATCGTTCTTAACAGACTCGCTCTCCACGGTACGGTCCAGAACCTGTTTAACGAGGTTGGCATCAAGTCCATTTGCCTTGTTAAAGAGCTGTGCCGTAAATGCCAATCGTCCGGCGTCTCGACGTTGCACAAGATTTAAAACGGCTTCTCTAGCTTTGTTAGCAGATTGCGTGTCTTTGGAATTTTGTGATATGTATTGCTCGAGATTAGTCACCGTGGACGGTGGCAGAGACAGCAGTTTTCCAATTACCTCAGCAGACGGCATTTTGTCTGGGCCGGCGAGTATTTTTTCGTAAGCAACACGTTCTGCCGAGGAGCGTGTCAGAAGTTGGCTTACAGCAAGTTGATCGACATTCGGATTGTTGAGCATGCTGACATAGAGTTGTAGTGACTGTGGCGTCATCTCGTCTGAAAGTGTGTCGAGTTGATTTGCACTTAGATTGATCAGGTTCGACAGACCGTCGGCGGTTAGTTGCCCCTTCCGCAAAAGCGACGGAACAAGATTGTCTGCGACATGGGGACTGACATCGTTTAGCAAACGCGACAAATCCTTCGGCGAGAGTAGTTTATTGGCAATGGCTTGTTCGTAAAGCGTTCTTTCCTTCGGACCAATTCTATTTTCGGAGGTTGCGCGATCGAGAATGGCCGACGGCTTCATACTCGGAAGAGACGCCGACGCCTCGTTAGGATGAGCCGACAATCTAGCTATGGCTGCCGCATCTGAGATCGTTTCTAGATCTGCCGGACTAATATCGTTTGTGAATTGTGGAGGAATTTCCGTAATCAATCCAAGATCGAGAAGACGTTGAGCCATCTGGCGACCGACGTCGTGATCCGGCAATTTCTCTGCATATCGCTCGGCCGCCTGCTGTGCTTTCTCCCATAACTCGGTCTGCCGCTGCGGATCCGTTTCTGTTCTAAACCTCGAGAAAGCACGAGTGAATTGAAGCGCTCTGCTCTCGAACGCAACTTTGTCCGTCGTTGAATCAAACACATCGCCGCGTCGATCTATCATCGAGGATAATGCCTGGGTTGCTTCAATCAGACGTGCTCCATTCTCCAGAGGAGAGGTGGCGAAATATGCGACCGGATCCTGTGCCATTCCAAGTCTGCTGTCGACAATGCCGCGGGTCAAATGATCGAGTTCGAAAGTATTTCCGGATGCAGCACTTTTCTGAGCGCGACGCATAAATTCGTTGAACAATGCGCCGTTTCCGGACGCTTCCATCGCTTGCTGCAACTGCTCGACGTAGTTGCCGTCACCTTGAGTTGCCGTCATCGACGACATTTTGAGAACTTGCCGGTAGTGATCTAGTTCCTTGTCCATCAACTTTGCAACATCGGAAGTATTCAGCTGAGCACCATCGAATGCAGTCAGGTCTTTACCGGCAAGAAAAGTTTCAATCTCAGCCAGAGTCGCCTGACCGTCCGGACGGCTGGCGGCGAAGTCCTTTAATAAATTAGAGAGTGGCTGTCTCAGTTCCGGATGTTCTATTAATTCTGTTCGCCGTTCCTGCAGCCCTTCACCTGCTGCTCGATGGCTATCGATACTGGTTAACATCATTTGCGCGATTTCGATATTCGGTCCAAACGGAACGCTCACATCCGGATGATTCTTTGCCAGCCACTCAGCAACGTCTCTGTCGTTGAAGGGCTTATCTCCGATACTCTTCTTATAGTCAGCAATTATTTCCTTGATGTTAGGAATGTATTTTTCGAAACCCGATGGAACGCGATATTCTCCGTCCGAAGTGACCATGCGTTGGTCGCCAGACAACAATTCACCGAATACTTCTTCCTGCAAACGATGCTCGAATCGATGATCGCCGCTAATTTCGGATGCAAGCCGCTGAACCGTGAGTCCATAGTAATCCTTTTGGTGCCTCATCTCGTGCAGCAATGTCGACATCATTCCCGGGTCGTCTATATTGATGGTCATTTCGTTTGACCAACCAAAGGATGCAGGGCCTTTGCCACGGACAAGAGATATTTGTTCGGGATTGATTAAATAGCCAGTCACGTTACCGGCGGAGTCCCTGGTGACAAGACCCAACCTGCGGGCGTAGTCCTTAGCCTGCTCGACGAGGATTTCTTTGATCTGACCTTCGATTTCAGTTTTCGTCGTTGGGTCAAGATTAGCTTGATTGAGCTGTTGAACAAGGTTTTGGACTTGCTCTTGACGCATAGCCGGCGTCAGTTGCGGACTGGTGTCGCCGGTGGTACTGGCGGTATCACTAAGCACTGTATCCCCGCCAGTGGTACCAGGAACGGTGACTGCACCGTCCGTAGTTGCATCTACGATGGTGTCGCTATTAGTGGTGCTCTCGGTATCAGAGGCACTGGCGGTATCATCAACAGTGGCACCAGCAGCTTTAGCTGTCAATGTCAGGACCTCGCCTTCCGGCGTGGTTACTGTCATTGTGTCGCCATTCAACTCGGTCATCAGCCCATCAGCACGGAGTTGTGCCTGGAGAGCTTCCATTGTCGCAACTGTACTTCGCCCATGCTCGACTTCAATCTCGATGTTACCGCCTCGATGCGCATTAACATCGAAGCCTCCGCCTAGATTTCTATTTGCGATGATCGCGGACGAGAGTACGGACAAAACAGGGTTAACATCACCGAGAATCTGTTCCATGCCGGCTTCGGCACTCTTGCCCATAATTTCTTCGACGACTTCCTCACGGAATTCGTGCGAAAAGTTTGTCATCCACTTTTGCAACAGTGCTTTTCCACCGACTTTTTCCGCCGCCGATTCCACCTGTTGGACACGTGACGCCAAACGTCCAAAACTCGCGGCATTGGAATTAAGACCAGCGCCGGCTCCCCCTCGAATGCCGGCGAAAGCACGACCGAGAATAGTGCCTGCCCCCATGGTCGCCAGCGCGAGCGCGGTACCCTGCAAGAAGTCCAAGCCATGCTGTTTTAGTGCACCGGTGACGGTGGCATCTTCAGCATGTCCGTCTGCACCCATGTTCAGTCCGCCGCGCACAGCGTGAAAGGTTTGTGCTCCGGTACGTTCACCAGTGTCTACAACTCCGAAGCTTCGCAACTGGAACAACGTTTCGGCCATTACTTCGTAACCGATGATACCGCCGGCGACACCTGCCGCAGCAATTACGAAAGGTCCCATCGTCACCACTGCTGCCGCAGCCGCCACACCCAACGCTATCGCACCCAGAGTCTTCAGCCCATCGCTTTTCATCCAGTTGATAAATCCGGACTCGTCAAAGTCATTGCTGTTTACCTGATCGAACATCAAGCGCAAGTCTTTGCCCGACTGTGAATTCGGATCGAGAAATTCGAGCATCTTCTCCATCGCAACGATTCGCTCGTTTATCTTATCCCGAACGTCCGGATCCATCGAGGGTAGCGCAAGCTTGAGTTCATTGAGCGATGCCCTTGCTGCCTCAGCAGGTGTAAGGTTGGTTACGGGATCCTTGACGCTCATGCTGTCGTACACTTTCTGGAAATCCTGAACGAATTCCTGAACACCGCCGACATAACGTTCACTGCGTGTGCCTTGAATTCCGGCTGAAACCAGTTGCTCCAACGCCGGCAGGCGTGCCTGAAGATCTGTGATCGTGGCGGTAAACTGACTTAAGGCGGGATCGCCGTCAATGCCGAGCAACGCGAGAGTGGTCCTCGCTCGCGCATCGATCTTTGTTTCATCCAGGTTTGTTGAGAGGATGCTGATACCATCCTGCATGCCTTCATGTGACCCAAAACGAATCCGCGGCGCGTCGGGTGACTGGCCAAGACCCTCGCGACTTAACCGCTGAAAAACCGTTTCGTTGAGTGATGAAGACTCGGAAACCATGCCAAGATCGCTCCAGACCTCGGGCGCCCGTTGTCTGATCAGCGGACCGTACTGTTGCAACATTTGCGCTGCAAATAAATCCGCTTCACGCTCATTGCCACTGGCTTTCAGCTGTTCATATTGGAATGCGTCCGTGGCGGCGGACAGAGCTTGCTCGACGCCCACCAGGCGGCCAAGCCGCTGCTGTTGCATCTTTCCAATCTCTGTGTGGCTCTGGTAATTGATAAGACCAGTCCCCTGCTTAACAGTAAACTCATTCAGTGTCTGATCACCAAACCAGCTCGCCAAATAATTCCAGGTGTTCACACCCTCGGACGTCAGTTTTGTCAGCTCCTTAAGTTCGTTCGACGCCGAGCTTTGATTTAGCTCGAGCATCGCCGCAACCCGTCGCTGTTCTTGTGCAAAGGTGTCTCTAATTTCTGTGACTTTATCCTCGACTGGATTCAATAAGATATTATTGGAGGAATCCTTGAGTGTTCCTTCGGACATTTGTCCAAGCACTTGAATAACATTGATCGGGGGCGCCGAAACAGGAGTTTCCGGGTCGCTAACGCCCTCTGCTCTTTCTGGTTGAAAGAGCTTAGAGCGCAGTTCTTCAGGCAAGGCATTATACAGCGCAGCTCTGGAGATGACATTGCGGATGGTGGCATCGTCGTAATTCGTCCTGGCTTGATCGACCATCTTATCCAAAACGTCGGGCGAAACGCCCTGATCGCGGAACATGCGATGAATCGATTGCGGAAAACCGGTGTCGTATGCTAGACGTTTTGCTGCCTCCGACATATCGACGCGTGCGATATCGCCGATGACAAAATCAGCAAGCTCTTTGCGAAATTCTGCTGTCATAGGCATTCCTGGAGCCGTTCTCCAGCCATCGGCTTGCAGCGCCGCCAATGCTGTTTCGCTGCCAGGATTTCTCGAACCGCCCATTCTCATAAGTGATGTTACACCGGCACGAGTCAATTGATCTGCACCGGGACCGGTGGCAAAGCGTCTGTCGGTGGCGGCTGTCTTAATCGCTTGTGCCGCCTCCGGACCCGCAAAATCAGAGAGTGCACCAAGGGCGGTGACTGCGGACGTAACTTCTTTCACATCAGTGGAAGAATTGTTGACGAGCCGATCTTCTATGAGTTGAGCGAGCTGTTGCCCCCTCTCGGGAGTGAGCTTACTGACCGCGTCTTTGAGACCCTCGGCAAGAGCCGGCGTGAGGTTCTCGCTGAGAACTTTAACGTCGGCTTCCGTCCATTTGTCGGGCAAACGCAAAATGCCCTGAACAGCACTGCTTTGCACTTCCGGATCTGTAGAGTCCACGCCTTCGCGCAACATTCTCTTGATCGACTCGAACTGTTTATCATCCAGGCCGCCATCAGCGGCGGTGGCGCCCAGAGTTTCAAGCAATCGATTGTTATCGCCATGTTTTGCATAAACATCTTGCAACGCTGAGACTACTTGATCGCCGTGCCCGGCAGCGGCTGCCTGTCGCAAGCCTTCGAGCGCAGTCGTGGAGACGTTACCGTTGAGTTCGCCAGATGACACCGCGAGACTGAGAAGTCGAATGTCTTCCTTGTCTCCCTCGGCTGCACGTCTGCCCATCGACTCGAAGAAAAATTGACCGTGGTTGTTTTGCGACATTCCATCCAGGAATATCTTCATCAAGTCATCGCTATATGGTTTGTCCCGATTGTGCAAACGCCAGAAGGCTGACACGCCCTCATCTGTGGATGCCGAGTCTTTAATAACCTTGGCAAGAACGTCAGCATCTTCAGTGCGCCCGGACCCTCTGGCGATTTCATACGTCGTAGCGAGGATAGCCAACGCCTCCTTCGACATGGGCTTGTTTTCGGATCCAAAGGTTTGTGATTCGAGTTCGGACCTTGCTCTTTGGCGAAGCTGTTCCCTGTCCTGAGCGCTAAGGTTATGTAGCTGCGGCGCGAAGATCGGATTGTCGCGCATATTCATTTGATGGACTTGCGCGAGTCCGGCAAACCCTCCTTCAAGCGAGAGAAACGTAGCTGCCAGAGCCGCTTGCGCGTGTTTGTCACCCTTCTTGGCCAGTTCACTCAAGGCATCAAGGTTTTGCTCGGCTGTTCGCAGGTCCTTGGCCTGGGACATCTGATCGATCAGTGTCACCGTCTGGTGCCAGTCCAGAGGACCTGAAGGACGACTTTCTTGTCTTAACGATATTAGCGCTTCAAACGGATTGTCTTGTCGCGAATCGAGAAACGGAAGCTGAAAATCCCCTGCCACTATCGGTGGTGATGGGTTTACCAAATACGGCGACTCCGTTCCCGATGAGCTTGGCAGTAGGAGCCGTGGTCGGATCGGTCTATCCCGACCCAATTCTGGTATAAGCGGTTGTGCACCAAAATTGTCAGCGGGCATGTAAGGCACACCGAAACGAGTGACGTAAGCCATGATGTCTTTGAACTCGCCTGTGGTTCGAGCTTCCTGCAGAGCAGCCATCATCATGGTGTCGATCGCTTGATCCGGATTCGATCCGGGCAGTTGCAAAACGCTTAGATCGAGAGAATCGCTGGTTGGAGCGATGTCAAAATTTAAACGCGTATTTCCAGAGGTGTTGCTGTGGGCTTCGTTGTACATTGTCAGAATCGCCATCGCCTGATCGCTGGTGGTGGCAGATTGCAAACTTTCCAGAAGGCGCTGTTCTTCCTTATTTCCGATGGTAGGTCGCTGCTGCTCACCTTGACCGCCCAACAATCCGAAGGAACCTAATGGAGGACGCCTCTCAAGTGATGGAAGGCCCAGACGAACTGTCGACTGCTCGGCATCAAGCGAACTCGGCAATTTATTGATGCGTTCCAACTGCTCCAGAATTGCCATGGCAACTAGCGGTGAACTGGCGCTCTGCAATGTCGCTAGTTGAGTCCGATCGCTGCCGGATGTTATGACGTCGCTTAAGAGAAAACGTTCGGGCAATTGTTCCAAAGGAAATACTCGCAGCCGCTGCGTATCGGACGCCGGTTCCGTTGCCGTTTCTCCAGAAGAATTTTCAGCCGGATCTAGTTCCGTGGTCGCAGATGCAGGAGCGAAGTCGATAACAGACTCCAGGGATGGCTGCACAGTCTCTGGCACCGCAATCACTTCGTCCGTAGGGTTTCTAACTGTGACATCGCCTGAGGTCAAATCATCATCACCGGATTCGGTATCAACTATTTCAGCTTCGTCAAATAGCTCCGCCGGTGGTGCCTCTTGATTAACGTCTGGATCCGGCTGAAGACTGACCAGGAGATCGCCATTAGCCGATGAATGAGCCAACTTAACTGCTCCCAGAGGCTCGGCGAACTCAACTGTTTTCGTTCGATCGGTTCGCGAGGAAATTGTGTGCTGTGGAATGCCGTCCGATTCAGGTATGCTTCGTGTCCACTTTAATCCCTCTGGGTTGGCAGGAAAGAACGTCATACCAGTGGCACCATCAGACTGCGGTCGATCGAAATCCACAGACAATGTTCCATCAGCTTTCTGCGAGACTTTAAAACCATTCCCTTGCACCGAGGCAATCTCGATGTTGGCCTCGCTTCTGGGAACTCTTCGCGGCTCCTTTCCGCTTTGCGTGACCTCAGCAAAATCTCCGCTCGGCGGGAATCTGTATTCCGTTCCGTTAGCGAGCTTCGTGACCACACTGCCTGATTCATACACTCTAGTGATCACCTCTCCATGAGGTGTCGAAGCCAATGTGAATCCGGTAAACGGACCAGTGGCTGAGTCGCCGCTATCAGTCAATGCTCTAGTGTCTGAACCACGAATCTGTTTGCGGTTGAGTCCGCCGAGCAATGTCTGAATGTCACCGGGGAGACCGGCAGACTGAATGAGCGCATTGTCGACAGAAGCGAACAACTCCTTAAGAGTGACCGCCACATCAGCGTCAGGAGGAACCTGCAAGTCAGGCTTGCCTTGGACATCCGCTGTACCAGTACCATTCAGATTACGGTCAAAACCATTGCCATTTCCGCTGGTGGTTGTCGTCGAATCAGTCTTTGATTCGGTTTCCTCACTCAGTTTCAGATCTGCATCGTGACTCGAGCCATTTCCGAACGCGCTTGACTCTGTACGCGTGCTTTCTTTGTAAGGCGATTCAACAATCGGATCTTTCGGGTCTTCCTTGCCGGTTTTAGGATTACCTTGTGTCATTGCTTTTCTCAGAGGTTCCGTTTTTTCGGAAAAAACCAGCTAGACGGATTCCTTGCATCGGCGCGTCGAAATGAAAAAAGTCCAGCAACTCGACTCCGCGTTTATTACTTACCCATATATCTAAATGAAAGGTTAGAACTTTTGATATTGTGGCTATGATCTATGATTGAGCTGAAATCTTGGTATGTTTCAGTACTAGAATCCAGAATCGCTCTGGTCGGATAGTCCGCCTTGATTCACATAGCCGCTTTGATTGCCGAGTGCTCGATGAGCTGGAGCATACTCTTTACGCAACGAAACTGAGAAAAAGGCTAGACGGTCGACGTGAATTAAATGGTGTACGATTCATTTGCGCTGCGCCTCAGCTGGCACCGTTCCCAGTGTTGACCCGGTCGTCAACACTGGGAACGGAAATAAACCCGGCATGCTAAGATCATCGCACCTGGCGGTGTCCTTCGGACATTTTTATTGGAGCAATCGGTATCTAATTGGATACACGCGCTCTTTCGGAATCTCGGTAACTTAATTTCAGCACACTCATATCACCTGATCTAACGTAGGGTCTGTCATGTGTTGAGTGCTTTTGTTCGCGTGCGCAGATGAAGATGTCATTGTGTAAGAAACGGAGAATACTAATGATCGGTCGTTCCAATGTTCGCCCCCTCGCTTCCTTATCAATGCTGGCTGGCAGTATCGCTCTGGCTTGCGCACCGGCTCGTGCTGGTCAGAATGACGACATGCCTAGACCGCGATTTGCAGACTTTAAGGATATGCAAAAAGACTTGTCCCGTCGCGAAGCTCGTGATCTGTTTGAAGGTGGGCGCGATTTAGTTCGGAATCAGCGACAAATTACGCGAATGCAGTTGCGTGCCGACAGCTCACGTTCGGCTGATACACACAAAGAGATGATGTCTCAGACGAACCTGTTGAATCTACCGAAGTTAAACAATCTCAAACAGAGCATCCAGATTAACGACCGTGGAAAGACTGTTGGGATGCGCTCTGGTGTCGATATAGACCTGGGTTCCACTGATGCCAACATCGTGCTTGGAGCGAAACTCATGAGCACTGCCGGAGCACTGACGATAAACGTCGGAGGAACTGCAAAACAAGTTGCAGCAGGCGATCAAGTAACCGCAGCAGAGTATATCGCGGTAAAGCAAATGCTTGCATCCGGCAAGCAAGACATCGGTCTCGACAGTTCAGGTCGTGCAGTCGGCGGAGAATTTGACCTTTCGCAAATTACCTCCAAGCACGATCAAATTCGCGCAGACGATTTTGTCATTCCAGAAAATGTCGTCGGTTACGGCGACTTCGGACGACGAGCGACTTTTCAAATTGAAGGGGATTTGACCAACGCCGGTTCACTGATTGCCCGCTCTTATGCCACCAGGGGTAATGCCAGTTTCGATCTGGGTGCGGACAGCATTACGAACAAAAACGGAGCGCTTATCTCAGCACAATCAGGAGTGCACACGTTTGCGCCGGACGGCAGCACCGTCGACTTAGAGCTGAGTGCTCGTGACTTTATAGAAAACGCCGGTACTATCTCAAGCTCCGGGAATCTCACACTGACGGCCGGCAACGTTGTAAAAAACGACGGCGGTACGATCACAGCTACTGGAGATGTGCTAATTAGTTCACACTGAAAAACGTGCTTGAAGATCGTCCTCAACAGATCTTGTCAATAGACAGGCTCGCTTGGAATTTTCAAGATGCCACCACTTGTGGTGCCCAAATGAAAAGATTGAAAGAATGGGACA
>Ga0163152_10004693_pt1 | contig 16654 bp, 13 predicted proteins | sample OliLakLV19MP8IB2_FD_148635 | JGI IMG/M metagenome (GOLD analysis project Ga0163152, IMG submission 148635) | Freshwater microbial mat bacterial communities from Lake Vanda, McMurdo Dry Valleys, Antarctica - Oligotrophic Lake LV.19.MP8.IB-2 | ecosystem: Environmental > Aquatic > Freshwater >... | reverse complement strand
AGTTGGCACTCACCAATGAAAAGGCGGAGAGTTTCGAAAAAGTAAATCGTGATTTAACGAGTACGCACACAAAACTTCAAAAAGTGACTGATATTCTTGAAAGCTCGCTGGATGAAAGAAGTAAAATATTAAATGAACAGTCTGAGGAACTTGTAAAGCGAAATGCCGAACTAGAGCGTAGCCAAAGAAAGAGTGAAGAGCTTATGCAGTCAAAGGATCTTTCGTTTGCCAAGCTCAAATCTTTCTACGAACAGCACCTTCCGACTCTGCAGTCGCAGCTTGGAAAGCTTGAAAAAATAGGCGATGAACAACTTAAATCATCAATTGAACGGGTCGTTGTAGAAATTGAAGATCTTATGGAGATGATGGCTCCTGTATCAGAGTGGGGCGAGGTCAGTGATGCACTAAAATTAAAACAGGTTTTGTTTGTGCACCCAGATCGCAAACAGCAAGTCTATGCGCGCTTGGCCTGGGCAGCAGCAGTTGGGGGCTTAGAATATGCCACTGACGAAGCGTCACTCCGCGAAAAATTAGCAGCCCAAATGTATGACATTATTTGTGTTGATCTCAGCTTTATTAGTCAAATTGAAGGAATTCATCAGCTCTATCCGCGCGCCGAAATTGTGTTACTAATTTCAAGTGAAATTAAAGATAACCTAGGAAAAATTTTAGACCTGCCCTACGTTACTAAACTTTTATCAATAACATTTGAAGATAGAAACCTTACGATCAAGAATTTTCATACAACTCTGAGCAAAATCGCCAACAAAGATTATTTTGGTATTAAAAAATACCTACATTCTCAAGTGGAAATTAAACGTCAAAAGGTAAATGCCAGTGATGAGCGTTCGAGACTCATTGAAAATATGTCTAGTTACTTTAGAGATTTAGGTGTTAGAGCCTCGATCGTTGATCGTGCACGCACGGCTGCTGAAGAACTCCTGATGAACATTATATACGATGCGCCGGTTGATTCTGGCGGTAAGCCTCTTTATAATCAGCTTCCGAGAACGACTGCTGTACAACTTCGGGCTCACGAGTGTGGTGAATTTCTTTATGCCTGCGATGGAGTAATGCTCGCCGTATCATCTCTTGACCCATTTGGGAGCTTGAGTCGTGACACGGTTTTAAAGTATCTTGAAAGCTGTTATTCGAATAAGGCGGGAACGCTCAACGTTGCAAAAGGTGGGGCCGGTCGCGGCTTATTTATGTTAGTGCAAAATGCAGATATAGTGATTTTTAATGTTAAAAAGGGCATCCAGACAGAAGTCATCTGTTTGTTCAGTGTGGATATGGCGTCTGCCAACAAAACGAATTCTCCCTCTATTCACCTCTTTTTCTAATTTTGAGACATTTAAATAAAATCAATGATTTGCCGAAAAGTCGAGTGTGATGATTAAGAAGACCGAGTCTGCTCGTTATTCGGAAGACGAGAAAGAAATTATTTTTTCCTATGCTGAAAGATTGACGGGCTCGTGCCAACGGGGCCGGTACAGAAAAGAAATTCTTCTTAATAACGTTGAAAAAAGAATGCACGCCCGCGGTCTTACAAATCTAAGTCACTACTTGAAGTTTGCGACGACCGATGCCGAAGAAAAAAAATATTTGCTTTCAGCGTTGACCATTCATACAACGGCTTGGTTTAGAGAGCCAAGCCACTATAGTAAAATTGAAAAGCTTGTTATCGAAAATATGTCAGAATTTGAGGAGAGGCCCTTAACAATGATGTGTGCAGCCTGCTCAACCGGTGAGGAAGTCTATTCGTTTGGGCTTGTATTTGAATCTATTCGCGCTTCATTTCCAAAGTTCAATTACAAAATCGTGGGCTTTGACATTGATCCCATCAGTGTCGAAAAGGGCCAAAAAGCAGTCTATCCCGCAGAGGACATTCTAAAATCGATATCTGAAAAATTCACTAAGTTTCTGTTGGTGGGCAGCGGTAAGACCGAAGGCCGCTTTACTCTTGACAAAGAAATTCGTAGCCGCTGTGAGTTCACGGCCTTTAGCTTGAAAGACGAGTGGCCCAGCACCGACCTGTTTGATATAGTTACCTGTCGAAATGCACTTATATATTTCGAGCCCAACGTTATGGCAACGATCGTAAATAATTTAACTAAGCTCATGAAGCCCAACGGTCTTTTTGTTGTTGGCACCAGTGATTTTATTGATGCGCCAAAAAATAAACTTCATGACTTGGGCAAATCCATTTATGTCTTTGAGGGCGAGGCGCCACTTTCAAAATTTGCGAACGGCCCCAAAATACTAGTTGTGGATGACTCATCAACTATTAGGAGTATGTTAACAAAACTTTTGATTAAGTCGGGTTTTCGAGTTGATGCTGTGGAGTCAGCTGCAGAGGCTTCTGAGTTTTTACGTAAGAATAATGTGAACCTAATAACTCTGGATCTCCATATGCCCGGCATGGATGGTCAGACATGGTTAAGTCAGCAAAGGGCCAGTGGACTAAAAACGCCCGTGGTAATCATTAGCGGCGCCAATCCAACTGAAGCAAAAAGCGTGTTACATGCACTAGGCAGTGGAGCGCAAGATTACTTCGAAAAAGAAAAACTCATGGAGGCGCCTAAAACAATTGTGCAGTCGCTTTTTGCGATAATTGAAAGTTATGATAAGAGAAAAAATAGAAAGGTAAACATCGAAGCTAGCAAAGACGAGAGCGTAGCCTTAAAACTTACTAAAAAACCACCTCGTAGGCGCCCGGACTTAATTTTACTGGGGGCAAGCACGGGAGGGACCGAGGCACTTAAAATAATATTAGATAAAATGCCAATCAATTCGCCACCCATTATCGTGGTACAACATATTAGTAGTGGATTCGCAAAAGCCTTTCACGAAAAACTGGCGTCAAGCTCGGGGTTAGTAATGGCCGAAGCTGCGCCCGGTGTTCAACTAAAACCCGGGCATCTTTACATGGCTCACGGTGATTATCATATCGAACTTACTAAAAAGTATGACGAACTTTTCGTTAAAAATTCGTATTTGGCTCCCATAAATGGCATCAGGCCAAGCATTGATCATTTATTTAGATCGGCCGCAGTAACAGACTCTCATTTAATGGCTGGAATTCTTACCGGCATGGGGCGAGATGGCGCACAAGGGTTGTTAGAGATAAAGAAAAAGGGTGGGATTACATTAGCCCAGGACGAAGACTCATGTGTAGTTTTTGGCATGCCCAAAGTAGCGATTGGCATTAACGCCGCAAGTATAGTGGCAAATCTCGTAGAAATTCGCGCTGAAATAAAGGCGGCAATTGCCGGCGAGTAAACCATGCTTTTTGGCACCATGAATAAATGACTCGGTAAGGATTTCAAATCAGCGCTCCGTACTATTTAAGCGACTTAATAATCATAAGTATTTTCAATACATCAGAAACTAGAGTCGATTGTTTCATATACTTATTTGCTGGCATGGACTTTGAAGTGGGAACTGATGACGATTTATTTCAATATGTTTTCTTGAAGGAGATTTCCCATGAAAGTTGGTCTGGAAGCAATAGCTTTTGATATTCCAAAATTTTATGTCGACATGACAGAGTTAGCGCATTACCGAAGCATTGATCCCGCTAAGTTCACTAAAGGTCTTGGCCAACTAGAAATGTCTGTGGCCTCGCCCTGTGAGGACACAGTAACTTTGGCGGCGGGTGCAGCCATTAAACTGATGCACGGCTTTAATATTGATAAAGAATCAATCGGACTTTGTGTCGTGGGCACTGAGACTCCTATAGATCAAAGTAAGCCCATAGCTTCTCACATCCACGAGATTTTAGGACTCCCTAAAAATTGTCGCGTTTTTGAAACAAAACACGCTTGTTACGGGGCGACGGCAGCCCTTGCCATGGCTACAGATTGGATTCTATCGGGACGGGCGCAGGGCAAAAAAGCAATAATAATAGCAAGTGATATTGCTCGCTACGGGTTGAAAACTGCAGGCGAACCCACGCAAGGTGCTGGTGCCGTGGCGATGCTGATTTCAGACAACCCAAAATTGCTAGAGTTAGAAACCAATTATGTTGGTAACTACTCAGAACAGGTTATGGATTTTTGGCGACCAACATACTCTAAAGAAGCTTTTGCTGATGGTCATTTTTCAATTCAATGTTACTTAACGGCCTTAGCAGGTTCCTACGACGCCTACAGAGAAAGTTTTACGAAACAGCATGCCGATGCTCCTGAAATGCTAGCCAGTCGTTTTGCCGCTTGTTTGTATCACGTGCCGTTTGTCAAAATGGCGAATAAAGCTCACCACAAATTAATCGAACACGAAACGAAAACTAAAATAGAAAAAGATGACCCACGCATGAATGACGTCATCAAGGACTTTAATGAGCGGGTGGCTGGTAATTTAAATCTCAACGCCAGGATTGGAAATGTATATACTGGCTCTCTGTATCTTTCGCTTTTTAACTTCCTGGAACAGAATAGCGCCAAAAACGTGGGCCGCGCGATTAGTCTATTTAGTTATGGCAGCGGCTGCACCTCAGAATTTTTTAGCGGAATTGTACAGCCCGGCGCAGAATTAGCTTTACAAAAAGTTTCGTCGCAGTCGGCATTGAATTCCCGCATTCGCATTCCCGTTGATCATTATGAAAAAATGTTGAATGCATCGGCCGAATCCGACCAAAATAATGTCGAGGTTTCTGATCCTAAAACTTGGCATATTACAGGTCCGGTACTTTATTTAGGAAATAAAGACCACAAACGACAGTATGCCGTTAATCAGTGAACCGACCTAATACCGGCGATAAGAGCAATAATATTACCGGTATTGAGGCAAATAAAACCACAATAAACGCACCTGCGGGCAGATCCCAGATGTGACTTAGGGTCATACCAATAAAGCTTAAAGCAAATCCTAGAGCCCATCCAAAAAAAAGGCGAGCACGAATACTATTAAAAAACAAGGTTCCCACGACAGCGGGTACAATTAAATAAGCGAATACCTGCAGTACTCCGGCGACGCTCACAGAGGACGTAATGACTACGCCGAATAATACATAAAATAGAAAGTCCCAATACCCCGTCTTTTCTGTTTTTTTGCCAAATGAGGCCGCAATGAGTTGTCTTCTAAAAACAAAATGAATACCAGCAACGATGCTATAAATGATTCCAGTTTTTATGACGTCAAACCAAGTTACCCACAATACCTGACCTACTAGTAGATCTTTAATGTGCTCTGCTCCATGCGCAATGCGGTCAACGACAAGAACTACAGCAGCAGAAGCTAACGCATAGACGATGCCGATGATTGCTTCTTGTGAAAATAATTTTTCGTGACGTCTTGCCAATGCAAAAAGGCCGGCGACGGCGAATGTGCTAAATAGAGAAATAAAATAGGTCCCAGCCGAATTGTGTTCAAAGCCAAATAATATCGCGATCGTGGCTCCAAAAGCAGCTACTTGCGCTAGACTGAGATCCACAAAAATCACCCCACGTGCCAGCACATGTAATCCCAAATAACAATGAATTCCGGCCAAGATTAGACACATCACAAACGGTGCAGCTAGAAATGTTAGGGCGTTCACCAGCTCCATTATTTATTCCTCTATTCATTTCTCTAGTTATTATTTTGATCCACAATGCCTTTTACTAAGTTTTCGTACAAGTCGTCTATTGTAGCAATTCCCTCGGCGCCATCCACAGCGACAGGAACGGTTGCCGATCGAATCGAGGGAATTGTTTGTTTAATTTTTTCTGTCACCGTTGGGGCAAAATAATTTTCTACGAGTATCAATGAAATTTGGTCTTTCTTGATGGTATCTATTACTTTAAGAATATGTGCGCTGGTTGGAGGAATTCCCGGCTTTGGTTCTAGGATTACGGGATTTTCAATTTGAAATCGGTCTAAAAAATAAGTGAGCGTTCTGTGATAGGTGACAGCTTTTTTTATACCAGCCGCTTGAATTCTCTGTTGCCACTCTTTGGTTTTCTTTTGCATTCTCAATTGCAGAGCGAGCGCATTTTTTTGATACTCAGCAGTATTCGCGCTGTCAAGCTCACCTAGTCGCTCAGCAATTTTCAAGGCGATTTCACCAGTTCTGATAGGATCTAAAGTGACATGTGGATTACCAAATGGGTGTACATCACCATCGGCTCTGCTGATTCGACCGATGGGTATTTCTAACGGTTTTACAAAGGTTCCCACCTCGAGGTAGCCTTTTTGGCCCTGATTTATTTTTGGGTTCCTCGCTCCGCGGATAAGGCTGGGTAGCCAACCCACTTCTAAATCCAGTCCAATTGCAATCAGCAGATCAGCTTTGCTTACTTTAGTCATATAAGAAGGCTTGGCTTCTATAAAGTGAGGGTCCTGCGTGCCCTTAGCAATTGAGTTTACGTTAATGAATTTTTGTCCAACTTCATTTGTGATTGCGCGTAAGTCAGTAGTGGTTGTGACTACGTTAAGTTCAGCCAGAGCGCTAACTGCTGATAAATTGAAAGTACTCAATATAACGGGAATTAAAATAGAGTTTAATAAACGCATTTTGAACTCCCCATTAATAGGTATGCGCTGGGTGCACACCGATACTAATGTTATACTGAAGAGCCACCACATGATCCACATTGTTTTTGCCTTGTGTGTTGATGCGATTATACTGCATCCTGAATCCCGAAAATTCAGAGGGTAAGAATCCCAAGAGAATACTTTGCTTATTCTGAAATGGGATAACATCCGGATGAGGTAATCCCACATACTCATATCGTAGTTGCAGCCACCAACGCTCTGCAAATTGGTATTGTATCCAAGTAGCGACCCCGCCCAATTTTTCTGTAGTCTCTGCGGTAGTGGGTTCTGTAAATCCCCTTCGATTTGCCTGTAAATATTCGGTCGACCATATTAGGGCGTGATACTTACCACCTTTTTCAGGTCTCCATTTAGAAGTCAGATCGATGCCAAAGATAGAACTGTTTCTGTCGAGCTGGTTACGTCCTTCTGCCGCCGATAGACCAAGCTCAAGGGTTAAGTCTGAACTCAAATCCCAAAGATTTTTAATGTGTACCAACCCACCCGAATGGCGAGATTTAGGACTATTAAAGATGGTTTCATTGCTGAGACTAAACGCCTGCAACACTATCTCCGAATACCATTTAGCAGGTATCAAAATAGCTGCTGAAACACCTGATTCATTGATGCCCTCGTCACCCAATAACGTCTGGTGAATTAATGGGGCGTCGACAAAAGGAAAAGCATGTGCGTGCAACTCATTGTGCCTTCCCAGTGCCAATTTAAATTTGCCGGCCTTTAAGATCATATGTGGTAGTGAAATCGTCTCAATAAAAACGTCTTCGGGTTCGATGACAAACCCGGGATCACCGGCTTCTTGGCCGACCGCCAATAGTACTTTAGCTTTCGTATAAGGATCGACGTCAGCCGTAAATTGTATTTCAGCTTCTTGCAGAGAAAATCCATTGTGGGGAACATCTAAGCGATCATTTGAAATGTCAGTGCCTGACAAAAATAATCCTAAAAAATTTGCGCTGATGTCAGGATTAAAGGCTTTTGTGTTTTGTGCAAGTGCGCCGAGTGGAAATGCGCAAAAAATTAAAATAGGTAACAGTTTAGTCATAGGGGCTCCAAATAAATTTTGGTAATTAAAAAAATAGGAACTAAAAAACATTAGGAGACGTGTGGAGGTGCCCGGGCAGGTGAGTTAAGGACTATTAAGGGCGACAATATTATACGCTCCAACTTAGGAAGCAAATAGGTCTCAATTTGAATAGCTATTAAGAAAATAATTGGATCACAAGTGATTGTTATTGTGTTTGATTGAACTTCGCAAATTGGACAGTGATGCTTTTCATTGTTAGACCCTTGAGGTTCATGGCTAAAGTCGTGGAACTGTAAGGCCAGAAGTGCAACAATTATGATTAAAGGCAACAATTTACGCATCAGAGGAGAGTATAGTGACTTTCAAAAAAAAGTCACTAGAAGAAAATACTCTTCGTTTAATAGGCGTGCTTATGAGCAATGCTGTTCCTATTCTAGGTATCTCTGCATTTGATTATACCCTAATCTCGCTATAGCGGCCCTTTGATTGCAGTGTCGACAGAGTAGTCTTAGGTTTTTGATGTCTGAAGACCCACCCAAGCTTAGCGGGTTTAGATGATCAATCTCCAAGGCATATTCGGAACTACAATTTTGGCATTTTCCTGCAGCTTTACGCCAAACATCTTTTTTTAATTTTATAGAAATATATTGTCTCGTGGGTTTTGTCGTTGTGATCACCGCTACTTTCGGCGCCGGCGGTATGTTTTTGGGCAAATCGATTTTCTGTTTCTTTCCTATTTTAAGTTCTCGGCGCAAAGGATCCAGTTCATTTAATGCCATTTCACAAAGTTCATTGATAAGGTCTGAGGTATTTAGGCCCGGCTTTCGATGGGCAATCAGGCCCTTAATTCGATTCATCTTAGAAAGTAAATTCTGATCAGCCGAAAATCTCACCTCAGTAACTTCTGGCGTAACTTGTCTGAATTTTTCTACGACGGGTTTGGGCGGAACAGAAGATCTCGATATTAAAATTTTCTCCCCTTCACGACTGGATTTGTTCGAAAGTTCCTCTAAAACTTTAAACTTTTCATGAGGACTCATGGCAGACAGTTTTTCTTCTTGGTTAAAAAACGTTTTAGCTTGAACAACATTACTTAAACTCAATTCGCCTCTTGAAATTTTTTCTTCAATTGTTGGAATCTCTGTAATCATACGCATGGCCACAATTCTTCGCTGGGCCTGGCTTTCTGAATACTTAAGAGCCTGCATGCAGTACGAAAACAAACTGGGAAATCCCAGAGCAGAATAGAGTCTTCGTCTTTGGATTTCCTGCAAGTGACGCAGGATCTCGGTTAAGACTTCGCGCTCGGATGTCACCAGTGATTTTGTTTTTTCAAGTAACTCTTTGTCAGATAAACTATTTAAGTTCATAAAGCCCCCCATTTAAACCAAACATAACACGGTATTTTTCGCACGAATTTTTCCTCCTTAAACCGACGCAAGCTGGTTTCTAAAAATAGAGAGTTCGCAGGCCTGCATAGTTATGGCAGCACTCAGCTAAAGGCCCGCAAGTGACTTTAACAAGGGTGCAGTGCTGGCGATGCAATGACGTATAAATTTTTTCGAAAATTTATTAAACTGATGTCAAGGAAAGTTTAAAAAAATAATACCAAAATATTAAAAATGGAATTAACTTGTATGAAAATCAGTGAATGATTTTTAGGCCCTTAAGACTGTAAGGCACTTGGGATTTCATGGCCTTTGTTGACTGAGCGCCAACTTTATCTGATTCAGGAGGCGTCAAAATTTGGGTTGTCCCATACTTTACCCCATCCTGAAGTTCGTAAACAGAAAAAACCACTTTCCACTGACTTGATTTAAATCGCACCACGATTTCAGAGTGTACCGTGGTGCCGGCCTTCACGTCGTTATGGTTGACAGTTGTGGTGCCCTGCACCAGTTCCACTTCGGGGGGTAAAATCCAGTCCATGGTAAGCTCGTTATAATCTTGTGCCACGGTAGCCTTGCCGGTTAATGTGATGTCGAGGTTTGGATCATCGTATTTTGTTTGAGACGGAATTATTTCAAGTGCCAGCGGGCCCTTACTTTTAGAAATTGCACCATTTGAAAAAAGCAATAGTCCTACTAAAAAAAAATTTGAAATTAAGGACATACTTGTGCTCCTCCCGCGGTCAAGGTGTAGTTAATGCTCCCCGCGCCAGTATAATATTGCACGACCACTAAATAATGTCCAATTGCTAAGGAGGGCGTTAACGATACACTTCCATTATCAGTAGTGCTGTCGTTAAAAAGGACCATGTCTGAAACATCAAGTTCAATGGGGCTATAGTTATTAAAGAGATTGTGGTCGCGTCTCATAATAAATAAATCCATATCTTCGCTGCCTGGAGAGGAATAATTGAGGGTAAAATTTATAGTACCATTTGATGTTTTGATATAATCCCAATAATCAAAAGAGATATAGGCGCCACTTCCATTAGTGGCGGTAGTAGTACTTTTAGGAATTGCAGTAGTACACGCGCCCCCTTGAACCTTTGTGGCGTAGCCTGTGCGATTAGCGACCTGATTCTCACTACCTAAAAGTGCAGTGTAGCTGGTGCTGCCAGAAAATGCCGCGTGAACTTCTTGAAAAAGTCCGAAAGACCTAAAGTTTACGCTTAATGTTTTTAATGCTGTAAATGCGGCCCACAGTTGATCAAAAGTGCCGGCGCCATTTACAGTATCAAAGCTATCGTCCCCAGCATTTGTGGCGTCTACGGCGTCATAGAGTGATCTCGTAATGCCAAACTCTCTAAAGTTTCCTTCTCCCGCCTCGTTACCTTTATCAAAACAACCAGAACCGGGTATGTTTTGAGTTTGGCAGATATATTCTGTGCTCACATTAAAGTATATCTGCGGAGACCCGCTTATGTTTCCGACAGTGTCGCGGTAAAAAGAAACTCCAGTAACTGCCGCTTGTAAAAAATTTGCCCAACCTTCGCTCCACGCTAGCCGTGCATCAATCGCCGTTGTGCCCGAATGGCCACCGCCGGGAGAGTCAGACGTCGAATAGTGAGCTTCGATAAAATGGCCATACTCGTGAATAATAATTGAAGAATCAAAATGATCGGTATCCGCACTGTCGGTATCGCCGCTAATGCCACCCAAGATATATAAATAATCTTGGCTAGGCACATAAAAACTTAAGCCACTGCCATTATCACCAAGATAAGAGTTGGGATTAAAACCCTTTGTCCAATATACGTTTACCTTAAAGGTAGGTGTATAAGGTGTGCAGGTTAGACTTTGGCTCTCAAAAGATCCGGTCATGCTGGCACACGAAGCTGTTTTAGTGACCAAGTATTGGTTGGTGTCTAAGATTTTATCTAAAATGTTAAAAGCACCGCCCTCAAGAGTTCCGGTAGCAGGGGCAGTAATTGTACCAACGCTTTTTGAGGAATCAGGCGTAAATGTTGTTGAAATAGTATAGTGGGTATTGCTTGTCGGATTATTAAGTATGCTAGCTTTATACTGTGAATTATTGGCACGTGAGCTTATTTTCACGGTCCATGTCTCGCCAGTCGTGTTTGCCTGAAAAGAAAAATTCCCGCTGCCGTCAGTTTCTGCACATTGAGCAATAGCACCGGCTTCGTTATAAACGACGACTTCGGCAAAGCGAATGGGTTTTGGTGTTGGATCAACTCCACCCAGGCCGCTCGAAGAGGATGTGCGAAATTGGTACTTGGCTGTACCAGTAATAGTTGCCGGCGAAGAATAGGTGATAGAATTTGAACAATAATTCGCCTCAGCTCTCACCGAAACTGAAGTATCAGGCCGGTTTTTGCCACACCCTGAGTAAATCAAAACTATCGCGAGCGGGAGTAATGGAATGAGTAAAAATTGGCGGCCAATCATCATGATCTTATCGGCAAAAGAACCACAAAAATTAAGTCTCATATTGAAACACTCTCGTCTCTATTGTATAAGAATAAATATGGAAAAGGGCTGCAATTCTGACATCACGGCTTTAGGCAAATCGTACCATGTCCAGACTGAGGACTGGGGCCTTAAAAACCCATTTATTGTTAGCCAAATATTTCGCAATGGTGCAATTGTGAAAAGTGTAAAGAATCCCTACGAAAAAATACTTCCGCGTGGGCTAAGGTCTGATAGTCCCTCCATTCGTCTGGCTCTACGCAAGCAGCATCAAGAAATTCTAGACCTTCTCAATTCTGGTCAATTCGTTCTATAACCGTTAACATATAAGAATGATTTCACTATCTCATATTTATAAGACCTATCCCGGGCCCATTCATGCACTCAGTAATTTTGATTTAAATATAGAAAAAGGGGAGTCGGTATTCATAACTGGTCCCAGTGGCTCAGGAAAAACAACTTTGTTTCGTTTGGTGTCTGGCTTTGATCGACCCAGTTCGGGAGCGATTTCTGTCGCTGGATTCAATATCAATGAACTTACTGAAAAAGAAGTTCCCTATTTTCGTAGAAATATTGGTGTCGTGTTTCAAGATTTCAGATTACTAAAAGATCGTACCGTTTTTGAAAACGTTGCATTACCTCTTGAAATCAAAGGTCAAAAATTTGTCGGTATAAAACAAAAAGTAAATGAGATGCTCGATATTGTTGGTCTCACGTTTAAGCGCGAACAACATCCGGAGCAGCTGTCGGGCGGAGAGCAGCAGCGGGTCGCTATTGCGCGCGCCCTCATTCATCAACCAGGCGTATTAATAGCGGACGAGCCGACAGGTAACTTGGACGAAGAGCTAAGTTTGGGAATAATGGAGCTGCTAGATAAGGTCAATGCTCAAGGCACCACGGTACTAATTGCCACTCACGATATGGACCTCGTCAAAAAAAAGCGGCGCCGAGTGATTCAGATTAAATCAGGTAACATTGTAAAGGACTCAAAAAATGAACCAAATGCTTTGGGCTAATTTAAAGAGAACCTGGACCCATCACTTTGGAACTCAGATGACTACTCTCATAGTATTGGCGGCATCATATGCGATTATTTGTTCATTTTTGACCTTAGGTCAAAATTTGAGAAACATTTTATCGCTTTGGGGTGACTCAATTCAAATGACGGTTTTTTTAAAGGAAGAAACAAAAGAAGATAGTGGCAACGAAAAACTGACTCAACTAAAAACGAGGCTACAAGCTATAAACGGCGTAGATGATGTAAAATATGTTTCGAAGCAAGAGGCCGCCGAAAAATTTAAAATGGAAATGTCGGGCTTTATGCCAGAAGTCTTTCAGGACGAAGAATTTATCGCACCATTTCCATCGAGTTTTATTATAAGTTTCAAAGACCAACTAAAGCAAAAAATCGACACCCTAAGGCTTGCAGAAATTGCTAAACAAATATCAGGTTTTGAGGGAGCCGAGGACATTGCTTATGGTCAAGACTGGCTCAACAACTATGCCAGCTTTATTAAGGGAATAAATAGTATGGGGCTGGCATTGGTTTTAGTTCTCCTTTCAGGAAGTGTCTTCGTAGTCGGCACCTCTATAAAGACTTCTATTTCTGCGAGACGCGATGAAATCGAAATTATGGAACTCGTCGGGGCTACAAGTCAGATGATCAGGTGGCCCCTTGTCGTCGAAGGACTTTTTTTAGGACTTTTGGCTTCAACTGTGGCTGTGTTTCTAACTTTTTTTGCTTTTACCTTTGTTAGAGAGTCCATGGCCACCCAGGCTTTTTTTCTAGCAGTTCAAAGCCAGTTCCAATTCTTAAGTGGGCTATATGTTTTCCTGTTCATTAGTACGGGAACAATTTGTGGAGGGCTAAGTGCCTTCTTCTTTGCAAGAAAGCTAAATCACGGATGGTTGGCATCTCAGAGATCCGAAGTTTGAAGAAGGAAATAATTAGCTCCATAAGCGGAGCTCTTGCCATGGTCCTATTCCTTCAGCCAGTAATTGCAATTGGTGAAAATTCAAACATGTCTTTAGAAGAAGGAGCCAAACAGAATATAATTGATGCCTATAAAAGCGGAAAAATAAATTTAGAGGAGCTCGAAACTCAGCGAAGAGAAACACTGGGTGTCTTGTATAGAATCAATAGAATGATCCAAAGAATAAACACTGAGAAGGCCCGGTTGACAGACAATTTATTGAGCCAAGAAAGTAAAATCAACCGCCTAACGAATGTTATTGGGAGCCTTCAGTCAAAAATCTTGGTGGAGAAAAAGAAAATGCGAGCACAGCTAAGGACCATCTATCAACTTTCAGGGCAGGGCGCGCTCCGCTTAGTTTTTTCAAATAAAACGTCACATGACCTGGATCGAGATTTAAAATTTCTTAATCTTCTTGTCGGAAAGAATTATACGGGACTCAGAGAATATCACAAATTAATCGCCTACAATAATCAACAGAGAATAGCCCTAACCGACACCCTCAAGAATTACGAAGAACTTAAAAACAAAATTAAGGCAAAAGAAGAAGTACTGCTGGTAAAACAGCGAGAAAAAAAGGCTTTAGTTTCAAGAGTCGAACAAAAGCGCAGGGTTCAGATTTCTACTATTGGCGATTTACGGGACAAAACAAAAAATCTATTAAATTCGTCGGGCTCGGGTGACTCAGATTTAAAAAGTGTGTTACTAAAAAGTTTTTTCGAGCAGAAGAGCCGTCTTGAGAATCCTGTTAAAGGAAAGGTCAATCAGGAGTATGGGCTACTAAAGGGCGGACGGTTCAATTTGGCGATCAGCTCAAAAGGCCGTCAGTATGGCACTGTACTCCATGAGAGCGTACGTACCGTATATTCGGGTGTGGTAGCATTTGTGGGGCGATTAAAAACATTTGGGAAGACCTTAATAATTGATCACGGAGATCATTACTACACCGTTTATGCAAATCTGGCAGGAATCGATGTGAGCGTCGGCGACAAGGTAGGTACCCTTCAATCGATTGCCACGACAGGCGCATCTCATAAATTCGGAACAGGATTATATTTTGAAATTAGACATTTTTCAGAACCTGAGGATCCCTCTCGATGGATCAAGATGGTTTCAGATGGAGCAATACCATGAGTCGAAGAAAGACGAAAATCATTCTGGGGACATTTATTTCGATTGTTACAATTATCTGTGCTGCTCTGTTGTTTGGTGGACTTAACGGAAAGGTTTCGGCGGCTGACAGGTATTCTGACCTTCAGATTTTCACTAAGGTTTTAAATCTTATCGGAAAGTATTACGTTGAAGAGGTTGATACCAAAAAACTTATTTACGGAAGCATCAAAGGGATGCTGAGAGAGCTAGATCCGCATACAAACTTTTTATCGCCAGAGGTATACGAAGAATTCGAGTCAGAAACATCGGGAAAGTTTGGCGGACTGGGTATTGAAATAACAATTCAGAAGGGGCAACTGACAATTATTGCTCCCATCGAAGATTCGCCCGCTTGGAAAGCGGGAATTAAGGCCGGGGACAAAATAATAGAAATCGACGGCGTTGTCACAAAGGGCTTAACGCTCGTAGAGGCAGCTCAAAAAATGCGAGGTGAAAAAGGTGCAAAAATAAAACTGACTATTTTTCGAGAGGGATTTACTGATCCGAAAGACTTTACAGTCACACGCGAAGTTATAAAGCTCCATTCAGTTAAATACACAGACATGGAGGATGGCTATGTTTATATAAAGATCACTAACTTCATAGAAAACACCGAGAGTGACCTGCAAAAACATCTTGAGGCACATATCAAGAAATATAAAAATACAAAAGGCATTGTCTTAGATATGCGCGGCAACCCTGGTGGGATTTTGGATCAGGCCATTAAGGTCAGCGATATGTTTATCGAAGACGGAATAATCGTGTCCACTATTCCACGAGATGAGTCCGTCAAAGAGGTGGCTATGGCAAAAAAATCTAAAGACTACGTGGGATTTCCAATTATCGTATTGATCAACGAATCCTCGGCCAGTGCTAGCGAAATTGTGGCGGGAGCTCTTCAAGATAACCAGCGGGCGCTTATCATGGGCCAGAGAAGTTTTGGCAAGGGTACCGTACAAACGGTGGTAAAACTGGGTGATGGCTCGGCACTAAAAATGACTACGGCTCGCTATTTTACCCCCAGTGGCAAATCCATTCAGGCCGAAGGCATTCATCCGGATATTATATTAGAACAAATTGAACCCGAGACCTTGGAGAAATCTGGCGGACAGGGCGCGGTAACACGTGAAGCCGATATCGACGGGCATCTTGGAAAAAAGAAGAAGTCGAAAGCAACTGCGCCGGGAACGATAAGCGAAGGTGACACTTTTGCCTTTTGGTGGAGTCAGACCAAGAACAAAGACACCAAAGATCTAAGCCCTAAACAAATGTTGTTGGGTCGTGATTTTCAAGCGCTGCAAGCCTATAATTATTTAAAGGCCTGGAGTGTGATGAAATCTTTTGCCGTTCAACGCGCTAACAAGAGCGAAAAGTAAGGCGCGCTGAGTGCCTTAGGTTTGTGGGGGCGGCAGCTTATCTTTTTCGATTTCTTTTATTTTTGCTGTGGCTTCTAATAACTTAATCACATTATTTTCAGTGACTTGATAACTCAGGCGAGAACGTAGATCGGGGTTGCTGTAGTATTTTCGCAATTCCGCGATATCAATACCTGTTGTTGTCGAATACTGAATGAGTTCTTTTTCAAGGTCGCCTTCCTTTGGCTTAAGATTGTTATCTCGAGCCAATTTATCGACCAAAAAATAGGAATGGACTAAGAAGTTCGCGGTTTTGTCAAAATCAACATCCCAATCAGTTTTATATTTTTCGTACTCATCGGCGCTCATGCCCTGTGACAACATGCGCTGCCTAAAATCTTCAACGAGTTTAGTTTTCTGTTCGTCTCTTAGGGACTTGGGAATTTCTACGGGATTGGCTTGAGTTAAAGCCTGCATTAAACGTTTTTTGAAATCCTCACGAATGCGCCCTTCTTCTTGTGTGGTGACATTTTTTTGAAGCTCTTCTTTAAATTCGGCCAAGGTACTTTTGCCAAATTTTTTGGCGAACTCATCATCAAGTACAGGAACATGTTTTTCACGAATTTCGATAACTTTAACTTTAAACGTAACGGTTTTGCCGGCAATCTCTTTGAAATGGTAGTCGCCGGGCATGGCTTGTTCAAAACTTTTTTCGTCGCCGGGTTGTAATCCCATCAA
>Ga0163152_10004692_pt1 | contig 16660 bp, 19 predicted proteins | sample OliLakLV19MP8IB2_FD_148635 | JGI IMG/M metagenome (GOLD analysis project Ga0163152, IMG submission 148635) | Freshwater microbial mat bacterial communities from Lake Vanda, McMurdo Dry Valleys, Antarctica - Oligotrophic Lake LV.19.MP8.IB-2 | ecosystem: Environmental > Aquatic > Freshwater >... | reverse complement strand
TGCCCGAGAATGGGCGACCGCCACGGGACCACGCCCGCCTCCAGCATCGCCAGGATCTTGCCCGTCACTTCCGCATAGATGTCCATTGCCATTGCCGACACTCCGTCTGATTGCGAGCGTGGGGATTCCCTCGAACACCGGGGGTGCCCCCTTGCTCTTGACGGAAGAAGGGCTTTGTCTCGCGCCGGACCTGAATAGGCCGGCGCATAGAATTCCTCCGGCAAGAGCAAGGGGCCTTTGAGGCTTGTTTCACGCTCGCTCAGACGAAATTGACAACGCGGTGGGATTGGCGGAAAGGTTCCCTCCGTCGATGGGCATCGGCACGCCCCGTCCCAGTTGCCATTGGCGAATCTCGAACGGACTGCGACATGACGGCGCGAAGCCGCGGACTTCCCGCCTATTTTCTTGGCAAAATATGGGGATGCCTATCTTGCTGTTCATCGGCGCCTGCCTTGCGCACGGCCAGCCTGAGGGAGCGACGTGGGCCGAGCCGTGTATGCGACCGTGCTCTATATTCGGCGCTGAGGGGCAAGCATCACGGATGAGGCGCGATGGCGATGATGGTGATCTCGTTCTTCTCGGGTCCGTAGCACCAGAAGAGCCGGTACGCACCAGGCGTTCGGTTCTGGACATACGCCTCGAAAACTTTGGCGCTCTTGTCGTAGGGGTGCTGGATCGACGAAAACTCGTGCGTCTTGAGGCTGGGATGTCTGGGGTTGTCGAGCAGGAGACGTACGGTCTTCTCAACCTGCTTGAAGAGCCCTTCGGCCTTCGACGCCTTCGTCTTCTTGGATTTCTGGCGGTTGCGCACCGACTCCGCCGCCGCGGCTTGAAGTTCGCGGAAGGTGACGTCTGCTTGCCTGGTCCATTTGGGCGCGAAAGGCATCAGTCGTCCTGAATATCGCCGGCCAGCTTCGCGGCGGCAGCCAGGTCAGGCCCGTCGGCAAACTCCCGCGTGTTCGCCTGGTCGAGGCCGTGACGAACAAGTTTGAGGGCTCTGGGGTTCTCGTAGAGCCACGCCTCCCGTTCGGGGATGACACGGGCCAGCCGTAGCACGATCTCGTCGCCGTGCTGCTCGACCATCATGGTGCGGTTGGCAAATGATTCTCCGAGGGTGATGCGACCCTTGGAGTCGGTGTTTTTGGTCTGGACTGCGTGCTTGGCCATGTCAGGAGTATCGCCCACTTTCCCACAAGAGTCAAGTGGGAAAGTGGGAATCACGGTTATGGGGCGGCAAGCTGGGTTGCGCAGACACGATCTCTACTGGCGGGCAGCTCGCGGAGCATCGCCATAGCTCTCCCTTCGCGTCAGGTTCCCGATGACTTGTCCGGACCAACGGGGAAGGGCTGCATGTCCGCTTGGGGTCGCTGGCACCGTCGATATTGACTGATTGGTCATCTGACGCCGGAGCGTCTCGACCATGCTTTCAAGAGCACGGACGACCGGCTCGGGCAAACCTCGGACGTTGATGTTCTCCATCACGAAACCTCCTTCGCAGTAGCCTTTATCTGCACAAAGTTATCCTACCACGAATCGACGGGCTACCCCAGCGCGGCCTTGTGGGAAGGGTAGCGCTCCTGGCCCGTTGATTCAGAGGCCGCATCTCGCCGCAAGTCCGCCACAACCTCTTCAAGGGCCGTTGTTCGGCCCGAGTTGTCACTCACGCACAACGTGTGCCGACGTGACTCGGACGATGGCGCTGCACCCGAGGAGCCGCCTCACCAGCGGTGAAAGGGTGTCGGGGTTTACCTCCCGACATGCAGCGTGCTCGTAGAGCCGGATGCCATGAGAATGGCTCGTCCGGTTCGACGGAGGCTCACACGAGTAACCCCTCTGGCCTAGGAAACCAGAGATCAATCCGTGTGTTCTATCCGATGGATTTTTCGATTCCAAAGCCTTGTCGATCGTGACGGGGAGGAACGGGGCGACGCGGACAATCCCCACGAGCACACTCGCCGCGATGCAAATCGCGGATGGAGTTGTTCTCTTGGGGCCGTGTCGATCGAAGTGGTGAAAATCCACCCACGGGGGATCGTGGCCGACACTCGCCAACAAGCGAGAAGGCTCGTTCAACCGTGTCCGGCGTGGGGAGCTCGTGTGCGGCGACGCACGCGACCGGGGCCGATCAGCCCCGGCGTCTCGGGAAACCGAGCGGTGAAAAGCTCAACCATGAGAGGCCCGAAAGGGCTTGCCGGTCAGTGCATTCGGAGACGGAGCCGAACTGGAACAGGGTCGCCGTTGATGGGTAAGGGGGAGCCTCTGGTTCCTGCCCCCTGAAATCGGTACGGCGAGCGGCCGAATGCCGCCCGCTGGACCGCAAACTTCGCCCGGGCGGAAGCCTGGACGTACAACGACGAAACCCACGAGGGGTAACACTCTCTACCGACGTGACCGAATGCGCAACGATCGATGCTAACGCGGGAACCTCTGCGGCTTCCGGGAGTGGTATCCCGGTGCCCGAGCGAAGATGCTCGGGTGATTGAAACGCCGCAGAGGGGGAGTGTGGCCTGAGTAGGACCGAACGGGAGTTCGGCGGACTCACTGCAAGGCAGTGGTGGGACCGTGCCTCGCGTCTACGGGTGGTGCCGGGACGCACGTTCGCCGCCCCCCCACGGGGCCGCGGCGACGAGGGCGAACGAAAGGGCTGACGAGCCAAGTGCTCGTCCGAGTCATGTGCCGAGAGTGCCCGACCTGGAAACGGGGCGGGCGCCTCGGCGGTCCTTGGTTGGAAGCACAGCGGTCAGAGCAGACGCGCTCGGGAGAGCGTGTGTGCTTTGGCGGCGGACTGACGACGGACGCTACCCGTGTGCGCAGCACACGAAGGGTTCCGTCGGAGGTTGGTCACAGCGCTACCGCTATGGATTGGGCAACTGCAACTGGGGGAACCAGTTCTGTCGGCTTCTGGCGGGAGCGCGGAAAGGAGCTTGATGAAGGCAAGGGCTTTGGCGGTTGTGCCCGAAACAACCGCCCTCAGTTTCATGCTGACTCTTGACTGCCGAGTACCTCTGTCTCGAAGAACAACGCCGGTGAAGCACATGCCCGCGAAACGGCGATTTGGGGCTATGACTGCCGTCGTCGCCCTCTCAGTGTCAGGATTTGTCCAACAACTCGCCGTCTCGTACGTCTCGAACGGCTATTTTTTCTACGTCGTGGGTTCGATCCCACCAGACAAATATCCGCTCACCATCGACGCCAAGCTCATCGCTCGCTACGGCATCGGCGTTTCCAAGTGGACCCGTGCAAGGCGAAAACGGGCAGGGGAGGCGAGCGTTCAGTACCTTCGGCATGGCCGGTTCTTCGTGATCCTGACAACGCATGGGCGGCACCGATTCTTTGAGGAGGAGCAGGCCGTCATCCGGGACGTGCGACGGGTGCCGATCAAGTGTTTCGGTTACGCGGTCAGCCACCGCCGCGGGCATGTGTGCGTGCGAATCGAACGGGAAGAGTTCAAACGACTGAAGGCCCACTTCCTCGAACTTGCCGCCCATCGCCGGGCGGAGACGATCGCCTCCGAGTTCGCCCGGCTCCCATTCGAGCCCTACGCCCCAGTTCGCCGACAACTCATCACGCTGTGGCGGGCCGTGAATCGGGTGCGGAAGACAGCCGGGTTCGAGCCGGCGCCGATCGAGTGCATCCGTATGCGGCGGCGGATCGTCAAGCCGTTCGGGGAGCCTGCGCCCGAAAGCGAAGCGGCGTAGGGTAAGGCGTCCCGAGCTCCTGAATCGAGGTTCTTCATAAGTGCTTGTGAAAAGTGCGACGCTGTCTGCAAAATGTGCCTCGCGGCTTCGACGTGGCGGCTACTTCGCCCCCAGCCCGTTTGTTGCCCAGAAGTGCGCGAGAGTCCCAAACGCGGCATCGATTGTTCGGGCGGTCAGGCCGGTTTGCTCGGCCATGGCCAGAAACTCGGTTCGCCATTGCTCCGGAGGAAAGTCGAGCGATGATGGCAGTGGATGAGAGCGCCGGGTGGCGAAGGTCGCCCGCAGCGCTGCCTTGACCGCCGCGGCGTCAAGGTCTCCACGCTCAATGAAAAGCACTAGGTCCACAAGGTCTTTTGTTCGAGTGTTTGTCCGGTCGGTCCACTGATGGGTGTAGGCGTGAATCTTCTCGGCGAACTGCTGGGCCTTCGGGATGGCCAGCACTCTGGCCGGAGCGATCTGCGCGAACGCGAGCGAGTCCTCGCCGATGAGCACCTCCGGCTCGCCGAAAACGGCGTCTCCGACGCCAACGTCGATGTGAAAACGCGCGTACTCCTTACCGGCAAGCATCGCCACGACCGGGAATGCTCCTCCGCCGAGAGGAGCGCCCGGCAGCTCACCCTTGGCGGCTCCGATGCGAAATGAGAGGTGGTCTCCGAGATCGATGTCCGCGGCTTCCTGAATCTGAGTACGGATTGCATCGCGGTCTGCCCTCTGTCCGCCCGGGGCACCCGGCACAGAGAGGTCTAGATCCTTGGTCGTGCGAGCCTGCGGGCGGTAGCGAAGCTCCATCGCAAACCCCCCTTTGAGGAGCCACGGAGCGTCCCTTCGGGCGAAGGTCCGGGCCAAGAGTCTTTCGATCACGATCTTGAGCCGCACGTCGTGCATCGGCAGGTTTCTCGCAGCCGCCGTTGTTCGGATGCGGTCTTCCAGTGCTTGTCGAAAGGCGGTCGCGCTGCTAAATGTCTTTGCCATACGGGACGATTATCGCCCGGATGAGACGATTCGGGAAAGTCGCTGAAGTACGGGGGAGTCAGCCTGAGCCTTGGAGAGCTGACTTTTGCGGACAAGGCCTCGCTCAAGAGCGTCCTCAACAGCCCGTTCAAGCTGCTCCTGCGGCACACTCGGACTGGTTGCCGCGTCGGTCAGAGTTCGGAGGGGGGTCGTGATTCGGAAGCCATTCCATTCTTCGGTATCACCCGCAGTGATCGCCGACTTGTGAAGAACACATCCTCGCGGTGGGCGTTTTCTGAACGACCGCGGCACGGTCAGATGCACCTTGCCGGGAATGATTTCGCTCAGGTCGTGGAGCGCCAGCGCAGATTCATGGGACACGACCGCTTGTGGCTCGTCGTTTCTTCCCCGGCTCCAGAGAGAAAGGCGGATCAGATCGTCGTGCTCGCTCGTGGGGAGAGTCACTACTCTGTAGACGCCGTGTCCGGCCCGCTCGAAGTTGCCAGCATCAACGTGGTAACCGAGGCGGCGTCGGTCGAAATCGAGTTCCGCCGCCTGTTGAGCGGTAAAATATCCTCCCTGACTCGCGGCGAGCGAGACCAACTTCCGACGGATTGTTCGACCATCTCGGTATTTCACGCACGAATGTCCTCAAAATCAGGACAATCATACACACTGCGTTCATGTGCGTCCACCGCAATGTGAACCCTCCCAGTTCGGGCCGAGCGAATCAGCGGCAAGAGCGACCATCCGCCGCATAACAGCATCATGCCCGCTATCGGAGTGTTCATCTTGGTCTGGATCGCCTGCGAGTACCCCCACACGATCGACTGGGCGCTGGCCACCTTCATCATCCTGTGGCTTTGGCGTCGGGCGCGTAGTCGGTAGTCACTCGGCCCGATGGGTCGGCCCGGCAGCGGTACCGATGGGCTGCGCTACGGGCGACGCGCCGCAGAAACGAGTGCGGGACGTGTCATATCGCGATGCGTTCTACGATGTTGCGGGTCACGCTCAACGTGCGGCGGTCGTAAAGCTTGGTAGTCCGTGGGTCACTATGCCCCAAGAGAAACTGTACGTCGGCGAGTTCGACACCCTGTTCGAGCAGGTTCGTGGCGGTCGCGGCGCGAAAGCTGTGGCAGCAGAGTTGGCGGAATGGCAAGCCAGCATGGGCCATTCGCCGTTTGAGCATCCGCAGCATGTCGTTGCTGGTCATACCACGCTCGGAAAGCGTCCCCGATCGCCGAACGACGGTCCGAAAGAGAGGCGAATGGTCTCTCATGGACCCGACGGCGGCAATGTATTCGCTGACGAACCCTTCAAGGTCATGGCGGCACGGGATCGTTCGCTGCTTGCCGCCCTTCTCCGCGAGCCGCAAGAGAAACTGTCGTCCATCGGTGTAGAAGTCCTCGCATCGGAGTTTGGAGACTGCCCCAACGCGGGCGGCGGTGTAGATTAGGGCCGCGATGACCGCTCGGTCCCGGAGCCCGATTACTTTGGTCACGTCGATGGAATCGAGCAGGGCGCGGGCATCCTTCGCGTGGATCGCCGGAGTACTTCCCTCGGTGACCGAATGCCGTGGCCCTCGGACAGACGCCGCCGGGTTGAGCACGATCGCGTGCCGCCGCACGGCGCAATCGAAGAAGTGCCGGAGTGCCGCGAGGTGGAGTTTCCTGGTCGGCTTCGATGCGGGTTCAAAGTGTGTAGCTTCTCCGTCTCTTCCGGGAATCTGTTTCTCAAGTCCCTTGATGTAGTCGCTGACTACACCCGGCGAAATCTGGGTGAGTCCGAGACTCAAAGCCTCACAGTGTCGAAGAAAGCGTTCCACCGCCGAGCGGTACGCGCGTTCGGTATGCGGGCTGTCCAGCCCGGAGAGAAACTCCTGATAGGCAAAGCGTGCGTTCGGTCCCGCGCCGATCACGAGCGCAGGAGTCTCCTCGTCAACCGGGATCAACGCAAGGGCCATCGGAGCGTCATCTCATGGGTGATCACGGTCGCGGTGCTGGTCCCGTCCGGAAGAGTGCTCGTGATCAGGACGGCGTCTCCCCCGGCGCGGGGGTTCCATTCGTACCGGCCAACGGTCCACTGCCCATCGTCGGCCCGCCATTCGAGCATGTCTCCGCAATGGAGCGGCTCTCCATCCAGAAAGTGCCGCTCCTGCCCGAAACCTTCCGGGCGAAGTTCGAGTCTGCCTGTCATCTCCCTCCACGGGCCGCGATTCCCGACGTGTGCTTGCGTGATTCACCGTTCCGATCCGTTCGGGCCGACGCTACCACAAGCGACGCGGTAACGCACGATAACATCCTTTATCATGCGAACACAACAAACTGGTCAGCCCAGAAACCACTTCTTGAGCCGCCCCAAGATACCGGTGTCTTCCTCGCTCACGCGCGTAGACCTTGTCGTAGTGCTTGTGCGCGGTTCCGAGCGCCTAGTTCCCGGCACAGAGATAGGGCGCTCGCTGTAAACGGGTCTGCTCTGCGGTCTTGCGACGGGTGAACTGTGGGTCGTGCTCGCCGCTTGCTTTACAGACAGTTTCAACTGCCGCCTATTGCCTGTGCCCTCGATCTGGATCACCTTGGCCTGGACCGCCTGTCCTGGACTTACTTCCTCAGAAGGATGTCGTACGAACCGTGGTGCCAACTCAGAAATATGAATCCATCCCCGAACACCGTCGCCACAGTCTACTGTCACCCCACGATCCTGCACTTCTACAACAACCGCACTCACGGTATCGCCGGCAACGTAAAGCGACCACGGGTCTGGCTTGAGTTGCTTTATACTTAGTTGCATGCGGCAATGACCCGTACGTCTGGGGTCAGGTTCCAAAGCGATCACTTTGGCAACCACGGTGTGTCCCTCCGCAATATGCTCTCTCGGATCGCCTACCCAATCCCAGGCCATTTCAGACAAGTGAATCAAGCCGTCAATACCATCATCAACGGACACAAATCCGCCATAGGTTTCGACTCGCGATACTCGCCCTTGGATAACCGTGCCCACGGGGTACTTTTTACAAGCCACCTGTAGAGGGCTGTCGATCGCCTGCTTCAAACTCAGCACGACGGTGTATGTCTCGTAATCCACATCTACGACCTTGACTAGTACCCGCTGTCCTTCAGAAACAATTTCCCCCGCGTTGGCAATCCATGTCCAGGACATTTCTCCCAGCGGGATAATGCCGCGAATCCCAGGAGCAAGTTCTGCTTTGGCATACTTATCTGCAAGATATCCGATAGTAACATTCCAAGGTGTACCGAGCGCGAACTGCTTAATATTCTGGTCCAACATAGCCTTTGGAAGAACAAAGTGACTTGTGGGAGTCGGCTTGACCAAATCGGTCCACTGGCCAATCTGCCATTTCATAGCCGCTTGCCGCCAATTGTCTGGCAACTTGCCAAAGTCAACTGAATGCATATGTCCTGGCTTTCGTTCATAACGCAGACCAGTGCATTGGCCCTTTTCGTCGACGCGATAACTATGAATTGTTCCTCTGAGCATTAGCGAGTCATCTACGGACGCGCGTCTGCCACGGCCAAACGCAACGGTCTCAACCTTGGGTCGGGGATCACCGCCTCCTTCCTGTGATTTTTGATCAGTGGCAGGGAGCACCATCACCAGGCATAATTGCCCAATCGACTTCTCTGAAATGTTCCTCCAAGTAGCGAAGTCCGCCCTGTCCGGGAAAAGACGCGCTTCCACACCCGGTTCGAGCTCTAGCACCACAAATGCGATCTGACCGAATAGCGGAGAAGGAACTACGTCAACGATCCGAGCAGAAATCTCCTTCCCCGCAGTCTTGACATACTCGGTATTGAGTCCGTCCTGCGTCAGACGCACTGCACCCCTACTGCGATCAATCTCGGCGACGACGCCCCTCATCGGTGACCCGGGAATAAGCAGTTGACGCGACCCTCTCGGCGTCTTCAGTACAAGGGGAGCACCCGTGCTGCTGTCAACTCCCAGTATCAGGTTGCCATCTGAGGAACGCCCTTCACGCACTACATGCATGTCGCGGACTTGACCCTTCGCTGCGGAAGTTGACACAACAGACAGAGCTGGTGGAGGGGCATAGATGCGCACGGCAACGGCGTCGACAAAGGTACTGCGTCCGTCGGTGATAGCCTGCCGTATCAAGCGGGCTCGTTGAAGCGGTCCCGCAGTTGGGAGCACTTTCAGCCAAGACGGATCGATCCTTACGATGTGGCGAGCAACCACGGTCGCTACTGACCGGTCATCGCGTCTCCGGCTGACGCATACGAAGGCGTCAATGCCGGGAACACCGGCACACGCGGAGTCCTGGTCAATTTGGGCGGTCAACTGGGGATTGTTTTCGGCAAGTGGTGAGAAGATCAACTGGTTTGACTTGGAGCGTACGAAGGTTGAGTCGTGCATGCACCGAGCGAGAACAAGCCGAGTACGGTGAAGGTGCGCAACTTCGAGTGCCCGGTTGTCCAAGCGGTCGTGGGTGCGCTCGGCGAACTGCTGGAGGTTGCGTGACGCTCCATCGGCAATGGCAGTCATCGCCTTGTCGGAAAGCCCCTGTTCCCGACACCATGCCTGCCTTTGCGACTTGCTTTTCACCTGGCGCCAGTGGTGGAAGACTTTGAGATAGAACTCAAGGTCGTCGTAGCAACCCGTCCTCCAACGGTGATACCCAAGTAGAGCCAATTCATCCTTACCGAACGGACTTCCGGTTAGGTTGACAAAGGCAACAAATGTCGCCACCTCTAACGCACAAGCATGCATGTCGCTATCGGCCATGAAAACAGAAAGATCCACCGAATCTGCTTGGATTCGCTCCAACTCAACACCTGCTGGTGTGATATCCCCGTCCGCATCAATCGTTGTTCTTTCTGTGAGGACGGCTCGCGCGCGGCCAATTTCGGCGGGAGGAGTTTCAGACTTTCCGATCCATTCGTACGTTGACAAATCGTCAATACCGCACGCTTTGGCAGTAAGAAGGAACTTGTCGAGCGGACTTCGGGCAACCTCAGGTCGAGGATGTTCCGGAAACCTCATCGAGATTATCAAAGTTTTTTTTGGTATATAAACGGAAGCACTCACCGTCTTGTTGCCGACCGACCCTGCCCTTGCGCTGGATACATCCTGCGCGTGTGTGACGCTCGTCCGGATCGATCCCGTACTGCGGGTCGCCGCATCCCAACGGGGTGTCGTGACGTATCCGCTATCGATCACGTAACGGAGGTTTGTGATCGTAACCGACGTCTCCGCGTAGTTCGTCGCGACAATTACGCGTTGAATCGCCGGCGTCTCCTTTCTGGAAAGTGCGAGTTTGATCGCACTGTCACTCGCGTAATACTCCTCCGCTTCGCTCTCCAACCATTTTGCGTGGCATGGATACACACGGAGAGCGGGGAGAGCAAGAGCGCGGATCGCTTCAACTGTACTCTCAACGAGTTTCATCGTTGGCATAAACACCAATACATCCCCACGAGAAATCTTAAGCTGTGTGAACCCGGGCACTGTCCTGATTGCACTTACGATTGCTGCCGTCGCCTGCACACACTCCCGAGCCGTTTGGGGCACTGTGAAAGCTGGCAAGAGCCGTGCATACCCCGGACCGACATCATTGTCTTCTGGCCATCGGTCATGAATATGCTCGTTCGTGTGGTTGGCGGCGTTGGGTGGTTCGAAGATCGGAACAGACGATGGATTGCCTTGTCCAAAGAACTCTTGAAACTTCTTTGCGGCGATAGTGGCACTTGCGATGACAATACGAAGTCGCGGATACAATGGCAGCTTATATCGAAGCAGAGCGAATATCTGTTCCATGTTCTCACTCTGCTCATGCGCTTCGTCGATTATGAGTACACTAAACTGGGCGATCTCGCCGCTAACAAGCCAGCGTATCACGGTGCCATCGGTGACAAATAGCAACTTGGTGTATCGATCTCTCTGCGTATACTCACCGCTGTATTGCAGGCCAATCTCTTGGCCAGCTCCTTTGTCTGGAGCTCGAAGTAGCCGCTTCGCGATGAATCCCGGCGTAGTCGTGTCGTCTTCGAGATCACGTTGTTCTTGACGCAGCGTGATCGTTCTGGGCTGAGTAACGCAGATGCGCCCCTGTTGACCGACTCGGCTTTGGAGAAGGCAGTACGGAAACCAGGTAGACTTACCGGTCCCTGTCGGACCCACAAGAACAGCGACCCGTGGACCGTTGGGGTCTTCTAAAGCGCGGACTAGGGCAGCCACCGTGGGGGCAAGTATTTTGAATCGCTTGTGGATCTCTTTGTCTTCAGGACTCTTGACACTCGCCGCGACACGAAGTGGCAAGTCCACGGGAACCCCGTGGTAGACGATCTCCTTTGGCGGGTCTCTATGACGGACCAGACGACCGAGCCCGTATTTGCCCCGGCACCGCTTGCTGTCGTCCGTCTCGATCGGCGCATTCCAGTAAGCGGCGCCCACAGAGCGGACGCCTTTGGCGTTAGCGTCGCGGTGCTTTGGGCAACGCTCAGGCGGTGACAATCCCCGCGCGGTGTCCGTTGTGCGCGCAGTGTCGGTAAAGAAGAACTTCTCTCCGCAGTCCTTGCATTTTGCCTCAAAGACACGCGACAACTGACGCTCCTTACCACCACGCCTTCTCGGGCCGATACGACTCCTGCCGTGCTCCTGGCGATTCTCGGGTAAATGGTGGCTCCGAAGGCTGCGGTATGTAGAAAAACGGTCGAATGCACAGAGTGCGTGGCAAGCCCTGCTTTGCTCGCTCCTCGATCACATGGACCACTGCACGATAGAAGCCGATCACCATCGGCTCAAAGCCGGTGTGGTAGACCCATAGCTCGGCACCGTCCTTGGCGATCGGATCGTTCAGAACCTCAACGGTACGCTCAAAGGCAAGTTCTTCTCCTTCGGCATACGGTGCGTGATCGCCAAGCTCTTTGTTCCGAGCCACATAGATGTCAACGATGAAATCCAGTTCTGGATGGCGGAAGCTCATCAATCCAAGCCGAACCACTTGAGATTCAGGAACGGGTGGTGGCTCAGCGTGATCGCTCAAGCGGCCAACTGGAAACGGAGAGGGTCGTGAGCCGTCTCGAAACACGACCGGCAGGCTGCCGCCATTGAAGCGGGCGTCGTACACGAACTGCCGGAGTACTGGGGTTGTGACCCCGTGACGTGGCTTGCTCAGATCGACAGCCTGCGACGTTTGCTTCGTGAGGCAACTCTCGATTTCATTGCGGAGCGAGTCTTGATCTCGCTGTCGAAATGCGGCTGATCGTTCCTCCCGATCGTTGGTTTTCGGTCCCCTTTGAGGAGATTGACTTCCCGTCGTCTCCCCCGGCTTCGACTGGACCATGGGTGATTGGTTTGGCAGCTTGTCTGACTTTGGAGCGCCGTGGGTTGGCGAGGGGACCAGATGAACAACCTCGACCTTCACGGTCTTGGATGGCAGCACGCGCACCTTGGGCGGTGAATCCGCGGGCTTCTTCGCAGGTTGTTTTCCCTTCTCGTGCGGCATGGATGCGGCCTCTTCACCTATCGGGAGGATACGCCGGATTTGCGGCCAACAACCTTCGGATCGCCGCTGGGAAGAGCGCGTGTGCCTGGGGCAACCACCTCGATCATTCCCGCTCTCATTGCCTCCGCTTCCCGGTACGCCGCGGCCTTGAACTTCGCGGCCTCGGCCCATGCCTTCCGCTCGGAGCCCGCGACCTGTGGAAAGAGCTTGTCCACAAGCCCGCTCGCCAACTGCTCGAAGAGTTGACGCTGCTCCGTGACTGCGGCTCCGGGCGGATACACGGTCTTGCCGACGATCTCCCTACTGACCTTTGTCGCGCTCGAAGTCTTGGCACGTTGTGCCGCGAACGTCTGTCGTGCCATTTGGGAAGAAGCTAGCAACTCCACAAGCCGCATGTAGTCGTTCGCCGAAGGCTGACCGCTCTTCGCGTCAGTCTCAAACCGCCACGCCTTGCCGCCAAGCCCTTGCCCTGCTTCCAACGCCTTGGCTTCGATCCAATCGCACAACTGCCGGTACCGCACTCGCTCCTTGACGACATCGACGCCCTTCTGGATGCGTCGCTCGATCCCCAGCGCGTCGTTCGCCAAATGGACGAGTTGCCGGTCTGGCGGCCAAGAGTTCCAGACCTTCGGCGGGATGGCCACGAGTTGGACCTGGAGGGGAATCAATCTGGGCGTTCCGGGGCACCTTGGCGCGTGCTCACTACACGAGCTATTCGCTGGTCGATGTCCGCATCGATCTCCCCGATCGTATCGACCACCTGGACGAGGGGCAGATTGGCTTTCGACGCTTGTCCGAGCAGTTGGACGCGCCTCGCTTCGGGTATCCAATCAAAATCCCGAGTCACCACAAGGCATCGGAAAGCCGTGGCTGAACCCGCTGCGAGCACGTCGCTCTCGCCGAACACCTCGTAGCCTTTGGCATCGCGGGCGATCAGCGTCGCCTGGACGCACTTCTTCTCCGGAAATTTGATTTCCCGACCCTCATGGGTCCAAGCGACCGGCTTCAAGAGCGTGATGCAGCCCCGACAATCATCGTCCCATTCAATGGTCACCACCTGATCGGCGGGTCCATGCACGCTGGAGCACAGAGTACCGAGCCGCTCTGCCAGCACCGCTGTCCGAAGCACCATCATGTCGTGAAGGTACTGAACGCGATGCTCGGCGTGAACCTGCCCGGTGAAGATGCGCTCGGGTGCGTGCGCATGAAGCGCGATCAACTCCACCTGCTCCTTGTTCCAGAGGCCGCGGTGGATTGTGAAGCACGCCTTGACGATATCGACGCCGCGCTCTGTGAGTGATTTGACGGCCTTGTCGGAGAGGCCGGTTATGCGTGCGTAGAGAAGCCTTCCCTCGTCATCCGCGATGTGGTGTCGGTGACGGAGTTTGACACCCAGAGACTTAGCGACGCGGCGGATGGATTCCGGCACGTCGGGTTCGTGTCCTTTCGGCGGGCCAACAAAGTGAATCTCCATCTTGCCGGTCTTGTCGAACGCTTCGGAAAGCGAGAAAACAAGGCCGCCCATGACTCCAGCATCACGCCTAAATCGTTCGTGATCTTCGCTACGAAACAGTGCGACATCGAACCGATCACGACCAATGGTTCGGCAAACACGAACATTCAGAACCCAATCTTCTTGAGCGAAGCGTCTTATGCTCCAGTTATTTTTATCACCATCACTTCGAAGATAGGATTGAGCCAGCTTGATGTCGGGATGAGCTACGGGGCCAACTTGAAAGTGGATTCTTGGAACGTCAATCATGCTGCCTGGTGCTCCTTAAGTGCGGCTTTGATGGCGGATCGCAACTCCTCGTCACTCAAGTACACTTCGTTCGCAGCACGACTAGGACTGGACGAAGAGTCGTCATAGGCATCGCACAATGCAAATAGTTCATTCTCGAAAGCCAAGATTCGTTGATCGGCGGCGCTCCATCCGAACAGTTTGGCCCACTGTCGAGCAAATTGGTTTTCGTCGAGCATCCCGGCCCTGCGTTGGCCAATGAGAAGGCGATCGTGCGGTTGATCCCAGTGTTTCTTAGGAGCATTCTGACGTTCTACACTTCGCTCTCGTACCTCAAAGAACTTGTCTACGAACGCGCCTGCGGATAGACCGTCTTCAAGGAAGGCGCTTATAAGCTGAAGATACTGCTTGCCAATGTCTTGAAAGTTCATCGGAGTTTCCCAGTGCTGGAAAGATGCCCTACCTGCGCCGGACCGAGCTGCATTGCGTATACTATTTCATTATTTCGGTTGACGCCAACGCATAGATCTGTATGTGGATCATAGTTGTGAGTGCATTCGCAACCACCCGGTCTCCCTTCGAACCAATTCCCTTCGATCCGATCATTATCGGCCTTATTCAAATGATTACACAATGCTTGAGCAAAGTTCCCAAGTTGCTGGCTGGTCGGCCCCTTGGGGTTGCCGGCTACTCCAAATTTGGCGGCATGTTTAAACTCGTGTTGCAGCTTGCTCTGAGTGACGGTCACGTCACCGGGTGGTGCGGCTGCGATCACGTCAGTTGAATCAAGATCCTTATCGCAACCCACTGGAACACTCCCGCGCGAAAGGCCGTTGGAAACGACCGACACGCGTAAAGTCTATCCGTGGAGTCTCTGCCAGACTCTCCAGTCTCGCCTTTGCCTGAGGCACCCCTCTTCCAACCGCTTGAGCCGCTAGGCTGCCTTGCTGTCGGCTGATTACGGGTGTGTTCTTTTCTCCTTTCCCGCCGGGAGATTGAATCGGCGGGCCGCGGCAACCGTTGCCGCCTCTTGTCCTCGGGCGTTTCAGGCAGCGCCCTCGCGGGGGCGTTGCCGGGAGCGGAATTCACCGCACCGTTTGCACATGGAGGCATATGGCCAAAGTGATTATTCCTGAGGGCTCAGGAGCGCCACGTATCCGGAACTTCGATAGTGTGACGACATTCGACCCTAGTGGTCGAGTGCTGCACACGAAAAAAGTCGCGGGCACGTGGGTACTCGGGACGGAGGAGGATGGAACGCGACAGTTGTTCCATTACGCCGCCGCCCAAAAACAACGGTTCGCACCCTCGTGGTACGAACCGGCCTTCTGGCTGATGCTCGGGATCTGGTTCGCCCAGGTTCTTGAACGTCTCGCCCAGTTCTAGGCACGTCGGAAGTCGTGAGGTCACTCTCACGGCTTCCGCCGTTTTTGGAACGAGCTACCGGAACAAGGCGATTGCCACTGTGGAGCACGCCATGACGCAGAGGATGGCGATCTTGAAGCGCCCTTCGGATGTCGCGTACCACGGCGGGGCCTTTGGCGGACGAATGATCTCAACCTGGCCCTCGGCATCTCGGACGAATACCCGGGCGTCGGCCGACTTGGCCAGCAGCCGCTCCGCGGCGATGTCGAACTGCTCGGCGAGTTTCGCGGGGACAGGCTCCCCGAATCGCGCAAGGTTCAGTGCCTCTGCGATGGTGCGCTCGTCTTGCTTCGTTGTCAGGTCAATCACGTCTGCCATTGCTCAAGTGTGGCACGAGGTCCAAGGCTCGGCAAGCGCGGCTGAGACGTTGGGAGACTCTCCGCAGAAACCGACTGAGCGGTGCGGCGTAGGGTTCGGAGTCAACTCGTTTTTTCTCTCGTTCTGGCTGCCGCGAGGCAAAACAAGCGCAGCCGGGCACGCAACATGGTTCAACCCTTTGGGGAAGAGCCGACCCGCGTGTGACTCGCACGGAGCCGCATGGTCCAACAGCGCAAGCGACCCGACCAACCTGCGGCACCTGGGCTCGATTGAGTTTCCGGGTCCGTGCGAGAGGACAAAACCCCTGCGGGGGTTTTGTCTTTTCCGGGCTCATTCCCGCGTCAGGCCGGGACCTTGGCCTCGTAGATGTAGACCGGAACAGGCACGGGCTTGGCCCCGAGTCGGCACAACATGGGTCGGCGGCGGACCCAGCGGGAAAGTTCGTTCACGCAATCCGATGTGGAGGGAAGCAAATACGTGAGCACGAAACTCCCCCCGATCGCGAGGTAGTACCACGGCTTGAACGCCGGCGAGTTCACGAACTGTTCAAGCTCCTCGATGACGGTTTGGAGATCCTGAGCGTGACCGACGCGGATGAGCGAGAGGCGCTCCGGTTCTTTCGCGTTCGGCCGGTGCCGATAGCACGGGCGAAACTCGATCTCTTTGATTTTGGCAATCTCGGCCACCTTGCCCATCACGTTGGCGAACCGCGCCTGCCCGAGAATGGGTCGGCGTTGCTCCGTGAAAACCGCGAATGCCAGCACGCCGTAGCAGTCTCGCAGCTCGGGCTCCCGCAACGGTCGGCGGTCCTTCGTGAAGTACTCGAACGGCAAGTCGTCCTCGCCGATGCGGTGAAGGAACAACTGCTCGCGGTCGCGGAGCCCCTGGAGCACCCGTTGGGCCTGCCCCTCGTCCCCGGTTCCGAGCAAGCGCACGACTGCCCGCACGGTGGTGAGGCCGTAGGTCTCCACCTGTTCCATGACCCGACGTGATGGGGAGGGAGTTCGTTCCATGCTCATGCGTTGTTCGCCCAGAGTTCCGAAA
>Ga0163152_10004690_pt1 | contig 16662 bp, 10 predicted proteins | sample OliLakLV19MP8IB2_FD_148635 | JGI IMG/M metagenome (GOLD analysis project Ga0163152, IMG submission 148635) | Freshwater microbial mat bacterial communities from Lake Vanda, McMurdo Dry Valleys, Antarctica - Oligotrophic Lake LV.19.MP8.IB-2 | ecosystem: Environmental > Aquatic > Freshwater >... | reverse complement strand
AGTTTGAGGAGGCGGGCGAGGACTTCGTCCCGGATGGCGTCGGGCCAGCGGTAGCGCCAGGGCTTCTTGCGCTGGCGGCCTTTGCTGGTCGCTTCGTCATCGTCCTCGTCGTCGTAATCGAGCAGGAATTCGCAGTCGGTCGGGATGTCCGTCCAGCCATAGGCATCCAGCACCGCCCGATCCATCGCCGCATGTAGCTCACGCAGTTTCAGGATGTCGGGTGAGGCTTCTTCGGGATCGTGGAAGCGGTTGTAGGTTTTGGTCAGGCCTTCGTTGGTCCGCACCATTAATGCGGCGCGGAATTTGTAATACTCCCTCCCAGCATTCTCCATTTTTCCCCCGCAATTCGGTGGTTCCGGAAATGGGTAGTTTTCAAAGCAATCGCTCGATGTGTAGCGGAGGTCGTCCTTCATCGATGACGAAAAGAATCGCGCCCATAGCTCATGTGGGCGCGACTGGATTGCGCAGAAAAATAAGTATGTATCTTTGGCGACTACAACCAATGCCTCTGAGAATATATGCCGCGCATCAACGAATGCGAAAGCAACGGTTTGCGATACCCGGGAGATAACAAGCGTTCGGCGTAGACTGGCTAGAGCTTTCCTTAATCCCGGCCGTGTTTCACCGTATAGCCACCACCGCTTTTTATGAGCCTCGCGATTCGCAACATCTCGTTCTGGCTTTACCCGCTCTTCAACAATTCGGAGAAGTTCAGGCCACTGAGAGGCTGTCTCTAAATCATCGTTTTCAAAATCGATCGCCAGCCTTCGGGCAGCGTGAGTCGGCGAGTCATTGACTTCCTCGCCTCCAATAAAAGGCCGAATGCGCTGTCCGTTATGATGGTCCTGCGCTAGAGACTGGCCCAATTTGAGAGGCGATGATTTAGGGTCGCTATCATCAAACAAAAATCCCTGTCCCGCAGGCTTGAATCCTTCGAATGTAATATTGCCGTTCGCAATCAATGAACTCGGCGCATCGTCTGGGCCTTTGTAGAAAAGGAAGGCCGTGATTTCCGGAACAGATCGCCCGTCGAGAACGGGTTGAATCCCGATTTCTCCCTTGCTGATATGAACTACGCTAACGACTACGGCCGCAGCGCCGGGCCAACGGACTCGCCGTCTTACTTCGAAAATTCGACTTCCGCATTTCCGAATATATCGCAGCCCAGCATGTCGTGTGTCTCCCTGACCAATTGTGTTAGTTGCAATCAGTCCAAGGCACCCTAAGCCCCTTAAAAGGAGATGTCCTCGTCGAAAGAAGTAAGCTACTAAGTCGGCTCGATTTCCTGCTTCAATATAGAGTTCATAAAGGCATTGCACATATGGCACGCCTAAGGCCGTAGATATCATCGTGCCGCCGACGAATGGAGGATTACCTATAATTGCATCGAACCCAGGATTCGTTTTTCCGAAAACTTCAGGAAATTCAATCTGCCAGTGGAACGGCCAAACCGCGTTGTCACCAGTGCGTAGATGCTGGACCGCCTCCCGTGGCTTGAGCGTCGGATCGAATGTCTTGCTGGAGTGGCAGGCGACGTAGCGCTCGCGCAGTTCCTCCAATTTCTGATAACGGGCCTTGTCTTTGTCGGCGGCGAAGAAGGCAGAAATAATCAAGTCCCCGGCAAAGCGGACTTCGTCGAGAGCTTCGTCGGCGAGTTTGAGTTTTGCGGCCTTGAGCGCGGGTAGAACGTAGTCGCCGCCTTCCAAGATGTCGCGCCGGTAGGCGGTGGCTGCCTTTATGCGTTTCTCCAAAAAGTCCTGACCGAGGATACGTTGTTTACCTGCGGTCTTTTCATCCCAAGTAAACGCCTCGATTTGTTTCTGGGTGAGGCCGACGAGGGAATCACCGCACCGGAGGTTGTGGTCTAGGAAGGTGAAGGGGTGGTCCTTGGCGAGGGTAGCGAGCCAGAGAGAGAGCTTGGCCAGATCGACGGCCATGGGATTGCGGTCCACGCCGTAGAGGCAGCGTTGCGCGACGAGGCGCATGGCGAGCAGCTCCTCGGTTTCATCGGGTGGCACGGGCGGACGGCCACCATGCACGCGCCACGCTTTGACGAGGGCATCGCCGAGCTGGCGGCAGGCCTCGACCAAGAAGGCGGCGGAGCCGACCGCGATGTCGGCGACTTTGAGATCGAGAATCTGGGCGGGCGTGGGCGACTTGTCCGCCGGAACGGTGGCGAGGTCGGGGCCGACGAGGCGAGCGAGCACGGGCTCGAGCGTCTTGCGAACGATGGGCTCGGTGAACGAGCGCGGTGTATAGTGTGAGCCGGAGCGACGGCGCTCGTCGTTGGGCTGGAGGGCGAGTCCACCCCTGCCCACGGGTGACGGCGTGGAGTTGCGGTCGATGCGCTTTTCCAGCGCGGCGAGGAGGTCATCAACTGTAACGGCTTCCTTTACCCGTTTCTCGGCTTCGCCCGTGAGTTTAGTGTCGGCTTCCTCGACGAGGGCCTTGAGGCGGTCGGCGGGTTTGAGCGCGAGCAGCGCCTCCAAGTCGAGGACGGGTGCCGCTGGCACGGCGCCCTTCTTGCGCTTGCCCTTGAACGCGACCGCGACACCGGCAACGACTGCGACACCGAAGCCCATGATGGTCTGATAAACCGAACCGATTTCCTCGACGTCGAGGGTTCGGTAGCTGACGCGCTCGCCATCGAGAATACAGAGTTTCTCCAGGATGCGGTGGAGCACGCCATCGCTAACGAGCGGAAGCGCTGCGACCGGTTCGTCACGACGAGAGCGGCCTTCGAGAAAGGGAAACCTCTCGGGATCGAAAAGGTGGCCCTCGCGAGCGGGCATCTTCAGTTCGGGATGCTGGCAACCGCCATGGATCAAGCGAAAGAGTGCGAGGAGCTGAGCCCATGCTCCAAACCGCTGATCCATGGTGTCGGGGTGGCGCTCGGCGTCCGCCCGCAGGCGCTCAAAGAGACCGCGCACGGAGTAGTGCCGGACATACAATCCGCCCATGGGCAAGAGGCCGCGATCCTCGGCGAAGAGCACGAAGACGAGGCGCAGGAGCACGGTGACGAGACCGCCGTAGATGGATTCGGGGTGCTGGGCGGCGAGGTCGCGGAGGACTTTGGTCTTGGCCTGGCTCTCGGCGGCCTCGAAACCGCGCAGCAGCTCGTAGAGGGCGTGGAGGACTTGCTCGGCGAGTTTTTCGGAAACGCTGGCCTGATAGTCGCGACTGGTCTGAAGGAAGGCTGGGAGGCGCTGCGTGCTCGGCGCGGTGAAGAGCGTCCACGAATTGAGTAGGAGGTGAAACGCGCCAAGGATGAGACGGCCCGACACCTCGGTCATCGGTGCAACGTGAAACGTGAGCGTGCCGGAGTTTTCCTTGGGCGGAGCGTAAACGAGCTGGAAGGTGACGCCGTTGGTGAGGAGGCCGATGGACACCTGCGTCTCGCGGAGGAGACGCTCGAATTTTTTCGCCGGTGATGCGTGCCAGCCGCGCTCCGTGGTAGCGGTGGGTTTGTCGAGAGCGACTGTGGCGGGATGCGACTGGACGAGCAGGAGCCACGGTGATGCACCCTCCTTCGGCTGCGGTTGGGTGACCGCGTAGGTGGGCGCGAGCGTTTCACCAAATTCGGGGAGCGCGACGGTTAGTTCCGGCGGGAGGGGACGGGCGACATCCCAGCCGACGAGGAGGTCAGTCGGCCAACCGAGAAATTCAGTGAGGAAGCGGGGCAGATCACCGATGCCGGCGGCGGTATCACCCGTGTCGCTGGTCGTGAGTTGTTGATCGGCGACGTGGTCGGCGAAAGCGGTTTGGAGGCCGGCGAGTTCAGCGCGGTTGATGACGACCTGGGCATCCGTCAGGGCCGGCGCGGAGACAACGAGTCCCTCTGGCTGGATGTAGCCGAGCCAAGCGAGGTGATCGACGAGCGCGGGGTCTTTGGAGGGGACAGCCATGTTCAAGATTCTGTCTCGAATAATCGGGCTCCAGCCTCCCCATTGAAAGCGCGCTGGATGCCGCGGCTGCGATCCGCGATGAACCGTTTAAAGCCACGTCGCACTCGGGTATCCCAAATCGCGGAGCCTCCTTTATGTTGGATCAAATGACTGCGCATCGCTCGGGCAAAGTGCCGCTCGCTCCGGAATTCGTCCAAATACTTATGAGGTGCGAGTGCCCCGAACGACCGATTGTCGTGAGCGACAAGGTAGCAGATGTTGCACAAGGCGTGATAACGCCGCGCCGCAACACCCCGACGCTTCAATAAATCGCGGGGCCAGATGTGGTGCAGCTCCTTCGTGTTGCTTATCGACGCGACGGGGCCGAGCGGAATTTCGTCACCATTTGTAAGGTAGCGAGGTCGATGAGCTGCAAGGAGGAGCTGAAATGCCCGTGATAGTGCGGAGCCTCGACGATAGTCTTCGCTCAAAAGAGACGATGCAGGTGCGCGCTCCGTTATCGTGTAGGTGCCACGTTTGCTTCGTCCCAGCCGCTTGAAGAGACCGGCGTCACTAAGTATGTTTCGGCGATAGCCGCTGCCCGCGTATCGCTTCAGGACAGCGGTATGCCAGAACCACCGGCGAAGCTGCTCCTGCTGGTGCCGATTGGGCTGAGAGCGGTTGTTCCAATAGAAAAAGACGGCTAGCAACGAGATCATGTTCTCGTAGGGAAGCAGGGAGAAATTGAAAACCTTCAGGCGGTTCACCAAATAGTCGCAGGCAAGTTTGACCGACTCGGCCACCTTGGGCTCATGGCGCTCGAACCAGAGTTCCCCTTCCTCGGTGGTTTCAATTTGCTTCGTGAGGCGTGCGAAAGCTTTTTGCCCGAGATCTTCAATGCCCCGGATCAATACGAGAGTAGTCCAATAAATCGCTTTATCTATTCCGTCGTAACCTAAAGGCAGGGTCGCGCACAATTGCCGGAAACGGTGTAACGGCTTGACGCGGGATGCTGAGCTAAACGCACGGTCCGCTTCGGTAATTCGCATCCCTTGAGTGTTAATGCGAATGAAAGTCTCGCGCACATCGGCCAGTTCCCGCGTTCCAATGAAAGTGAGTGAGACTCGATACTTAAGCAGTCGATCACGGCATTCCTTGATTTCGTTTCGTTTATATTGAGGAAGCTTCCGAAACGCCTGCCGCCACCGGTCTGACACTATGGTGCAGACCTTGAAATGTTTTCCGGGATCGGGCCGACGAACGTAGATGAACTGCTTTTCCTCTTCATCCAAAGTAAAGTATATGTCTCCAAATCGGATTTTCTGACCATTGGAGTTCTTGATCGTTTCTCCTCGTCGGACTTGGTAGAGAACGGAGAGGCGCTGCTGACCATCGATGAGAAAAAGAATGTGTTTGTTGTGGCTCTGGTCGAAGCCTGGAAGGACATGCATGTCCGAATGCCGCAGGTAGTGGGCATTTTCCTTGCCAGTTTTCCAAATCATGGCGCTCCCGATGGGATAGCCCTTGAACATGCTATCAAGTAGCGCGCAGGCCCTCTGCGGATTCCAAACAAACTCCCGCTGGAGCTCAGGCACAGCCAAACATCGCTGATCAAACCAGTCGAATAGGCGACGAACGGAAATAGTTTCGGTTGTGACTTTTGGCATGTCGGTCAGCCGGTGACGGGCCAAAGATAGGCGAGTCCTACGGGTTCAAGGCGGGCGGAGCGAGTCTGGTAAAAGTCGGCGATGCGTTGGGGTTCGCGGGTGAGGTCGCCGTCCACATTGGACAGCCAGCGTTGCCAGTGGCGGCGGTCGGCGGCGCGCTGGCGACGAGCGCGGGCCTCGTCGTCATCGCCGGTGAGCGGAAGATACATCTGATCGGCCTCGGTCTGCTCGTATTTGAGAAGCACTCGGCGGCGCTGATCCTCCAATGTAGTGCGCAGGGCGGCGGACTCGCTCCGGCCACGCTTGGCAAGGAGTTTTTCGGCATCGGCGCGAGCGCTCTGCCCACGGATTTCAAGCTGAGGCAGCAGGTCGCGGATGTCCTGCGCCATGCTGGCTTTCAGTCGCTCGGCGGCAGCGGGCGGAATGGCGCGAGCAGTAGCGCTAGGTTTAAGCGACTCCTGAAGCAGAGTAATAGTGCGGGCCTCGGCGTCGCGGCCATAGGGGGCGAGCGGTCCTTTGCGATCGGCGGGGTCAAGCCAACGGGCGGTGACGGTAATCATCTCCTCGTGAAGGCGGGCGGCACCGGCACCGTAGAGCGCGAGGCGGCCAAGCAGGACGACGCGGGGAATAGCGTCATCGGACTGGGCGAGACAGGCGCGAGAGAGATCGTGATAGACGAAGCCTTGGGCAAGGAAGCGACCGAGCAGGCGCTGAACGACACGATGCGAAAGGTGAAGCTGCACGGTGTCGCCATCGAATCCGGTGGGCGGAGTGAAAACAACCGGGCGGAGGGCCGATTTGCGCCGCCACTCGTAAAGAGGCTGGCCGGGTTCAGCTGGCTGACGAAGAGTATCGAGGGTAGCGGACCAGCGGGAGTCACTTCCTCGGCGCACCTGAAGATTGGGGAAGACGTAGCGAGTGGGCTCACCGGAGGGCGTGGGTGCTTCGCGCAGCGGCTCGGCCTCCAACAATTCGAGAGAGCAACCGAGGGCGTCGCGGAGCTGGGTTTCGTCGAGGCCAATCCAGCGCCGGGCGTCGTTGATGCGGTTGCGAAGCACGTCGATCTCGCCGCGTAGGCGGGGCTGACGCTGGGCGGCGGCTTCATCGAGTTCCGTCTCACGCGCGGCCTGCTTTTCAGGGTCGTCCTGCAAGCCCTCAATGGCGGCGGCAGAAGCCTCAATCTCATCGCGGCGGATACCAGAGCGGAGTCGTTTGACGATGACTTCGGAGAGGCTGCCTAGTTCGAGGCGAATGGTCTCGGTCTTGCGAACCAAGGCGCGGAGCACGCGGTCCTCGGGGCGCTGGGTGTAAACGAAGTAATGGCAGAAAACCTCGGGGCTGGGCTGGAGTTTGCGATCCACGCGACCATTGCGTTGCTCCAGTCGGGAAGGATTCCAAGGGAGATCGTAATGGAAAAGGTGCCAGCAGTGCGCCTGAAGGTTAAGACCTTCGCGGGCGGCGTCGGTGGCAATCAGGATACGCAGGGGATGGCGAGCGGGCGGCTCGTTAAAGGCGCGTTTAAGTGCTTCGCGTTGATCGGGCGGCGTTGGCCCGTGATAGACGGCAATACGCTCGGAGGCGTTGGCGGTGCCAGCGATGGCGGCTTCGAGCTGGGTGCGGAGGTAGCGGGCGGTGTCTTCGTATTCGGTAAAGATGATGAGACGCAGGGCCGACCACGGCGCACCAGAAGGCGCGGAGGCGGATGGGCCGGGGATACGAATATCGGCGCAGGCTTGCTGGCGAAGCCAGTTGATGAGCCATGTGAGGCGGGCGTCGGGTTTGAACCGATGCTGGGCGGTGATGCGGCCCATCTCGTCGAGCAACTGGCGTTCCTGGCTGGCGATGGCAGTGGCCGGCGTTGTGCCCGGCGTGGCTAGGGTGGCGGACTCGACGGCGGATTCGGCCTCGGACTCTTGTTGGTCAGAAGAGAGCTGACTGCGTTCGTCGTCGCTATCGAAGCCGGCGGTTAATTGGGCAAGGTCGGCGGAGGTGTTGGCTGAACGTGGCGGAGCCTCACCGGCCCACACTTTATCCATAGCGCGGCGATGAGCGCCTAGGGTGCGGTGAAACGCTTCGACGGAAGAAAAAAGCCGTTGCTGGAGGGTTGAAAGAATGAGGGCGCCCTGAGTCTGTTCACGCTTAGAGGCGGAAGCAAAACGCTGACGGCGGAGCTGGGCATAGGTATCGAGAAGTTCGGCGAGTTTTAACTCGGGGGCATCGACGGGGAGGCCGGAGATATCGACCTGTTCGACGCGGCGGATGGGGAACCCGCCGGCGACGACGCGAACGTCTTCCTTGAGGCGACGCACCATGACGGCATCGAGATCGGATTTGCGCACGGGGACGCCGCGCATGAAACGCTTATCGTCGAGCAGTTCGAGGAGGGCGCTAAAGCTGTTGGAGTGGCCGTTGTGTGGAGTGGCGGAAAGGAAGAGCTTATGCTCGAAACGAGGTGCAAGGTCGCGAATGGCGCGGGTGATTTTCGAGTCGATGGCGTATTTGGCCCCACTGGCCGGAGCGGCGTGGTGAGCTTCGTCGAGAATGAGGAGGCTGCCGGGGCGGAGGTTATCCAACCAATCGCGCATTGGCGCAGTGTAAGTTTCGTCAATCAGGAGACGATGAGAAACGAGGAAGCGCGGGAAGGTCGTCCAAGGGTTAACCGCATAGCCTCGGTCGCGACGGATACGCTCGATGTATTCGCGGTCAAAAATCTCAAAACGAAGACCGAAGCGGGCATCAAGTTCGTCCTGCCATTGGCGGAGCATGGACGGCGGGCAGGCGACGACGACATCACGGACACGGCGACGAAGGAGCAGTTCGGTCGCGATGAGGCCGGCCTCAATGGTTTTACCAAGGCCCACGTCGTCAGCGATGAAGAGGTTGACCCGGGGCAAAACGAGGGCCTTGCGCAGAGGCTCCAACTGGTAGGCATCGATGCGGATGCCAGCGCGGAAGGGGGCCTGGAAAAGCTTGGGGTTGGTCGCCGTGATGCAGTGCCAACGGAGGGTATTGAAGTAGGCGGCAAACTGCCGGGGATCATCAAAGCCTTTTTCGCCAATCTTCGCCCATGCTTCCTGGTCGAGAATCTGCCCGTCCATTTCGACCTCCCAGATCACCTCAAGTTCAGTGCCCTGGGCATCGTCGTCGACACAGGACAGCCGGAGCCACGAACCAGACGCAGAGGGCGTCAGGTCTTCGACCAACCAATGCCTCGTGCGTAAACGAACTATCTGGCCACGCGCAGGAACGATCACTGCTGGAGGTATTGATAGGGTTGTATCTGCCACAGAAGTATAAGGCTTGGGGGAGTTTCTACTGATTACCGAGCGTCTTTGGCAATGACTGTGGCCCCAATCATTGAACAACGACCTTGAATCCAGCTTGCGACGAATCCACGCGCAAGCCTACGACAGCGGGCTACGGGCGGGGCGGCAAGCGCAGAGAAGCTACAGCAAGCTGGAAATATTCCCGCCGCGGACGGCGGCGTGCGTTGGCCCGGGGATCACGTTATCGGACAAGCTTGCAGGGGGACGTAAATTTGGGCGGCTGAAAATATGGCTGCCGCCGGTGAGTCTCAACGGCTACGAGCATCAAAGGGATTCCATTGCGACTAGGTCACTCAGTTCTTCCAGAATCTCCAAGTATCGTTTGGTGAGGAAGCGCTTCACCTGTGAGTTCTCGGTCAACCGCTTCACGTAGCGCTGGACGACATTCAGCGACATGGTGTTCTCGCCGTAGTTAGCCGTAGTTATCTTGGTAGACGCGGAAATCCCGCTCCAACGTCTCCATCTCTTTTTCCATCTGCGTCAGGTCCTCGGCTTTCAACCCGCGCACGGCCTTGGGTGAATGAGGCTTCACCAGCATCTCCGGCGGGGTAGCGATGAGCAGCGCGCGGGCGTAGGCTGTCGGCTCGTTGCCCACATCGGCTAGTGCTGAACAATAAAGAAGGGACGATTAGGAGTGGGACGGCCAAGAGCAGACACGCGTGGTTGCTCGACTGCGGTGGCGCTGGCGCGCCACCCTTCGCCTCTCAACCCCGCGCGACTGCCTGGCCTGCTTGTGCGAAAGGCCGGCGCGGACAGCGGCTCCCGGAGTCGCCGCCGACCGCTTCCGGCCTCGCGGCGGGCCGCTATGGCGCGGCCTCGACTGACTCGATTCTAATGTCCGTGATCGCCATGGTTTCCGTTGCTTCAACCGCAGGGGACAGACCGCCGGTAAGCAAAGACGGACGGAAGGATCGTCGGCCGACAGCAACGGCTGCAGCCGAGCCCGATGCTATGGTACAATGTGCGTCGTAGAGTTTACGGCCCTTTATCGTGACCCGATGGGCCACAAACGAAAGTGTCAGGATGGTTTCGTCCGCCGAAAGTCGCACGGACGTCAAACCCGAATAGGGTATGGCGAGGCGCTCGCGTGGTGTCTCCAGCCGAAGACAGAGATTGGGTGATGCACCTGTGGAGAGACAGTCTCCGACGCGCTTGGGAAATTGATCAATGCTCATAGATGGATACGCGGCCCTTGCCGGGAAACAGGATTATGACCGAGACCAGGTCTCGGCCGGAGCCGCACGGCTGGTTTGACTGCCACGGTTGGTGGCGGAGGAATTTCTTCGGCTGGCTGGCCGGCGGGGGGATTGATCGAGACGCGCGTGATGACGGCGCGCATATGCTGCAAGTGCCGCCAGCCGCGGGCCAGCGTCGCCCGCAGGCCGGTTTGAGACCGGTGCAGACGCGCGAACTCCGTGGCTGACATGCGGGCTTCGCTGTTTAGTCCGGCAGCGTCGAGGAATGCCTCGCGGTCCGGAACAAAGATGCGGATACCCTCGCGACCGCGCGTGGCGGAGACATACAGTCCTTCGCGTGACACCGCTCCGGCGACAAAGACCTTGTCCACGGTCAGTCCTTGGGCGGCATGTGAAGTCATTGCATAGCCGTGGACCACCTGCCGGCTGAGTAGCATCGAGCCATCAGCGAGAACCAAACGGCCGGCGGCATCGACCGACTTGACCATGACGGTCGTGCCGTTGGCCAGCCGGCGGACACAACCGTCGGCTGACTTGGTTTGGGTGACGGTGCGCAACCGCACCCGGTCGCCGGTCGCGATGGGGATTGGTCGTTCCTCGCAGACCGTCCAAGCGAGGCCGGACTGGCGTGGTGAGACAGAAATATGTTCGGTGCCACGTGCGACCACGAGCCGGTGCTTTCCCCTGCCAACAACGCGGAGTTCGTCGTCCTTGGCGAAGTGCTTTGTCGCCTTGTGCGCGACGAGCACGTCGCCGGGTTGGTAGCTGCGAACATCCTTCTGCTGAGCCTTCGTCCAGTCCTTGGTGCGCAAGGAGGAGAACAAGCTGTCCTCACCCGTGATCTTCCCCGAATCGCGGAGCTTCTGGCGGGCATGGGTGTTGAGTGCGTCGATTTCGGACCAAGTGGGTGCGACCATGAGAGCGGTCTTGGCCCGTTCCTGGGTGCGATTGCGGGCGTGCGCGAATTTGGTCTCCTGCACAGCGCGGAACCATTCCTCGACCATTTGCATGCGTCGGGCGGTAGGATTCTCCACCTCCACGACGGCGCCCATGCGATCGAGTTTCTTGAGCGCGGCCGTGATTCGGTTGGCGGCCAAATCTTCGGCGGCGGCCCGGTAGGCCGGATTGATCGACTGGCGCTTGACCTCGCGGAGTTCGGCGATGGTTACGCGCGACTCTTTTTCGACAATGCGGGCAGCATCCCCGGCTTCGATGCTCTTGTGTTGGCCGGAATCGCCGACCAGCACGAGCCGAGCGCGGCGCGTTTCGGCCAGGTCAACCAGAGCCTGCAACTGACGGGTGGAAAGCAGACCGTATTCGTCAACAACGACGACCTTGCCGGCGATTCCGGCCTGCCGGGCGGGATCAACCAGCAGCCGTTGAACGGTGTCGGCCCGGCCAAGAGCGTCGGCTGCAGCCGGGTGGCCGGAGCGCCCCTGCTCGGCTCCATCACGTTTGAGGATATCCACGGCCTGAGTGCTGGGAGCAAAACAGGCGACCTCGCGGCCGGAAGCAGCCAGACCCTCAATGACCGTGGCCAGCGTATGAGTTTTGCCAGTGCCGGCCTTGCCGCGAAACACCATCACCCGGTCGGCCGAGCCCAGGATGGTAGCGACCGCGGTGCGTTGCTCGGTAGATAAAGGGGCCGCAGGGTCGGTCCCGGCATCACCAAGGGCATCACACGCCCCGACCCCGGTGTTGATTCGCGCGACCAAGGTTTGCTCCAATTCCAATGCCGCGCAGCAAACCGCTGCCCTTGGCGATGGTCTCCTTGAGGTCCCGCAGCGAGTATTGGCCGTAGGACTGCCGGATGACCTCGGCCGTGAACTCATGCAGGGGGACGACCGTCCGTCGTTCGAAGACGTGCTCGATGGCTCGGGCAATGGCCTCGCCGAGCGTGGTGGTGCGGGTGACGCCGCGGAGTGGGCCGGGTGAGAGGAGTCCGCGCATTTGCTGAAGTTCGCTATCGCTCACCTGAGCGATCTGCCGTTGGCGCACGTCGGCTGGCGTCAGCTCATATTGCTTTTTGTCGCGGTTCTCACGGACGAGGACGGCGATTTCGTCGCGGGTGAGTTCGCGGCCCAATTCGGCCTCGCGGGCTGAAATGGCCGCGTCGCGCTGCTGCGCGCGTTTGGAGAAACGGGTGAGGAGTTCCGGTGAGATGCCGGCCAGTTCGAAGCCGTGGTCGCGGCGCTCGATGGCATAGCCGAGGCGATGGACTTCGCGGGCGAGCGCGTTGCGGTAAACTTCCGTGATATACTTGGTGCGTTCGAAGATGACCGAGCTTTCGAGGGCGAGCAGACGGCCCGGGCTCGAATCGCTTTGTGTCGCATTGAAAATGAAGGCGTGCGAATGCAGGTGCGGGTCGAGCGCCCGGCTCTCTCCGTGCCGGAAGATGGCGGCGGCAATCCTGCCGCTGGTGGCGTAGCGTTTGTTAATGCCCTGTCCCGTTTGGTGGCAAGCCGAGGCTTCAAGTTCCTGCAGGGCCTCGTTGACGGCGCGCTCGTGCGCGAGGATCAGGCGCTCGTCACCGCCAATGAAGGCTTGGATCGAGACAGACTTGGGGGCGTTGAACACGGCGTCGTAACCGGCCCGACGGCCGCCCTTCATCCGCTCGGTAAGCTGCTCGCCGGTGACGGCATGATGGTTGCTGGCCACACGGGCGAAGGCTTCATCGGTGATGTATTTTGTCTCGCCCAGCCCGACGGCCTGGCAGAGCCGGCCGTAACACCGGCCCTCGACCTTCATATTCTCCGAGTAGTAGTCAGCCTGCCGTAGGTATTCGCCGAGGGCTTTGCTGAAGACCTTGCAGGTGCGGATGGTCAGCATCCGCCACCTCCGATCATCAACCTCAACAAACCAAGATCCAACCTACCAATGCAACCACTTACCCAACTAACACCTAACCAAAAAATATAATATTCCACCAAAGAACCAAAACCAAGAAACCAAGAATCAACCAACCCAATGAACCAATTGCTCCAAGAATCAAAAAATGAACTTACCCCACTGACAAAAACCAAAACAAAAGAATGAGTGAGGACACCAACGTCTAAGCGCTTTCGCTTAGAGGTCGCCCGGGGTGCGCCCGTTGCGTCGCAGCCCGACGCCGGGTAGGTTGCCCGCATGCAACAAGGTAATCCCACACCACTTCCCACGCCCCGAACTGGCCACACTGCGGTCGCACCCATGCCGCGCCTAGGCGATAACTCGGCAGCGACCGCGCGACTACCGGTCCATCCGGCAGGGCCGACCGTGCGGCCACCAGCATTTACCCCGAATGAACAGTTGAACATACCAACCCGTGCCCGAGATTTTGTCGGCGCCCCGCCACCCGGCGGCAAGGAGGCGCCCAGTGTGGGGACCGACAAGGCTGAGACGCTCGCCCGCTTGATCGCAGAGGGACGACGACCCCGTTCCCGGCGATTCGCCGAACTTGAACCATACCGTAACGTGCTGTTGACCGAGCGCGGCGCGGGGGCATCGATCCGTCTGATGGCGGAATCGCTCGCCAAATTGGGCGTGGACGTGTCCGAGGAAACGCTGCGGGTGTGGCTGCTCAGACAGAAAATGCCGAAGCGGCGGAACACGCGGACGAAACCGGGTACACGATCCAAATCCCCTGCCCCGCCGTCATCTGCTCCGACCAGCGCGCCAATCGGGCCGGTGCCCGTTGCTTCAGGGGCGAGCCCGAGCCCGTCAGCCGTTCCGGCGGTCACAGCGCCGGTGCATGCACCGGTCATTCCGTATTGGCAAAAAAAAGGTCCGCGCATCGCCCGCGATGATTATTGACCGCCGGGTCAGTTGAGACCGTGCATCTCACCGGACGTTACCAGCCGCCTGATTTGCTGGCACGGAATCCGTTTGTGTCGGATTCCGGGCACGGGCCGGAGAATCCGGCGGGCCACGAGGCGGTAGATAGTGGGCCGGCTGACGCCGAGCGCCGTGGCGGATTCCTCGACGGAATAGGTCAGGCGTTCGATGGGTGGAGAATCGGGGGCAGGAGAAACGGTTTGCGATGTCATGGGGTCATTATCGCAAACAAAGCTGCCGCGGCAAAGCGGGCGCGCTGAACAGTGGGCCGTCGTTTAATTGCGACAGTCCAGAATCTTGCGGCAGATGCGCCAGTTTCAGTTGCGTGACCAGTCCGTCGGCGGCACCGGCAACCCGGCAGTATGCTCAAGCAGATCGCGGCGCGCGAAGTCCGCGGCATTGAAATTGGAGATAAATCCGGGAACGCGAGTGTTGAACCAGGCGGCGGTCGCGCGGGCACGAACCTGGCCGCGACGGGCGAGGACATGGTAGTGGAGTTGAGCGGGCAGGCCGAGTTCGTCGGCGTGCTCCGCGCGCCATTCCTCGACCAAGGCCGCAAGCACCTTCTTGGATCGGGTCTGGCGCCGGAGTTGTGGCAATGCATCGAGCAGATGATATTGGGCAAAGTCGCGCCGGGAGAATTCCGAGTGCAGGCAGCGGAGGAACAGTTTCCACCAAACCGGTGCGAAAGCACCAATCCGCTGGACGGGGTGGCCACCGTGAAGGTGGGCAAAGGGATTGGGCCGGAGCCAGTGTTGGCGCTGCTCCGCCCAGTAGGCGCGGACGCAGCGATGTTGCGCGGCGGTGACCTCAGCATGGAGTTGTCGGCGGTGAGCAGTCAGAACAGCAGCACATTGCCCATGCCGGGTATGTCGCTGCGGACAATGGCCGGTGCGAGTGATGGATTGATGATATTCGCGCTCGGCTTCTACGGCGGCGTCACGCACCGCCCGGTAGGTGTCGCCACCCGCGAGTTCGCAGGCTGCCTCGGCGGCTGCTTCCAAGCGAACCGGGAGTTCGGCTTCGCGGATGCTGACGGTGCGAAAGCGGACGGCGGTGCTTACTTCCGCAACGAAGGCGGCGGCCAGTGCCGGGGGCTTGCGCAGGCATCCGGGACACCCTGCCAGCTCCAAAGCACGAATCACGCACCAGTCGGTGAGTGTGTGGGGCCAGGAGTGAACGAAGCGGCGGGGCATGAAAGTTGAAACGATAGCCATGTGAATGAATCAGGCAAACGCAGGTTCCAGTCGGGTTGCGTTGCCATGGCCGCGAGGGGAACGCTTGTGATTCGCTGGTGAAGGGGCCAGTGAGGGGTTTGTTCGAAGCCCAGTTGGAGTCGGCGGACCTCCGCGCGCCGGCTTCCGGCGCGCTGCCACGGCCCGTCCCTCGTCAGGCGCGGGCGGGCCTAACCGGGGTCCCCCCGGACCCTTTGGGGGCGCGCCGCGTCTTGCGAACAGACCGAAAGGAGGCATCAGCTCTCGTTTCGCGGTTAAACAGAAGCTCCGCAATCGACTTGGCTAATCTTTCGGATATCGGCAATCAGTAGTCTCCCTCTTTTTTCGTGGCCCTTCCCGTCAACATAGAATCTCTGCTCAACGGCCTGGCCGTGGAATGGGAACGTATTGAATTCAAGGAGGGGTGGAACCCGGAGGAAGTGCTTCGGGCGGTTTGTGCGTTCGCGAACGATTTCCATAACTGGGGCGGCGGCTATCTCGTTCTCGGGGTTAGAACGGTTGATGGCCGGCCAGTGCTCCCCCCAGACGGGTTGCAACCGGAGCAAGCCGATGCCTGGCAGAGGAAGCTGCTGGAGTTGGGACATCTGATTCGTCCGGCCTACCATCCGATCACCGAGATTGCGCAGGTGGAAGGCCGGCTGGTGCTCGTCGTCTGGGTGCCGGCGGGGGAAATGCGTCCCTACAAGGCGCCCGCTTCACTGGGGAAGGACAATCGGCAGATGGTCCCCTTTATCCGGCTTCATGCAAACACGGTGGAGGCGAAGGGAGAGTTGGAATATGAACTCTACAGTTTGGCGAACCGGATTCCGTTCGATGATCGTCAGAATGGGACCGCGCAATTGACCGATCTGCAGCCGACGCTCATCCAGAACTTTCTCGCGGAGGTGAAGAGCGACTTGGTGGCCGACATACCGCGGCTCTCCCTTGAGGAATTGGGCCATCGCATGCAGATTGTCCGCGGTCCCGCGGAGGCCCCGCGACCACTGAATGTCGGTCTGATGTTTTTCACGCCCGATCCGACGCGTTGGTTTCCCCAGACCCAGATCGATGTCGTCCACCTGCCCCAAGGTCGCGGGGGTGATCAGATTATCGAAAAGAAGTTCAAAGGACCGCTGAGTGCGATGCTGCGGGACGCTTTGGGCCACCTCCGCAACAACGTCGTAACCCAATACGTCAACAAGCGGCCGGATCGGGCCGAGGCTGAGCGTTACTGGAATGTGCCCTATCCGGCTATCGAGGAAGCGCTGGTGAACGCCGTGTATCATCGCAGCTACGATGAACGCGAACCTATCGAGGTTCAGATTACCGCGGACGAGATTACGATCCTCAGCTTCCCGGGACCGGACGTGACGATCAACCTGGACGACCTGCGCGAAGGTCGCGCGGTCGCCCGGCGGTATCGGAACCGGCGTATCGGCGAATTCCTGAAGGAGCTGGAACTAAGCCGTATCGATGCAGTGGAAACGATATATTGAGGTGATTTTCGTAGTATTTTGCTAGGCGGAAGCAGGGCGGATTCCTACTGCATTGCAATTCGGTAG
>Ga0163152_10004688_pt1 | contig 16664 bp, 16 predicted proteins | sample OliLakLV19MP8IB2_FD_148635 | JGI IMG/M metagenome (GOLD analysis project Ga0163152, IMG submission 148635) | Freshwater microbial mat bacterial communities from Lake Vanda, McMurdo Dry Valleys, Antarctica - Oligotrophic Lake LV.19.MP8.IB-2 | ecosystem: Environmental > Aquatic > Freshwater >... | reverse complement strand
TGCGCACGACACCCCGAACATCGGCCGCTTAAGCCCGCAAAGCGACCAATCCCGACTATCCGGGACAAGGCAAGAAGCGGACATTTGCCTAGCTACGAAAACCGGACATCTGTGATTGTCCTCGACAGGTGTAATTGATTATGTGCCTTGAGACAGTGGTGCATTTCCATGAATGAGCCGTCGGCGCCTTCCGGCTCGGCCCTCGTCCTGTTTTCAGGCGGGCAGGATTCGACGGTCTGCCTTGCCTGGGCGCTCGCAAGGTATGACAGGGTCGAAACTGTCGGCTTCGACTATGGACAGCGGCACTCGGTCGAACTGACCTGCCGCGAGCCAGTCATGGCAGGTCTCCGCGCCTGCTATCCGGATTGGGGTCGAAGACTGGGGCAGGATCACATGGTCCCACTCAGGGCGTTGGGAGAAATGTCAGAAACGGCTATGACGCGTGAGACTGCAATCGAGTTCGAACAGTCCGGACTTCCGTCGACGTTCGTTCCGGGCCGCAACCTCATTTTCCTCGCTTTCGCAGGCGCCCTCGCTTACCGGCTCGGCGTTGATCGTCTTGTAGGCGGAATGTGCGAGACGGACTATTCAGGGTATCCTGATTGCCGAAGAGCGACTCTGGATGCCTTGAGCGAGGCGCTGACGCGGGGGCTCGATCGGCCGACACCCATCGAAACTCCGCTTATGCAACTCGACAAGGCCGGGACCTGGAGGCTGGCCGATGCGTTGGGCGGTGAAAGACTGATCGACCTCATCGTGGAGGGGACACACACCTGCTATCTCGGCGACCGGTCCCGGAGGCACGAATGGGGCTATGGATGCGCGGCATGTCCTGCGTGCGACCTTCGGGCACGCGGCTGGGCGCAGTACCGCGCGAGAGTCGGGTGATGACGTATTCCGTCAAGGAGGTTTACTGCACTCTCCAAGGAGAGGGAGCGCAGACCGGTCGTGCGGCTGTTTTCCTGCGCTTTGCCGGGTGCAATCTCTGGTCGGGCCTCGAACGGGATCGCAGCAGAGCCGTCTGCACGTTTTGCGACACCGATTTCGTCGGTGCCGATGGTCCGGGTGGCGGCAAATTCCGTGATGCGGACGGTCTCGCAGCACACGTAGCTTCCAGATGGCCGGGAGGCGGCACGCCCTATGTCGTTTGCACGGGGGGAGAGCCGCTTCTGCAACTGGACTTACCCCTGATCGATGCGCTCCATGATCGGGGTTTTGAAATCGCCGTGGAGACCAATGGAACAATCCCGGCGCCAGACGGTCTCGACTGGATCTGCGTCAGCCCAAAATCCACATCCGAACTCAAGCAAACGAGCGGCGACGAACTGAAACTCGTCTTTCCCCAGCCTGACGCGCTACCCCACAGGTTCGAAGCGCTGAGCTTTCGTTACTTCTTTCTGCAACCCAAGGATGGACCAGATCGCAAAGTGTCGGAAAGGCTGGCGATCAAGCACTGCCTAGAAAATCCTCAATGGCGGCTCAGCCTTCAGACTCACAAACTGATCGGAATTGCATAGCCCAATCCATGACGCGCCAGTGTGTCCGAAGCGACCTCGCCTTACCCCAGCCTGTCAGCAAATCGTTCGGCGAACCGGCTGAATGTCCACCGCGCATCGCTCCATGTGCTGACCGCGAGGGAGTTGGACAGATCGGTTTCGTACCAATCATAATCGAGCGAACCCAATTCCTTGCCGGAGGCATCATAGGCAACACCGACAATGCGGGCGCCACCGAGGCTGATGCTTCGAATGGGATCGAGCCCGGGCCTGTCAGATACCTGCTCAAAGGTGGGACGGTTCGGCTTGGCGTCCTCGATGGTTACAACCACACGATCGGCGGCTATGCCTTCTCTATTAAAGATTTTTTCGACCCGGTTGGCCAGAGCTTCGGAGAGAATGCCGCCTTCCCGGACGCCATAATCGTCCTTGAGCTTCTCCTGAAATTTGCTGGATAGGTGGGTTTCAACTGTTAGGGCAGACGCGGGCAGCGCGGCTACTGCGAAACTAGCCAAGGCGATCAGGGCGACGCGCATTCGAGGCTCCTTCCATGAATAGGGGTGTTAGAATTAAACGCCCAGCCTATGAACGTTTCTTCAGATGAAAGTGGGATGAACAAAACAGCAAGGAAAGGGTTATGTGCAGATTGATTCAGTCGTCCCTGTTTCTGCTACCCTTTTCCTCGGCTTTTCTTTGCTTTTCGGCCTCGCGATATTTCCGGGCGCCTTTGGCGTTCTTCTCATCTTGACTGGTCGTGACCAGATCGACGCCTCCACCTACGACCGCCCCGGTGGCGCCGACCACGGCCCCCGCTGCCCCAACCGCGAGACAACCGCTCAAAAAGCCTGACGCAAGCAGAATTCCAAGTATTGCCTTGTTCATCGACGACCCCAGTTAACGCGAACGTTTTTCGGTCCGACGCTAGCGGAATTCAGTTCCCGCAGGAATGGGGAACCGAGCCATGTCATTGCGTGTCGGTCAGTACGATTTCGACTGGCGCTTCAAACGCTTTGAACACCAGTCGAGGTTCATCCTTGATGGCAACGCCGTCTCGGGCGTTGACCCGGCGTCCGTTGACGGCGAGCGCGCCGACCGCAAGCGCGAAGTAGATGTGGCGGCGGGGTTCTGGCTTGTATGAGAGTTCCTGCCCCTCATCGAGCGTCGCGCCGATGACCCGCGCATCGGCGCGGATGGCTAGAGCGTCGGGATCGCCCTTGCCCGAAGCCAGGATTGACCACTGCCCGGTGCGCGCCGATTTCGGGAATTCGCGGGCGCCCCACGAAGGCTGCCCGCCCAACCTGTCGGGTTCGATCCATATCTGGAAAAGCGTTGTGGGCCCGGGCTCAAGGTTGTGCTCGGCATGGAGAACGCCGGAGCCGGCGCTCATGACCTGGACATCGCCAGCAGAGGTGCGCCCGTTGTTTCCCATCGAATCCTGGTGGGTGATCGCTCCGGTTCGGACGTATGTGATGATTTCCATGTCGCGGTGGGGATGAGCAGGGAAGCCTGTCCCCGGCTGGATGAGATCGTCGTTCCAAACGCGCAGTTTTCCCCACCCCATGCGGCCTGGATTGTAGTAGCCGGCGAAGGAGAAATGGTGGCGGGCGTCAAGCCAACCATGGTTGGCGCCGCCGAGGCTCGCAAACGGTCGCACTTCGATCATGGCTAAATTTCCTGTCCGCTTAGCGAGCGGTTTGCCGTATTGAGCGACAGATAGGACCGGAGCAGACTGGGGGGAAGTACGTACCGAGGAGTGACCGATCCACCCGATTGCGGGCGCTGCATGTGGGAGCGATCTCGCTGGCGCTAGAGCAACCGCCCAAGCTGACCCAGGCGGGTTGCTTTGGCATTCTGAAGTAGATCAGCTTATCGAGTTCAAATGATTTCAATTGAGGGGTTGATCTAACTCCGCAGTTCAGCAGGGGCTCGCATGTCAACGGCCAGAAACCTCGCCGAGGCCGCGAAAGCCTGGCCGTTCGAACAGGCGCGAGCGCTCAAGGCGCGCCTAGTCATTCTCGAGGCCGCGGGGCGGCCGAAGTCCGCACCGGTGGTGTTCGAAACCGGTTATGGTCCCTCGGGCCTCCCGCATATCGGGACGTTCGGGGAAGTGGTCCGCACGACCATGGTGCGCCGGGCGTTTGAAACGCTGACCGACGGGGAATACATGACGCGACTCATTTGCGTGTCCGACGACATGGACGGCATGCGGAAGGTGCCGGACAACCTTCCCAATCGGGAGATGCTGGCGCCCTATCTCCAGCGTCCTCTCACCTCCGTGCCCGATCCATTCGGAACGCATGAAAGCTATGGCGCACATATGAATGCGCGTCTGATGGCTTTTCTCAACTCGTTCGGATTCGAATATGAATTCCGGTCCGCCACCGCCATGTACAAGGACGGCACGTTCGACACGATGCTGCTTCGCGCGGCGGAGCGCTATGACAAGATCATGGCCGTGATGCTGCCAACGCTGGGCGAAGAGCGGCGCGAGACATATTCGCCCTTTTTGCCGATCTCTCCGAGTACCGGGCGCGTGCTCTATGTCTCGATGAAGTCGATCGACGCCAGGGCCGGGACGGTGACCTTCATGGACGAGAACGGCGAGGACGCGACGGTTCCGGTAACCGGAGGGCATGTAAAGCTGCAGTGGAAACCCGATTTCGGCATGCGGTGGGCGGCCCTCGGCGTCGATTTTGAGATGTTTGGCAAGGACCATCAGGCCAACGGTCCGATCTATTCCAAGATTTGCAACGTTTTGGGTGCCGAACCCCCGCACCAGTACGTCTATGAACTCTTCCTCGACGACAAGGGCGAGAAAATCTCGAAGTCGAAGGGGAACGGAATTTCTGTCGAGGAGTGGCTGGCGTATGCGCCGCAGGAAAGTCTTTCGCTCTATCAGTGGCAGAAGCCCAAGACCGCCAAGAAGCTCTACTTCAACGTCATCCCCAAGGCGGTCGATGAGTATCTTCAGTTTTTGGCGGTGTATCCAGACCAAACGCCGGAACAGCAGGTCGAAAATCCCGTCTGGCACATCCATGGCGGCAAGCCGCCCGCGGAGACGAGCCCCGTTTCCTTCGCAATGCTTCTGAATTTGGTGTCGGCGGCCAACGCATCGACGAAGGACGTGCTCTGGGGGTTCATTCGGCGGGATGCGCCAGACGCGACGCCCGCCAGGTTTGCGCTGCTCGACCGTCTCACCGGCTATGCGCTGGCCTACTACGCGGACTTTGTGCAGCCGACTAAAATCTATCGCGCGCCCAATGAGAAGGAGCGCATGGCGTTGGAGGATTTGGCCGGACGGCTCGAGAGCTATGATGGCCCGCTCGATGGCGAGGCCTTGCAGACCTTGGTCTTCGCCGTTGGAACCGAGCACGGGTTCGAGCCGCTGCGGGCGTGGTTTACAGCAATCTACGAGGTGAGCCTGGGGCAGAGCCAAGGACCCCGCTTTGGCGGGTTTATAGCGCTGTATGGCGTAAGAGAAACCGCCAACCTGATCCGCGACGCGCTGGCGGTGCCGCAGACGTAGCGTTCCAAGACGGATCAGCTATTCGAGCAGCGCACCAAGTCGGTGGGCCGGCCGTCATTGAAGGTGACGCGCATTTCTTGAAGGTTGTCGTCAAGCCGAAAGAACAGGAAGTCGCGCGATTCACGGCCTTCAGCGAGGCATTGAGCCGACGCGGACCACGTTCGACCGCCTTCGGAGTCGTCGGCGTTGACGAAGACTTCCTTGAACGCACAAAACCGCAGGGATGGGAGGATCGCCATCCGGCGCGACTCAATCGTCCAAATCTTCCGGTTGTCACCGCAATCTGCATGCGCCGACGCCCACTCGCCAGCATAGGGGTTGTTGGTATCCACGTTCACTGGCGGCTGCGCGGCATCTTCGTTCGCGGCGCCGCGCGCCGGGGCTCCGACATCGGGACGCTCGCAACCTGCCAGCGGCAGGGCGGCGATCGAAAAGGCAGCCAGAAGGAGACGCACGTTCAAAACTCCAGAAAACGGACGCTGACAGAGCGTGACGCCAGCCTGCACGTTTGAGGCCGCCCGTTGACCGGCATGAGTTCGCGGCGTTGCGTCAAGGGGGGATGTTGGCACAGTGTGTGGATTCCCGTGGGAGTTGCGGCGATGCGCACGGCGATCGGCATGGCGGCGGCGCTGGCGGCGATGCTGGCGGCGATTGCGCCGGCGGCGGGCGAGCCGGACATGGAGCGGCTTCGCGGCCGGTTCGCCAGCGGCGCGTATCTGGAAGCTGCGTCGGCTGCAGAGGCGGCAGCCGGGGCGGACGAACTGGCGTTCGCTGCGCGAGCGCTGCTGGCGCACTGCATGACGGCGGAAGGCGAGCCGGACGGCGCGCTGCTGGCGCGCGCGGCGGCCGACGCGGAGGCGGCGCTGCTGCTGGATCCCCGGCACTCGGAAGGTCGCCTGCAGCTGGCGATCGCGCTGGCGCTACAGGGGCGGGCGATGAGCGTGATGGACGCCTGGAACGCCGGCAACGCGCAGACCGGACGGCGGCTGGCGGGCGAGGTGCTGGCAATCGATCCGGCGAACCATTATGCGCACGGCTATCTGGCGGTCTGGAATCTGGAGGTCCGGCGGCGCGGCGGCGCCGTGGGCGCCGGTCTCATGGGAGCGAGCGTGACGGAAGGCCGGCGGCACTACAGGCGGGCGGCGGAACTGGCGCCGGCGGACATAGGGGTGCACTGGCAGTACGCCCGCGCGCTGGTCGCCCTTGACGCACGGCGGTATGGCGACGAGGCGGCGGTAGCGCTGTCGGCGGCGCTGTCGGCGGCGCCGAAGGATCATGTGGAAACCGTGATGGCGAGCCGGGCGGCAATCCTGTCGGCGGCGCTGCAGTCGGACCGGCGGTCGGCACAGCGGTCGGCACTGGGGATGCTGTGACGGCAATCGGGGCGGCGATTGCGGCGGCAGTCCAAGTGGCGCCGGGCCTCAACGCGATGGAGGACGAGCGGTGGTCATGTTCAGCGCCACGGCGGCGCGGATCAGCGCCTTGAACGCCTTGTCGTCGATCCTGGCGCCCTCGTGGAAATCGATGGCCCGACGGACATTGCCGTCGAGGCTGGAGTTGAAAAGGCGCGCAGGGTCGTCCAGCGCCGCGCCTTTGGCGAAGGTCAGTTTTACATAGGTCTTGTAGGTCTCGCCCGTGCAGATGATGCCGGCATGCTCCCAGACCGGTACGCCCAGCATCGCGTTTGACGGCTTTCGCCACTTCACCTCTTCGACCACGTCCGGGTCGGCCTGATGGATAAGCGCGCGGACCCTGGTCAATGTCTCGCCCCGCCAGTCGCCCAGCGCCTCGATGCGCGCATCGATCAGCGAGGAGGGCGAGGGTTCTTCACCTGCTTCACTTGCTTCCGCTGGGGGACTCTCGCTCTTCTTTTTCATGATCGTCGCACCCCGCAGCGGCCGCTCAAAGTTTTTCGCCGGGCAATGCGGCCGCCTGCTTCACCCAGGCGACGAACTGGGCTTCGTCGAACTGGTCCTCGTAGATGTCGAGGTAGCGCACGTCCTTGTGCTTGGACGCTTTGGGCGGAAGAGGGCGCAGAGACGCGCCGCGGAAGAAAGTCACCTGGACGTACTTTGTAAAGACGTGAAGGCAGACGAACCAGACGCCATCCTCGACGCCATAAAAGGGTGAGTTCCACTTGACTGCCTTGCGCACGCCGGGGACGGCGCGCTCGACGACCGCGTCGATGCGGCGCCCTACATCGCTTTTCCAGCCCGGCATGGCGGCGATATAGGCCTGCACAGGGGCGTCGCCATAGCCCTTCGCGATCTGCGGGTTGCCGCCCGAGAGGCGTTTCGGCGTCGCGATCACCTGGTCGTCGTCGTCTTTCGCGACCTTCGCCGGCTTGATGGACGTCTCCTTCGTCATTGCGCTCACGCCCGGATGCCTGGAGCCGTCTTGATCCGGGCCGATCCGGCTCCGCAGCCCCGAAAGCCGTACCCCGATCTGGATTGCGCCGCCAGAGTTTGGGCGTCGGCGTCGCCGCGGAACTCCCGACGGTGCGGCTCGTTGGGTAGACGGTAGGCTGCGAATGGAGCGATTCAATGAGCGTGTTCGGCAAAATCTGGGACAGTCTCACCAAGGTGAGAGGGCGTGATGACAAGGACGACGACAAGAAGCCCAGGACCGCTCCTGTCCCGCCCCGGCCGGCGCCGCGCACCACGACCGCCGCTCCGACAGCCACGGCGACGCAGGCCAAATATCCCTATGTCATGAAGCCGGCGCCGGCGGCTCCGGTCGATGTCGAGGCTGTGCTGGTCGGGCTCGCCAACCAGAATGGCGGCGGCGGCAACTGGCGGACCTCCATCGTCGATCTGCTGAAGATGCTCGACATCGATTCCAGTCTGGCGTCGCGCAAGGAGCTGGCCGAGGAACTGAACGTCAATGCGGGCGCCCATGGCAGCGCGGAGCAGAACATGGCGCTCTCCAAGGCGGTGTGGAAGAAACTCGCCGAGAATGGGGGCAAGGTTCCGGCCAGCCTTCGGGATTGAGGGACTCGCGGCAAGCAAGGAAAGATTCCCGGGTCGCGCTTCGTTTGCCCGACAATGACTCCTATGAGTGTTTTGCGCCCATAGGCGATTGCTTTGCCTGCAAGGGGGAGGCGCTCCGGGCGCAGCGTCAGCGATAAGCGATGTTCAGGAGGGGTGTCTGCTGCGAACGCAGAACCAAAACCGGCCTTACCCCCTCCCAACCTCCCCCTTTGAGGGGGAGGTCTATCGCATATAGCCTTGGAGTCATGCTCGGGCTCGACCCGAGAAGCTTTCTTCGTTGCGAAAATCCGATTGTGGCAAGCAAGGAAAGATTCCCGGGTCGCGCTTCGCTTGCCCGAGAATGACTCTTATGGGTGTTTTGCGCCCATAGGCGATTGCTTTGCCTGCAAGGGGGAGGCGCTCCAGGCGCCGCGTCGGCGATAAGCGATGTTCAGGAGGGGGTCTGCTGCGAACGCAAAACCAAAACCGGCCTTACCCCCTCCCAACCTCCCCCTTTGAGGGGGAGGCCTATCGCATATAGCCTTGGAGTCATGCTCGGGCTCGACCCGAGAAGCTTTCTTCGTTGCGAAAATCCGATTGTGGCAAGCAAGGAAGTATTCCCGGGTCGCGCTTCGCTTGCCCGAGAATGACTTCAATCGATGCTTTGCGCCCATATACGGTATCACTGCTTTCAGGGGGAGGAGATCCCGGAGTTCTGCAACCGGGCACGCGCCCTTTGAGGGAGACCCCTGCAAGGCGGTGGCGGCGCGGCGCGCGCTGGTGTACGGATTGTCGCACACGTCGTGTATGGTTAGTCACCCTTGCTCAGGAAAGACAAACTCCATGAAAACCGTCTGGATCGCATCGCTCGTCGCCGCCGCCGCGCTCGGCTCGGGCTGTTCGCACATGAAGTCGATGAAGGCGCCGGGCTATGCAACGATGCTGGCCGCCCCTGCCGGCATCACCTCGTCCGGGACCGGGATGGGATCGTTCGACTTCGATGAAGCGACGATGGTGCTGAACTACCGCGTCGAGCATATGGGCCTCACGGGGCCGGCGACGGCCGCGCACATTCACGGGCCCGCCGCTCCGGGCGCCAACGCAGGCGTGGTCGTACCGTTTGCGGCCGCAGCAAGCCCCATTGTCGGCACGGCGACGCTGACCGCCGCCCAGGCCGCCGACATGAAAGCGGGCAAATGGTATGTCAACGTGCACACGGCGGCCAATCCAGGCGGAGAAGTCCGCGGCCAGATCATGTTGAAGCCGTAGAGGGCTGAAGACCTCCCTTTCGACCCCAAGAGCGTCGCCCTCGTGCTTCGAGTCCCCGCGATCCGCGCGGCCTCACAGCATGAGGGCTTTCTTGTCATGGGCGCCTGGCTACGCGGGCCTCTGGTTTTTCCTGGGCGCCGCGCGATGTGGAGGCGGGGAAGAGGTCGGCGGTGGTTCTGAGGATCCAAAATCGCGATGCGCGGCGGCTGTGGCTGGACGCGCAGGGCCTGGCGGCGGCGCCGGTCGGGCCGGTCGATCTCGACGGCATGATCGCACGGCTGGGCTTCGTGCAGCTCGACACCATCCAGGTGGTGGCGCGGGCGCACCATCACATCCTGTGGAGCCGCAACCAGAACTACCGCGAGCCGATGCTGAACCTTCTGCTGGCGCGGGACCGGGGCGTGTTCGAGCACTTCACGCACGACGCCTCGGTGCTGCCGATGGCGACCTATCCGATGTGGCGGCGGAAATTCCGGCACATGGAGGAGAGGGTGCGAGGGTGGGAATGGCATCGCGGCATGCTGGGCGAGGATGGCCGTGCGGCCATCGTTGCGCGCATTCGCGACGAGGGGCCGCTGTCGACGCATGCGTTCGACACCAAGGTCGAGGGCAAGCGCGAGATGTGGCGGCGGCCGCCGCACAAGCTGTCGCTCGACTATCTGTGGTATGCGGGCGAGCTGTCGACGTCGCACCGGGACGGGTTCATCAAGTTCTATGATCTCACCGAGCGCGTGATCCCGAAGCATCATCGCGAGGATGTGCGCAGCGAGCGCGAGCAGGTGGACTGGCTGTGCCGCGAGGCGCTGTCGCGGCTGGCGTTCGGGACTGAGGGCGACATCCAGCGCTTCTGGGCGGCGGTGACGATCCCCGAGGCGAAGGCCTGGGTGGCGGCGCAGGGCGATCTGGTCGCCGTCGAGATCGAGACGACGGAGCGCGATTGGCTCAAGGCGTGGGCGCCTGCGGACATCGAGACGCGGCTGGAAAGGGCGCCGGCGGCGACGTCGCGGTTGCGGATACTGAACCCGTTTGACCCGGTGGTGCGCGATCGCGCGCGGCTCTCACGGCTGTTCGGGTTCGACTACACAATCGAGATCTTCGTGCCGGCGGCGAAGCGGCGGTTCGGGTATTACGTCTATCCGCTGCTGGAGTGCGATCGCTTTGTCGGACGCATCGAGGTGCGCGGCGATCGCAAGGCGGAGACGCTGACGGTGGGCCGCGTGTGGGTGGAGCCGGGGGTCGCATGGACGGCGGCGCGGGAGGGGAAGCTCGCGGCGGAACTGGAGCGGATGGCTCGGTTCGTAGGGGCGGGGGAGGTCGTCTGGCCGCAGCCCGTGCTGCTCGCATATGCCTGAGTGTCACGCGGGTTTCACGGAAACGCAGCCGTGACGTCACACATCCGATCTAAGTCCCGCCTGAACGCACGGGGCGTGGCCGCGTGTGGGGGTCCCTTGCCTGGGGCGCCGGGAAGCAGAGGGGAAGAATCATGAAGTTCGGATTGCTCATCACGTCCGCCATCGCCTACGCAGGAGCGGCAAGCGCAGTGGCGCAGACATCGGGCCCGGCCGCCGACCCATCCGTCGATGTCATCGTCGTCCTTGGCGAGGGCGAGAGCCGTCAGGTGCAGACGCTGACCTCGGACGATCTGGCGCTGGAAGCGGCCGGCACGAGCGCGATCAAGCTGATAGAGAGCCTGCCCGGCGTCAACTACACCGCCGCCGATCCGTTCGGCGCCTATGAATGGGCGGTCAACATCAACATTCGCGGCTTCCAGAAAGACCAGCTCGGCTACACGCTGGACGGCGTGCCGCTGGGCGACATGAGCTATGGCAATTTCAACGGCCTGCACATCAGCCGCGCGATCATCTCGGAGAATATCGACCGGGTGGAGCTGGCGCAGGGCGCAGCGTCGGTGTCGACGGCCTCCACCTCCAACCTTGGCGGTTCGCTGGAATTCTTCAGCCGCGCGCCTGAAGACGATTTCGGCGGCATGGTCCAGGTGACGGGCGGCAGCGAGAACACGCTGCGCGGCTATGCGCGGATCGAGTCGGGGGTGATCGCCGGCCTCGGCGGCAAGGCGTCGCTCTCCTACGTCAATTCCAGCCTCGACAAGTGGAAGGGCGATGGCGAGCAGAATCACCAGCAGGCCAATTTCCGCTTCGAGCAGCCGCTGCCGGTCGGCGTGCTGTCGGGCTTCTACAACTGGTCCGAGCGGCGCGAGAACGATTATCAGGATCTCTCACTCGAAATGCTCTCGCGCCTTGGCTATGGCTGGGACAATTTCGCGCCCGACTGGACACTCGCCAATCGCGTCGCCGACATCGCCAACAATCGCGGCGACACCGGCGCGACGATCACCAATCCTGGCGCCGGGACGGTCTATCCCGCTCCGATCGTGTCGGTCGATGACGCCTATTACGACGCCTCGGGCCTGCGCGACGACACGCTGGCGCGCGTCAGCTATGACGCCGATTTCAACGACACGGTCTCGCTGTCGGCGACAGTCTACAATCACACCGACGAGGGCCAGGGCATCTGGTACACGCCCTACGCCAACCCCTACACCACCGCGCAGACCGGACCGGGCGTCTTCTCGCCGGTGTCGGTCCGCACAACCGAGTACGACATGGACCGGATCGGCGGGCTTGGTTCGCTGACGTTCAATCTCGGCGCCCACACGCTTTCGGGCGGGGCGTGGTTCGAGACCAACGAGTTCAACCAGGCGCGTCGCTTCTACGCCAATCAGCGGGCGGCGCCGCGCGATTCCCTCAAGTTCATGACGAACCCCTTCGCCACGCAGTGGGAGTTCGACTACGAGTTCGAGACACAGATGTTCTACATTTCCGACGTCTGGGAGGTCACCGACCGGCTGACGCTCAACGCTGGCGCCAAGTCGGTGACGGTCGACATGTCGATCAATACGATCGCCAACGGCTTTGCGGGTTTCACGCCCGGCTCGGATGCCGACGTCGACGGGACCATCACCTCGGAAGACAATTTCCTGCCGCAGGTCGGCGTCTCCTACGAGATCAACGACAACAGCGAAATCTTCGCGGGCTATACCGAGAACATGCGCGCCTTCACGCTCGCGCCGAACAATAACCGCTCGCAGATTTCGTTCGACGCCATCAAGGCGCGCACCGATCCGGAGAGCACGCAGACGACCGAGGTGGGTTTCCGCTACCGCAACGGGGCGTTTCAGGGCGTCGCGGCGGCGTATTATGTGACCTTCGAGGACCGCCTGCTCGGCATCAGCCAGGGCGCCGGGATCATCGGCAACCCGTCGATCATCTCGAATGTCGGCGGCGTCACCACCAAGGGCTTCGAGCTGGCTGGCGGGTATGACTTCACCGACGAAATCTCGCTGTTCGCTTCGTACTCATACAATGACTCGGCCTATGACGACGACGTCAGGAACGCGCTGGGCGTCGTTGTCCAGGCGACGGGCGGCAAGACGCTGGTCAACACGCCGGAAAATCTCTTCAAGGCGGACCTCAGCTATGACAATGGCTCGCTGTTCGGCCAGCTCTCCGCGAGCTTCACCGACGAGAGGTTCTTCTCCTATCTCAACAACGCCAAGGTGGATTCCTACACCACGGCGGACCTCACGGCCGGCTACCGCTTCAGCGGCAGTCCGCTGCTCGAAGGCCTCGAACTGCAGATCAACGTCACCAATCTGACGGACGAGGAATTCGTCTCGACGGTCGGCACCAATGGCTTCAACACCGCGCCCGACAACCAGACGCTGATGGTGGGCTCGCCCCGCCAGTTCTTCGCGACCGTGAAGAAAGCCTTCTAGACTTTCTTCCGAAAGCCGACCCCGCCGCCGGATGCTCCTGACAGGGTATCCGGCGGTTTTCTTTAGGGGACGAGATTGCGCGGAGGCGGAAGGGTCAGGAGTAATTGCCGTTAGCATGATCCGATCTTGACCCCCCTCGCCGCTGCGCGCCTATCTTGTTTTCTGGCCCCCCCAAGGGGAAAGGCGATCGCATAGGTGGAGTCATTCTCGGGCTTGGCCCGAGAATCTTGTCTCTGTCGCGCAAATACGGTTGTGGCGAGCCCGGTTGTGGCAGGCAGGGGAAGGATTCCCGGGTCGCGCTTCGCTTGCCCGGGAATGACTTCGCGGAACGCTTCCGGCGATGCGACGGCCTCTCCCTTGCCGCACGGGGATCGCATGTAGCCGTGGAGTCATTCTCGGGCTTGGCCCGAGAATCTTGTCTCTGTCGCGCAAATACGTTTGTGGCGAGCCCGGTTGTGGCAGGCAAGGGAAGATTCCCGGGTCGCGCTTCGCTTGCCCGGGAATGACTTCGCGGAACGCTTCCGGCGATGCGACGGCCTCTCCCTTGTCGCACGGGCATCGCATGTGGCCGTGGAGTCATTCTCGGGCTTGGCCCGAGAATCTTGTCTCTGTCGCGCAAATACGGTTGTGGCGAGCCCGGTTGTGGCAGGCAAGGGAAGATTCCCGGGTCGCGCTTCGCTTGCCCGGGAATGACTTTACCGAGCACGCTTCGCTTGCCCGGGAATGACTTCGCGGAACGCTTCCGGCGATGCGACGGCCTCTCCCTTGCAGCAGGGCTATCGCATACGGCGGTGGAGTTGTTCCCCGGGCTTCACCCGAGAACCTTTTCTGGTCGCGAAAAATCCGATTGTGGCAAGCAAAGGAAGCTTCCCGGGTCGCGCTTCGCTTGCCCGAGAATGACTTCACCAAAAGCTTGCGCTCATACGCGATAGCCCTCCCCCTTTCAGGTGGAGGAGGAAGCTACTGGCTCGCCCACAGGATGCGGGCCATCCAGGCGAGGTCGGCGCGGAGAATCTCGCGTGGCGGGTAGGCCGGATTGAACGAGACCAGCTCGACCGTGCGCGCGGTGGAGCGGCCCAGCTCCTTGGCGAGGACCTCGCCTGCGCGGGTGCGGGCGACGACGCGGTCGCCCCGGCGGACGGGAAGACCGGGCGCGACGACGATGCGGTCGCCGGCCCGATAGACGGGCTCCATCGAGTCGCCATTGATTTCGAGGGCGTAGACCGTCTCGGTTTCGAGGCCCGGAAAACGCACATCGTCCCAGCCGTCGCCGACGGGGAAACCGGCCTCGTCGAAATAGCCGTTGTCGCCGGCCTTCGCGAATCCCAGGAGCGGCGCGGTGCGGCCCGGCCGGCCCTCGGCCAGGGCGGCGAAATCGTCGAGCGAGGCGCCGACGGCGTCCAGCACCTTGACCAGGCTTTCGGTGGAGAGCCAGCGTGGAGCGCCGTCGGCCGACGCGCGCTTGGACTTGTTGAACGCGGTGGGATCGAGCCCCGCGCGCCGGGCAAGGCCCGAGGCGGTGAGGCCGTGGCGCCCGGCCAGGGCGTCGATGGCTTTCCAGATGTCGGCGTGACGCATGACGTGCCCAGCTACATAGCTGGACAGGACTGTACGCCTATACCTAGGAAAGTAAACCCAATGTTATACCTCCCATACCCAAGGGTCAGGAAGTGCGGTATGAGCGCGGTCGAGCGCTCGGCAGATGAACGTCATCTGCGGCTGGGATTGGGGGATTTGCCGGTGATCCGGACGTCTTTGCAGTACATCTACAATCTCGCAGCCGGGCTGGATCAACTCGGGCAACTGCGGGCGGGAAAGCTGGAGGATATTGCTTTCAAGCTAATCGGGGCGGAGCAGGACATTCGCCAGTTGCTGACCGAGAGCGTCTACTCCGCCAGCCTACGCAATTCCCAGAATCCGGGCGCGGAACTGCTAGACTATCTGAACAGCTTGGTGGCCGGAGATTGGAAGCGCGAAGTCCTACCGTGGGAGATTATCGGCATTCAGCGCCGCTATGCCGACTTCAAAACCGTGTTGGTTTCGGAGCTTGGCGTGCTGCCGTCGTACTTTGTCAATCAGAAGGGCGCTTACGACACGCTTACTCTTCTTCAGGGCGGAACGATGCTCTTTCCGGCCAAACTTCTGGCGAAGGTGCCTGAAGCGAAGTTCGATGCGCTGGAGGCCGCAAAGGCGCTCGCGTTCGAGATGGGAACCGCCGCAGGCTTCCACATTTATCGATGTCTGGAAGCCGTGCTGCGGCGCTACTGGAGTCATGTCTCCAATGGGCATGCGCCTCCGAAAGTTCGTAGCGTCGGTGTGTATGTGGCGGCCTTGGAGAAAAACAAACTAGGCGACCCGAAGGTGGTCGCTGCGCTGCGCCAGATCAACGAACTCCATCGCAACCCGCTTATCCACCCAGAGGTTCTGCTAGATCAGGAAGAAACGTTAACCGCCCTTGGACTGGTGCGCAGCGCGATTGGGGTGATGCTCAATGCGCTGCCCGACGCTCAGGCGACAACGACGGGGGCAACGTCATGAGCGCGCGGGGATTGGCCAGGTAGGCACGAGCTTCAGTTCGACCGCTTGGCTTGCGGCACAATCTTCTTGACCGCCCGCTCAAAGGCATCGCCGCTAGTCCCCGCTCCAGTATCGCGGGCGGCCTCTTTGAAGCGCTCTTTTTGAGGCTTCTCGTCTGGCGCGGGCGGCTTCTTTTTTGGCATTAGGCACCTTCGTCAAACAGCTCATCCTGCGAGAATCGATTTTGGAGTACGGCAGTTACTTCTGTAACTGTCCAGCGCTCAGATATTAGTTCATTGTCATGCCCATATAAGTGTTCAACAATGACGATGCATTCCAGAGCGTCGCCGGGTCGGACATCAACCTCACGCGCCTGAAACCGCTTCAGCCAAGCACCATCTGCTATCTTCGCGTGGACGGTGCGCTTGCCGTGTCGCAGTTCCCACTTGCTGTCTCCGAGATAGTCCGGCTTCTTCACCGCCAGGAAGAGTGTTGCGGGAGGCTGGACCACGGTATTCTTCACCGCCAGTTGTTCGATGCTTTCGGGCGTCCACTTGACGCTCAAATTCATCTCTACCTCGACGCCGTTCGCGATGAATTTCGCGACGTCGCCGAAGACCAACTTGTCTTTTACTGACTGAAAGCCGCTTACGGCGTCAATCAGCGTTTGAGGCGAGGGCGTCGTGTAGTCAGGTAAATGGCGAACGTCCGTGTCCGCCGCGATTCGCTGAATCTCTTGTCCAAGCCGAGGCAGACTTTTTACCGGCGACGGATCATCTGTCCATCGAAGAATGGCGTATTTGGATTTCACCAAGTAAAGACCAACCTGTTTTTTCCAGTTCAGATCCTTCAATGCATCGTCGTCGGTCGCGCTAAGAATATTGCGTAGCCACGTCTTGAGTGATGCGGCTTGGATATCCTCCAGCACCATTACGGTTTCGATGCTGTTATCTACTGACCGGACTAGGCCCTGTGGACATTAGGGATTCACAGGCTGCCCGAACGCTGATTCAAACTTCCTTTTGGGAGGTTTGCAATGCGACGGGAACGCTTTGTCATCACGGACCGGAGTTGGCGGTTGATAGAACCGC
>Ga0163152_10004687_pt1 | contig 16666 bp, 16 predicted proteins | sample OliLakLV19MP8IB2_FD_148635 | JGI IMG/M metagenome (GOLD analysis project Ga0163152, IMG submission 148635) | Freshwater microbial mat bacterial communities from Lake Vanda, McMurdo Dry Valleys, Antarctica - Oligotrophic Lake LV.19.MP8.IB-2 | ecosystem: Environmental > Aquatic > Freshwater >... | reverse complement strand
CCTCCTACAGGACCCTGCACCACAATAGTGCCACCGCCAACGCGCAAATCATCACCAACAGAGCCTGTAACCGTGACCGTGCCACCACCAATTACCGCGTCGGCCTGAACAGAGCCACTAAGAAGCACGGTACCGCCGCCTGCGTATAAATCACCACCAATAGAGCCCGCTACAGTTACGGTGCCGCCTGCTGCGTACACATCGTCAGCGATGTTCTCGCCCGCATTCGTATGTATGCTTACGGTATCTCCTGAATGAAAGGTTGCGGCAAGTACCAGTGCCGGCAGTAAAAACACAACAGCCCCAGCGCCAATGACCCTAAAAGTCGTTTTAGTCATAGAAATATACGGGATTAATTAGATGTAACTTTAGCATAGCATACGGCCGCCCTGCATAATTGCAGGGCGGCCGATACGTTCTAAACCGTTACCGAATTTATTTAAGGTGTCCGGAAACCAGTTTTGTCATCTCGAACATCGTTACCTCGTTTTTGCCGAAAATCTTCTTCAGCTTGTCGTCGGCCAAGATGTTGCGCTTGTTCTTCGGGTTCTGAAGGTCATGCTTCTTGATGTAGACCCAGATCTTTTTAACAACTTCAGAGCGCGGCATAGGACCCTTGCCTATCACATCCTCAAGTTCAGAAGACAGGTTCATGGGTTTCGTCAAAGCCGCATTTGCAGTTCTCACCATAGATTTAATTCAAACTACTACTAGTTAAATAATAATTACTTTCCCGAAATCTATTATACTGTAGATATTATGCGCAAGGAGCTAATGGTACTTATCGGTGGATTGCTGGTTTTGGGCCTATTAATCGTAATGTTAAAGCCAAGTGCAGAGCCGGAAGAGCCGCAAGAGAGCGAGCCAGTTACCCAAAATCCCCTTAGTTTTAGCCTTCCTACGGGATTTGCCGCCACATTATTTAGCGGAGATGTGCAGGGAGCGCGAGTGCTAACCCGCGACTCCAAGGCTACTATCGTGGCCTCTCTGACATCCGAAGGTACGGTGGTTGCCCTCCCCGATAGCGACTTTGACCACCTTGCCGACCGCGTGGTGACTGTGCTTGAAGGGCTAAACCAGCCCCACGGCGTCGTATTTATAGGTGACACGCTCTACGTCGCCGAAGAAGGTGCGGTGAAGTCTTATACCTATAACCCAAATACGTTTAACGCGGAGTATAAAGAAACGCTTACCACCTTGCCGACCGGCGACGGACACTCTACACGCTCGCTTATGGTCTGGCCCGATAATTCAAGATTACTGGTATCGACCGGCTCTTCTTGCAACGTATGTCATGAAGAAGACTCTCGCCGCGCGGCGATACTTTCGATTAATCTTGCAACAAAAGAGGTAACGCCATTTGCCAAAGGTCTTCGCAACACGGTCTTTATGACGCTCCATCCGGTTACGGGCGACATCTGGGGTACTGACATGGGCCGCGATTGGCTGGGCGATGACTTACCACCGGATGAAATCAACATTCTAAAACAGAATGGCAATTATGGCTGGCCTATCTGCTATGGCAAAAATATACATGATACCGACTTCGACAAAAATACGTATATCCGAAACCCTTGCATGACGCCATTCGAGACCCCGTCGCATATTGACGTTCCCGCCCATTCAGCCCCTCTTGGCATTGTGTTCGTTCCTGAAGAGGGCTGGCCGGAGGAGTGGTGGTATGACGCGCTCGTTGCCTACCATGGCTCATGGAACCGCAGTACACCAACCGGGTACAAGATTGTCCGCATTCCGCTTAACGCGCAAGGCGAACAAACAGGTGCGCCTGATGATTTTATGACCGGATTTACCACAGAAAGTGAAGTCATTGGCCGCCCCGTAGGGCTTATAATTGAGCCGGGAGGAGTGCTGTGGGTATCGGACGACAAAGCCGGAGCTATTTACCGCGTGGCCCGTATTGCCGAGTAGAACTTCATACAATCTTTAGTTTGTGTGCAGAGTGGAGCTTGACGCTTCTTCAACTTAGCCCAATATTACTTGATGATACCCAGCGTGTTTTCGCTGAACTCTTTGCGGGACTTACTCCTGCCAGGACTTTTTACTTTTGCTTCATACCTGCTAGGGGGCAGTTTGGGGTTGAGTATATATCCAGTGCACGACTTGGCATCGCTCGTGTGGCCTCCAGCGGGCATAGCGGTTGCAGCACTCCTGCTGTGGGGTAACCGGCTTTGGCCGGTTATTTTTGTAGCCGCATTTTTAGTTAATTTCTTTAACGGCGCCCCTGTCTTGATATGCGCAGGCATCGCGGTTGGCAACACCCTTGAGGCCCTCACCGCGAGCTATCTCATGCGCCGCATTGGTTTTCAAAACTGGTTTGGCCGTCTGCGCGACTCGCTCGGGTTTATTATCCTCGCTGCATTTTGGGCAACCACCGTAAGTGCCACGGTGGGTGTGGGGTCGCTCGCGCTCGGCGGCCTCGTCCCTACCGCAGATATTTTAAGTACCTGGTTTACCTGGTGGGTTGGCGACGTTATGAGCGTGCTGGTGGTTGCGCCACTTCTTATTACATGGCTCTCCGGTCGGCCGTTCAGCAGAAACCCGGCAGAGATAGCCGAGCGTATTGCCATTTTGACCAGCATTGCAGTTATTACACTCCTTGTTTCGTGGGCACCCTTTAACCAGATAGGTACCATGCCCCTGCTCTATATCCTTATTATTCCCCTTATTTGGGCAGGGCTGCGTGCCGGACCACGTATCGTGATGCTTGGCATCTTTCTTACGTGTTTTATCGGGCTTGCCGGCCTTATTGGGAGTGGAACGGCTGTTTCTACCCAGTCGATTCTTCTTACCCAGCTCCTCCTTGGCACTATTACTATTGTATTTTTGATATTTACCTCTGCCGTAGAAGAAAGAAAAGACGCTATTACTGCTCTACGCAAACACGTACTTAATCTGGAAGATGCGGTAAAAGAAATAAGTTACCAGGATCAGGCAAAAAATGAATTCTTGGCACTCTTGGCTCACGAACTACGCAATCCTCTTGCCCCTATCGTAAGTTCGGTAGAGATGATCAAGCTTGAAAAAGGGTTGGACACGCCGATGCGCCGCATGATCCGTACGATAGACGAGCATATTAATACGCTGGTTAGACTCGTTGACGATCTTCTGGACACCTCACGCATATCTCAAAAGAAGCTCAAGCTCCAGCGAGAACCGGTGGAGCTCCAGCGCGTAATGCGCCGCTGTATGGCAGTCGTTGAACCTCTTATGAAGAGCCGCGGTCATCACTTTACTGCATCTATTCCTCCGGACCCTCTGTGGCTTGAAGCAGACCCGGTGCGCCTTGAACAGATTGTAGTAAATATTTTAAATAATGCAGCAAAATATACCGAACACGGAGGCACAGTCGACCTTAAGGTGCGGGTCATCGACGGTACGGTAGAAATCCGGGTACACGACAGCGGCATAGGCGTCCCCGCCGGAATGCTTGAAAAGATTTTTGAGCCGTTTTTGCAGGTCGAGCGCAAAGACCGTCTAAATGCCGGTATTGGTATTGGGCTTGCGCTCACGAAGTATCTGACCGAAATGCATGGCGGCATAATCGAGGCCTTTAGTTCCGGCGAGGGCCAGGGCAGCGAATTTATAGTGGTATTGCCGCTCTTGCCGAGCGCTCCTCCGTCGCAACCTAAACAGACTGACCGTACCTCAAAGCGTCCGCCCGGAGGACCGCTCCGTGTACTGGTGGTAGATGACAATGAGGCCGCAGCAAACGCCCTTGCAAAACTCCTTTCTATACGCGGCCACACGGTTGATCTTGTATATACCGGCGAAGAGGCGGTGCAACGCGTGCCGGTTTTTAAGCCCGATGTAGTACTACTTGATGTTGGTCTCCCCGATATCGATGGTTATGAAGTTGCACGGCGCCTGCGCAAAGCAAAAACAACGGCAACCCTTGTTGCAGTAACCGGGTTTGGTGCAGAAAAAGATAAAAAAGAGGCGCTGGAAGCCGGATTCTCCTTCCACTTGGTTAAACCAGTTGGCTTAGCAGAACTAGAAACTATCTTTAAGCAACTTCATCAAAGTATCAGGCGCAAGAAGTAATATGTGTGGTATGCAAGCATTACTTACGTGCAGCGAATGCGGGCACCAGGAGTGGGGATATTCCGAGCGCGATCTTATGAATAAGATCAAACTCGTTAACCACGCTTCTAAAGCTCACCCGACACAGCTGGAGCGCATCATGCGCCTCTCGCTCCCGAAGGTTGAGCCCATGTCACCGACGTTTGCTTAAAAAACTGCGTACCTTTCTGTCTGCTCCTGATATACTAATCCCTAATGGAGCTGTTTCAGAGCGCACTCTTAGGAGTTATCGAGGGCATTACCGAGTTTTTGCCTATCTCTTCGACTGGCCACCTTATTCTTGCAAGCGAGGTGCTCGGCATCCCGCACACTGACTTTCAAAAGAGTTTTTTGATTGCCATCCAACTCGGCGCGATACTTGCCGTTATACTGCTGTATTGGCGTACGCTTATACAGGTTGAAGTGCTCAAAAAGCTCTTTGTTGCCTTTTTACCCACGGCAATTATTGGTTTTGCCCTATACCCCTTTGTTAAAGCGTATCTTTTGGGCAACCAGGTGGTAGTGCTGTGGGCGTTATTTTTGGGCGGTGCCGCACTTATCGTGTTTGAGATATTTCATAAAGAAAAACCTCATGCAGCTGCAAGCCTTGCCGAAATGAGCTACCAGCAGTCTGCCTTAGTAGGCTTGGCGCAAGCGGTAGCAATAATCCCCGGTGTCTCGCGTTCTGCTGCAACCATAGTGGGCGGTCTCCTGTTAGGGCTTAAACGCACCACGATAGTCGAGTTTTCTTTCTTGCTTGCGGTACCCACTATGGTTGCAGCAACAAGTCTCGACCTTTACCAGAATGCCGGGAGCTTTTCTATGGACCAGTTTAGCTACCTTGCAGTAGGATTTGTGACATCGTTTATTGTAGCCATGCTGGCGATTAAATTTCTGCTCGCCTTTATACGCACCCACACCTTTATTGCCTTTGGCCTTTACCGCATTATCTTAGCCATAGTATTTTTCCTATTTATTTTGTAGAACTATAGGGTGAAAATAGCGCTTTTTACCGACACCTTCCCTCCGCAGGTTAATGGCGTGGCAAACACGGCCTACCGCTATGCCGCCGCCCTAAGCGGCATGGGGCACGAGGTCCGAGTATTTACTATCTCCCGGCACTCTAGCGCCGAACTTGCTGAAAACTTTGAGAACTTTAGTATCCACACCTTTCCTTCCCTGCCCGCATTTGTGTACCCTGGTGAGCGCGTCGGCATTCCATTTGTTGGGGTTATAAAAGCGGTGCGCGAGTTTAACCCCGACGTCATTCATACTCACACCCCATTTAGCGTCGGGTGGAACGCCGTGTACGCGGCACGCACATTAGGAGTGCCGCTTGTTGGCACCCACCATACTTTTTTTAATCACTACTTAAAACACATTCACCTAGACTTTGCGTGGACGCGCAAACTCACTTGGAAGCTCACGGTAAAGTACTACAACTACTGCGATGTGGTGGTAAGCCCCACGCTCTCGCTTAAAGATGGCCTCAAAGAGCATGGGTTAACTAAACCGATTGAACTTTTGCCAAATATTTTGGATATCAACTTCTACTCTCCTTCGGTAAAGCAGCCCACCCAACACCAAACGCTTGTATATATGGGCCGGTTAAGCTACGAAAAAAGCGTGGGTGATGTTTTGCGCGCCACTGCACATGTAGTTAAGCGTTTGCCGAACACTCTTTTACTGCTCATTGGCGACGGACCGGAGCGCGAAAAATTAGAGGCTTTAAGTGTCGAGCTTGGGATTACCGAGCACTGTATCTTTACCGGCTTTTTATATGGCGAGGAGCTGGTGTACACGCTCGGCCAGTGTGATGTGTACTTAACCGGAAGCAAAAGCGAAAACATGCCGCTTGCACTCATGGAGGCGATGGCAATCGGCCTCCCTATCGTTGCAGTGCGTTCCTTAGGGCTTGAAGAAATGCTGGTGCATCGAAAAAATGCCCTCCTTACTGCACCAGGAGACCCTGTAGAGATAGCTGACCGCGTGATAGAGATTCTTCAGGATGAAGATCTGCGCAGAACATTTTCTGAAAACTCGCGTGCCATGTCTTATGCCTACTCGCAAGAAGCAGTGATGAGTAAAACCGTGGAGTTGTATGAGCGCGCTAGCGAATATGCCGCCAAGAATCGTGCCATGTCCGCCCAAGAAAAGTAACCGATACCCAGTTGATCCCGAGCTCCCACCACAGGCGTGGCCAACCCACCGCATGCGCACGGCGACTTGGGTGCGTCACCAGGAGTCTGCGCACTAAACGAATCTGTCCCAGTTTACGCAGACGCCCATACAGCTCATTGTCTTCAGTAATGTTTAGTTTTTCGTTATACCCTCCTATCTTACGAAATGCTTCTGTTCGCATCATCTGAAACTCGCCCGAAATAGCTGCGGCGCGAAATACATTGTTTACTACAAAACAGTTGAAGTTAATTATCTTGTGCGATATGTTGTCGCCCCAAGTCTCAACTTCTGGCAGAGCTTTGACCCGGGCCCCTATCGCAACCAACCCGTTATGTTGCTGGAACTCTTTTAGAGAGTGGGTAAAGAACGTGTTGATATCTACAAGCGTTACATCGGCATCTACAAAGGCCAGGAGCTCGCCGGTAGCCACCTTTGCGCCCTCGTTCCGCCCCCGACTCGCATTACGCGGCTGGTCCTCGTAACACACCACGCGGTCGGCGTACTGCTGCGCAATTGCAACTGTGCGGTCCGTACTGCCACTGTCTGAGACTATAAGCTCATACGGTACGGCTGTGAGTTTTTTAATACCTTTAAGCGTACTTTCAATGGCCCGCTCTTCGTTAAAGGTAGGAATAATGATTGAAAGCATTGCTATTTCGCCTTGGCGAATTGCCGGTTAATGTAGCGCACGACAAAGAATGCCACAATAAACCCTAGCAAGAGCGTCAGAATCTTAAAGCCCGGCGGTACGAACGTCAAAATATTTCCAAAGTAATAGCCTATAAACATAATCATAAATACCCAGACAATACTTCCGAGCAACGTAATAACCAAAAAAGCTAAAAATGGCACACGGAGCATGCCGGCCATCAATATGGTTCCTGCACCCGTGCCATAGCCGTTTGTGACCTTGGAAATTACGAGTATCGAAAGCTTGTACCGACGAAACCGGTGCTCAATTTTTTCTACCACAGCGGGCGTTAGACCAATTTTTACACCCCAGCGGTTAATCAGCCGCCGTGCACCAAAAAAACCTACGAAGTACCACATGATGTCAGAGAGCACATCGCCTGCAAACAGAGCGGCGTAGGTTGGCCAGAACTCTGTTTGCCCTGCCTGCCACAACACGCCGCCCGCCATCATAACGAAGGCCCCTTCGGTAAAGGAGCCTAAAAAAATGAGGATATACTTTGAGCTCTCTAAAAACGCAATAAGGGGGGCAAGAATATCCATGGAGTAGCGGTACAGCATATAGTATACTGTTTAGGTATATGGATAAGCGGGATTATACCCACTTGCGATACACCCTTCCTCACTCGGCAATGGTGTATCCTGCCACCCTAGGCGACCGCCTTAAATACTGGTTTTGGCGCGCCTTTCATCCAGTTCATCCGTATGTGCGCGATGCCATTATAGCGCTACGTATTTACAAATACGAAGGGCGGCAAGACTACCTTATAGGAAAAATTGCACCGAGCCTTTCGATCGAAGAAATAGTCGCGTATCTTATTGAACAAGGGTATTCTAATCATTTTATTGCCCTCGAAGACCCTGGCGAAGTGGTAAGCCTCCGATACACCGATAGCTTTAAATACCAGTACCATATACGCGTTTTTGAAGATGGCGAAGTGCGGGCTCATTATGAATTTACTCCCGAGTGCCACCCCATTCTTCATATGAAGAATGGTAACTGGGAAGACCGTCGACATGAGTTCTTAACTTTATTAGGCCACAGAATTGTTCCGATGCAAGACCTCTAAAACCGTTATTCTGCAACGTTTTTTCGGATTCTGAAGACAGTTCCTTAAATCTTCATGTAGCATCCCTAATACTTAGAAGGGTTCGTTGCTCGTTTTATCCGTCGTAACGTAACCATACACACCATATATGCACTTGCTCATTGTAGAAGATGAAGAAAAGTTAGCGAAAGCGCTTAAAAAAGGACTTGAATTAAAAGGCTACGCGGTAGATTGGCTTCCTGACGCCGAAAAGGCGCGGACGCGCATCATGCTCTACCGCAACGAGTACGACCTTATCATTTTGGACCTCATGCTCCCTAATGTAGACGGCGCCACTATTACCGAGGCGGTTAGAGCAGAAGGTGTAACCACACCGATTATTATTTTGACTGCCCGCAACGAAACTGAACATAAAGTAGACCTCCTTAATAAAGGCGCCGACGACTACATAGTAAAGCCCTTTTCATTTGAAGAGCTTTTGTCCCGCATTAATGCCGTATTGCGCCGGCCTTCCACCACTAAAGCGCCGGTTCTTAAGGTTGGGGTCCTCGAAATGGACATTGGTACCCGCACCGTACGTAAGCATGGTAAAGAAATACCGCTTACTCTCAAAGAATTTTCACTTCTTGAATGCTTCATGCGACAGCCAAACGAAGTACTTTCGCGAGAAAAGCTCTTTGACCATGTGTGGGACTTCAATTCCCTCTCCTGGTCTAACGTACTCGACGTACACATGAAGAACCTGCGCAAAAAACTCGATCAAACCGAAGATATCGACCCCCTTGTTCGAGACCGTGCGCGGCGTCGGCTACAAACTTGCCGGAGAAGTGCACGAATAATTGCTCTTCTTTCATCCGAGCTTCAGAGCATGCGGAGTAAGCTAGGCTTTGGCTGAGCAGGAATCCTAGGTCCCCCAGCCGCAGATTACATAACGGAAGAATTCGGCGGCTGATGAGCGCAATGGAGTGCGACGCTGCCGTTTCTTCTCGCCCCATTATCAGAACTAACGCTTTAGATGCATGAACGTACTGGCTTGAGCTGAGGGGGTCTCTTTCCCACAATGTGTGGAAAGAGGCCCCCTCGGCGCTTTTTGCCTGTATAATTTCCCCTATGGAAGGCCTTTCCAACTTTGAAAGGGATGTTCGTCCGTGGGGCGAGTTTGAACGTTTTACCCTAAACGAAAAAACAACGGTAAAAATAATCACCGTAAAAGCCGGTGAAGCATTTAGTTTGCAAACACATGCTCACCGAAAAGAAATGTGGCACGTTATCAGCGGCTCCGGCACCGTGACCGTGGGTGATACAAAAACCGAAGCCAGTGTTGGAAAGAATTTTTCTATAGAAGCAGGGGCGCAGCATCGCGCAGAAGCGGGACCAGAAGGCCTACAATTTTTGGAGATCGCCTTTGGAGAATTTGATGAAGCCGATATTACCAGGCTTGAAGACAAGTATGGGCGAACCTAATTTCATTCCATTATTTTTTATATTACTTGCTCTTGCGCTTGGCTTTCTTGCGCTCTTTTTCTACTGGTATTCACAGATCCGCCGACCGATCCAACTACAGCGCTTTCCAGAAAACCCCATTTTAAGCCCTCGTAGAGAGGTGTGGTGGGAATCTGAAGCGGTATTTAACCCTGCGGCGCTGTATAGCGACGGTAGAGTGCACCTGCTCTACAGAGCCCTTGGAGCTGACGGCATTTCCCGCATTGGGTATGCATCCTCCTCTGATGGCATCCATTTTGACGAGCGCCTCCCTCACCCGGTGTTCCAGCCTGACCGAAGCTTTGGCATCCCCAACCAAAACCGCATATACGGCCCGCTTTCTTACAGCCAAACGTCCTATGCTTCAGGCGGCGGCTGGGGCGGATGTGAAGATCCGCGCATGGTAAAAATTGACGACCATGTGCATATGACCTTTGTGGCGTTTGACGGCTGGGGATTTGTGCGCGTGGCGCTTGCCTCGATACTCCACGCAAGCTTTATGGGCAAGAAGTGGAACTGGAAACAGCCGGTCCTTATGTCGCCGCCAGGAGAGATTCATAAAAACTGGGTGCTCTTTCCGGAAAAAATTAACGGCAAGTTTGCCGTACTTCACAGCCTGACGCCGAAAATTCTTGTTGACTACGTAGACGACCTCGAACATTTTGATGGCACTAAGTTTATTTACGGATCTACACGCCATGGCGGCCGCGAGGGCGAGTGGGACGATGTAGTGCGCGGCGCCGGCGCGCCGCCAATCCGGACTCCGTATGGCTGGCTTCTCTTTTACCATGGCATGAACTCGCAGGAGCCACATATCGGCTACAAGGTGGGTGCCATGCTCCTCGACTTGGACGACCCAACGCAGGTGCTATACCGCTCTGCCTACCCCATACTCACGCCAAATGAATGGTATGAGCACGATTGGAAGCCTAATGTCGTCATGGCGACCGGCGCGGTAGTAGTAGGAGATGAGTTGCTCGTATATTACGGCGGCGGGGACAGACATATTGCTGCTGCCCGAGCAGATTTGCGCGATTTCATACGCCGTCTTCAGACAGACGAGCATATTGTGCTTACTCCGGTTAAACTATAAGAGTATGTACGTTATCCGCCGCAGTACTCACAACCCGTTTATCTCGCCCATTGTCGACAAGTCGTGGGAAGCGCGCGGTACGTTTAATCCTTCTCCAGTCAAAAAAGGCAATATTACGCATGTGCTCTACCGCGCGCTCGGCCGCCCTGATGCGCTCATGACCCCAGCCGGCCTTTCTACGATTGGCAAGGCACTTTCGCTCGACGGCAAGCACTTTCAGAACCGCAGACAATTTATTATCCCCGAAGCGGAATGGGAGAAATATGGATGTGAAGACCCGCGCGTCACACTTTTTGAAGGCAAATACTACATTTTTTACACGGCTCTAGGCGGCATGCCCTTTGGTCCCGGCAATATCAAGATTGCCTGTGCGATTTCTAAAGACCTAGAGACCGTCGATGAGCGCCATTTGATAACTCCGTTTAACGCCAAAGCAATGACGCTCTTCCCCGAGCGAGTTAATGGCAAAGTAACCGCTATTTTAACCGCACACACTGACGAGCCGCCGGCAAAGATCGCCATTGTGCAGTGTGATGAAATTGAAGATCTTTGGGACCTCGGTTTTTGGAATAAATGGCACTCGGAGCTTGATCAGCACACTATTAATCCGCTTCGCTTTGACACTGACCATGTAGAGGTGGGATCCCAGCCTATAAAGACCAAAGACGGCTGGCTCTTGTTCTACTCATATATTCAGCATTACTTTGGCGGCGGCGAACGGGTGTTCGGCATCGAAGCCATGCTTCTTGATCTTGAAGATCCTCATAAGATTGTCGGCAAAACCAAAGGTCCCATTATGGTGCCGGAGGAAATTTATGAGAAATATGGCATTGTACCGGATATTGTCTTCCCTTCCGGCGCACTGCTGCACAGCAATAACCGCGTAGACATTTACTACGGTGCCGCAGATACCGTATGCGCACGGGCAAGCCTCAACCTGCCGGACCTTCTGTCTGCCATGCTGCCAGAGCGGCGGGTTGAGCTGGCGGTACGTGCCAAAGAAAATCCTATACTTATACCAAACCCCAAAAATGCATGGGAAAAGAATGCAGTATTTAATGCAGCGGCAATAGACATAGACGACACCGTGAGGATACTCTACCGTGCCATGGGCGATGACAATACCAGCGTTCTCGGGTATGCCACCACAAAAAACGGCACTAAAATCACGGAGCGCCTGAACGTGCCCGCCTATGTTCCTCGCGAGGACTTTGAGATGAAGCACGGCTCTCCTACTGGCAACTCCGGCTGTGAAGACCCTCGTATAACCCGCATAGGCAATACCCTATATATGACCTACACCGCCTACGATGGAGCTAACCCCACCCGCGTAGCGCTCACTTCTATATCTATAAAAGACTTTTTGGCAGAGCGATGGGATAAATGGAGCAAACCAGTAATTACCACGCCTGAACATGTCAACGAAAAAGACCTCTGTCTTATGCCAGAGAAGATCAATGGCCAATACATGATTATGCACCGCATCGACCCTATGATCTGCGCCGATTTTCTTGATGACTTAGAGTTTACAAAGAACAAACTGACCCGCTGTATTGAGATTATGGGCCCCCGGCCGGGCATGTGGGACAGCAAGAAAATCGGCATTGCAGGACCTCCTATAAAGACTAAGAAGGGCTGGCTTCTGATTTATCACGGAGTATCCAAGACTTCTACCTACCGGCTTGGCGCAGTACTTCTCGACCTTAAAAACCCCTCTATTATTATTTCGCGCAGTGTGGACACTATTCTTGAGCCGCTGGAGAGGTACGAGAAAGAAGGTATTGTACACAATGCAGTCTTTTCCTGCGGACAGGCACTGCGTGGTGACAATCTTTTTATCTATTACGGCGGCGCAGACACCGTACTTGCCGTTGCAAAAGTCTCTCTTCAAAAACTCCTCGATATTTTGCTGCCGGACAACTTGGCATAGCATATGGATTTTAGGCCCAAACTTATGGCGTTCGACCTCGACGGTACACTTGCCGAAAGCAAGCAGCGTGTCTCTGCCGAGATGGGCGAGCTCTTTGCCGAGCTCCTTGAGGTTATGCCCGCAGCAATCCTCTCCGGCGCCGGATTCGACCAGATTGAGAGTCAGTTTCTGCCTGCACTTCCCACAGATGCCAAGCTTGAAAAACTGTTTCTCTTTCCTACTAATGCCGCAGAGTGCATTGTATACAAAGGCGGCACCTGGAAGCCCAAGTACGACCTTTCATTTAATTTGATGGAGCGCGGGCGCATTATGCAGGCGCTCAAGGAATCACTTGCAGAGAGCGGCCTTAACACCATTCCTGAATATACAGAAGAGTGGGGCGACCAGATAGAAGACCGCGGCGCGCAAATTACCTTCTCGGCACTCGGGCAGCGTGCACCTATAGAAGTTAAGAAAGCATGGGACCCAAACCGTACCAAACGCAAACCATTATTTGATGCACTTAAGCGCCGGCTCCCCGACTTTTCTATCGGCCTTAATGCGAGCACCTCTATAGACATCACTAAAAAGGGCGTTAACAAAGCCTATGGCATCCGCAAGCTTATTGCACTTACCGGCATTTCAGTTTCAGAAATGCTGTACGTGGGCGATGCGCTTGAGGAAGGTGGCAATGACTCCGTGGTAGTACAAACCGGTATTAAGACGCAGGAAGTATTTGGACCGGAGGAAACCGCCCGTCTTATTGGCGAAGTATTGCGCACCACGCACCACATGGCTACGGTCTAGCTGCGAGTGACTCCTATTGAGCCAGTAGTGCCGCGCCCTGTTTTACCGTAACTGTTTTTATCCCGGTTGATCTAATATAGTTAACAGTCTCCTGGAGTTGTGCCGGGGTATTTGAATATTGATCTCCGCTGTTATTTATCTCGTGGAACCCAATAATGAGCCACTGTTTTTTTGATTTTGCCTCGTCTATGGCTGTTTTTATCTGAGACATCTGTGTGTTAAGTTCAGGAATCAAACTCTTGAGGACAAATTTATCGGTTGCAGGAAGATTAAGAGTGTCTTCTTCCACACTGCGTGCTGTGCTGTAACCCGCATTCTTCGCAGCAGTCTTAACGGCACTGTTATATGCGCCATAAGGGTATGCGAGTGCCGTAATCGTAGTGCCTGTAAGATTTTGAAGATAATTCTTTGAATTTACCAGCTCCTGATTTAACTTTGTACTCGAAAGCTGCGCTAGATTACTGTGGGTTACCGTGTGCCCCCCAATGTCATGCCCACGCGCCACCAGGTCTTTCACCTGCACCGTGGTCATAAAACCGTCCCAGAGAAATTGGATGGGCTCTGTGGTGAGGTAAAACGTACCTTTAATACCCGCAGTCTCGAGTATGGGAAGCGCGTTCGTATATTGCGAGAGCCATGAGTCATCAAAAGAAATGGTGACCATCCCTTCGCTGAAAGCAGTACCGCTCGGCGGTGGTGGAGGTGGTGTAGTAGTACCATCATCTTTTTTTAGTATTGCGTTGTCTATTGTGAGAGTTCCTACCGAAGCCAGAATGTGCATAACGGAAACTGATACCGCCTCTGATGGAACGGTAAATTGCTTAGTGAATGTCCCCCACGAAGATGCTGCGGGAGCATTGCCGAGCCATACGTAACTGGAAGAGCCGTTGCTTAACTTAAACTCAGCAGTGATGTTGGTAGCTTTGTCTGAAATATAGTCGTCGGTATAGGTATAGGTTTTACCGGACTCTACCGTTACATTGCTATGTATCCATTTTGCATCGCCCGAAGTGTACGAGGTCACTTGAAGTTTTGCAGCATTGCCACTTTTTCCTGCCACAGGATAGGTAAATACTGGCGTAATGGTGCCCCAATTCCCTTTAACCCATGCCTGGGGCACACCGCCCGTACCTGCATCAAGATTGCCGTTAGTAATTAAGTTAGAAGTAGTAGGCGGAGGCGTCGGCATGTCACATGAACTCCCATTCCATGTACCACCTTGATTTACACAAGTAGCATCAGCACATGGGGTTGATGTTTGAGTGCCAGGTACGTTTGGACACGTGTCGGTTGGGGGCGGAGGAGGCAGGTCGCCCACTCCTGCTTTTTGCAAAGAAATAGTATCTACCGTAAGTACTCCTACCGATGCGATGGAGTGAAGTACAGACATCGAAACGGCATTTGCAGGCACGGTAAATTGCTTAGTGAATGCTTTCCATGTGTTGTTAGAGCTGGCCGGACTACCGAGCCATGCATAACTAAAACTGCCGTTTTGGAGTTTGTATTCAACACTGATGCTGGTTGCTTTGTTCGAAGAATATTCGTCAGAAAATTGATATACCTCCCCCGCTTTAACCGGCATGTGGTTGAAATACCATTTTGCATCGCCAGAAGAACGGCTAGTAACCTGTACCTTTGCCGCCTTAGCACTGCCGTTGCCGGCTACTGGATAGGAAAAAGAAGCGGTAATGGTGCCCCACTTATCGGTACTCCATCCTTCGGGGATAGAAGCATTTGAAGATGCTGTTTCTAAATTTCCGTTCTGAACCAGATTCGGACCAAGTGCCGCAAATGTATAGAAAACTGGTATGAAGAGCGCTCCCAATGCAACCAATGCCGCCCTGCGCCCGTAAGTCATGACTTTCTTTCAGGTAATCGTGTAAATCGTCGTGCCGCCCAAAACTCCTGCACTAAATTATATAGTACTACCTAGAAAATATGCCAAATAGTGAATGAAAAAGGTGTGAAATAAAATTTAGAACATTGTTTGCGTGTTCGGCAATAGTAGTCGAAGAAGCATAAGTTGTGTCTTCTGTTACATTTTCTGAATCCGTGCGTTCAGTAGTACTTGAATTCTGTGAGTATGACTCGCCGCTCACTGCCTCTACTACAGTCTCCACAACTACGGGCTCTCCCGGCGCAAAGGTTTCATCTTTAACTTCCTTTGTTGTCTTGCCATCTACCGTCTTAATAACTTCGGTATGCGAAGTGCCACCACTGTCGCCCGCATTGATTACATTCGTGACTTGTACCGATGCTGAAGAGTCTCCGGTCACAACAGCCTGCCCTTCGCCTGCGACCATACCGCCTGTAGCTGCTGCGGCAGCGCCTGCGGTCATAACTACTCCCGTGACAAATGCATCTATAGACATTAAGTTATTTTACCGCAGCTTGAGCGTGTACCGCGCTAAAGCCGTAGGCAATGCTGCTAAAGATATCGCGCAAGAGCGTCACCAGAGGAAATGCCTGAAGTGAAAGCTGGGAGAAGAGAGACGGGGTCGTTACTGGAGCCTCTGTTCCGAGTGGCAAGCCATTGAAGGAGCCGAACTGGGCAAAGAATGGGAAGTTGGCTGCAGACCAAAGCGTTACGGGCGCACTCGAGAGTGCTGGCTGGAACTCGCCGTTGCGGTACGCCATAATGTGGTTCATCTGGAGTGACGATAGCGGAAACTCTGTTTCGCCACCGCAGTTTATCTCGTTGATCTTCTTTTTGGTCGTGTAGTACACATGGCCGGTCGGGTCGCCAAGTCCCCATGGCGTGAGAATCTCAGACGTATACTCTTTCTGGAAGCTCTCTACAGCGGCTATAGACGCTGCATCATATTCGCCATCTGGCACAATCTGCTCGCCACGGACATCGCGGAGGAATGTTTCGAGCAATTTTACTTGTTCAGGATCATTGTTGGCACCCGGAACAATATATGAGCTAAGGTATGCCGGGCAGTCAGCGGCAGCAAGCACGTCCCCCCCAAGCAACTCAACCGTTGCAGTGGCGCGTACCGGTTTAATAGTGATGCCGTTGGTTGCACTTTCATAACCCGTGAGGCGCGCGGTGTTGTCATACTTGCCCGGAGCCAGCGTGCCCTTAAACTCGATAGAGTATTTAATAACAATTTCCTCTCCTGCCTTTATGGTGCCCAAGCTCCATGTCTGAACGCCGGCAGCTTCACCAAGCGGATTCATGAGCGTGTCGCGGAGCTTTGCGCCGTAGATATGTGAGCCGTTGTTAATAAGTGTCAAAGTGTACTCGATTATTCCCGGAGAAGTTACCGTGGCTTGAGAAGCTGTTTTAGTGAGTTTTACTTTAGATTCTGCAACTGCTTTCTTCCAATAGCTGGAGCTGCTGCTACCACCACCGCCTCCAACGATCTGGCC
>Ga0163152_10004683_pt1 | contig 16698 bp, 10 predicted proteins | sample OliLakLV19MP8IB2_FD_148635 | JGI IMG/M metagenome (GOLD analysis project Ga0163152, IMG submission 148635) | Freshwater microbial mat bacterial communities from Lake Vanda, McMurdo Dry Valleys, Antarctica - Oligotrophic Lake LV.19.MP8.IB-2 | ecosystem: Environmental > Aquatic > Freshwater >... | reverse complement strand
ACGGCTCCCGCCATCGCCAACGTCGCCCCGACCGCTGCCCATGCGGACATCCGATGCATGCGACCCCCACAACGCACGATGCGCGCGTCGTGAGGCGATCTCTAGAGGAAACGCCCGAGGAACGATGCTTTTCGTGGAAGCATTGGCGATCCCTGGTGATTTCGGGCAACCCGTAGCGGAGAATTGTGTGACGCGCTGCGCTACCACGACTGCGACTCAGTACCTCGAAGGCCCGACAGAAGGGCTGAACGGGGCGCTTCGCGCCAGGCTCTGCAGGCCTTCGGATTCATCAATGCGACGATTTCTTCGGCAGCAGCTCCTGCGGATTCAGGCCCTTCCAATCGGGCACGCCGCCGCGGTTCACGACGTCGTCGAGCCACGCCTGCTGCGCCCACGCCTGCCGCCCGACGATCACGGACTCCGTGACGCCGTCGGGCGGCGGGGCCATCGCGGCGAGCCGCGTGTAGAGCGCCGGCAGATCCGCCGCGCTCGCGCGCGGAAGCAGGTGCACGAGCGTGAGCGCGTCCGACGCCGTCGCTTCGCGCAGCACGTCCGCCATCGCGGCGCTGCCGCCCATCTCGAAGTCCACGCGGGCGAGCGCCGCGCGGAAAGCAGGGCTCGCCTCGTTCCAGTACGGCGTGCCTGGGCCGAGACCCTTGCGCGTGTCGCACGACGCGCCCGCGGGAACGACGCTGCGGCGTCCGCGCTCCTCGAGCTCCACGCGGCCCGACGTGACCGCGAGGTGCGCGTCGCCCGACGCCGGATCCACCGCGAGCGTGTAGGCGCAACCGAGATCGATCGCGCGCGCCGACGGCGTGTCCACGATGAAAAGGCGCGGCACCGCGAGGACGTTCGCCGAGATCGACCCCTGCGCGAGGCTCAGGCGCTGCGTGTGGTCCTCGAGCTCCTCGAGCCGCACGCGCGTGCCGGGGTCCACGTCGACGTTGCCGATGCCGTTGCCGAGCCGGATGCGCGCACGCGAGCTCGCGGTCGTGACGACGTCGTCGCCCGGTTCGAGCGAGACCGCCGCGCCGCCCGCCTTCACGACCGTCGCGCCCGCCTGCGAGGTGCCTTCGATCGCGCTCACTTCGCACTGGATGCCGTCGCCGCGAACCGTGTTCGCCGATTGCGAGAAGTACAACGCGGCACCGCCGATCAGCGCGATCGACGCCGCAAGCGCGATGCGACCGCGCATCACACCGGTGGAACGTCCGGCGCGCGGCTTCGCCTCGGGCGCGACGAACGCGCGCGGGCGATGCGAGAGCGTCGAGAGCGACGCCTCGAGCTTCGCGAGGTCGGCGTCGGGTTTCCCCGACTTGTCCCAGAGGTAGTTGTCGTCGTCGTGTTCGTTGTCGTTACTCATGACTCGCCCATTCCCAGCTTTTCGCGAAGCCGCTTCATGCCGCGATGCAGGTTCACGCGCACCGAGTCCGCGGTGAGTCCGGTCTGCTCCGCGATCTCCGGTCCGGTCAGTCCTTCGACGAGGCGCAGCACCAGCGTCTCGCGATACGCCTCGGGTAGCGCGCGGATCGCGTCGAGACAGCGCGTGGCCTCGAGGCGATCCGGATCTTCGTGCACACCCTCGGGCACGGCGCCGTCGGCGATCCGCGACGTCGCGCGCCGCGCGTCGATCGACCTTGTGCGAGCGATCATGCAGAGCCAGCCGCCGATCGCCGCCGAATCGCGCAGCGTGCCGATGCGCTCGATCGCCGTCAGAAAGACTTCCTGCACCACGTCGTCCGCTTCCGCCGGCGTCAGCCGCGCGAGCGCCACGCCGTGCACCATCGGCGCGAACAGCTCGAAGAGCTTCGCGAACGCCGCCCGGTCGCCGCGGCGGGCGGCATCGACGAGCGCGAGATCCACGCGCCTGCCGCCGCTGCCGCCTGTTCCGCCGCCGCCTCCCTGCGAGTCCATCCGCCGGCCGACCGTATTCGCGCGCAGTTCGGGGGTCAACGCAGGGGGAGCCACGAGTAAGGACGGTGCCGGTGTGCCGTCCGTTAACGAGGGTGGCTACCGATTCTCGCCCTCTGGCGTCTTTGGAACGAAGAGCTCGCACGACTTCACGGGTTGCGGCGGATACCGACCGGGCAGCAGCGGGCACAGGATGAACGTCGCGTTTCGGCCCTCGACGTATTTCGGCGGCGCGGCGCACGAGTGACACAGGCTGTCGGGAAACGGGCGGGGGCGATCGGTGGGCGGCTTCGCCATCACGAAAGTCTACTCGCGCGCGATCGCTCGGGGAGCCGTGCTGGCTCCCCGTCGCTACAAGTCTTGTAGAAGCGATCCGCTTCAAGCAGAATTTGTCTGCAGATGGAGCCGGAGCGGCCAGCGGGCGACGAAGCAGGCGCGCCTGAAAAAGATGCGCCCTCCCCCGTACGTACGTCGCGCGCCCAGAAGCTCGCCGCGTCGCTCATCGGGCAGAACGTCGGCTCGTATCACGTCGAAGAGAAGCTCGGCGAAGGCGGCATGGGCGTCGTGTTCCGCGCCGTCGATCGCGCGCTCGATCGCACCGTCGCGTTGAAGATCCTCTTCGAGGTCGACGAGGAAGCGAATGTGAAGCGCTTCCTCGTGGAAGCGAAAGCGCTCGCGCGCCTCACGCACCCGAACACGATCCAGATCTTCTGGACCGGCGAGTTCGAGGGCTACCCGTGCTTCGCGATGGAGTACATCGCGGACGGCATCTCGGTGTACGACCTGCTTCGCCACAAGGGGATGCTCGAGGTCGACGACGCCGTCGACATCATCATCGATGCGGCGAAGGGCCTCGCCGCCGCGCGGCGCGCGGGCATCGTCCACCGCGACATCAAGCCGAACAACCTGCTCATCGACGCCGACGGCACGGTGAAGATCTCCGACTTCGGTCTCGCGAAGATCGTCGAGGACTCCGGCCACCTCACGCAGTCCGGCATCGTGATGGGCACGCCGTATTACATGTCGCCCGAGCAGGGACAGGGCGAGCCGATCGATCACCGCGCGGATCTCTACTCTCTGGGCGCGACCTTTTATCACATGATCACGGGCTTCACGCCCTACGAGGCGCAGAACCCGGTCTCGCTCATCATCAAACACGTGAAGGATCCGATCCCGGACATCCGCGCGGTCAATCCGCAGGTGCCCGACGCGATCCGCAAGATCATCGAGACGTGTCTCGAAAAATCTCCCGACCGGCGCTACCAGGAATACGAAGAGCTGATCGAGGACCTCGAGGCGTACAAGGGCGGCAAGCAGCCCGAACACGCGGAAGCGGCGCGGAAAACGTCGCGGCTTCCGGCGTGGGTCTGGTTCGGCTCGGGGTTGATCCTCGCGGCGGCCGGCATGACCGGCGTGTGGAAATATTCGGGTGATCCGGCGATCGGCACGACGCCCACGGCGACCGCAACGGCGACCGCGCTGATCCGCGTGAACCCGGTGAACACGCCCACGGCGGCGCCGTCCGTGGCGCCCAAGCCCGGCGAAGTGGAACGCGCGCGTGCGGACATGGCGTCGAGCGACGGCGTCCTGCGCGCGCGGGCGGCCGCGACGCTCGGCAAGCTCGCGATGCCGGACACGCTCCCCGACCTCACCAAGCTTTCCCAGGACACGGACCCGCGCGTGCGCACCCGCGCGGTGTGGGCGCTCGGCCGTCTCGCGGGCAACGCGGCGATCGAGCCGCTGACGTTCGCGCTCGAGGATCGTGATCCCGCCGTCGTCCTCTCCGCGATCCAGGCGCTCGAAGGGCGCTCCGACGCGTCGATCGTCGAGCCGCTCCAGGCCGTGGCATCGACGCACGCCGATCCCGCGATTCGTCGGGCGGCCGCTTCCGTCGTCGAGAAGCTCTTCCTCGTCGACGGCGACGTGCAGTTCGGCGCGAAGAAGGGCACCGAGTGGCGCGACGAATTCCGCACGCTCGCGAATCGCATCGCGCTCGCGCGCGCGCGGCACGGCGATGCGGAACGCACGGTGCGCTACCTCCGCCAGCGCTGGGCCTTCCTTCCGCAGGACAAGGTGCCACCCGCGGGCGCGAGCCCCGAAGCGCGACGCGCGTTCCGCGGGATCTACGCCGCGGGTGTGCGCACGGCCGCCGCCGCGGAGGCCGACGTGCGGACCGCCGAGAGCGCGCAGCAGGCGCTCGTTCGCGATGCGGACGTCGCGAAGGTTCCGCCCGAGTGGCGCCACTAAGGGCGGGATGGCCTTCTCGCCGCGCCGCCAGCACTACGACTTCGCGCATCGCCTCTTGCCGAAGCTGCTCGCGGACAGCCCCGATCGCGTGCTCGACATCCTCGCGGGTGACCAGGGCGAGGCTTTCCTCGAGCAGATGTGGCGCTTCGCCGCGGACGGCGTGCCCGAGGACGAGCGCATCGCCACCAAGCCGGTCCGCCACGTGCGGCACCTGGGGATGGGCCAGCTCGCCGTCGTCCTCGCGCTGCCGGCGCCCGCGGCCGTCACTGAGGCGCACCTGGTCGCGATCGTCGCGGCGCGCCCGAAGGTGACCCGCTATTTCACCCTGGAGCACGGGATGGAGATCCCGGCGGACACCGCGCGGACCGTCTGCTGCGAGTGGACCGAGGGGAAACACGTGAACTTCGGATCCGGCCCGGCTCCCGATGTCGGCGCCTTCCTCGACTGGATCGAGGCCCACGTTTCCCCCCGCCAGTAACGGCGGGAGTATGATCCGCCACGATGACTTTCGAGGAGCTCCAGCAAAAGCTCGCCGTCGCGAGCTCGCGCGAGAAGGCCTACAACCTCGCCGTCGGATATCTCAAGGACCGGCCCCGTTTCGATTGGACCGGTGTCTACGCGCTCGAAGGACAGGAGCTCGTGCTGCGCGCGTTCGTCGGCAAGCCGACGGAACACATGCGCATCCCCGTCGGCAAAGGCATCTGCGGAACGGCGATCGCGGAGAAGGCCGACCAGATCGTCAACGACGTCTCGACGGTGAAGAACTACCTCGCGTGCTCGATCGACGTGAAGGCGGAGATCGTCGTGCTCGTGCGCAGCGGCGACCACATCTACGCGCAGATCGACATCGACAGCAACACGAAGGGCGCCTTCACCGACGACGACGTCAGCGAAGTGCGCAAGGTCGCCGACTCGATCGCGAAGTACTTCGCGTCGCACAAGAGCCTGCCGGAGCGCACGCCGAAGGCCGGCCCCACGGGCACCGCGGCGGACGACGAAGGCCCGGGCAAGACGTTCTACATGCGCTGCTCCGTCTGCAAAGGCGAGATCAAGTGGTCGGCGCCGTGGTTCAAGTGCACGGTGTCCACGTGCAACCGGACGCGCGTGGCGCTGGCGTTCTGCTCGACCGACTGCTGGGACACGCACCTTCCGGAAGCGCGTCACCGCGATCCGGGTTTCACCGAGCACAAGGCGCCGAACCCGCCTCGCCGGGCCTGATTTTTTCGTTCGCTCCCCGCAACGAACCGACGCGGCGCCCGTATACACGTTGTGCCCGAGGACTTTCTCTTCCCGATCTGGATCTTCGGCTCGCGAATCGCGATTGCGATCGGGATCGCGTGGATCCTCCGTAGGTGGATTCGCGAGGATCCTGCCCTCGCGGGTCGATTCCTCGTCTCCACGATCTTCGTCGTCGTGCTCGGCGTCGCCGGCGTCATCGTGCTCGTCGTCGACGGCGACGCGTGGCTGACCGTCTTTCTGGGACTGCCGGCCGCCGCCGGCGCGCTGGCCGTTCTACTCAGTCCCGGCCGCACGCGCGCATCGGCTCGCATCGGAATCGGCGTGACCGCGGGAGTCCTCGCGTCTGCGCTCCTGATCGTGCTCGGCATCGAGGGCCTCGTCTGCTGCCTGATGGCGAGCCCGCTGCTCGCACTTTCCTACGGTTTCGGGACGCTCTTCGGTTTCGCGATTCGGTACGCCATTCTCGCGACCACGAAGGACGACACCGCGCTCCGAAGCACGATAGCGGGCCTGCTGCTGTTGGCGCTTCCCGGCGCGAAAGCCGTGGAGCTTCGGCGAGGTGACGCCGTTCGCCTCGAGGCGGTCGAATCGCGCATCCTGATCGACGCGTCACCTGCTGCTGCCTGGAACGCACTCGAGGAGATCGACGCGGTCCACGGACCGAAACCCTTTCTGCTGCGCATCGGCCTCCCCGTTCCGACGAGCTGTGAGATGGAAGGCACCGGCGTCGGCGCGCGGCGCACGTGTCACTTCGATCGTGGCCGTATCGACGAAATCGTCTCCGTGTGGGATCCGCCGCGCCGGATGGAGCTGGAGATCGTCCACTGGACGCTTCCGGGCCGGCACTGGCTCGGTTACCGAAGCGCGTCCTACGAGCTGCGCGACGCCGGCAACGGCAAGACCGAAGTCGCGAGGATCACGACGATCTCGTCGAACCTGCGGCCGTCGTGGTACTGGCGTCCGCTCGAGCACCTCGGCGTGCGAGCAGAGCACGACTACCTGCTGCAGGATGTGAAGCGGCGCCTCGAAACCAGGTGATCTCAAACAGCCCTTCGACTCAGCTCACGCGTAGCTCAGGGTGAGCAGGTGCTGATCCAACAGCCCTTCGACTCGCTGCGCTCGCTCAGGGTGAAGCGGCGCGAAAACAAAACCGGCTTCTCCGTGAGGAGAAGCCGGTCGGTAGGTCTGGAGGTCGGTACGGCGTCCGGCGGAGTTAGTTCGCTTCGTCGTTGTCGTAGGCGTCGTCGCACAGCGAGTCGGCCTCGTCGGCCTCCCCGTCGTCGTCGTCGTCGAGGCCGTTGCCGCATTGGCCGGGGGCCGAGTAGGCCTCCATCTTCGTCTGCTTCAGCGAGTTGCCGGACACGAGGATGCGCGCGTCGCGGCCGTTGCCGAAGTCGATGAAGTGCTCGTGCTCCGTGCGGCGATTCACCGACAGCGCGATGCCGTAGTGCTTGTCGATGATGCCGTTGCGGTTGCCGTCCTCGCGGAAGGGCGTGGGCGGGATGCCGACGCCGGCGCGCGTGTCGAGCGTGGCGTTGCCGTTCACGTCCTCGGTGGAGAACGCGTATTTGCCCGACGCCTGCGCCATTTCCATCAGTTCGTCGACGGTGAACGGCGATGCCGTTCCCGCGTCGACCATCGACTGATCGGCGTCCGACTGGAAGATCGTGAACTCCTCCTGCGAGTCACGAACCATGCAGACCATGCGGGCGATCCGGTTGAAGTACGGGTTGTCCGCAAGGACGTCGTACTCCGCATTGGACGGGCCGAGGTTCGCCGGGCCGTAGACCGTCATCACGATCTCGGTGCCGACGAGGTCCTCGCTGGCGCCGGACTCCTCGGTCCACTCGATCTCGTACTCGGTGTCGAGGCCGACGAGCGCCGCCGACATCGGGTCGTTGTTGACCGTCGGGTGCGTGATCGTGACGCCGTCGTCGAAGACGATCTCCTGCGGGAACCGGATGATGTCGAGGTCGGGCAGCGCGGGAGCACGCGAGAAGGCGTCGAGCGTTCCGCCGTCCCACTCCATCTCGACGTCGGCGTCGTAGGTGTTGAGGAGGAACTCGCCGGTCTGCGGATCCTGGATGTCGCTGAACCAGATCAGCAGATCGTCGTCGGCCACGTCCTCGTCGTCGTCACGGCGCGAACGGAAGTTCTCGTCGCCGAAGTCGAAGTCGATGTCTTCGCCAACGTCCGCGCTGACCAGGTCGCCACCGAGGAGCGGGAGGACTTCCGGGTCCATGTAGCAGCGGGCGTTGTCGTTGCCACCGAGCCGGAACGGCTGCGGAATGGCGAGAACGATCAGGTCCCATCCGCCGAGGCCGGTGATGTCCTTGTTGTTGAAGTACGCCTGGTTGATCTGGATCGAGCTGTCCAACGAAACACCGAAGACGCCTTCGATGAAGGTCGGATAGAGCAGGTCCCAGTTGGCAAGCGAGACGTTGCCGCCGTACTTGCCGGGAAGCGGATTGCCGGCGACGGGTCCGTTGGGATCGCCGATGCCGTCGAGCTCGAAGAAGTTCGACGACGCGGGGCGGCCACACGCGACGAGCGTGCTGGCAACGAGGATGCAAAGGTACGAGTAGATGAGCTTTTTCATGTGACTTACCAACCCGTTCCGATGCCGAGGTAATAGCGGAAGCCGGCCTTCTCGATCTCGCCGACGGGGTCGTCATTGGGCGGGAGGTCGCTGAAGATGCGATCGCCGTTCTGATCGCCGACGCCCGTCGTGTCCTGAAGTCCGTACGAGAGACGGAAGAAGGAGAACCACGGGTTGTAGTTGTAGGCGTAGGCGCGCACGCGAAGCTCGGCGCCGACGTCCGTGAGGAGGCGGTTGCCGTTCTTGTAGGCAACGGGGAACGCCTTGTCGAACGCGCTGGGGTTCTTCTTGCCGTAGCTGCCGCCCAGGCCTTCGATCGGGATGTCCGAGTAGCTGGACTCGTCGTCGCCGCCGATGAGGTCCTGCCCTTCGAGCTTGTCGGACTGGCTCGAGTCGAACAGACCCACGAGCGGAAGCTCGCGAATGTTGCCCGTCGCCGCGTCGTTCACGATCGAGAGATCGCCCGTTTCCGTCGACTCGAGAGGACGAGGACGGAAGCTCCAGATGTTTCCGGCCGTGCCGAAGAACTGGAGGTAGAGCGAGTCGAAGTAGAACGGACCGATCTTCGTATCGAAGTCGCGGTAGAGCGGCATGCGATACGCCATCGACGCGAGAAGCTTGGTCTCGCCGGAGACGCTGAACGGCTCGAAGCCGGCGAACTCGGTCGACACGTTGATCTGGTTGAACGACGAGTACGGGTGCTGACCACCCGCAAAGAACTCGTTGTTGAACTGGACGTTCCGATCGAGCCATCCGAACTGCGTCGTGAACTGGACGGTGTGCTCGAGGTACTCCAGCCACGGGGCCGCGATGTACTCGGCATACGCGAGCTCGATCCCGGTCGACGTGTTGGCGTCCAGCTCTTCGCCGTCTTCGACGGACGCATCCGCGAGGTCGGCGTAGTTGAACGTCAGGGTCGCGTTGAACTCGCGAGCGCCGCGCGGGTTGATGTCGAACGAGCCACGGGCCGCATTGGGATCGACGGTGAAGTAGCTGAAGTCCGTCGTCGCCGAGTAGCTGGAGAGGAAGCCCTGGCCGCCGGGCTCCCACGGGAGCGCGATGCGGAGGTTGGCCGCGTCGCCGCCGAAGCCCTGGTCGAACGAGAACGTGGAGACCGTGAACCCGAGCTCGTGGCGCGGGCTGATCCGCATGTTCGCGTACGCGAGGTAGTACTCGATCAGCGAGCGCAGCTTGATCTCACCGACCTGCCCGTCCTCCGTGTACTCGAAGCCGAGGTCGCGGGAGCGCTCGAAGCGCGCCCAGACGAGACCGAAGTTCGGGTACCACATGTAGTTCTCGTAATTGATGACGTAGTCCTGGCTCTGGCCGAACAGCGCCTGAGCGAAGAGCAGGTGCTTGCCGGCGTAGTCGAACTCGAGGACCGCGCCACCCGCCTGCACGTTCTGGTTGTCGTAGCGAGCGACCGGGATGAACACCGGCGGCGCCAGATCCTTGAACGCGGAGTAGGGACGCGTAGCCGGAATCGGCGGCATGTCTTCGGCGTAGGCGAGGTTCGCCGACGTCTCCTTGTCGGACGGCAGCTGATACGCCTCGGCGGACTCGTTGTAGAAGTCCGCCTTCTTCAGGCCGAAGTTCTGGTGGCCGTAGGCCGTGAAGCCGGCGTAAAGGAGGTTGCCGTCTTTCGTGAGGGCCGGCGAAAACGCGCCACCGATCACGTTCGTGATCTGCGTGATCTTCCCGGACTTCGTCTCCAGCTTGTAGATGTTGAAGATGCCGGTGCGGTCGGAGGCGAACAGGATGGTGTCGTTGTCGACATACATCGAGTCCTTGTCCTCGTCCTTGTCCCACGTGAGCGGGTGGAGGTCGGTGCCGTCCGCGTTCATCTCCCAGATGTCCTGCTGATCCTGGCGGTAGAGATAGAACGTGAGCTTGCGCGAGTCGGGCGACCAGCGGGGCTCGCCGAGCTGCGTGCCGTCCTCGAACTTGGTGAGGTACTTCACCTCGCCACCCTCGGGGCTGATCGTCGCGATGTTGTAGGTGCCGTCGTTGTACTTGAGGAAGGCGATCGACTTGCCGTCGGGCGACCACGAGGGCTGCGCCGCGCGCAGCTCCTTGGTGATCTGTTTCATCATCGAGCGGCCCTCGTTGCAGCCGAACTCGATGCTGTCCTTGGTCTTGCCTTCCTTCTTCTTCGCCGCGATCGCCTGCGCCTTCGCGATGTCCACGACGACGAGGTCGTCCCACTCGTAGCCGTCGAACTCGAAATTGCCGAAGCAGCTCGGCACCCGCGCCATGCTGACGACGACCTTGGTGCCGTCGGGCGACCAGCCGAAGTCGGAGTCACCGAGGCCGCCGATGGTGAACGTCGGGATACGCTCGAGGCGCTCCTTGTCGGTGAGCTCGCCGCTGCCACCTTCGGCGGAGAATCCGCGTCCCGTCGGCGTCGCCGCCGGTGCCGCGTCACCCTTGCCCGCGTCGGGCTTCTTGTCGGGCTCGAGCCACTTGCCCGTGAAGGCGGGAAGCTCGTCGGGGTTCATGAACGTGATCTTCACCGAGCCGCGACGCGTGTCGACCGTCGCATACGCGCTGCCGTCGGGCGAAACTTCGGCGTAGTAGTTCCCGAGGCCGAGCTTCTCGCGCTTGTAGCGGCGCTCGCGCTTCTCGAGCGCCTTCCACGCCTTCGCCTTCTTCTCGTCCTTCGTGCGCCACGCCGGCTCCGTCCAGACCGCTTCGACGCCTTCGTGGAGGCCCTGCTTCTCGAGCTCGGCCTTCACCTTGCCGTACTTGTCGCGATTCCACTGCACCCAGCCCTGCCACATCTGCTCGGGCGTGATGCCGAGGACTTCCTTGATGACGTTTTCCCAGTCGAAGCGGTATTTCGCCTTCGAGGCGTCGGCGAACTTCGTGTAGGTCTCCTGGCCGTACTTCTCGGCGAGGTAGAGGCCGATCGAGTAGCCGTGGTTGTAGCCACGCTCGCCGTCCATGCCGGTCTTGTCGCCGCGCACGCCGAGCTGGTCGAGCGTGAGCGTCGCGTCTTCATCGAGGATCGACGTGCGCAGCAGCATGTCGCGCGACGAACCCCAGTGGTTGTAGCCGACGTTGTGCGTCCAGTATTCGGCGCCGCCTTCCGTCCACCAGAACGGCGCGCTGTTGCCTTCGCCGAACGGGATCTGCGCCGCATACGCGACGTTGTTGCGGCCGTCTTCCTCGATGCCGCCCGCGGTCGCGCCGAACGTCACGCCGACGCCGCGGACTTCGTTCGCCTTGAGCGAGACGATGTGCGCGAACTCGTGCGTCATGACGTCGGGGATCCAGTCCATCCGGCCACGGAGCCGGTAGTAGAGCGGCGTCGCCCAGATGACGATCATGTCCTCGGTGTAGATGGCGAAGCCGTTCGCGATGTCTTCCTGATCGCGGATGCCGACGTGCACCTTCTCCTTGAGGAAATGATTGAACTGCTCGCACACCTTCGGATACATGACCTCGGCGTATTTCGCCGCGCGACGGGCCGTGTAGGCGGTGGTGTTCGGATGCTCCTTCCCCGATTCCTCGTAGTAATGGAAGACGAAGTGCTCCGTCTCGAACGTCTTCCACTTGATGTCGGGATAGTTCTGGTCGAAGAGGAAGCCGGCCTGCGCGGACTGCGGCGCGTAGAAGGCTGCGGCAACAGCGAGTGCAGCGAGTGTCTTGAGAATTTTCATGTGTTTTCTCTCGCCCCTTACCAACGGAAGATGGCGCCAGCGACGAGGGTGGTGCCGTAGGACTCGGAGACGTCCTCCAGCGGGAAGAGTGCGCCGCTGTTGCGGCTCATCACGGGGATCTGCGCACCGACGCTGAAGTCCCAGTTCACGCTCGGCTCGATGAGGAGACGGAAGCTCGCGTTGAGCGCCTCGAAGTCGCTGCCCTCGATCTCGACGAGGTCGTCTCCGGGGCTGATGCCGTTCGAGGTCGCGCCGACCGCGGCCGGCATGCGGCTCACGTAGCTGGCGCCGCCTTCGACGGCGATCAGGTTGATCGGCTGCACGAGCAACATGCCGCTCGCGACGACCTCGTCGCCGGGCTTGAACCGCCCGTTGAGACCGAGCGTGGGCGCGTCGACATCACGCACGAGCATGCTGACGGCGGAGAACTTGTGGACGTAGCCACCGCGAACCGTCGCGGCGACGGGACCGAGGCGCTGCTTCGCGGCGAGGTACATGCCGAAGTTCGTCGTGCCCGTTCCGAGCGGGATGGCGCGATTGCCGGGGGTGCCGGGCGACTCGTTGCCGGAGGGCTGCTTCGTGTCCCACTGCACGACGACGGAGGTCAGCGACTTCGCCTTCGACGTGTGGAGGACCTGCCACTGGAGTCCGAAGTGGACGTCGCCGAGGCCCGTCTGCATGACGTTGCCTTCGTTCTGAACGCCCTCGAGCGTGCTGAACACGGAGTAGGGCAGCGACATGTACATCGTCAGGTTGCGCGTGAAGCCGTAGCGCGTGTCGAAGGTCAGCCACGAGTGGCGGTAGGTGTAGCCCGCGTCGTCGACGTTGCCTTCGGAGTCGGTCACCTCGGTGACTTCGCGAACGCGATAGGTGAGGCCGAACTCGACCCACTCCTTCTGCATCGCGAGCGGACGGCCGATCTCGGTCTCGGAGTAGTTCGGACGCGACGTGCGCACCCGGAACGGGCTCTGGCCAATTTTCCCCGGCTTGGGTTCCTCCGCGGGAGCGGGAGGGACACTTTCCGGAGGCGTCGCCTGATCGTTTTTCTTCGCGGGTTCCGTCTCGGCAGCGAGAACGGGCGTCGCGACCAGGAGGGCCGCTGCGAGCAACAGCTTCTTCGTCATTTCGATCCTCAAATGCGGCCTGCGTCTCCCCGCAAAGCCGCCTGTTTCTACAGCGCAAAAGTCGTGTGTGAAGCGCGCGACGCTATCCCTCTGCAAGAAACGCTGTCAAGCGCCCGATCGCTCCGTTGGCTGCATTTCCGCTGCAGCGAAAGTGGCTTCTGGACGTGGTTTGCGGACATGCGTTCACGCACGAACCACGGCTACGCGAGGGCGGCGGATCCAGACGCCGAGCGCGGCGAGGAAGAGCGCCGCGAGTCCGAGCGGAACGCTCCACGGACGCTCGGGCTTCGGCGGAACGCGGCCGAGCCACGCGGGCAGCGTGCCTTCGGGGACGACGACGCCGCCGGTCGCCGACGCGATCGCGCCGAGCGATTCTGGCCACGGCGAGCGCTCCGCGCGATCGGCGGTGAGCCGCACCCACGCGGCCGGACGGCCGTCGGGCGTGAGCACGCGACCGAGTCGCGCATCCGCGTGCTCGACGACGGCCGAAGCGCGATCCGTTCCGTCGGGCGCCAGCGTCACGCGGCGCTCGACGGTGCCGGCGGCGTCGAGCACTTCGACGCTCCATCCGGCGGCGAGCGTTCCCGGCTCGAGTCGCGCGAGCGAGACGCGCGTGCCCTCGGCGAGCCGGCGCGATTCCGCGCGCACGCCGAGCGCTTCCGCAGCGGGCGCCACGGACGCGCGCAGCATCGCCGCGGCGAGCTCGCCGTGCGAGACCGGCGCCATCTGGATCGGCGCCGCAAGCGCGACCGCACGTCCCGCGCCGAGCCGGCCGCGCGCGAGCAGCGGGCGCTTCGCCTGGCGTGCGCCGCCCGCGGTGTCGGGCGCGTCGAGCTGCCAGAGCGTCTCGCTCGTGCCGCGCGTGCGCGCGTGCGTCGTCCCCGACCAGCCGGACTTCGTGGGATCGAGCGACGCGAACGCCGCGATCTCCTTCTTCTCGAGCGCGGCGATCGGGACTTCGTCGTCCACCATCTGCGTGCGCTTCGTCTCCTCCGCGAAGATCCGCGGCAGGTCGTCGGGGTTCTGCACATACCAGTAGCGGCCGCCGGTGATGCGCGCGACTTCCGCCATCGTGACCTGGTCCGCCTCCGAGCCGAGCGCCACCGTGCTGACGGTGATCTTCGCCGCCGCCATCTCCTTGAGCATCTTGCGGCTCTCGCGGATGCGCGAAAGCGACACGCCGTCGGAGAGCAACACGATGTGTTTCTTGCGGACGTCGAGCGGCGCGAGCGCTTCGTAGGCTTCCTTCACCGCGGGGAACATGTTCGTTCCGCCCGTGAGCTGGATGGCCGCGACGATCTTCGGGAACTCGGGGACGTCTTTCACCTTGGTCGGCTTCACCTTCCAGTCGCTGAAGTCCGAGAACACGAGCAGGCCGACGGTGGAGGTCTGGTTGAGGTCGTAGTACGCGCTCGCCGTCGTCTTCGCCGCGGCTTCCCACTTCCGCTCGCGGTGCATCGAGTCGGAGCGATCGAGGATGAACACGATGCCGACGGGCGGCGGCTCCTTCTTCTCGTCGTCGACGGTCGCGAGCGGGAGAAGCCGGCGCAGCGCCTTCGCCGCGTCCGCGCCGCCCTTCGCGAGGCCCTTGTCGCCCGGCACCGCGACGAGACCTCCACCGCCGCGGACGAACGAGCCGAGAACCGCGACGTTCGCCGTGCCGAGCGCTTCCGCCTCGACACCGTCGAGGATCACCGCGTCGAATCCGCGGAGGTCCGCGGGGAACGTGTCCGGCGTGATGCGGTTCGCGCCGATGCCCGCTTCGCCGAGCGCGTTCTGCACGGGTGACGCGCCGTTCGACACGAGCAGCGTGCGCGGCGCGGGCAGCACCTCGATCGGCAGCTCGACGCGATCGGGCGCGAGCCCTTCGGCGCTGACCGTGACGAGGAGCGGATGCACGCCCGGCTTTCCGGCGCGCCACGAGAGATCGATCGCCTGTTCGCCCGGTTCGAGCGTCACGTCGCGCGTCGCGACTTCCTTGCCGTCCGCGGAGAGTGCGACGGTGACGGCGATCGTCGACGCTGCCGCCACGCGCGCGCGGACCGCGGTGCGCTCGCCGGCGCCGGAAACGCCGGCCGCCTCGACCGACGCGATGGAGAATGGCCGCGGATCGCCCGCGAGCTGCACGTCGACCGCGACGCCCGCGGCCGCGAGACGCTCGGCCGCCGCGACGACGTCGCCTTCGGTCTGGCCGCCGTCGGACACGAGAAACACGCGGCGCGGCCCGTTCGTTCCGAGCGCCGCCGATGCGGACTCGAGCGCGGCCGCCGGATTCGAGCCGTCGCTCTCGCCTGCGAGCGTGGCGACGGAGCCGCCGTCGAGCGGACGCGGCGACTTCGCGTAGACGAGCGTCGCAGCGGCCGCGGGGTCGCGATCGGTGGCCTTCAGGACTTCGTTCACGCGCGCGAGACCCGACGCGCCCATCGACGCGGAGATGTCGGCGACGACGGCGCCGCGCACATCGGGCGCGCGATCGTCGGCGCGACGAGGCGCCGCCGCGGCGAGCACCGCGAGCGCGACGGACGCAGCGACGGTGAGCGAGAGCAACGCGTTGCGGATCGCCCCGAGCTCGGTGCGACGCCGGCGAAGGAGTACGGCGCCCGCGATCGGCGCCGCGATCAGCAGCCAGAGAAGCGCGGGCTGTTCGAAGGTCACGCGAAGACCGCCTTCAGCGCGAGCAGCAGCGCGCCGGCCGCGAAGAGCAGCGGCGTGATCTCGCGCTCGCGTCCGGGCTTCGCATCGCCCGTCTCGACGGCCCACGCGGGAAGCGACGGCTCACCGGGCGCGCCGCCCTGAACCACGAGCGCGTGCTCTTCGGGATCGACACCCACTTCGACTTTCAGGCGCTTGTCGCCCGACGCGATCTCGAAGAGGCCGGCCTGTGATGCGAGCAGCGCGGGGCCACCGCCCTGCGTGACGACGGCGGCGGCTGAAACCGCGCCGTCGTGCGCGGCGTTTGCCCAGGGCGCGACGATCTGCCGCGAGATCGCCCCGCCGCCCGCGATCGGGATCGCCTTGCCGGCGACACCGCGATCGGCGAGCGCGCCCGGACCTTCGCCCGCGAGCCAGCGTACCGACGCGCCGACGAACACGGGGAAGCCGAGGCGCAGCGGGAAGTCCGTCCGCGCGGGATCGAAGCCGACGAGGATCTCGCGCCGCCCGTTCCTTTCGCGGGCGATCGCGATCGGCCCCTGGTCGATCGCGGCGAGCACGACGTCGCCGGGCTGGAGGCTGAGGATCGACGCCTTCGCGAGCGTCAGGTCGTCGAGCGACACGCGGCGCGTGACCGGGTGATCGCCGTTCCAGTCGGAGAGTACGGGCGCGTCGACGACCTTCCCGCCCTCGACGCCGAAGCGCAGGACACCGCGCACGCGCGCAGGGAGCGCCGGAACCGGCGAGCCCGCGTCGACGACGGCGACGTCGGCGCCGCCGACGGCAGCAGCGCCGTTCTCGACGGCGATGCCGCCGAGCGCGGCGAGCGCGCCCTCGAGGAAGCGATTGCCCTTCGTCACCAGCGCGACCGAGAGCGCGCCACCTTCCGGAGCGAACGCGGCGCGGCGGTCGTCGCGCGGCAGCGCATCGGGAAGCCCCGACGCGAACGTGATCCCGTCGAGCGATGCCCAGAGCTCGCGAGCGGGCAGCCCGTCGAGGTGGAACGCACGCGCTTCGGTGGTGCCGGCCTTCACCGCGAACGACGTGGCGCCGACGCGGAACTTGTCGGTGTGCAGCACGAGCGTCGTCGTCGCGTCGCTGCCGCCGAGATTCCCGACGACGACGAGCACGTCGAGGCCGCCCTGCGACGCGTTGCCGGGCGAGATGCCGACGGAGAGCACCGCGAGGTTCTCGCCGGGCTCGCCGACGACCAGGCGATCGACCTCCGCACCGGGCACATCGGGGAAGCTCGCCGCGCGATCGG
>Ga0163152_10004677_pt1 | contig 16709 bp, 13 predicted proteins | sample OliLakLV19MP8IB2_FD_148635 | JGI IMG/M metagenome (GOLD analysis project Ga0163152, IMG submission 148635) | Freshwater microbial mat bacterial communities from Lake Vanda, McMurdo Dry Valleys, Antarctica - Oligotrophic Lake LV.19.MP8.IB-2 | ecosystem: Environmental > Aquatic > Freshwater >... | reverse complement strand
TGCCGGTCCTCGACACCTCGTAACCTTCCTCCAGTCGGCAATAGCCGACCTGCCTGATATCAGGAGACTTCCCGCGCCGGGATGCTTACCTGAGCAGAAACATTCTAGGACTCCAGTCTTAACGGAGGCACCCTCACGAATACAGCCTCCTGAAGCGCCCACTAACCATCAGCGCCCGTTTCGCCGTCCGCCGTCTCCGCCTCGATTGCCCCGGTCGGTGCTGTTTCCCTGGGAGCTGATCTGATTGAGCCAGCCGCCCGCGCGCGGGATGTAATTGGCAAGAACATCCTGCCCGAGTGTCTGGCCCAATGCGGCGCGGGCGTCCTGGGACAATCCCGCCAAAGCCGCTGTGCGCGCCTCGGCTGTCAGGCTGGCGTCATTTTGAATTCGTTTTCTCTCGTGTTCGCTGGCGATCCGCACTTGATAAACCGTGGCGGCCGTCTCGCGCGGCAGATTATAGCGCTGGGCGAAGTCCAGGCTCTCGCGAAATCGACCATCCTGAGAAAGTTGATAATCGTTAAAACGATCCACGCCGAGAACCGATTTTAATTGGTCCTCCAGTTTTTGCTGGGCGGCTTTTCGCTCCTGGTCCGCGGCAGCATCGCGGCCATCGCGACTGGAGGCGTAGAGGTCGTCGTAGGCTTTGCGCACCTGGAATATCTGTTTGAACTCCTCTTCGGTCGGCTGAAATCCGGTAAGGTTTTCGCGCATGTTGCGAGCGGTGGAGGAATTGCGAAACTGATATTGCTCGTAATCGGCTGGCCCGAGGAGCGCCACCAACGCGGCGTCACCCTCTGCGCGCAAGGCCATGAACTTGGCGCGATTCTCCGAGGTCAGGTTGCCGTCGGTGAACAGAGCGCGTTCCATCGCCCGATATTTCTCGCGCAATGCCTTGGTTTGTTCCTGTTTCTCAGGCGAAAGAAAACCGTAGCGCAGATCGTCTTCGGTGGGGCGTCCCGAGAGGCGGGCCAGCTCTTCGTCGTAGTCGATGCCGAGCAATTCCCTGATGAGCAACCGCTTTTCCTCGCCCAGTTCTCGCCGCTTGGCGTCGCGTTCCCGATCTTCATTACGCGCCAGCCGATCTTCCACCCGCCAGAATTTGAAGTCCTTTGGGGCTGGATAGAGCGCCGCGATCTTCGATGCGTAGAGTTTGTTGACGTCCGCAATGATGATGTCCCGAACCGTTTCCTCGGGACAACCGACGGCGCGCAGATTCGCGATGTATTCGAGATAATCAGCGGATTCGACAGAGGTCCAATCCATCGGTCTTTCCCGATCGACGAGGACGGTCTCGACTCTTGGGTTGTCTGGAGTTTTTTTGGCGGGAGTTGCCGTGGTGGCGGTGTCCGGGTCCGATTGAGCGACGACCGGATCGTTCGAACGGTTTGCGAACCATGCCGCCGCCAAAACGGCGTTCAGGCAGAAGGAAGCGATCAGAATAATTTTTGTCTTCGGAACCATCTTCATACGGACGTTATATCCTGGAGAATTGTTACACAAGAATCGCGTGTTACAACCGGGCACCGCATCGGGTGGGGCAAAGCTGCCGTTTTGCCCAGTTTTCCCCCGACGGGCGAAGCGCCCGTTGCGTTCCGGTTCTCGAAGATCGCTCATTGTCAGCCGTTCGCCTGAAAGATAGTTTTGCGCTGTGCAGATTCCTGCAAAACAATTGTCCCGGCAAACCCGTTGGGTTCACCTAATTCTAACGGCGGTCATGGCAGCGGCGCTGGCCGGTTGTACAAAGCCGGACAAACCCCAAACCGTCTCGGGAACCATCGAGACCGACGAGGTCCGCCTCGCCTCGCGTTACGGCGGCCGCGTGGAGAAAATCCATGCGCGCGAAGGCGACCCTTTGAAAACGGGACAAATCATCATTGATCTGAGCGCGGCCGAATTGAAGGCACGCCGAGCGTCAGCCGAAGCCAGGTTGAACGAACTGGTTGCCGGCCCGCGTGTCGAGGAGATCGCCGCCGCCAAAGCCGATTGGGAATCGCAGCAGGCCCAATTGACCTTCGCCGAATCCGAACGCCGACGCGCCGAGGAGCTCTTCGCTGAAAAGACCATTTCAATTTCGGAACGTGACCAGTCCTCCAGCCGTGCCGCAGTTCTGGAGAAAAACGTTCTGGCCGCGAAAAGTCGTTACGACCTGCTGCTTGCGGGAACCCGACCGGAACGGATCGCCCAGGCGCGCGCGGAGCTGGCGACGATTGACGCGCAGCTCGCGGAAATGCAACTCGCCGCGCCAACCAATTGCGTGCTGGAAGTCTTGACCGTGAAGATCGGCGATGTCCTCGCGCCGAATCAGGAAGCGGCCACGCTCGTTTTGTCCGATTACATTTGGGTGCGGGTTTACGTTCCGGAAACGTGGCTTGGCCACATCAAGATTGCCGAACCCGTGACCGTGCGTGTCGATTCTTTTCCCGGAAAGGATTTCAAAGGCGAAGTGCAGCAAATCGCGCGCAGCGCTGAGTTCACCCCGCGCAACGTGCAAACCACCGCCGAACGCGTCAAACAGGTGTATGGAGTCAAAGTGCGGCTCGACGCGAGAACCGATTTGCGGCCGGGAATGGCGGCGGATGTTTATTTTCCGGATGTGCCGGGCCGGCCGAAAAACTAACGATGGATTGACACAGATGCAGGCAAAAGAAAGTAAATCGATATGAGCGAACCTGAAAAAAATCCTGAAGGCAAAATCGCCTTATTCCAGCAGAAAGAAATCCGTCGCGTTATTCACAACAAAGAATGGTGGTTTGTCATCACTGATGTTGTGGCGGCATTGACCGATTCGGCGAATCCACAAGGTTATTTCAAAGATATGCGCACTCGCGACCTGCCCTTAGCCGACGCTCTCAAAGGGGGGGGGCAAATTGCCCCCCCCCTTGGTTTGCCGTTCAACACGGCGGGCGGACGGCAAACGCTTCAATGCTGGAACACTGAAGGAATTTTCCGCCTGATTCAATCCATTCCCAGCCCGAAAGCCGAGCCGTTCAAACGTTGGCTTGCGCGCATCGGTTACGAACGCATTCAGGAAATTGAAGACCCGGAACTCGCCACGAAACGCACCCGCGCCCTCTACAAAGCCAAAGGTTATTCCGACGATTGGATTGAGAAACGGATGCGCTCCATCGCCATTCGCGACGAACTGACCGACGAATGGAAAAAGCGCGGCGTAAAAGAGCAGCGCGAATATTCCATCCTCACCGCTGAAATTTCCAAAGCCACGTTCGGCCTGACGCCCACTGAATACGCCGAGTTCAAACGGCTCAAGCGCGAAAATCTCCGCGATCATATGACCGACCTCGAATTGATTTTTTCCATGTTAGGGGAAGCCGCGACGACCGAAATCGCCCGCAACCGCGACGCCCAAGGTTTTCCGCAAAATAAAAAAGTCGCTCACGACGGCGGCGCAGTGGCCGGCAACGCCCGCCGCGAATTGGAAAAGAAAAGCGGACGCAAAATCGTCACGAACGAGAATTATCTAGGGCTGACGCAGTCGGCGAAGAAGGTGAAGCAAATCAAATAATTTCAAATTATGCCTAACAGCGAACACGCAAGACAACTTGGCGAAGCCGTAATAAAAGAGCTTGAATATATTGGTGGCAGCACAGCACCAGTGGCGTGCATTCAAGTTGAACCAACAGCCGACAACGAAGGCCTTGAATTTGTCTTTATCACACGCGGCCCGTTCAACCGTGCAAAGCAGCCATCTTTGCTATCGATAAATTACGTTAGCTACCGGCTTCCATTGGGAAGACTGGCAGAAGCTATTCCCGGGGAAGAAACCACAGTCACTGTTGAAGAACGTGTTGGTCAAAGATTAACACGAACAGGACGTCTTTTTGAAAAAAATTATTCGGTTCGCTGTAAGGATTTGTTTCGAGTCAGCAACGATGCTCCGCTGGTTGATGCCGTCGAAAATAGCTTTGTCTTTCCTGGCGGCAATTTCAACGTCGCCAGCCTGCGCGACTGGCTCTCTCATCCTGCGGAAGAGGCTGCCGACCTGTTAGCTCAACCTGTCAGGCGGCGGGCGGACAGGTTTGAACTCGCAGACCTTGCTGTTGTTGACCAGAATCAAGGAGAAATTTGGCGTCTCAACATTCGTAAATTTATTGTCATAGCAGGTGCGCCCGGCACAGGAAAGACAACGACTGCAATCAAACGCATCGGTCAAAAGACCGATTACGATGCTCTGATTAACGGAAGCGAGGTTACACAGTATCCGTCAGAAACACTCCAACGATGGTTGCAAGGCCCAACTGGCTGGGTGTTTTTCACTCCAAGCGAACTCTTGCGCAACTATCTTCGTGAGGCACTGGCGAAGGAAGGTTTAGCAGCAACCGAGGAGCATGTGCCTGTTTGAGCAATGGCCAGAGAACGAATCGCCCGCGATGTTCTTCGATTCATCGGCCAAGACAGGTTCATGTCGCTTCGAAAAAACTTGGTTGCTACGCGCGACAGTAAGCATTTGGCGGGGTGGACCACAAATTTCGTCGAGCATTTCAACGCACGAATCCAAACCGAGCTTGCACGGTCTCTTTTGGAACAGTCCGAATTATTGATCGAGAACCTCGGAAAAATTGACCAGAAACGAATCGAGCTTGAAAAGGAGATTCAGCCTTTGCGCGCCAGTTTGGAAAAGCTGCAAGACGATGAGAGAATGGCAACAAGCGATAAGGAACGGGACGAGATTCATCACCGCATGCACGGTAACGAAACAACTCTGATTCCTCTGAGCACAGCATTAAAGCCTCTTGATGAAGTTTCCGGAATTTGGAGAGAGGTCGCAGCAATCGTAAGCACCGCAAACAGCACGGTGCTGGGGCGAACACTTACCGGTTTATTTTCGTTGAAGGACCGAATTCGAGATTTCCAGCAGAGGGTTCCCGAGACAAATTGGCCGGAAGCAGACCGCACCGCGCTTCGAAATGTAATAGCCGCGACAAAGCGAATAATTGCAAAGTTTGTGGATGAGTCTGGCGAATCGTTGGATTGAACTTTAAGAAAAATTCCGATTGCCTATCAAGAATATCGATTGAGTGCGTCGGAGGGCGGGAGTTTTTATCATGCCACCGCAATGGGCGCGGTGAACGACAGACGGCTCGACCCGCTAGAACTGGACACCTTGATTTACACGGCTCTGAGGATTTTGCGTGAATCCATCATTCGTCGAGAAATTGTCCAACACGCAGGCAACTCAATAACGCAACGCCTGATCAACGAGTTTCGCTATGTGGTAGCCGTTGATGAAGCCACTGACTTTTCATCCGTCGAACTCGCCTGCATGAGGCTGCTATCGCATCCAGTCTTCGACTGCACAACTTTCACTGGAGACTTGATGCAAAGAATGACGAGTCAGGGCGTCAGAAGTTGGGAAGAAATAGGAGATTTAGTAAGTCCCCCACCAGATAAGCGCGACCTCAATCTTGTTTACAGGCAAAGCCCAAAACTGCTTCAAATAGCTGCCCAACTTTATCATCAAGCGATTGGTGACCTCGCCCCATTTTCAGCAGGCTACGCAGGAAGTCCGAATGACCCAGAAGCTTTATGGTTTTCAGCGGAATCAAAAGAAACTCAATCGCTGTGGATTATTAAACGGATTGGGGAGCTACATCGTATTTGGGGCGAAACGCTGCCGATTGCTGTGCTTGTCCCCGACGAAGCTAAAGTGAGTTCAACGGCAGAACTGTTAAGCACACCATTGTTTGAAGACTATGGCATTCAGACCGAAGCGTGCCTTGAAGGTCGCATTCTTGGAACACAAGCCAACGTTCGAGTTTTCAGCGTTCAGTTTATCAAGGGGCTAGAATTTGAAGCCGTTTTTTTCTTGGGAGCAGATCAAATGGCTGCACTTTCGCCAGACCTTGTTGATAGATTTCTTTATGTTGGACTGACGCGTGCGCGGAACTTTCTCGCTGTGATAACTCAAAGTGAATTTCCTAAAGAATTGGCTCACGTTCAGAAATTTTTCAAACAAGACACTTGGGAGCATCTCATGCCGCCGCAAGATTCCTCTGAAGCTTAAGTATGCCGATTCCCGCCATGATCTCCTGCGAAAATCTGACCAAACGCTTCGGCCATTTCACCGCCGTCGATCGCGTCACATTTTCCGCCGCGAAAGGTTCCATCTTCGGATTTCTGGGCGAAAGGTTCGGGAGAATCCACGGTGATTCGGATGTCGTGTCGCTTGCCATCGACTCCCTTCGGCGCATGCTCCATCCATGCTCGATTGGACTCAATGTTCCGTGGTTGATCGTGTGCCGGGCAAGGTCAGCGGCGCGTGGTTTTTTTGCGGAACGCGCGTCCCGGTGAAGGCGTTGTTCGAGAACCTCGACGAGGGCACGGCGGTCAACCAGTTTCTCGAATGGTTTCCCGGCGTGACGAGGCAACAAGTCGAGACAGTCCTGGAATTCGCCAGTCAAAGTCTCGCTGTCGCCTGAATCTGCGGATGAAAATCCTTTTCGACCAGGGAACACCCGCTCCGCTTCGTCACTCGCTTTCCAACCACAGGATTGTCACGGCTTTTGAACAGGATTGGAGCAATCTGGAAAATGGCGGCTTGATTCAATTCTCGTAGCAGCCGAGGTGACGAGGCTCTAATTATTGGCCGGGCTCCCGATGGACGAAATATTTGAGCCTCGTCACCTCGGCTACTACTTTTCAAACAGGCTCGTTGACTGAGCGGTTTTGGAAAATCCACGATGAAACGGATGTGGTACGGCTTGCTTTTGACTTCTTCAGAAGGCAAATTTTTGTATTGCGAACGTCTGTCCAAATAGATCGGGAATTGGAAAAGGAACTCAAACGCGCCCAGTCCATCACTCACGAAAAGAAATCAACCGTCATTCGTCATGCTTTGCGCGCCGGTTTGCCAATCCTGTTAAATCGCTTTCAAGAGCCGCGCCCAGAAGGCTATTTCGCCAGCGATTACCCGCTTCCAAAGGATCGTCGCGATTTGGAAGCAGCGATGGCCGCAGTGAAACAACGTCCCGATCGATGAACCTCCGCCAGTTCGAAATCTGGAAATGCCGTCCCCCGGGTTTCGAGCGAGATCACTGGTTCGTCATTATTTCAGGAAACGAACGATGCGACGAACCCCGGCAAGCTTTCGTGAACGGGCTTGGCTGTTTTTCGTTGCGGGGCAATCCATTGAAATCCGAAGTTCGTTTGAACAGCGCTGATGGCTTCGAGGCTCCCATGGTCTGCCAGTGTGATTATCTTTATGCCCTTCCGAAATCCGCGCTGCATTCTTCTCTGGGAGTTGTGAGTTGGGACTGGCAACAACAAATTAAAGCCAGGCTGAAAGAGGTCGTCAGGTTTTAACCTGTTTTCAATTGTCGAATGGAACATAAAACACACAAGCATCCTCGAAGTTCTTAATCTTAATCCCACTCTTAATCACCAAGCATGGCGGAGTAAGATTGAGATGACGATTATGATTACGAAGGGAAAATTGTGAAATCTCCCTTCCGAGGATTCACCGCCATTCTTTACAAGGAGTTCATCGTGGTGCTGCGCGATCCGATCACGATTTTCTTCATGTTTTTCCCGCTGCTCATCGAAATGATCGCGTTCGGCTACGCGCTGGATAATGACGTCAAGCACATGGCGACGATTGTTTTCGACGAGAGTAAAACCGTCGAGACGCGGCAGTTGATCGACAGTTTTGAAAACACGCAAACGTTTCGCGTCGTGCATCACGCTCAGAGCCTGAGCGAAATGGTGGAGTTGATGCGCAAAGGCAAAGCGTATGTCGGCGTGCAAATTCCGCCGGACTTCACGCGTGATCTGCATGCGGGAAGATCCGCCCAGATCCAGGTGTTGATCGACGGCTCCAGTTCGACCATCGCCTTGCAGGCGCTGAACACGTCGCTCGCCGTCACCCTGCGGCAATCGGTGGGCCTGCTCCTGAAACAAACCGGGCGAACCGCGGTGCCCATCGAAATCCGGCCGCAGGTTCTTTACAACCCGGCTTTGCGCAGCCCCAACTTTTTTGTGCCCGGCGTGATAGGGATCATATTGCAAATCGCGACGACGTTCGCCACGGCAATGTAGCTCGTGCGCGAACGGGAGCGTGGCACCCTGGAGAACTTGTTGGTCAGCCCGCTCTCGCGCTGGGGTTTGATGCTCGGAAAAATTGTTCCCTACCTCTGCATCGGAATGATCATGGCCGCGGTGCTGTTTGCGATCATGCGCTGGGTTTTCGACGTGCCGATCATGGGGAGCGTCTTCGCGCTGTTTGTTTCGACGCTGCTCTACACGTTCACGCTGCTGAGTGTGGGCCTGCTGATTTCGACAAAGGCAGAAAACCAAATGCAGGCGCTGCAAATGACAATGGCGCTGATTCTGCCGTCGGTTTTCTTCTCGAGCTTTATTTTTCCACGCGAGACGATGCCGTGGATTTTCTGGGCGATTGGCGCCGTGCTGCCGACCACGTATTTTATCGACCTGATGCGCGCCATTATTTTGCGCGGCGCAACGCTCCCCGAATTCTGGTCGCATCTCGCGATCCTCGCCGGAATGGGCATTGGGCTGTCAACAATCTGCGCCTTCCGTTTTCGGCAGAAGATCGGATGATTCGTTGGGGGCGGGCTGCAATATTCTGAGGAATCCGCCTCATCACATCGCTGGCTGCGGCATAGATCGAACTCGGGAATTAATCGTCGTCGTCCTCGCCGGTCAGAACCAGTTTGAGTTTCTTGAGGCCCTTGCCGTGCGCTCCCGCGAGATGAGCCGGGTAAAGAGTGTCCACCCCTTTGACCGAGTGCCAGATGATCCGGTTGAACGTGTTTTCGTCCGCCTGATCCACCTGGTCGAGCGGCTGTGCCAGGCTTTGCTCGGCCCAGTAGAGTTCCTTGCCATTCAGTTGGGCGAGCGGTTTGTTCATTTCGTCGAGCGGGATATTATTGGTCAGGCACTGGTACGGTGTGAAATTCGGACGGGACGTGAAGCAATCGGCCATCAACGGAGCGAGTGAATCCATCTGGTTCATCGGAGGAAGACCGAGCATTCGTTGCATGGTATGCAGGACGGAAGTCTGGTTGTAGAATTTGCTGACCACGGCGCCCCGCTTGGTGTAGGGGCTGACGACGAGGCAGAGCGAGCGATGTCCATCCACGTGATCGAAACCTGCTTGTGGATCGTCTTCGTTGACGAAGATGCAGGTCTTCGGCCAGAACCGGCTCTTCGAGAGGCGTTCGATGATTCGCCCCACCGCCAGATCGTTGTCGGCGACCATCGCGCGTGGAGTCGGCGCGCCGGGCCGGGTGCCGGAAGTGTGATCGACGGGGAGATAAATGATTGTGAGGTTCGGGAAATCGCCGTTCTTTTCGAACTCGGCAAACTCCTTGAGGAACACATCGGCCCGGATCGAGTCCGGTATTTTCATATTCCAACCCGGGGAATCGGGGCAACTGTAGCGCCGCAACGTCTCGATTTGTATGTCGTGCTTGAAGGAAATGTTGTTTCCATTCGTTCGTCGATTCTCAAAGATCGCCCGGAAGTCGGCTTCCTTTGGAACGACGTCGGTGGAATTCATTTCGCCGTAATTGCGAAAGGAGAGTCCGTGCAGAAGGACGTTGTCCCAGATGAAGCCCGTGGCCGCGTAGCTGAGGGGATCGTCGCCCGCGAAGGGATAACTTCGGGTGAATCCGCCGAAGGACTTTTCGAGATAATCGGTGGCGTATCCTTCCGTGGCCCACGCATGCCCGTCGGCCGAGAGCACGCCGTTGCAATAATAATTGTCGAGCAAGGCAAACTGCTCGGCGAGGGCGTGGTGGTTTGGCGTCACCTCGCGACCAAAGACGCACAACGAAGGATCGCCGTTGCCCTGCGGGAGATCCCCAAAGACCTGATCATAGGTGCGATTCTCCTTGATGATGTAAACGATGTGCTCGAAGACGGAGGGCTCGCCAGTCCGCCGTGGCACCGGAACTGGCTTCTTTCCGCTGGAACCTTTCTCCCAGGCTCGCAACATCTGTGGCACCCGCGTGTCCGCCTTCACTTGCCGGGTATAATCGTTCAGCGTTTGCGACGACGGAATTGCAACCTTGTTGACCGTGCCGAGAAACCGTCGGCTGTTAAAACCCTCCTTGTTCGGCGCCGGATCACGCGATCCGAATCCTTTGACGTTCGCAATGTAGAGATGTTTCCCGTCGGTCGCCACGGCGCCCGGATACCAGGCGGTGGGAATAAATCCTTCGACTTTGTTCAGAGCGCCAAGAGAAATGGTCGCCACTGCGTTGTTGCCGCCATTGGCGACGAAAAGAGTTTTGCCGTCCTTGCCCATTGCCAGACCGCCCGGCGCGCTTCCGAACGGCAGCGTCGGGTCGGGACGAACCAGCACAGAATCCTTGACCACTAGGCTCGTGGTGTCGATGACGCTCACGGTGTCGGAGTTTGCGTTGGCCACATAAAGAGTTCGCCGGTCAGAACTCAGTTCGAGATCGGAGGGATGCAATCCGGTGGTGATCTGCGCGGTCTCTTTTCCTTGAACAAGGTCAACGACGGAAACCGTTCCGCTGGCGGCAACGGTTCGTTCATCGACCACTGTGTCTGTTCCGGAAGATTTGGCCGTCCGGTCGCCCGGCTTCGCCCTGCGCCCGCCCCAGTTTGAAACGAAGGCGGTGTTTCCATCTCCCTTGAGAACGACGTCGAAGGGGGCGACGCCGACGGGAATTTCGCCGATCAGTTTGCCCGACTCCAAATTAACGATTCCAAGACTGTTGTTGCGCGAGAGGCAGACGTAGGCCGTTTTTTCATCCGCCGAAAGCACCAGTCCGCCCGCATGAGAATTTCCCGATCCACCCGGCCCGGGCAAGGCGACCTGCCGTCCCCAGGTCAGTTTCCCGTCCGGACCTGCCTTGGCCTCGTAAAGCATGTTCTGCGAGGTCGTCGCCCAAACCGACGATCCATCTGCCGTCACAATAATGCCGTGAGTGGAACCGCCGCCCGCGGGAAACTTGAGCTCCTGGCGAATCGTCCAGGTCGCGGCGTCGATCACCACGAGGCCTCGGTTATCTTTCACATAGACGCTGCGCTGATCCGGCGAGAGAACAAGGTCAACCGGGCGTCCCTTGAACTCGACGGATTGGCCGGCAGGATGCAGAGCCTGGTAGGTCGGCACAATCTGACCATCATTCGCGTCACTCACGTGTTCGACATTCTGGGTCTGGCAGCCGCCGAGCAGGCAAACGGCACCAAGTAAAAAGCTTAAATTTTTCATAGGCTGTGAATTTGGGGAACTGGCGTCGAAAAAAACTAGTCGGCAAATCGAACCAGCGTAAAGATAAATCACCGTTCAAATAGTGTGCCGACCGCTAGTGTTTTTGAGCCTATATTGTGATTGACAATCCAGCGGTCAAGGCGAAGATCGCCTCATGAAATCACTTTTTCCCCTGCTCGGTATGGCGTTGGCGTTTCAGGTTCACACGGCATCCGCTGTCACCGATAACTTCAACGATGGCGACGATGCCGGCTGGGCGCAGTTTGCTCCCGTGCCGGGCAGTACATTCACGTTTCCATTGAGCAGTCAGGGTGGTCTTGGTTATCAGCTCACATCCCCTCCCGCCAGCCCTGCCGGCCGCGTGGGCAGCATCCTCACGAACTCGATGCCCATTTCAGATTTCATGGTCACGGTGGACCTCGTGAACTGGAACAACGGTCTGCGCCAGGAAATGGGCGTGATGGCTCGAGTGCAAGACGCGCCCTCGGGGCTTCTGCCATCCGGATATTCCTTTATCTACGTTAACCGATTCTCCGCCGGGGCGGGAGGCACTGACCAGTTGCGCATTTATCGGGATGGACCGGCGGAACACACCCTTCTCACCGGATCGCAAGGGCAGTTTAACCAGTCACCCAACGTCACGCCGCCTCCAAACCCTTCGCTGGCCGATTATCGGTTGGTTTTTGGCGGCGTGGGCAGCAGTTTGTGGGGGCAAATCATCGACTTGAACACCGGATTGCCCCTTGAATTTAGCACCGGCGGCGGGCCCGTTACGAATACGGTATGGGCCACAGACACGACGTTTACCACCGGATTGGCCGGGCTGATTTCGGTCGCAGGCACTGCTACTGACCCAAGTGTAAACCCGACGTTCGACAACTTCTCGTTCACTGCGGTTCCGGAACCGTCCACCCTGGCGTTGGTAGGAACTGGGATTTTTGGACTGGCTCTGGCTCGTCGTCTTCGACGCAAATAGCCGTTGGTCGATCCTGTTTTGAGAAAGCCAACCTTCGGGTTGGTTTTTTCATATTACTGCGTCTTGGCTATCACGATTGTTGGAATTGAGCCTGGATGTTGGATTCTTTTAAAAACCGAGTAACATAACGCTATGAAAACTTTCCCCGGCATCGATTCCCATCGTCTTTGGATCAAATCGGGTATCCTGATTTCTTTTCTCACCGTGAGCCCGCTCCTGTTTGCCCAAAGCGATGACTTTAATTCGGGCACCGATGCTGGCTGGCTCAAAATCACCAACGCCAACTATCCGGCCACCTATTCCTTTCCCCCAGACGACATGGGCGGGTTCTCCTATCGCCTTCAAGGAACTGGAGCTTCGTCGTCTCAGTCGCGGGTTTACGCGTATCAACCGACCAGTTATACCGATTTTTACGTGGCGGCTGACATTGTTGCGTGGAGTCCGAGTGTCTCCAAGGGGCAGGTTTTCGGGGTGTTCGGCCGGGGCCAAAACATTCCCGGAGGCGCGCCGACCGCCGTGTTAATGAACACCCGCATCAACAACAACGGAGTCGATGGAACGACCGGAACCCGCGGTCAGGTTTCGATTTATTTGATCGTCACCGGCAACCCGTCGGTTCCCGTGGCGGTCGCCAACAGCGTAACCCTGGTGCCGGGACGTAAATACCGGTTTACCCTTTCAGCGGTCGGCCAATTGTATCAGGGGAACATCTACGACCTCAATGATCTGACGCGCCCGCTCGTAACGCTGGCCGGTGACAACACCTACGCGGGAGGTTTTTACGTTCCATTCTTCCCGACAAACGGGGTCAGCGGCGTCGTCAATCAATCCCTCAATGGAAGCGATCCGACGACAGATTCCACCTTCGACAATTTTGTCGCCACAGTGTCGCCGCCCATCTCCGTGGCTGCCCCCGGAACGCCGCACGGGCTGGCGGGCGCGCCACAGGTGGTCAACCGTTCGCCGGTTTCCTTTTCCAATTTTTATCCTGCGTCGGGCGGGATCACTTTTGACGCCACCACCCTGACCACCACCAATTCAATCAACACGAACGCAACCCGATTGTTCCTGAATGGATTTGATGTCTCCAGCCGCCTTGTGATGTCAGGTCCCGACACGAATGTTTCGGTCGCGTTCCACGGGCTCGCCTCGAACGCGGTCTATGAAGCGCGGATCGAGTTGCAGGATGCGCTGGGCCGGCGCACCACCAACGAATTTACTTTCGACACGTTCGTGGACGCCTACCTCGATTCTCCGCCTCGCAAAACGATCGATGTCGAGGATTACGATTTTAGTTCCGGCCAGTTCATTGACGACCCGCCAATTTCCGGTTACGTCTCCAACCTTTTTGCGAATCCTGTCAATGTGGATTCGGGCTATGTTGATCGTCCGGGCGAGTATGGCGTGGACTATTGGGATTATCGGGACAACACGGGTATAACGGAGAAGGAGTTTCGTTCGGGCGACCAAGTGGAAACCCAGCAGGGGAACGAGGACATCGCGTTCGCGAGCAATTCAGCTAATCCCTTCACCACCATTCGAAATTACTGGCGGCCCCGGCAGAAATATGCCGCCACCAATTTGCAGGAATACATCGTGCGCCGAACGGAAGTGACTGAGTGGCTCAACTACACGCGCATCTTCAACTCGAACTTTCATTACAACGTTTATATGCAGATGGGCGCTGCCACCGCGCAACCGGTGCAACTCGACCAGATCGTCGATGGGTCCACCGCGAATCTCCTTGGAAATTTCAATGCGCCCGGCACCGTCGCACTTTGGAATTACCGTTATGTGCCCCTTACGGACGTCAGCGGTAAAATGGCCGTCTTGAATCTCTCTGGCACCAACACGCTCCGGCTGATGATGACCAACCCCATGGTGGAACGCGCCAAGCACAGTCTCGCCTTGAATTATTTTGTCTTCGTCCCGGCGGTTCTGGTTGATTCGGCTCCCGACGTCGCCGGACCTTACGTAATCGACAGTTCGGCGACTGTGGACTCTGGTTTACGCCGCATCATCATTCCCCAAGGTGGAACGTCCATGTATTACCGGCTTCGTCATGACATTGTCGAAACGATTTCGAGCATCAGCGTGTCCGATGGCAATGTTGTTTTGACCTATTAGCGGGATCTGGGGCGAGCCGTCATCAGTTGTCGGCAGCGTCCAGATGCGCTTCTGATCCTGAAAACCCTCGGGGGTTGCCTCGGGCTGAACGATGATCGCGCGCTGCGGGAACTCCGAATCAAGATTTATTCTTTCCTGAATTGAAAAGCCCGATCACAGTGGGGAAGTAATTTCATGAGGAACACCTTTCGTTGGGGCATTCTTGGAACCGGAAAAATCGCGCGGCAATTTGCCGAAGGACTGAAAATTCTTCCCGAGACCACGCTGGCCGCCGTGGGTTCCCGGACTGCGGAACAGGCATCGGCTTTTGGATCGCAGCTCAACATCCCGATTCGTCACTCCAGTTACGAAGCGCTCGTGAACGATCCCAACGTGGATATCGTTTACGTGGCCACGCCCCATTCCTGCCACAGGGAAAACACCCTGCTCGCTTTGTCCGCGGGAAAATCTGTCCTCTGCGAAAAGCCGTTTACAATCGACGCGCGCGACGCCGAAGAGGTGATCGCTTTTGCGCGCGCGCAAAAACTATTCCTGATGGAAGCCATGTGGACGCGGTGTTTCCCGCTAATGTCGAGAGTGAGAGAAATGCTTCAGGCCAGTGAGATTGGCGACGTGCGGATGTTGACGGCTGACTTCGGGTTTCGCGCTGAGTACGGGGAGGAGGAACGATTGTTCGACCTGTCTGTGGGCGGTGGGGCATTGCTCGACGTTGGCATTTATCCGGTCTCGCTCGCCTCAATGATCTTTGGCACGCCGACTCGGATCGCCAGCCTGGCGAATCTGGGCAAAACCGGCGTGGACGAAGAAGCGGCGATGATTCTCGCCCATGAACAAGGCCAGATCGCGGTGCTGTCAACGGCCATCCGCCTGGATACCGCGCAGGAAGCAATAATCATTGGAACCAAGGGGCGAATCCGGGTTCATGCGCCCTGGTGGAGGCCAGCCGCGTTCACGATTTCTCGCGAGGGTGTCGCTGATCAAATCCAGGAATTTCCGTTCGACGGAAACGGCTATCAATTCGAGGCGGCCGAGGTGATGAACTGCCTGAGAAGCGGGGAACTGGAAAGCCGCGTCATGCCGTTGGATGAAACGTTGTCGATCATGAAAACCCTCGACGCCATCCGGGCCCAGTGGGGTTTGCAATATCCGAAGGGAGTTTAAATTTTCACCATTTGCCGCTTGCGCTGGGTGAAGCGGCAGCATTCCGTGTAGCCGGCACTTCGCGCCAGTTCCACCGCCTCGGCAAAATTCATTCCCACTTCGGTGGGAGCATGCGCGTCCGAGGCGAACGTGATCGGCACGCCGAGTTTCGCTGCCAAATTTACAATCGACGCGCTTGGATAAATCTCTTTGCAATCCTTGCGCAGGCCGGCGGTGTTCAATTCCATGGCCACGTCATGCCGCTTGGCCGCTTCCAAAAACCGGGTGTAAAGCGGCGTGCAATCCTCCTTGGGATAAAAGCAAAATTTCTTGCACAAATCCGCGTGCGCGATGATTTCGAACAGGCCCGACTCGGCGGCCATCGTCAGTCGTTCGAAATAAGTCGTCCAGACTTCCATCGGGTCGCGGAGCTTCCATTCCGAGAGCTTTTTCGGGTTGTCCAAATCCCACGAATCGGAAACGTAATGTACGGCGCCGATCAAATAATCCCACGGATGACGCGCGGCTAGGTCGCGGATCCAATCTTCGTAACCGGGAAGGTAATCGACCTCCATGGCCAGTTTGATGACGAGGTTGGGATGATCGCGGCGTGCTTTGTTCACCTTCTCGACATACTCGTCGAGCTCGGACGCCTTCATGTGCCAGTCGTCGAAATCGTCCCGCTTCATCGGATTGTGGTCGGAGAAGCCAATCTCCGTCAGACCGATTTTAACCGCGTGCGCCGCGAGCTCGGTCGGCTCGCCGACGGCATGGTTGCAGAGCGGCGTGTGCATGTGGTAATCGGCTGGCAAAGACATGGTGAAAAGTTAGGAGACGCGAATTGTCCGGGCAAGGTTTTTGCGCCAGACCGAAGGCTACCGCATCAATTCTCCGACCGAAGCGGAGCACCCGGCCAATGCTTTTAGCCTGGAGCCACAGATGAACACGGATGAGCACGGATAAAATCAGGAACGAGAAAGCATTGAACCCGAACTCCGAAGTTCAAACCGCTAATCTTCGCTAATGGCCGCTAATCGGAAGGGCTTGGAGAGGAAGGAACCGTGACCGGTTTTTTCGGCCGGCGCAACTGCAAGCCTTTGTTTTTAGCGTGGATTAGCGTCTATTAGCGGTTCAAAATCGGTTTCCAGGTTTAAAAATTCTCCGGTCGCGGTGGCCCCGAATACGGTTTTGCTCCCAAGACCCGGCCCGGTTTTCTTTCGATCGAGATCAGAGACGGCTCAGTCG
>Ga0163152_10004676_pt1 | contig 16709 bp, 17 predicted proteins | sample OliLakLV19MP8IB2_FD_148635 | JGI IMG/M metagenome (GOLD analysis project Ga0163152, IMG submission 148635) | Freshwater microbial mat bacterial communities from Lake Vanda, McMurdo Dry Valleys, Antarctica - Oligotrophic Lake LV.19.MP8.IB-2 | ecosystem: Environmental > Aquatic > Freshwater >... | reverse complement strand
CGGCGCTTATCACGCGCTTCCGCCCGGGATCGCGGCTGGCATTGACGACGTGTCGGCCCGCACGCAGTGGAACCAGAAAGCGCCGGCCGATTTCGCTTTGCCCACCGAGATTTGGCGCGAGGTGGTGGCGCGCCGCACCCGCTACCGGCAAGTCCGCGCGAAACTGGCGGCGGGCGAAGTCCGGGAGATCAATGATCTCATCACGCTCAATCTCGATATCCGGCAATTTGCCCAGGACGTGATCGAACGTTGCGAGGGGCCCGACCTGCTGCGCGCCTTCTGGAAATCCATCGAAAGCGTCACCGTGCTGGACCCGACCTGCGGTTCGGGGGCTTTCCTCTTTGCCGCGCTGGGCATTCTTGAGCCGCTCTATGCCACCTGCCTTGACCGGATGGAGGCTTTTGTGGCCGACCGGGAACGCAGCAGCGGCAAGGCCGATGATAACCCCAAAGGCTTTCGCGAGGTTCTGAAAAAGATCGAGGCGCATCCGAACACGCGCTATTTCATCCTGAAAAGCATCATTCTGAACAACCTCTTCGGCGTCGACATCATGGAAGAGGCGGTGGAGATCTGCAAACTGCGCCTGTTCCTGAAACTGGCGGCGCAGGTTGAACCGGACATGACGGCCGACAATCTGGGGGTCGAACCGCTGCCAGATATCGATTTCAACATCCGCGCCGGGAACACGCTGGTCGGCTATGCGACCTATGCCGAGGTCGAGGCGAGCGCCGAAGGCGACTGGATACGCCAGCATGAACTGGAACAGATCAAGCCGCGTGCGGCTGATTTACAGCAGGCTTTTGATGCCTTCCGGGCCCGTCAAGTGCAAGGTGACGGGTCGGTGCCGGTGGCGGATAAGGCGGAACTGCGGACTCGGCTACGGGCGCTGGAAGCGGAGTTGAACCTGCAACTGGCAAAAAGCTATGGGGTGAAGGTTGATCAGCCGAAATCCTATCAGGCGTGGTTGAAATCACATCAGCCATTCCATTGGTTCATCGAGTTTCACGGAATAATGAGCGAGGGTGGCTTTGATGTCGTCGTCGGCAATCCGCCATATCTTGAATTGCGTGAGGTTGATTATAAACCAAAAGGATTTAGATCGCTGGACGGAAACGCTATCCACGCAATGTGCATCGAAAGAAGCATTCAATTGATGAGCAGCGTCGGAACTATGAGTATGATTGTTCCGCTTTCGCTTCCTTCAACTCAAAGAATGCGTTGTGTTCAAGACATGCTCGAAAATGGTCGCAATGCATGGTATTCTAATTTCGCTTGGCGGCCTGCAAAGCTATTTGATGCAGTAAATCGTGCGCTTGCAATATTCATTGTCACGCCAAGCGCCAAGGGGCACACGTCTTCCACCTGCTACCAGAAGTGGACGAGCGACAACCGCGATGGATTACTTCAAAGAATGGGCTATGTTGATGTCCCTAGAGAGAGATCGATATTTTGGGTTCCGAAACTCGGAAACACCATAGAGCGTTCGATCCTCGAAAAAGTTACCAAGGTTAACACAAAAATGAGTCATTTTGTGTCTCGCTCTAATCATAATATTTATTACAGAACAACCGGAGGGTTGTATTGGAAGGTATTCACGAATTTTGCACCCGCCTTTAACTTAAATGGGGTCGCTGGCAGCAGTAGCCGTGAGACTAACTTCTCTGCTACTCGTCGTGAGCATGTGGAGCCAATGGTTGGAGTTCTGAGCAGTAGCTTATTCTGGTGGTGGTATACGGTGTCGTCCAATTTGCGGGATTTGAACCCAGCGGATATCCAAGGTTTTCCTGTCCCATTGGCTGCGCTTGATAGCCCTAGCGTCCGAATGGCGAGCAAACATTATTTGCAGGAACTAAGTGAGAATAGCTCGATGTTAGTTCGGCAGCAAAAATCTACAGGTCGCACAGAGACCCAGTCTTTTAAGATTCAAAGGTGCAAGCCAGCTATCGACGAAATCGACCGGTTGGTTGGACCAATCTATGGTCTCTCGGAATCTGAAATTGACTTCATTGTAAACTATGACTTGAAGTTTCGCCTTGGCGCAGATGACGAAACCTCAGACGAATGAGAATCGCCATCCTCGCATGGGGCTCGCTCGTTTGGGACCGTCGTGAACTGGCGATCGCGGAAGACTTCAGCCCTTGCGGCCCGCGCCTTCCCGTTGAATTTTGCCGCGTCTCGGCCAACGGACGCCTCACGCTGGTGATCGATGAAGCCTTCGGCGCCTCTTGCGCAACTTATTCGACCTTGAGCGCCATTGGCGATCTTGGTGCAGCCATCGAGAACCTGCGCCTGCGTGAAGACATGCCGGGTGCGAAGGGTGTCGGATTTGTCGATCTCGCCTCTGGCAGGCACAGCGACACGGCCATGCAACGCCACCCGCAAGCTGTCGCGGCGATCAAGGCATGGGCGCAGGCGAACGGCCGTGACGCAGCGATATGGACGGCGCTCGCCTGCAATTTCGATAAGCCAGAAAAACCGCCCGAGCCGTTTTCGGTGGAAGCCGCGATCCGCTATCTCGAAACGCTCGAAACGCTCGAAGCGCCGAAGCTTAGCGCCGCCCTCGGCTACATCCGCTCAGCACCGCCCGAGGTCAAGACGCCCGTTCGAGATGCGGTCAATGTCCGCTGGCCGGAAGGATGAACCGACCATGGCGGGCGCGGAACGGGCGGATGGCCCGCAATTCATATCGCAAGGCGAACTGACCTATCCCGACCGCCTGATCCGGCGGCTCGGCGCGAATGCGCCCAAATCGATCACAGTTGTGGGGTCGCCAGCACCTCTCTCCTCGCCGCTAACGGCGTTCCTCTGCTCGAAGGAAACGCCCGGCGCGACAATCCTCAAAGCCTTCGATCAGGCAGCGGCGTGGCGCGATGCCGGTCGTTGCGTGATCAGCGGCTTTCATTCGCCGCTGGAAAAGCAATGCCTCGACATCCTGCTGCGCGGCAAACAGCCGATCATAATGGCGCTCGCGCGCGGCCTGCGTGCGCTGCGATTGCCCGCAGCGCAGCGCAATGCTCTCGAAGACGGTCGGCTGACAATCATCTCGCCGTTTCCGGCGGAAGAGAAACGCGCAACCGCCGATCTCGCCCGCCAACGAAACCGCTTGGTCGCGGCGATGGCCGACGAGGTGGTGTTTGGATTTATTGCGCCAGGCGGAAATCTCGCTGGGTTGCACGACGAAGTTCAACGCCGTGGGATCAGGACCCGCGAGCTTCATGCAGGGTGACAGTGGCTCCGTTCAAGCCAGTTTGGTGCGGACGGCGGGACTCGAACCCGCACTCTCAACGAGAAGCAGATTTTCTTACCACTTCGGCTTTCGCCGCCGCCGATCGGCGTTCGTGGTCTGGACTGTCCCTTCGCCATTGCCTTTCGGCCTTAGGCGCCGCCCGTCCAGTCTCTACACCTTCCCTCTGTCGAGGGCTTGGCTCGGGATTGGCCTAGGGCTTGAGCCCGTTAGCGTTCCCCGACTTTGAGCGGTTCTACTCCACGGATTTCCCCGTGGGCACTCCAATTGAAGTCTGCTGCGTCTACCGATTTCGCCACGTCCGCATTGTCATATTCGTGCCACAGCGCGCTTCGTCGCGCGATAGCGGAATGTCAGGCCGATTCCCACACTTGACTCCTGCACGGCCCCTAGCCCCCATTCCTCTTCACCTACCTTCCAACCACGGCCTCTAACAAGGCACTGTTTTCCCTAGAAAAAATACACCAACACGAAAATTGCTTACTAGGCGAACAAAAGGGTTTTTAAGTCCCTTGTGTCTACCAGTTCCACCAAGCGGGCCTCAGAGGCTCGGGATCGGGCGCACGAGCGAAAGATTAGCATAATCGCCCTCGCGCGCGGACCCGCAACCGGCGGCCCGGCCCGCCCGATGGAACTTCCCTTGCGCCATGTCGTTGCACGGGTAGCCGATGGCGGTCATTTGACCCCGCGTGGCTGACCGCTGCGGGTGCGAACCGGACAAACAGATCCGCAGGCCGACATGACGCCAGCCATGACAGCCGAACCCGGAATGCCCTCGAAGCCGTGTGGGAGCCATCCAAGAGCGTTCAGCGGCGTACCAACGGCCGCTAGCACCATCGGCGCGCAGAACGCAACGCACAAAGGTTCCTTGCAGATCGGAAAGCAACCGGAGAAGATGCCCGGGAAGGGGCGATGCCACCCGGCATCGGGGACAGTAACCGCCGGGGCAAAAAAATCGCACTCAGTGGAGGAGGACCACAAAATGAAACGGATCACTGTGACGGTTGCTGCCGCGGCGGCAACGATTTTCCTGAGCCTGGCCGGTCAGGCCTCGGCCCAATGCGTTGAGAAAATACAGGAGGCAGGCGTCATCCGGGTCGGTGTCGGCCTGATGGGACTGAAGCCTTTTATCTGGCAGGAGCCGGATGGATCGTACACAGGCTTCGAGAAGGAAATTGCGGACTACATCGCCGGCGAGCTCGGCGTCACGACCGAATATGTGGTTACCGAATGGACCACACTCATTCCCGGCCTCAAGAGCGATCGCTGGGACGTCATCCTGTCCGGCATGTCCAAGACGCAGGAACGTATCCAGGGCGGCGGCATCGAATTCTCAAATCCGTACTTCCTGATCTTCGACCGGGTGATCGTGCTTGAGGATTCGCCCATCCAGTCCGTCGAAGACCTCGATGGCAAGGTGCTGGCCTCGACGCTCGGCACCATGGATTCGCTGGTCGCCCATTCTCTGGTCGATCAGGGTCTCGCCGAAAGCGTGATGGACTTCAATACGTTCGGAGAGCCGTTCCTTGCGCTCCGCAACGAGCAGGTCGACGCGGTCGTTATGGACGAGACCACGTATCTTGCGCAGCTCGAGGAAATGCCCGACCTGCGGGTTGTCGGCGAGCCGCTGTACTACATCCCGAAAGCCGAATGGGCCGAAGCCGAAGAGTCGGCCGATTATCGTCTCGGCGGTCTCGGCGTCGGCGTGCGCCAGGAGTGCACCGATCTCAAGGCCGCGGTCGATCAGGCGCTCGCCGACATGGCGGCTGACGGCACGCGCGAAGAAATCCTCCGGAAATACGACATCTGGTCCGACGAACAGATCAACCTGATGAAGAACTAACACGATTCACGTTGGAACGTTTCGAAAGCACCCGGCCGTTGCGTGCGACGGCCGGGTGTTCGTCACTGGCGCTGAGCCCAGCCTCTCGTTCGACCCGGGCTAACTCCGGAACAAGACATGCAAGAATTTTTCCTGGTCCTCATTCCGACCTATATGCCCTTTCTGCTCGAGGGCGCACTGGTCACGATCGAGCTGTCGGTCCTCAGCATGTTTTTTGCGACCATCATCGGTCTGCTGGTCGCGGTCGGACGGCTTTCGAAGATCGGCCCGCTTGACTGGGTGTTGCAGACCTATGTCGAGATCTGGCGCAACGTCCCGCTGATCGTCCAGTTGCTGCTGATCTATTTCACCCTGCCGGAGATCGGACTGACGCTGCCAGCCTTCTGGTGCGGCGTGCTGGGCCTCTCGCTCAATCTTGGTGCCTATCTCTCGGAGGTTTTTCGCGCGGCTATCGGATCCATCGACAAGGGACAGCGCGACGCGGCGGTCTCCGTTGGCATGTCCCGGCTGACCGCGTTCCGCCGCATCGTGCTGCCGCAGGCTTTGCTGATCGCCTTGCCGACGCTCGGCGGCTACTTCATCTCGCTGCTCAAGGATTGCGCGCTGGTTTCGTTCATCGCGGTCAACGAATTGCTGCGCAACGGCACGATCATCATTTCTTCGACCTTCCGGAGTATGGAAATCTACGTCATGGTGGCAATGATCTACTTCGTGATGAGCTTCGTATCGTCGCGCATCGTGCGCTGGCTGGAGCTCCGCATGACCCCTGCCTACCTCCGCCCGCAATCGATGGCATGGCGCCAGGCCGCGAAGGTTCCGACCCCATGAGTATCCTGAATGTGCGGGGTCTCAAAAAGCGCTTCGGCCACAACGAGGTGCTGAAGGGGGTCGACCTCTCGGTCGAACCGGGCGAGGTCACGTTTCTCATCGGACCCTCGGGCGGCGGCAAGACGACGCTGCTTCACTGTCTCAACTTTCTGGAGATGCCGGACGGCGGCACGATCGAGATCGAGGGGCAGAAGCTCTGCCAGGAGGACGCCAGCGGATTTCGCAAGGCACCCGAGAAGCAGATCCGCCAGGCGCGCAGCCGGATGCCGATGGTTTTTCAGCATTTCAATCTATGGAACCACCGCACGGCGCTCGAGAACGTCATCGAAGGGCCGATCGTGGTTCAAAAACGGTCCCGAAGCGACGCCATCGACGAGGGGCGCCGATTGCTCGAGCGCGTCGGCCTCAAGGACAAACTCGGTTCCTATCCAGCCGAGTTGTCGGGGGGCCAAAAGCAACGCGTCGGCATTGCACGCGCGCTCGCCATGCAGCCGACATTGCTGCTATGCGACGAGCCGACATCGTCTCTCGACCCGGAACTGGTATCGGGAATCCTCGATCTGCTTCGGGTACTGGCCGACGAAGGCCGCACGATGGTCGTCGTCAGCCACGAGATGGGGTTTGCCCGTCGCAGCGCCGACCGTGTGCATTTCGTGGATGGCGGGCGGATTGCGGAATCGGGCCCGCCCGAGACCATCTTCAATCAGCCCGAAACGGAGCGGTTGAAGTCCTTCATCAGCGCCATTCTTCACTAGGCGCCGCGCACGTTCGCCGATCGCGACTTTATTCCTGCAGGGTGAACTGTGAGACCGGCTGGAAGGCTTCGGCGAGCTGTTCCGCGCGCGAGACCTGCTGGGTCGACATGCGCTCTTTCATGTAAGCAATGTTGTTAAGCGCGCGCGGATCGCCCTGCGCTGCCGCCAGGTCATACCACATCAGCGCGCTCACATAGTTCTGCTCGACGGCGCGGCCTGTCGCGTACAGATAACCGAGGTCGTTCTGCGACAAGGCGAAGCCCTGATCGGCGGCGCTGCGATAGAGGCGCACGGCCTCCTGCGTGTTCTCGGGTACGCCCTCGCCGTTCAGATACATCCAAGCGAGGTTATGCTGCGATCAGGCATGACCGTTCTCGGCGGCGATACGATGCCAGTAGGCAGCTTGCGCATGATCCTGCGGCACGCCCCAACCGTAATAGTACATGTTGCCGAGATTGAACTGGGCCGGGACGAATCCCGCTTCTGCCGCCGGCAGATACCAATCGAGCGCTTCGTTGTAATCCTGCGGCACGCCCTGGCCGGTGTCGTAGATCAGACCGAGATTGAACTGCGCTTCGTCGAAGCCCTGCCCGGCGAGGTTCATGCAGGCGGTCACATAGCGCACCGGGTCCATCTCCAGCACGCTACGGCTGGAACAGTCCGTCTGGTCGCTGGCGCGCAGCCCCGCAGGCGCCGCGAAAACGGCCGCCAGCAAGAAAGTCACCCGGATGACGCCTATCCCCCTCATAGCCCTCATTTTACATACTGGGTTACTTGAAGTGCAACGGGGGTGGGAAATCGCGGTTCCCGGCGCGCGAGCGGGTGAAGCGCAGCCAGCCGGCGCCTATAATGGCCGGGCCTTCCAGGAGCGGGGCTGGGAATGCGCCTTACGATTATGACGCTGATCTTGCTGCTGGTGTCGGCCGTACCGGCGCTGGCCGGCGTCGCCGCCGGCGATCGCGCCTATGCGAACGGCGACTACCAGACGGCGTTCCGCGAATGGGAGCCCGCAGCGCGCCACGGCGACAGCGACGCGCAATACGGGCTCGCCCTGCTCTACCACTACGGACTTGGCGTGCGACAGGACTATCGGCGCGCCGCACTCTGGTACGAACGTGCCGTCGACCAGGGCCATATCCCGCAGAACATCAATTTCGCGATCAAAACGTTGGTTGCGCGCAATTTCCTCGATGCGAACGACATCGCCTACGAGCTCGCCCCCTCGGAAGCGACGCTGACGGCCGCCGACGTCGCCGAACAGGCGCGCCAGTACACCGTCCTTATCGAGTGCTACGACTGATCAGGTGGCGGGTTCGCCCTCGACCGGCGTGTCGCCGAGTGAACGGATCGTTTCGCGCAGCGCTTCGGCGGCGGCGGCGATCTGCGTCCGGTCTGTGCCACGGATGACCAGCGACGTCCCGAACCTTCCGCCGCGGAAGAACGGATAGGATCCGATATCGAGCTCGGGATGGCGGTCCTGCAGCTCGCCCAGGGGCTTGGCGATCGTGCCTTCGCCCAGATAGGTCGAGACGGTCTGCGATAGCACCGGCGGGCCGCCGCGCAACCGGCCACGCGCATTGTCGAACATTGCGCGCATGATCGACGGCACGCCGGCCAGCACGAATACATTGCCGATGCGATAGCCCGGCGCGCCGGAGACGGGATTGTCGACCAGCTCCGCACCTTCCGGCATCGTCGCCATGCGCAGCCGCGCTTCGTTGAGCTGACCCGGCTCGTATTGCGCCTCGAGGATCTTCACCGCATCGGGATGGCGCACCCAGGGCAAGCCGAACGCCTTCGCGATACTGGCCGACGTGATGTCGTCATGGGTCGGGCCGATGCCGCCGGTCGTGAACACATAATCGTACCGGCTGCGCAGCTCGTTGACCGCAGCAACGATCTCCCCTTCGACATCGGACACGACCCGCGCTTCACGCAGGCGGATGCCGAGCTCGGTCAGCTCTTTCGCCAGCCAGTTGAGATTGACGTCCTGGGTGCGGCCGGAGAGGATTTCATTGCCGATGATCAGCACGGCAGCAGTGACGTTGTTTCGGGCCGGCATTGCCGAAGTCCCTTCTTCGACCGGTTTCAGTCCGCCTTATTCGCCGTCGGCCAGAGCGTAGCCCCGGCCGCGCATGCAGTCGTTGATCAGACGCCGAAAGCGCTTCTCGGAGCCGGAGGCATCCATATTCCGTTCGAGATCGAGGGCGGTCGAATCCGGATCGGCGGACGTCATGCCGGCGTCGATGTCCGAATCGATGGCCGCGTCGCGCTCGATCATGGCGCTTGCCTGTTCGCGGCAGGAAGCCAGATCGTCGTAGATGATGTCCTGGGTGGCGTCGGGCTTCGTCCAGGAAACCGCGCGGGTCTCATCGGGCTGATAGCAGCCGGCGATCAGGAGTACGAGAAAGAGCGTGGATGCAATCTTGGTCATGGTCTCGATTTTCAGCACCGGGAATGGCGGAACCGCAGATTCGCAACAGATACCTTGCCCCGCGACAGGGGCCAGTGGCAATCCCGCAACGGCGGCAGGATTCGCGGCCGGGCAACGGGCGCCTTGCAAAAATGCCCGTAACGCCTTTATTTGGGATCCAACGACCGGCCGCCAACCCCAAAAGAACGAAGATGCCATCCAACGACATGGCCCATGACTGGAATCCCGAGCATCGCCGCATCAAGATTCACGATGCGGCGGGCTTCGAAGGCATGCGCCGGGCCGGGCGACTGGCGGCGGAGACCCTCGACATGATCACGCCGCATGTCGAGCCCGGCGTCACAACGGGCGAGCTCGACCGGATCTGCCACGACTACATCGTCGGCCACGGCGCCATTCCCGCGCCGCTCAATTATCGCGGCTTCCCGAAATCGATCTGCACCTCGATCAACCATGTCGTCTGTCACGGCATTCCGGGCGACAAGAAGCTGCAGTCCGGCGACATCATCAATGTCGACGTGACGGTGATCGTCGATGGCTGGCACGGCGATACCAGCCGCATGTACACGGTCGGCAAAGTCGGCGTGAAGGCGACGCGGCTGATCGACGTCACCTATGAAGCGATGATGCACGCAATCGAAATGATCAACCCGGGCGTGACGCTGGGCGATCTCGGTCATGCGGTGCAGGAGCATGCGGAAAATGCGCGGTTCTCGGTGGTACGGGATTTCTGCGGGCACGGCATCGGCCAGGTGTTTCACGATGCGCCGTCGGTCCTGCATTACGGGCGGCCGGGCACCGGCCCGCGCCTGCGCGCCGGCATGTTCTTCACGATCGAGCCGATGGTGAATGCCGGCCGCTACGAGGTGAAGATCCTCGAGGACGGTTGGACCGCGGTGACGCGCGATCGTTCGCTCTCGGCGCAGTTCGAACACACGGTTGCGGTGACCGAGGACGGGTACGAGATCTTCACGCTCTCGCCCAAGGGGCTCGACCGCCCGCCTTATCCCGTTTAGCGCCCTCCCGATTTCCCGATTGAGGTGACCCGACGCCGTCGTGGCCGGCGGGGCAGCCATGCGCTGCTCAGCCTTATCGGGGCGCAGCTGCCCTGCTAAGAGAAGCTGGCAACGAGGCGAAACGGGGCTTTTCATGTCGCCAGGTCAGGGCCAGCGCGAGGGCGATCGTCTGGTCCGGGCGATCGGCATGGTGCTCGTTGCGACGCTGATCTTTCCGTTCATGGACGGCACGGCCAAGCTGCTGAGCGAGACCTATCCCGTCCTGCAGGTGACCTGGGCGCGTTACATGTTCCATCTGCTGGTCCTGCTGCCGCTCGTGCTGTTGCGCTATCCGCTGCGCGCGCTGGTGCCGCCGAATCCGGCGGGCCAACTCTTGCGCGCTTTGTTTCTGCTTGGCGGTACACTGACCTTCTTTGCCGGTCTCTATTATCTTCCGCTGGTCGACGTGCTGGCACTTTCGTTCACCGCGCCCCTCGTCGTCACTGTGACCTCGCCTTTCGTGCTCGGCGAACGGATCAGTGTCCGGCGCATTACGGCCGCCACCATCGGATTCATCGGCGCGCTGGTGATCCTGCGCCCCGGCGTAGGCGTGTTCGAATGGGCGTCTTTGTTCGGCATCGCAACGGGCGTGATGATTGCCGGCTACGCCATGCAGACTCGGCGCATCGCGCGCGCGGTGCCCTCGGCCATCGCCCTTCTCTACACCTCGATCGTCGGCGTCGTCGTGATGAGTGCGATCGTGCCGTTTTTCTGGCGGATGCCCGACCTCGCCGATATCGGGCTCATGGTGTTCATGGGCGCGTCGGCCGCGTTCTGTCACTGGATGCTGATTCTCGCCTACGAGCAGGCTGAGGCCTCGCTGCTGGCGCCGTTCAGCTATGCCGAGCTCATCACGGCGACGCTCATCGGGCTTTTCCTGTTCGGCGACTTCCCCGACGCCATGACCTGGACCGGTATTGCGATCGTGGTCGCGAGCGGCCTTTACATCTCGTACCAGGAGCGGCATCTCGGGCTGCGCCGCGTCCGGCCGCCGGAAACGACGACCTGAGACGCGGCACGACCCGAAGGCCTTAACGACGCGCTTTCTGGCGCTGCACCCGTGCGTGACCGACCAGGCAGAGAATCTCGAACATGAGATTGGCCCCGCTGAGAGCGGTATGCCCGGACGGATCGAGCGGCGGCGAGACTTCGCACATATCGCCCCCGATCGCATCGATGCCGGTGATGCCGCGCAGGATGACCTGGGCATCCCGCATCGACAGTCCGCCCGGCTCCGGCGCGCCGGTCCCCGGCGCATAGACCGGATCGAGGCCGTCGATATCGAAAGTGACATAGGTAGGCTTATCTCCGACCACGCGAAGGATTTCGGCAATCGTGCCCTTGCGACCGAGCTCGTCGAAATCGTCCATCGTGATGATGCGCATGCCGACATCGTACCCATACTGGATGTCTTCATCGCTATAGCGCGTGCCGCGGAGTCCGATCTGTAGCGTCCGCTTGGGGTCGATGATGCCCTCTTCGACCGCGCGACGAAACGGCGTCGCATGGTTGATGCGCGAACCGAGCAGTTCGTCGAGCGTGTCGGCATGCGCATCGAAATGCACGCAGCCGACCGGTCCGTCCTTCACGATGCCGCGCATGATCGGCAAGGTGACCGTGTGGTCGCCGCCGCAGGCGACCGTCGCCGCCCCTGTTCTATGAATATTCGCAAAGAAATTCGTGATGCTGTCGATCGCACCGACCGGATCGAGCGGATTGATCGGCACGTCGCCCACATCGCCGACACGGCAATCGCGGAACGGTGCCACATGCGTGGTCGGATTGACCTGGCGGATGAGGCGCGACATCTCGCGCACCTGGGCCGGTCCGTGCCGCGGCCCGGCCCGGTTGGTCGAACCCATGTCATAAGGAATGCCAACGAGCGCGATGTCGAGGCCGACATCGATATCGACCCGCGGCGTACGCATGAAGGTCGCAACGTCGGCAAAGCGTGGAATGATCGACGAATCGATCGGGTGCAGCGGCGCCATATTGTCCATGTTCGTCTCCCTCGTCGGTAACGCCTATTTTTTGTCGTCCTTTTCGAGCTCGCGGAACCGCGCATCGCGCCATGCGATCGCCGCCTTGAGCCCCTGTTCGTGCATCATGCGACGGAAGGTCTTGCTGTCTTCCGTCGGATAGGCCTCGATCTGGATGTCGATATCGTGCCCCATCCGCATCGCCGCCTCGAAACCCATGAAACTATAGGTCCGATTGATCGCCTGCTTGGTCATGCCGACCTTGATCCGGTCGTTGATCGCAATCTCTCGTGCGAGCTTCAGCGAGGTCGCCATGAGCTGGTCGCGCGGCACGACGCGGTTGACGAGGCCCCATTGCAAAGCCTGCTGCGCGTCGATGCGATCCTCGCCGGTCAGAATCCATTCCTTCGCCTTCTTCGGCCCGATCAGCCAGGGCATGATGAGGGCGACGATGCCGCTGCCGAAACGCAGCTCCGGCTCGCCGAGGAACGCTTCCTCCGCCATGATCGTCATGTCACAGCAGAGCGCGAGTTCGCATCCCCCGGCCAGCGCGTAGCCGTTGACCGCGGAAATCGTCGGCTTCGGGAAGTGCCAGAAGCGAACGATGAAGGCAAAGCACCGCTCGAGGATCGGTTTCACGACATCGACCGTGCCCCAGGGTTTGCCCGCCTCTTCCTTGAGGTCGAAACCGGCCGAGAACGCGCGGCCGGCACCAGTCAGGATCAGCGCGCGAATCTCGTCGTCCTTTTCGACCGCATCGAGACAGCGACCGACCTCTTCCACCAGCTCCGGCGCCAGCGCATTGAGCCGATCGGGCCGGTTGAGCGTCAGGATGCCGACGGGCCCCTTGGTTTCATAAACGATCGTCTGGAAGTTTTCGGCCATTACGCATCCTCGTTCATTTTCTTGAATCGGTCGTCGCGCCACGCGAGCGCCGCCTTCAGTCCCTGCTCGCGGCTGATCTTCTTGAATTCCTTACCTTCGGGCGTTTCCAGGCTTTCGATCTGGATGTCGGTGTCGAGACCGGTTTCCAGCGCATCGCGCATACCCATGATCTCATAGGTCCTGTTGATCGCACGCTTGGTCATTGCGACCTTCACCGGATCGTTGACCGCGATCTGGCGCGCAATCTCCATGGCCTTCGCCATCTCCTGTCCGACCGGCACGACATGATTGACGAGACCCCAATCGAGCGCTTCCGCGGCATCGATCGCGTCGTTGCCGGTCAAAATCCATTCCTTGGCCTTCTTGGGGCCCGTCAGCCACGGCATGATGAGCGCGATGATGCCGCTGCCGAAGCGCAGCTCCGGTTCGCCGAAGCGCGTGCCTTCCGCGGCAACGGTTACATCGCAGGCAATCGCGAGTTCGCAGGCGCCGGCGATCGCATAGCCCTTGACCGCCGCAATGGTCGGCTTGGGGCTGTTCCAGAACCGCATGATGAAATCGAGGTCACGCTTGAGATAGTAGGTTACCGCCTCGACCGTTCCCCAAGGCCGGTCGAATGCCGCCTTGAGATCGAACCCGGCCGAGAAGGCCCGTCCGGCACCAGTCACGACGATGGCGCGCACGCTGTCATCGGCTTCGATCCGGTCGAACAGGTCGAAGACCTCGCCGACCATCTCCTGATTGATTGCATTCAGCCGATCGGGCCGGTTCAGCGTGAGAATGCCGATCGGACCTTTCTGCTCGTAGAGGATCGTTTCGTAGGCCATGTCATTCCCGGCAGGTTGTGGGCCGGTCATTTATTGACGGAGTCACGCCCCCGCTGCAACATCGCCCGCCTTTACCCCGCTTACCCCGCCTACGGACCGATCCCGCATGTCGCCGCGCGCCCCCGTCATCGATTATCTCGGCATGGTCCTCATGGCCCTGTTGGTGGGCACCATGATTCCCTCGCTGGTGGTTTTGCTGCCGCTCTGGGACCCGCTTTTCCTGTCGGCGTCGCGCTATCTCGTGGCGATCCCAATGTTCGTAGTGGTGCTTCTGATCGTGCAACGCGGCCGGCTGCTGCCGCCGGGACTGCCCTATTTGCGCCTTCTCTACCTCGCCGTCTTCGGCTACGGCATGTTCTCGCCGTTGTTCACGATTGGCGTCTATCTCTGCCATCCCGCCACCGCGGCGATTCTTTCGTCCTCCGCGCCCGTGGTCAGCGCCCTGGTCGGCCGGGTCGGGTTTGGCATTCCCTTCGACCGTCGCCTGCTGCCGTCCATTGTCCTCACCGTTCTGGGCGCGATCATCGCGACCTACGACCCGAGAGAAGGCGGTCTCGGTCTAACCGGGGGCGAACCGTTGATCATCCTCGCGATGGTGATGTGGAGTTGGTACTCGCTGGCCGCCCAGCGCTGGCTCGCGGGCATGAACCAGATCCGCATCACCGGGCTGACGCTGATACCCGGCGCCGCGATCATTATGATCGTCTACCTCGTCGCCGGTGCGCTCGGCTTCGCCGATCTGCCGCCGGCCGCGCCGCGCGACTGGACCGATGTGCTGATCGTCGTTTGGATGGCGTTCGCCTGCCTGTTCCTCGGCATCCTCTTGTGGAACCACGGCATCAGGCAATTCGGCATCGTCATTCCGAGCCTCTACATGAACCTGGTACCGGTGGTGGCGATCGGGCTGAGCGCCGCCCTCGGCCACCCGCCGACCTGGTGGCATCTTGCTGGCGGCCTGCTGGTCTGTGCCGGCATCCTGCTCAGCTATCTCAGGCGGCGACCGCCTGCTCTCGACAAAGTGTCCATTCATCGAACGGAGGAACCGTCATGACCGAGGTCCGTCACTACAAGGCAACGGATATGAAATTCGTCACCTATGGCGGACCGCCGGGCGAAGCGCGCATCTCTCGCCTGGTCGGACCGGAGATCAGCCGTTCGATGGGCGCGGGCATTGCGACCTTCGATGGCTGTTCGATCGAATGGACCGTGCTCTATGACGAGGTGATCGTGGTCCTCGAAGGTAACTTCCGCCTGCGCGTCGGCGAGGCGGTGTTCGACGCAAAACCCGGCGATCTGATCTGGATCCCCGAAAACACGCCGCTGCGTTACGAGGGCGAAAAGGCGCGGGTCTGTTACGTGCTCTCGCCGGTCGACTGGCGCCAGCGCCACGGAATCGACTGAACCGCCGCATTGCCGGCGCTACCGGACAGCATCCGGGCGCCGGCTTGGCCGCGCGGGGGCTGGCGGGCTAGGCTCGGCCCGCATGACAGCGGGGGGACGGGCACGCATGGCCGACGATCTTTGCTACATATCCGCAACCGACGCGATCGCCGCGTTTCGAAAGAAAACGCTGTCCCCGGTCGAGCTGGTCGACGCGCTGATCGCGCGCTGCGAGCGGATAAATCCCAAGATCAACGCGCTCACTTACACGTTCTTCGATCGGGCGCGCGATCAGGCGCGCCAGGCGGAGCAGCGTTATGGCGCCGGCAAGGCGCGCAAGCTCGAAGGCGTGCCGGTCCTCATCAAGGACCAGCATGAAATGAAGGGCGAGATCACCACGCACGGATCGCGCCTCTACGAAAATCATGTCGACACGGTCAGCCAGCCCTTTGTCGACCGGCTGTTGCGCGCCGGTACAATCCCGCTTGCCCGCTCGACGACCCCGGAATTCGCGTCGGCGACGGTCACCCATTCGGAACTCTGGGGCGTGACGCGCAACCCGTGGAACACGCGCTATGCGCCCGGCGGCTCGACGGGCGGCGGTGCCGCGGCGGTCGCGGCCGGCATGACGGTTCTCTCCGATGGCGGCGATTTCGCCGGTTCGATCCGCGTACCCTCCTCCTGTTGCGGCGTTTTCGGCTACAAGCCGCCGGTCGGCCGCGTGCCGATGCTGCCGCCGGGCAATCTCAACGACCATGTGTCGCACGGCCCGATCACGCGCACCGTCGCGGACGCGGCCCTCATGTATGGCGTGATGGCCGGGCCCGATCCGGTCGATCCGACTTCGTTGCCCGGACGCCCGCAGATTCCGGCGTCGTTCAAGCCGCTCAAGGGTTGGAAGGTCGCTTTCTCGCCCGACCTCGGATTCTACCAGGTGGTCCCCGAAGTCGCGAAGGCGGTGCGCGCCGCGCTCGACGCCTTCCGCGACATGGGGTGCACGATCGAGGAGATCGATCTCGGCTGGGACGAACGGACGGTGCTTGCATTTCTCGTGCAGTCGCGCGAACTCGGCTTCGTACGGCCACAGGATATGACCGCCAAGCAACGCGGGATGCTTTCCAAGTACATCCTCTATCGGCCCAAGCGGCTCGCGAAAGCGAAGCATCTGCGCTACACGGACGGGCTGCTCATCCGCACCGAGATGTACGCGAAACTGCAGCCCTTCCTCGAGCGCAACCGCATCCTGCTGTGCCCGACCTTGTCGGTGCCGTCGGTCAAGGCAACCCATTCGCCGATCGATTTCTCGTTCAAGATCAACGGCCATAAGGTCGAGCCGGGGATCGGCTGGTGCCTAACCTTCCCATTCAACATCCTCGGCACCCTGCCGGCGGCGACGGTGCCTTGCGGGTTCGCGAGCACAAACGTACCGATCGGGTTGCAGATCGTGGGCCGGCCGTTCGACGACGCATCGGTCTTCCA
>Ga0163152_10004664_pt1 | contig 16735 bp, 12 predicted proteins | sample OliLakLV19MP8IB2_FD_148635 | JGI IMG/M metagenome (GOLD analysis project Ga0163152, IMG submission 148635) | Freshwater microbial mat bacterial communities from Lake Vanda, McMurdo Dry Valleys, Antarctica - Oligotrophic Lake LV.19.MP8.IB-2 | ecosystem: Environmental > Aquatic > Freshwater >... | reverse complement strand
GGGCTGCGGAGATCATGGGTGATCATTGCAACAAACTCTCGTTTCAACGCTGCCATTTCGTTGATATGGGTTACATCCTGCGCCACGCAATATCCAAGCTGCTGCGTCTCAGACCATTCAATGGACCAGGCGGCATGCATAGTCTGACCATCCTTACGGCGCATTCGTGCTTCGAATCGCGCCGAAGCTTGGTCTTTGGCCGAGGAGTTGAAATGCTTCAAAGTTGCTGGAACATCCTCTTCAAACACATAGCGCATAAGCATGCCCCCCGACATCTCATGCGGTCCGTATCCAAGCAGGTTCTCCGAGCCGGGACTAACTGCCAGTAAACGTCCTTTCTTATCGACAGAGCAAATAAGGTGCGGCGAGTAATCGGCGATCGCTCGTTCCCTTTCAACAGACTGGCTATGGGCGCTGCACAACCTTTGCACCAACATAAACACAAAATCCAGCTCAGAATCTGTGTTCGGGGCTACCACTGAATATTGGTTGTCGAGTTCACCTTTGGCCAGCTCACGAATTTCGTTCAGCCTTGATATGACATTTTTCTTGAACAGCCACCAGATACCGAAGCAAGCTGCCGTAATGCCGGCAATGGCAATGAAGCACATAACCCGGATAAGAGTGATCGGCGCGGGCTCTTGATTGAGCAAAAAAAACATACCGAGCAGCCAGGCGACGGACACAGCGCCCAAAACGATGGCGATTCTCGTCGCCGGAATGGACAGGCTGGTCGCGAAGCTGACGTTCCGGTTGGCCGGCAAGGCAACTGAAGCAGTCCTCTTTTGCGACCGCTCCAAAATTAGCTGTTCGACAATTCCGGCATCTGCCCTTACCAGCGACATTGGCGTAAGATTTGGCGCCACATCCTGTGCAACTCGTCGCCTTAGACTAGCGAGGTACCAGGCACGAAGATCGTCGTAACCGTTGTTCATTCTCATTCAATGACGGGTAGATTGGACTAGGACTGTAGGCTTCATCTTTATACCCGGTCAAATGAGCTTAGAGCGATACTCCGCACTAATCGAGCAAAGCGAGCCTCAATTGGAGGTTCGTTCAATTCTGGGCAGCGGTGGTTGGGGAAACGTATTCGAGGCCTGGAACACTGGGCTGGACCGCCCGGTCGCAGTAAAAGTGATCCACGCCGAGATTATCAGCAACGACCCGCAGGCGTGGCAGCGCTTTCTTCGGGAAGCAATGATCTTGTCCAGATTGACCCACAAAAATATTGTTCGGATTTATAGCTTCGGAAGGCTCGTGGATAGTTCCCCCTTCATTACGATGGAACTCTTGAAGGGCATTCCTATGTCTGAACATGTGAAAAATTCTCGCCTTACTCTTGAAGTGTTCAAAGATGTTTTTATGCAAACATGCGATGCCCTTAAGTGCCTGCATGATAATGACGTGCTGCACCGTGATTTGAAAACATCCAACATCATGCTCGTGAAAGATGAGCGCGGCCATGACTCGGTTAAGCTCATGGATTTTGGGCTCGCCCTCGATCATGGTATCGCCAACGGTGACATGCAACGGCTTACCTCAACTGGCGAAGTGGTTGGGACGGTCGCATACATGAGTCCTGAACAATGCCTAGGAAAGCCACTAGACAAGCGGTCGGACATCTATTCTCTCGGATGCATTCTCTATGAATCCCTAATGGGGCAACCACCATTCGTATCAGACAGCAGCTATTCATGCATGATGATGCACGCGGCTGACGATCCACCAGCGCTGAACTATGCCTCTGAAGATAGAGCGGCAGTTGAGTATGTAAACCGAATAATTCAGCGCTGCCTGGAAAAGGACCCAGATGATCGCTACCAGTCGGCGGAGGAATTGCGGGACGATTTGGCTTCGATTTTTAGGGCTCGGCTCACAATATCGGCATCGCTACCACGGGCAAAGTCACAACATCAGCAGCATCGGACCAACCCAATCTTGCAGAAAACAATTATCGCTTTGTCTCTGACATTGATTGCAATAGCTGGTGTGGCGGTTGCCAAAATGTCAATGCAACAGCCGCAGGACCAAGGCGCGCTGCCGCGGCAAACAACAAGCGCCAAGTCCGATGGGTACCATTTTCCAGCGGGCCAAGAAATAATAACTCAAACAGTCGGTAAACAGAAAAGCCTTAGCCCTGATGCGTCTCACTTGCCGATGATCGAGAAGCTCTTAGAGCAAGGCGAGGATGAAAAGGCTCTTGCGGCTGCCCGGACCCTTGCTGAGACACGGACCACTCAATTCAGTCAAGCAGTCCTGGCACGATGTCTGACCAAGTGCAACAAGGATGAAGAAGCAATTGCTCTCATGAACAGCATTATCTTAACTCACCCCGACACTCCCTACTTCGTGCTCAGAAGCTCGATACTCTACAAAGTCGGCCGATACAACGAATGCATTCGCGACTTGGATAAAGTTACTCACCTCAATTTTAGCGGTGCAGGGGAGTGGTTGGCTTTGCGCGGGCTCGCGCACCATCAAATCGGCAACGACGCTGCGGCCGCGGCGGATTTTGCTGCCGCCTTCAAAGCTCAATCAAAACACGGCTTAGGCAAGCTTGGCGACGAGAAAGCGGTTCTCCAGGCGCTCGCGGAGATCTCTGCAAAGGCGAAATAACGTCCGCATCTTAGCCTCCCAAGAATACCCGGCTGATGATCGAGCCTCATAATCGTTGTTCATTCTCTCCACCGGACGGGTAGATTGGACTAGACTGAAGGCCTCATCCTTATAAACGTTGAATGAGCTTAGAGCGATATACGGCACTGATTGAACAAAGCGAACCGAAACTGGAGGTTCGTTCAATTTTGGGCACCGGTGGCTGGGGAAATGTGTTCGAGGCCTGGAACACGGGGCTGGACCGCGCGGTCGCGGTGAAAGTGATCCACGCCGAGATTATCAGCAACGACCCGCAGGCGTGGCAGCGCTTTCTTCGGGAAGCAATGATCTTGTCCAGATTGACCCACAAAAATATTGTTCGGATTTACAGCTTCGGAAGGCTTGTGGATAGTTCCCCGTTCATTACGATGGAGCTCTTGAAGGGCAGTTTAATGTCTGACCAGGTGAGAAATTCTCGCCTTTCTCTTGAAGTGTTCAAAGATGTTTTTATGCAAACATGCGATGCCCTTAAGTGCCTGCATGATAATGACGTGCTGCACCGGGATTTGAAAACATCAAATATCATGCTAGTGAAAGATGAGCGGGGCCATGACTTGGTTAAGCTCATGGATTTTGGGCTCGCCCTCGATCATAGTATCGCTGGCGGTGACATGCAACGGCTTACCTCAACTGGCGAAGTGGTTGGGACGGCCGCGTACATGAGCCCCGAACAGTGCTTAGGAAAGCTACTAGATAAACGATCGGATATCTATTCTCTCGGATGCATTCTTTATGAATCGCTAATGGGGCAACCGCCATTCGTATCAGACAGCAGTTATTCATGCATGATGATGCACGTGGCTGACGATCCACCAGCGCTGAACTATTCCTCTGAAGATAAAGCTGCAGTTGAGTCTGTAAACCGAATAATTCAGCGCTGCCTGGAAAAAGACGCCGCTGATCGCTACCAGTCGGCGGAGGAATTGCGGGACGATTTGGATGCGATTTTTAGGTCTCGGCTCACAATATCGGCATCACTACCACGGGCAAAATCACAACAGCAGCATCGGACCAATCCAGTCTCGCAGAAAACAGCCATCGCTTTTGTTGTGACGTTGATTGCAGTAGGTGGTCTGGCAGCTGGCAAAATGACAATGCAAAATCAGCAGGACCAAGACGTACCGCCGCGGCAAGCAACACCAGACAAAGACGATGGGTACCACTTTCCAGCAGGTGAGGAGCTAGTGATAAGGAGTACCGACGACACCAGACTCAGCCCTGATGCGTATCACTTTCCTTTGATAGAGAAGCTTCTACTTCAGGGAAAGAATGAAAAAGCGCTTGCCGAGGCTCGGATACTGGCCGAGACAAGAACTACTCAGTTCAGTCAAGAACTGCTGGCAAAATGCCTATCCAAATGCAACAAGGACGAAGAAGCCATTGCTCTCATGGACCGCATCATCCGAACTCACCCGGAGACTCAATTCAGGGCGACCCAAGTTCGATGCTCTACAACGTTGGCCGATACAGCGAGTGCATCCGAGATTTAGACTTAGTCATTCCTTACAAGCGTCGGCACGCCGGGGTGTGGCTCGCTCTGCGTGGACTTGCCCACTTTCACACAGGCAACAACTCGGCGGCGTCTGCAGATTTTGCGGCCGCCATAGAAGCTAATGCTGTCGACCGCTTAACTTACTTTGAACGACAGGGCGAGGTCCGTCAGGCGCTCGCGGAGATTTCAAGGAAAGCAAAATAACGCCAGAGCCTAAGCTCCCAAGATCACAAACAACAGTCCCGCTGGGTCGCCGCTCGCCGCTCAATGACTGCCATCCAAGTGTTCTTGATGTTAAGGGTAACCGGAGCGGCACGCCATCCTTTTTCAAGCTGCTCCAATTTCTTGCGCTGCTCAGCATCATTCGGCACGATCAGGCCATCTGCAGAACGCATCATCTTCGGAATCAACTTTCCGTCTGCGTCTTTGACCAGGCCGTGACGACCATTGATATCAGCTTGATCCCATTGTCGTGTAGCTTCGTACAACTTTTGGTTGCGATCCCACAACATGCGCGGCTCGAACAACATCATCGACATGGCTTCTGCGTGGGCTTCTGCCGGATTCGTAAAGTAGTCGGTACATGGCTTCTTGTCGTCAGCGATCTTGGCCCGCAACTCAGCATTGGTTTTTACTCTGGATTCCTCATGAACGGGAACACCACCGATCACCGGATACCAGCCCCCTTTGTAGTACCAATTGCCTTCTTTATCTTTGGCTCGAATTGTATGTCGATCCCAAACGCCACCGTCCTTATCTTGCAAACGGTAATTCTCCGTACCGTTTTTATCCTGTACAAAGCCGAAAAAGTCACTGACGGACTTGGGCACTTCGCGTTTCCCAAGAGTAGTCCAATTTTTGTGCTGCAAATGATGCCCTATTTCATGCAATGCAGTTCCCTTCAGTCCGTCCCACCCTTCTGAACTTCGAGCGTTGCCCGGTCCAAAATAAACTTGCGATTTGCCCGCCTCCGAACGCTGGTACCAGCCCCAGAGCCCGAGCTTGGTTGCTTCACCCTGTCCGGATATAAAGTTGATGCGCATCCCGTCGAAGTTCGGATTGCCACCGAGTTCCGGAACGACGTGTGCGTATTGCTTTAGGCAAGTTTCCATTACGTCGAGTTCGCGGCTCGTTGGCAAACGAAAGTAAATCGGAATTTTCCTGACGGAGTCCGTTGCTGGATCCTGAAAATCGTAGGTGTATTCCGTCCCGGCAGCACCGAATTGGACGTTGTATTTCTTTTCTATCTCCGAAATCTTGGTTTCAATCAGCTTGGTTTCGCGCGAACGCTCTACGATTTCTTTTGCACGACCGTCGGGCTGACGCCAGTAACGCCCATAATCATCAATTCCAAGCTGACCGTTAAAAGTGTTCTGGCCGGAGGTCCAACTTTTTCCCGCGTCTTTGCTGATCCATTTTCCGCTTGCCCCTTGATACTCCAATGTTCCGTCTGCGGCTTTTGTGGTCTTAAGCTCGACACCGGCTGTAGTTTGAATCGAACGTTCGGAAGAGCCATCCTTGAACCGAGAGCTGGTTATACCGCTGGAATGGCTTTCCTCAACCAGAACACCGTTCGAATTGATTTGAATGCGCCCGCGCCAAACATCGTTTTCACTGGACTTACGACGAATCCAAAGCTCCCCATCTTTACTATCCCATTCTCCGGTTTCGTCCTTGAAGTACGTGCTCTGCCCGTTACGGGACTTCAAGACTATCTGCTTTCCACCCCAGTCGAACTTCTGCTCCTGGTCTTTAGCTTGTTCAGGGGGCTTCGGTTGCACCTTTTCTGGGGTCAGGAGTGCAAGGTAAAGATCAGCCACTACATCCGGCGAAAGAAAGCCTTCCGGTGGCTTGGAACCATGCGGACCATCTGCGCTATCGCTGTCTCTGTCATCAGAATCGGGTCTGCGATTCAGGTTGATCTCCGACATAGCCTGCGTGCTCCCGACAAGGCCCCCAGGGTACTTGTTCATGAGAGACAATATTCAATAAATCAGGCCGTTGTTAGGTGCAATTGTGCAGCGCAACCTGCACAGCCGAGCTTATTCGCCGCGCTACGCCACGGAACAGGGACAGCCATTGGTCCATCACACTACCTAAAAGATGGGCCTGGACAGTAACCTTCAGCTTTTAGCCTTGCATGCCACCGCCACGACCAGCGCTGGCTTCTGCGCTCGGACGTTCTTCAGATGCCGTGTATGATTCGCCATAATAGCCGTACCCGTTGGCATCCTTGCCGCCCAAGGCCTGCTTGATTGTGTAGACAGCCCAAACAACTCCAATAGTGACCATCCCAGCAATCATCAAGAAGAAAGGCATCAAGTCTTCAATCATATGGAGGACTCCGCGGGTAAGCCGAATTCGACCCTGCTATTGAACCATGAGAACTGTTCTCCCCAACGTTAAATAGCGAATTGCCCCACCGGTTTTCCGGGATGTAGCAGGTTCCCTTAGTTTCTGCTCCAGTTGAGCTATAACTGCGCTAAATATGCCCCCGCCAGTCCTGAAGGCTTTTCTGATTGCGCCCATTGTCGCAGCTCAGCCAAAGGCACCGTATGCAGTGTCGGCGGCGCTGGCAATCTGTCCCGATGCTAAATTATTTTCGGAATAAATAGTCGGCGGTGCTTCACTCAACTAGAATGGTTTAAGACAAGCAGGAGCATCATAATGCGCGATCTAGATTCCGTCTCAACTCAAAGTCTTTCGACCAGTTTGGCAAGCAAAACGTTTGTCCTGCTGACGCTGTCGACAGCAATGTCGGCACTGGGAGCCTGGGTAGGCTTCGGATTGTCCGCACAACCGATGCTCATGATCGGCTGCCTGATAGCACAGCTAGTCGGTTTATTCATTCTGCGAGCGGTGCGCGAGAATACCGCGTTGGCTATCACTGTATTGGCAGGCTGGATGGTCCTTTCGGGGATCACGACCGGCGTAGTGGTCAATTCATATGTGGCAGACCTTGGCATGAATACCGTAATAGGCGGTTTCCTTGGAACCGTGGCCGTGATGGCAATTTGCGGCGTGATAGCCTGTTTCTCCGGGATCAACTTTAAACCCTTGGAAAAGGGCATGTCGATTGCGTTGCTTGCACTGATCGTAGTTGGAATCGTAAGCTGGTTCATGCAATTCAGCCCCGCGATTAACATGCTCTATTCAGGCATTGGCATGGTGGTCTTTGCTGGATTCTTCCTGATCGACTTTTACCGCCTGGCTAAGTCAGAATCCGACAGCTGGTCTGACGCGGTCTTTGTAACAGTAGGCATCTATCTGGATTTCATCAACTTCTTCCTGTTCTTACTGCGCTTCCTTCGCGGCAGCAGATAAGCGGACCTGTAGTTCGTCGACGTTGCCTGGGAGCGCCGGCGTCCCGCCGGCCTGGATCGTTGCGGGCATGGCACCATAAGATGCTGCCACCACCAGAATCACGCGTCTAATCGCTCGAGCTGTGCGACAATCTGGGCGCAACGGAACGAGAAATCGCAACAAAATGACTGGCAACTACAGCAATCGAGAAAAGATCTTGTTCGTATGCAGCCACAATAAGTGGCGGAGTTTGACTGCAGAAAAAATCTACGAGAAATCCGAGCGTTACGAGGTGCGATCTGCCGGGACTGACCCCGGCGCCAGAATTCGCGTAACGGCAGGCCATATTGGCTGGGCGGATGTTATCTTCGTCATGGAGAAGAAGCATTCGCAGTTGCTGCAAAGTAAATATAGCGATCTGCTGAACAGAAAAAAAATGATCTGCCTGCACATCTCGGACTCCTACGAATTCATGGATGCCGAGCTGATAGATCTGCTGAGGATGCGCTTGAGCGAGTACATCGAAATTCCAGCCGACGATTGAGTCTTAATTACACAAGCGAATTGCCCATGCCTTCCATCTCATTCGATGGCGTGTCGGTTCTGCTCGTTCTCGCTTTTCGATTGCACATGTTTGATCATGTCTGTGAAAAACCGCCGGTCCAGTGCAATGCTAGCGCCCCATAGAACAATTGCCAAAGCAAAAAGAATCCAGAGTACAAACAGAAGTACCTTGTAGGCATTGAAGCCCGTTCTCAAGCACGAGTCTTCAGGCATTTCGGGATTGTAATGAACTGGTACCGTGCTACCCACAGGGTAACAAGTGTTCTTGATCTCAAAGTCATCGGCTCCTATTAGAACATCGACCATACCGCCAATAACGTGCGATCGATAAGTCCGCTCGCCAACGGTGTATGTGTACAACATCCCAAGATCAGTAAATGAGCCGACGTGCCTCGGTGCCGTAACCGAAAGTCCGTTTTTTTCTATCACTCCGGAAGTTACGGGCCACTGCGCGGAGGCATAAGTCCAAATAAACAAGTCCACTGGAATCCAAACCAGGGCAACGCCAACCAAAGCCGCTACTAGCCCGCCGCCAATTCGTGCGGCCACCGCCGGAGCGAATCGATCCAGAAGGATAACATCGGAAACGGCTGCTGACGTGTCATCTTGGATACCACCGGTCGGGAATGAATGGTCAGCTTCGTCCGTTGCCCATTCCTCATACCGAATTGAATCAAAGTACGCAAAAAAATGGTCCAAATCGACAGCAAAAATGCCGTCCAGATATCCATCAACTGGCCCGCCTTCTGGCACTTCCGGCTCGCTGCCTTCCACAGGACCCCATGGGTTACGCAGAGTTATTCTGCAGGAGCCCGGATCCCAGTTGATGACACTATAGGCATGACATTCAGCAATTCTGGTGGACGTTGACTTGGATGCAGCCCACACTGCACGTCTCTCCCGAAACGCCTTAGTGAGAATTGCGGCTAATTTCTCAGGCGTGATGCTTGCTAGCGGCTCATACTTTTCGTCCTGACCAGTCAGAAGGTTGAACGGATCCAACCATCGCTCATAAGCATCGGTATTTTCGGCTGGCACCAACCGCGGAGTCCAAGCCATCGATCTGTTGTAAACACCATAAGCCTTTTCAAGGATGGCTGGCCAAATACCGAATTCCGTCAACCGTGTGTAAAGAGCAAGTTCCACAATTGTCGGGCGAACCACAGTAACTGGCTCCAAGCGAGCACCTGGGAAAGTAACGGTGTAAGTATTGTCGCTGTTTTCTTTTATCATGCGCCGCACAATCATCGGATTGGTGGCCACCACCGATCCAAGCGCTGCAAGGAAATAGCAATTACCAATTTGACCTTGCTGAATTGCTTCGATATCCACATCCCATTCGTCATGGTGTGTTCCGTACAGAGACAGATCGCTGTCCACGATGGCGTGTATCCGCTGCATGATTGAGCGAGCGTTTCTGGCGAGCTTAGCGGCTCGCTCAGCAGGATCGGTTATTTTTCTGCTTGCATGCCTCCCAAATCTCAAGGGTTCATGAGCGGTCACCGGTCGTGCATCATTGGGATGTTTTACCAGAACATTTGCAAGCTCCAGAATGTCAGCCAGCGACAGAGAGTCTTCGATCCCATTGCGATGATCCTTGTGCAGGTCTTTGATTTCATCGAACTCTGCTTTTAGAATTCCAACAATTTCCGCCAGGTCTGGTGGCACTGCTAAATCGATCACCGCTTGATCAATTTCAGTCTCGCTCAACACACCATCCTGATTTCGATCTAGCTGTCTAAAAGCCTCGACAAGCGTATCTTTCGAAAATTCGGTAGTCTCGTTTTCTTTGGGCTTGTCCATTTCATTACTAGTTCCGCGCAAACGATCTGCCTAATCATTATCGTTTGCCGGATGTAGCAGACGTGTTAAGGCGCATCAAAAATCAATATTTCCATCGCTAGAAGGCGAATTTACACACCAAAGCGCGACCGGAGATATACAACCTTGCTTGGACTGCATAAGGACAGTCCTGAAGTCTATTGATTGGAACAAGTAAACTATCTGCCCCGTTCGACATCGCAAAGGTGCTCTGCCCGCGTATCGATCTCGGTACTCTGTGCAAAACGGAATGCCACGGCAAGCGCTGCACCGAAGAGTGGCCGCTTAACGGACTTGAATGTTGGTATTGCCGACTGTGAGGATGTCGCCACAGCGCAATCTCGTTCTATTGACCACCGGCTTCGAGTTGACCATGGTCGGACTGACTTTGGCTTGATTGGTCACCCAATACATATCGCCGTCCCATGTGATCATCGCTTGTGACTTTTCGACCAGAACATCGTTCGTCAAACTAATATCGTTCATAGTATCGCTACCTATCCACACCGATGCCTGGCGGAGGTCAAAGTGTTCACAGGAAGTCCCAATGGTCAGAAATGAAACCGTTACGACCGAATTTTCCGATAAGTTTTGATTTGATTGCATCTGGATGAAAAAGAGTTCCTCAGGATCATCCACCGCAGTCGATTCACACTCGGTCTTGCCGCCTTTTAGCTCATATCTTTGATAGTGTTGTACCAATTGAGTGGCCTCGGCATGGCATGTTTGTTCTCGGTACCTCGCGGATTGCGTACCGAGCAAGCGCAAAACTTCCGGACTGGATTTTCCGTAGAGTTTCGATTTGATCTCCACGGCACGAGATAGACACGTTTCAGCCTTATCGTACTGTGCATTCATCATGTACAACTGCGACAATTTGATCTGGGTATTGGCTACTTCTACACTGTTCGGTCCCCAGAGAAACGTCTGCGTTTCAAGTAGACTCTGGGCTTTGCTGATACGTTCTATGTCCATGTCGGTTTCCCTTGCTGCTCTCGTCCCATGCCAACAAAAGATAGACGCCAATAAGCCGGGCGGTGTAACGCCACATGATTGGCTGTCATCGAGGAATGAACTAGCCCGGCTGCTGATGGACGATGCTCATCAAGGCAAACAGGTCAGTCCAAAGCCACGATGACAGAAGATATCCAACAAAGGCAATTGGAAAATAGTCGCCAATTCATGTGATTACTAATACCGGCACCTAACCAATCCGAATGGTGGTTACACCAACAGTGAGGATGTCACCACATCTCAATTTGGTCTTATTGAGCACTGGTTTCGAGTTGAGCATGGTCGGACTGGCTTTGGCTTGATTGGTTATCCAATAGTCGTCGCCCTCTTTTTTGATCATGGCCTGGGATTTTTCAGCCATGGAGTCGTCCGGCAAACTAATATCGTTCATCTTATCCCGACCTATGAAGATCGATCCCTGAGGAAGTTCGAAACGCTCGCCGGAAGACTCCGTGATCAAGAATGAAACCATGTTAGCGGGCTGTTGTGCGGACTTTTGGGTTGATTCCGGGTAATTGCCGAAGGATACTTCAAAAGCACCTGCCGCCGGTGTCCCTCCGCATTCCGTGTTGCCGCCTTTTTGTGCATCTCGCTGATAGCATCTGCCCAACAGACCGTCCTCAGCGCGGCGTGCTTGCTCATTCGATCGAGCAACTATTGTCTCAAGTAAGTGCAGCACCTCAGGATTGTTGGGTCCGTACAATTGCAACTTGCTGTCCAGAGCACGCGCCAGGCATACCTCCGCTTCAGCGTAGTGCCCCTGGATCCAGTACAGCTGTGATAACTTGAGCAGCGTATTTGCTACTTCGACACTGTTTGGTCCCCAGAGCAATTCTTGTGATTCCAGCACACGTTCGACTTTGCTGGTGCGATCTAATTCCATGTCTTGGCTCCCTCTGCTACTGTAGATTGCCAACTACAATCAGGCGCCAAGGGACTGGCGCGTTTCACGTCTCATGATATGACTGTGTCGAACAACGGTTCGGTAGGCATGGCTGATGACTATCAGGCAATTAACTTGCCAGTCCACTGCAACGATGACAGAAGATTTCCAACAGGGGCAATTGGAAATCTTCACCTATTGCAATGTATCAATCAAACCCGTTGCGGGCGACCGCTGCCTCGGCGCGCCGTCATCTTAACGGCTCATGAGCCACCCCGGGCGCGTCGCGACGCGCCTCAAATGCCGTCCCTACAGCCGGCGCTCTCCAGGTGGTGGCAAGGCCCACGCGCAAGGGAAAGCAACCAACTAGTCGCCGACCTTAGTACTCCATTTCTCGGTGTCTATCTTCCAGGTATTATTCTCTTGCAACATGATAATGGTGCCAGTAGTTTTGCTTTTCGGATCTTCATTAGGCAACGGATCTGCGATTGCTTTTAGCGTGGCTTCCTGACCGTTGATCGCCTGTGAAACGACTTTTACCTTGAGTGGCATCATCATCTTCATCAAGCCAACGATCTCATTGTTTTCCTTCTCGCTTAGCTTAGGATCTTTAGCGATAGAGCGCTTCGTACGCCAAGCAAAAGTGTCTTCGTACTTCGTCATTTTCAACTCAAGCTGGTGAATCTTCAGATAGGCATCTGTTGGCGAATCCAGTGCAAGCGCGGCTGGAACTGGTAATGTCAACAACGCTACGCAGACTCTTAAACCAATATGTGACAGCATGAACTACTCCCTAAAATAACCATCAATGATGACAAATACTGAATTATGGGCAAATTTAGGTCAGAAGTACCTATGATTGACAATTGATCGCATGGATAATGGAAGTTGAAGAATTGGCGCACACTGGGTCTTTCGTAGGATTTAAGATTGTCAAAAGTCGTAACAATCATTTTCGCGGCCGCTTGGTGCCTTATGCTTTCAGCCTGTAACAAGGTATCACTAACCGGACAGAAAGCTGAGCGCACCGAAAAGTTATACGATCGCGTGATGCAAAGCGGGAAACTGCGGTGCGGTTATGCGCTCTACAATCCCGGATGCATGAAGGACCCTAGCACCGGGAAGCTGTATGGGATCGGCGTTGAAGTTCTTGAAGAGATTTGCAAGAAGTTGGGACTGGAAATTGTGTGGGCAGAAGAAGTTGGCTGGGGATCAATGCTGGAGGGGTTGCAGACAAATCGCTACGACATAATCGCAACTCCTGTTTGGACCCAGTCGAATCGCGCAAAAATAGCCGATTTCTCCGCACCTCTTTACTACAGCCCGGTGTTGGCGTACGTAAAGAGGCATGAGAAACGCTTTAAAAATATAAATTCGCTCAATTCGGCGCAAGTTCGCGTTGCCACCATAGACGGTGCTACGGGAGAGGTCATTGCATCTTCAGACTTCCCTCTGGCAAAGAAGGTTTCGCTGCCCCAGTTGACAGATATGTCCCAGCTTTTGCTTTCCATAGCAACCGGTAAAGCTGACGTTGCCTTCACCGAGCCGACCAGTGCAATAGCCTATGCAAAGGCCAATCCAAATAGCGTTGAACCTCTGCCAGGAGCCGGTCCAATCCGCGTTTTCCCTAACTGCTGGACGATTCGTCGCGATCAATACGAGTTTAAAGCTATGATTGACACCGTCTTGGAAGAATTGGTGAACAGTGGATTCGTGAACAAAATCGTGTCGAAATACGAGTCTGCTCCGGGGACGCTCTACCGCACGGCACCGGGCTACCAGCCACAAAGCAGACACTAGAACAACCGGTCACATCGGCGCCATTGCGCACCACTTACGGTACTACGATTGAAGCAGGTAAAGATCCAATGGCTTAACATTTCCTTTATGTTTTGCCAATAGGATTCTATAATCGCTTAGTCATTGAGCACTGTAGCAATGCACGCGCCTGTTATCGCGTGATACAGCTCTTTAGTTTCATTTGCCTGGCGGACCGATTCCGCTACGGCGGCGCACTTCTTATAAAGGACCTTGGTGACGCTTATGGCTTCATCTCACTGTACTAACGGCGAGCAAGAATCAGACTACGCTCATCACGACGCTTGTGGCGTCGGGCTCCTTTTCAGCCCAGTTACCCGACACAGCGTCATTGCTGATTCCTTGACAGCATTGGCTGCCCTGGAGCACCGAGGAGCCTGCGGCGCCGATGAAATCACCGGCGATGGAGCCGGCATCCTGGCTGCCATTCCCTGGGCACTGTTTTCTTCCGAAGGATTGGACAGAAGCTCAGTGAGCGCGGTCGGAACCGTCTTCCTGCCCACAGAGCCGCGGGCCTACGAGGTCTGCAGAACCGAAACTGAACGCTTCTTTCAAGACGAGCAAATATCGTGCGTCGGTTGGCGAGCAATTCCACATGATCCGGCAGTGTTGGGTCCAGATGCCAGAGCCAGTTGTCCCAGGTTGGAGCACCTATTCATTTCAGCACCTGGCTCTTGGGATGAACGCAAGTTAGAACAACGGCTGATGGTTGTTCGCAAACGCTTAATCAATCACCTTTGGGCAAACCCAGATTACAGCGACTTCTATATTGCTTCACTTTCTTCTACAACCATTGTGTACAAAGCAATGACCTCAGGGACTGCGTTGAAGGATTTCTACAGTGACCTGCGCAATGAGCTGTTCACTTCGAAGTTCGCCATAATCCATCGTAGATTCAGCACAAACACCATGCCGCGTTGGCGTCTTGCACAACCCTTTCGCCTGCTCGGGCACAACGGCGAAATCAATACATTGGCAGGTAACCGCAAAGCAGTGCTGGCTCGCACCCGACTGTTCGAATCGGTTGCCTTCATGAATCAGAGCGGCGCAGGCTGGCCGGTAGTTCATCGTACCGGTTCGGATTCAGCCAACCTCGACAATTTGATGGAATTCTTGGTCTGCGCCGGGTTGTCGACAGAAGAAGCCCTCATGCGCTTGATCCCTGAAGCCTCCGGCGAAAACGGCGAATTGTCTGAACCAAGCGTGGCCTCATTTTATGAGTATCATGCAGCGAATCAAGAGCCTTGGGATGGACCAGCCCTCATAGTCTATTCAGACGGGCGCACGGCCGGCGCATTGCTGGATAAAAATGGGCTGCGTCCAGCTCGCTACACAATTTTGAAAGACGGCACTTTATTTCTTTGCTCCGAGGCCGGTGCATTTCCTCTGCCACTGGATATGGTGGCAAACAATGGGCGGCTAGGTCCCGGCGAAATTATTTCCGTAGATTTAAATAGCGGTGCTATCAGCTTCAATGACGAAGTACGTCGGGCATGCGCCACACTGCATCAATATGATTCATGGCTGCAAGAAGAAAGAGTGCAACTGAATCCACAGCCATTCAATGACACACCGCAACTTTCGCTTCAGTCTCTTACCCAGCAAGCAGTGGCAGTAGGCATTGGAGCAGAAGAGATTGGGGTGATTCGGTCCATGGCCGAAGACAGCAAAGAGCCCTTGTTCTCAATGGGTGACGATGCTGCTTTGGCGATTCTTTCAAAGAAGCCTCGCAGCTTATTCGACTATTTTAAACAGCGCTTCGCGCAAGTAACCAATCCGCCGATCGATCACCTGCGTGAGCGGATCGTCATGTCGCTATGCACTTACCTTGGCGCAAAGAGCCAATCGGTACTTCCGTCGCGGGCCGGCGCGCGCCTGATCAAATGCTTGACACCAATACTGAACGATGCTGAGCTGGATTCGTTATCTCAACACTCACCGAACTTTTCCATTCAAACAATTTCATTGCTTACAGCCAAAACAGGATTCAATCTGCAAATTGCATTGAACCGGCTCTGCGCGGAAGTAACGGAAGCTGTCCGCAAGGGGCAGAACATTATTGTCCTGTCAGATAGGTTCATTGACTCGGACAGCGTAGCAATTCCAGTCCTGGCTGCTGTTGGGGCTGTACACAATCATCTAATTCACGAGCGCCTGCGCACATGCTGTTCCATAGTTGCAGATACTGCGCAGTGTTGGAGCCCGCATCACTTCGCTTGCCTGTTCGGATATGGTGCAGAGGCAGTATCACCCTATTTGATGTGGGAGTTGATCAAACAGCCCTCGCTGGGTTCGAGTACACCAGCCAATGATGTGGTCACAACTCAGCGCAGTTTCAGAATCGCCATAGAAGATGCTCTGCTTAAGACGCTAGCAAAGATGGGCATCACCACCCTTTCTAGTTACATTGGCGGACAACTTTTCGAGAACATCGGTCTGTCTCACGAGGTGGTCGGACTATGTTTTCAGGGAACGCCAACGCACCTGCCGGGTCTGGGATTTGCTGGACTGCAGAGTGAAACCCTGTTATTCCATTCGCTCGGTTTCGATTCCAACCCGCCGTCGTTGCCAGATCATGGATTACTGAAGAATCGAGTCAATGGAGAGTTTCACGGAAACAATCCGGATACCGTCAAGACGCTTCATGCAGCCCTGGGCCTCAAGGACCAGAGCATTGATGTAAATCAACGCCAAGAGACCTTTCGCGCGTATTCTGCATTGATTCGAAATAGGCCACCATCTGCAGTGCGCGATTTGTTGACTCACGTTTCTGATCGCAAACCAATCGCACTTGACCAAGTTGAGTCCGCAGAACGCATCGTAAAACGATTCTGCACCGGAGGAATGTCACTCGGCGCCCTGTCGCGAGAGGTGCATGAGGTCCTCGCCATAGCGATGAATCGACTCGGGGGCAAATCGAATTCCGGCGAAGGCGGCGAAGATCCGGCGCGATATCGTTCAAACATAAATGCATCAGGAGAAAACGCGTCAGTTTCACCACTGGTTCGAGGACTGCGAAACGGTGACAATTCCGCCTCTGCAATCCGTCAAATTGCTTCAGCTCGATTTGGTGTTACCACCGACTACGTCGCAAGCGCCAGACAGCTTGAAATCAAAATCGCGCAGGGGGCCAAGCCTGGCGAAGGCGGGCAGCTTCCGGCCCACAAGGTGTCTGAGTATATCGG
>Ga0163152_10004663_pt1 | contig 16738 bp, 12 predicted proteins | sample OliLakLV19MP8IB2_FD_148635 | JGI IMG/M metagenome (GOLD analysis project Ga0163152, IMG submission 148635) | Freshwater microbial mat bacterial communities from Lake Vanda, McMurdo Dry Valleys, Antarctica - Oligotrophic Lake LV.19.MP8.IB-2 | ecosystem: Environmental > Aquatic > Freshwater >... | reverse complement strand
GCCGGCGTTCCAAACCCAAAACGGCGGTTGCCGTTGCGCCCGGGGAACCACCAGTTGGCCCCCCATCATGGCCCACCGGTCGTGACGCGACACGCCATACCACCGGCGGCAGCGGGCCTCGAACAGAGCATACCAGCCGCGAACCGTGTCCCGGCTCAACCAGATATTGAGGGAGGTACCGCTAGTGCCGCTGGTGTGGTCGTGGAAGAGCCGCTGGATGTCGCGATCCCGGGCGACGAAGGCGCGGGGGTCGCGGCGCAACGGTTCCTTTTCCAAAATCGGCCAGTTTTCGAGCTTTTCCCAGCCCGAGCGGCCCTCCCACAGGTTTTTGTAATACGGCACTTCGTTGACGGCCCGGCGCAGGATGGCGGTAAGCCGCTCCTGCCGCCATTGTTCCCAACGGGCCATCGGCCACCGGTCGCGCTCCAGCGCTTCCGTAACCAGTCGTTCGGAATCCGGCCCATATCGCCACCGGCTGAGTTCCCATCCGCGCGCGCTGGCGGCCAGCGTCCGGGCCCACCCTGGAAGTCTGTGGTAAATGTCGAGCGAGGTCATGGCGCCTCCTGCCCGGCAACCCGCTCCAGCAGCGATTCCCATTGCCGCAGAACGAGAGGCCAGTCGCAAGGGGCGGCGGTGCGCGCGGCGTTCGCCGACAGGCTGGCGGCCAGATCCTCATTATCGAGCAGCCGCCGGACAGCGGCGCTCATCGCTTTCACGTCTCCGCACGGCGTCAACAGCGCGTCCTGGCCATCGGTCAGCAGATAGGGAAGCCCGCCGGCATTGGTGCTGACGATGCAAAGCCCGCAGGCCATGGCCTCCAGGACGCTCACCGGCGTATTGTCGATATCCGGTGTATTGAGAAAAATATCGTTTTCGTCCAGCCAGCGGGGAACTTCGGACTTGGGGACGCCCGTGACGATATGGACACAATGGCTCAAACACAGTTCGTCCGCCAGTTGGCGCACGCGCGCCACACTGCCGTCTCCCTTATCCGGGCCGATCATGGTGAGGGTCGCCTCCGGGGCGCGGGCGCGTACGCCGGCCAGGACGCGAACCGCCATTTCCGGGTTGTAGATCCGGTGGAACGCGCGCAGCCAGATCAGACGCGGTCGCGGTGGGCGGCGCTCCCGGAAAGTATAGAGCCGTAAGTCCAGGGCGTTAGGCAGTAGGACGATATCCGGCCGGTAGGCGGCCATCTGTTGGAGCAAGTAAGGGGAGGGGGCGGTAACGGCGGCGGCGGCGGCCAAAAGCCGCCCGACGCGGCGGGAATGCAATAGTGCAAACTCAGGCAGGCGGCCGCCGTGGAGCGTAAGAACATAGGGGCGGCGAGCACGCTGGAGAGTCCAGCAAACGGCTTCCGCCCACAGAAACGCCGCGCCACTGAACACGTCGACCTGCGCCACACTAAAGCGCTTCCGCCATAGCCAGGCACTGAACGTCATGTCGACCAGCCGCGCCAGCCGGTTGCGCTTCCGGGAAACCGCCAGAACGCGCCAGCCGCGCTGGTCGAGCCGCAGCGCCAATTCTTCGGCCACCGAGCGGGTGCCACCCGCGCCGGATAGAAAGTTACCGACGATGAGAATACCGCGCGATATGGCCGGGACCATGTCCGCATCTGGAATAACGGCCGATGTACTGACTATGGACACAGTTGTTTCGTCATCCGTCCTTTCCAGCGTCCGCCTTCTTCGGCCCGCGTCCACCCCCACCGTTCATAAACGGTCACGGCCTGGGTGTTGGCCGGATCCACGGTCAGATGCATTTGCGTTAATCCCATTTCCCGGGCCGCGGCTTCGCAATGCAGCATCAGCATGCTTCCGACGCCGGAACCCTGGTGTTTGGGTGAGACGGCAATAGAAAGAATGCCGAACGATTTGGCCGTTGATCGAGGGGGGGGCGGTAAGGGACGCCGGCCCAGCCGCCACAGCAATTTCAATCCGGTCTGCATTCGCGTGCGGATCAACTCGTTGCCGGCCAGCCAGGGGCGAAACAGAAGCCGGCCCAGCAAAAAGGCCCGGTGTTTTCTGAGAAAACCGCTGGTTGAACCGTTGAAGAGTCCCGCAAAGCAAAACCCGAGCAATTCCTGTTCGTTGACGGCGCCAACCGCCACGGCGTCGTGCGGTCCAAGAAGTTGCCAGGAATAGTATCGGCACACCGCCTCATGGCCGAACGCGGTTATCGCGCTCTTTGGGAAGGCGGCGCAGTGTACTCGCGCCACGGCGCTCAAATCGCCAGCGGCCAGGTTCTTTATACTTGGGCCGGCCATGATGCGTCCTGAGGCGAATCTATTATCGGCTCAGGTCTCCTGTAAAGTTGCTTCAGCCGCACAAATGCAAGGCCAAAAATAAATCCGGCGGCGGCAACACGCATGGAATTTGCGCCGCTAAAGAGAATACTCCACAAGATAAATGAGGACACATAGGATTTCTCCTGGGCGGTTGGCGCCTGAATAAACGCGCTCACCGCCATCATCGCCATCGCCAAAATGGCGCCCACGCCGAACAGGCCGTGCTCGGCGAGCAAACGGGTGAACTCGTTGTGGGTCGCGGCCGGCTGGCCGTACAAGGCCATATGAGCGTGGGCCGATCCGCCGACGCCCACGCCAAAGATGGGGCTGCTTTCCCAGATGACGAGGTCCGCCGCCATCAACTGTTCCCGGCCATTCAGATCCTTAATGCTATACCGGACCGTCAATGCGCCGCCGGTGTAGTCGTCCAGCAGCGGGTAGACTACCAGCCCGCAAAACGCCGCTAAAATGGCCACCCAGATCAACAGGCGCCCCCGTCCCCGGGATTGCCCCAGTTTAAAGAAAACGGCGGGCGCTAAAGCGAGCACCGCCGCGATCACTCCGCCGCGCGAGAACGTTAGCGTGGCCTGCATCATAAAAAACAACGCGGCACAGATAAGAACCGCCTGCTTTCGCCGGTTCTGCGAATTCATCGCATAGTGAGCCGCTAACAACGCCCCAAGGCCGAGTACAGACGATACCTGATTCGGGCCGAACCCGCCACTGGCCTTGTGCACCGACTCCGTGGTGAATTGGATGTCCGGATTGAGAAACGTTCCGTGGGCCGCAATCGTGGTGATCCCCATCATAGGCGCGACCACGGCCAGCAGCAGGACTTTCCACTCTCCGGAGTTGAGCGTGATGTTGGCGAAGAAACAAACAGCGGCGAACAACGACAACGGACCGGAAAAGTTGAACGATATGCCGGCCCGCAGAGCTTCCCGTGAAAGCGTGCCGTAAGACATGATCAATGCCGGCAGCAGCAGGAGAAAGTAAACAACCGCCGTGTTTGGAATTGCATAGTTCTTAATTCGAATCAAAGTCACCGCGCTAATTACGGCGACCGCATATTTCGCGCTTTCATATGGCATCTGCGAATCCGTCATACGCCACAGAACCTCAGCGCCGACGATATAGGCCATAAGCCACGCAATCGGAGCTATCTTTTTACTGAAAAATGCCGCTCCCACTCCGAAGAGAAGAATCCCGATACAGTGGACGCTCGAAAGTAGCGGCACTTTATCCAGCAGCAATCCGAAAAGAGCGTGTCCGATCAGGATCGACACGAGCAAAGCCGGTGTCAAACGATCAGCCAGCGGACACCCTTCGAAATCGGATTGTCGATCTATCGGGGCCACCGGCGAATCGCTCCTCATTTTCTAAAATCCCATTGGCGGAAAGATTTCATTTAAGATACACAATTTGTCTGACGGTCGAAACCCATTGTAAGTATTACCGTATGGCGTAAATACTTCATAGATAACAGAATCTTCAAGACTGTTCCATCCGTCAGCCATAGCCTTTGCTTTCATCACGTTAGGACACACCCATCATTCTACCATTCCCCGCTGTGAATTGGCGCCCAACCTGCAGTACCAGGACGACTACTTCGTGGTCGATTTAGTCGGGCCAGGCGCTGCCTAAAGAAGACCGCCGGCGGCCAGGAACGGTAAAACGTTCTTAAAAAGGGGAAGGAAGCACAAAGTTCTAACAGCTACTGAAATCATGGCCCAGAGGCACTCTTCAGTACCATCCCTTTTTCGGTGTATCAGCGATACATCGTGATACGGCATTGACTAATTGACGGTACTACGCCGGGCGTCCGCTGCGTTAGGATCCGTACGCCATACAGGCGAGCCTCCGGAGAAACTTCGCTACAAGGTGGAAGTAAGAAGGATTCGCTCAAGTAATAAGGCGTACGCGTGCACTTACGAGTAGGGTATTTCCCCGATGCAGCGCTGGTCGTTTAGTACCGATAAGAGAATTGCAAGCAAATTAACAAATGGAGTACACGCAATGAGATTCTTTCCGCGAACAGTCGCAGCCGCGACGACAGTATTCGCCCTTTCGGCCCTGCTTCTGCTGGCTCCGGCAGCATCCGGCGCGCAGTTTTACGTATCTTCCACCGCGTCCGCGCAGGGAGATGGATCAATCGGAAATCCATGGCTGTTAAAAACAGCGCTGGCCCACCCTGGCATTGTGAAACCCGGCGACACGATATTCTTGCGTGGCGGTTTGTATATGGGCCGGTTCAGGAGCTTGCTAATTGGCGCTGGCGGGAATCCGATAATGGTCCGTTCCTACCCCAGCGAATGGGCACGGATAGACGGGGACGAGCGTGTGTCATTCGTAACCGCGGCAACGGCGAGCGACATTTCTTTCCAGGTGTCGCATACATCCAGTCTGCGTCCCTCGTCGGTCCTTCGCATTAACAGTGAAGACGTTTACGTGAAGGGCGTAAGCGGAAACACGCTGGCGGTGGTACGAGGCTGGAACGGCACAACGCCGGCGGCATATAATGCCGGTTTATCATTCGGCTTACGCGATAATATTTTCACGATTAGCGGCGCGTATACGACGTTTAGAGACTTTGAAGTCATGAGTTCCGATCCCGTCCGGACGACACAAATCTCGGGCTCGGCGCCTGCCGATATCCCGCGCGGCACCGGTATTTCTGTAGTGGCCCCTAGCGTACAATTGATCAACCTGATCGTACACGACGCGGCCGACGGAATAGGTTTGAGTTTAGCCGCCACGGATGCGGAGGTGTACGGCTGCCTGATTTATCACAACGGATGGCAAGGACCGGATCGTGGACATGGACATGGGGTGTATGCGCAAAACGCCACCGGACTCAAAACGATCTCCGATGTAATCTCCTTCAATAACTTTGCCACCGGCATGAAAGCATTTGGAGTCAACGCTCCCGTTAAAGGCGTCGATTTCCGGGGAGTTGTCAGCTTTAACAACGGTTCCATTCAGGCCCAAGGCTATCCCCGGGAAACCAATCTCTATGTTGGAACGGACAAGGTTGCCGCGGATCTGATAAGCGTTACCGATTCTTTTCTATTCCATACGCCTGGGGCGGGAGGGGAAAATATGCACTTCGGTTTCGCTTATCCGGATAACTATCAGTTAACGGTAAAGAACAACCGCGTTTACGGCGGATCCACTCCTATCGATGTCTCGTACTGGCGAAATACGACAGTCACTGGAAATTCATTTTATCTTCCCGGGCTCAGCAGTTGGTCAAGCCAGTTGCTATTGATCTTTCGCACCGCATCGTCAACTCCGATTGTGAACTGGGATCAGAATAAGTATTTTAACACTGCGCTTCCCTATTCGCAGGGAATCCAGTATTCAATCGGATACAACTCCGCGAAGAATTCATTGGGCGGCGGAATTCTCTCATTCCCCGAATGGAAGGCGGCCTGTAAATGCGACGCGGGCAGCCAGTACACGGCTGGTGTGCCGACGGGTGTGGAAGTCTATATTCGGCCGAACGCCTACGAGCCCGGACGGGCCAATATTGTCGTGTTCAATTGGAGCGGCGCTTCCTCGGCCGCTGTCAGTCTTGCCGGGCACTTAAACATAGGCGAGAGTTACGAAATAATGGATGCGCAGAACTATTTCGCCGGGCCGTTAGCTTCGGGTGTTTTCAACGGCGGCCAAGTAACGCTCCCCATGACGTTGAGCTCGGTTTCGACGGCGTCTGGAAATGTACCGTCTCCGCCCCTACACACGGCCCCTATGATGGGAACGTTTATCCTGCGGAAGAAGACCGCCGCGGGAGGCTCGGTTAGCGTCACCCCTTCCAGTGCCAGTTTGAGCCAATTGCAGTCGCAGCAGTTCACCGCGCAGGTCGCCGAAGCGGCGAATTCCAGCGTAACGTGGTCGATGTCGCCCGCCATTGGGACTCTTTATCCGTCGGGGCTCTATGCGGCGCCGAACACGGTCACTTCCGCTTCCTCGGTTACCGTAAAAGCGACCAGTGTGGCGAATCCAAACCAGTCCGCCACGGCTGTCGTCACGCTAACCCCCCCGTCGGCGACGGTTGGCGTATCCGTGACCCCGGCCGCCGTAAGCCTTACCGGCGGTACGGCGCAGCAGTTCGCCGCACAGGTCACAGGCAGCACCAATAAGTCGGTGACATGGTCCATGTCGGCGGGCCCCGGTTCGCTTTCGACCGCCGGCCTGTACACCGCGCCGGCTTCGATCACGGCGGCTTCCTCGATTACCGTAAAGGCGACGAGCGTAGCCGATCCCACCAAGTTCGCCACGGCCGTGGTTAACCTCACTTCACCTCAGTCCATCATTACCGTGGCGATCAGTCCGGCCAGTGTGAGCCTGACGGCTGGCAAGACACAACTGTACCAGGCGACTGTCAACGGAACCAACAACAAAGGGCTGACATGGTCGATTTCGCCGGCCATCGGGACCATCTCGGCTTCCGGCACTTATACGGCGCCGTCCTCGCTGGCTGCTTCCGCGAGTGTAACGGTGACCGCCACCAGCGTAGCCGACCCCACCCGCAAAGCGACGGCGTTGATCAATCTCAATCTCGCCCCCGGTGTTATCAAGGTCAGCCCCGCTAGCATATCGGTAAAAACTCTGAAAACCTTCCAGTTCACTTCGACGACGCTCGGATTAGCGAACCCGGCCGTTGTCTGGTCGGTTGGTTCTCCCGGAGGGGGAACAATCACGCCGGGCGGTCTTTACACCGCGCCCGTGATGGGCGTGAAGAAGAGTTACTTTATTAGGGCGACCAGTGCCATCGATTCAACTATATCCGGCACCGCGGTCGTTACAATAATTCCCTAATACCGGAAGTCTGCTTTTGCCGGGCGCGCTGCCTTCAGCGCGCCCGGCCTTTTTTGGTGCCGGGCTTGCTCACATCATACGGCGAATTCCGCATCGAGCGGCTGGCTGCCCGTCGCTGCCGCTCCTGTAGCTGCTCTGCTACCGGGAGCCGCGAGTTACTTTCCTATCCGGGGCCGGGAGCGGAGCATGTACCGGGACAGGCGCTAAGTGCAGGATAGCGGCCGTATTGCCTAAAGGTTGGAGTAAGTCCGGGGTAGCTTGATAAATCCGCTGCAGCGTCGATGAGTATCCATAGATAACAACCGTGGATCCCAACTCGCGGCGCAACTGCTCTCTACCCGAATCGGAGAATAACTGCGCGCGGGACCTCAACCGGATCATACGAAATGTCCGTCCATCCAGTCCGTTGAAGCGACGATCTACTTCAAAAACGCTCGCCGATTCCGTTTCAGCGGGATCTATTGTCGTCAGCCCCAGCGCCGCCGCCGATGCGATGGCCAGACCCTGGCCGCGGTCCTGCAACAGCGGTAGGGATCGCTGAATAGCTTCCCGGACCGCATGCTTCTGCTCCGCATCGTTCTCCGTTACAAACCTTCTCCATTGCCCCGACAGAACCCACATATGCCCCCAGAGAGGCCGATGCCCCTCCGGCGTCGGGATCGCTACTCCGGAATCGAGGACGGCGGAGGGCCTCGAACCGCCCTTGTGGGCTTGGTCATACCGCCGCACTTGAAATCCAGGCCCCAGAGTAGAACCGGCCATCCCGATCTGAATGCCCACCAGCCAGGGAAGGAACAGGAGACCCGCTACCGCCGCGCGAAACACCGGTCCCCGCTCGACCAGGGCGGCAAACCCAGCCACCGCGCACGCCATCAGGGCGGGAATCGCGACTATGAACCACTTCGGCACACCATATAGAATCAGCTTCGCCGTTAAGAGGAGCGACAAAGGAGTTATCCACACCAATGGATTCCGGGACCGCCAAACGGATACAAATCCAGCGGCGACGAATAACAGAAAAGCCGGCGTGAATAGGGGTTGCCCGCGGACAAGAAACATCCTGGCATCCAGGCTTTCGCCCGGCCCCGATTGGGATATCACCGATAAAAGGCCGTTAACCCCGCCCCGGCTAGCAATTATGGCAACAAGCCAACATACTGCCGCGAGAGTGCCCCAACCGGTTGCGAGCCGAAGCCTCTCGCCCCAGGAAGGACTTCGCTCAGCTCGATCTCCGGCCCGCAAGAGTAAGTCGACCGCGATAACTCCGCCGTACAGGATACAATCCCACCGCAATGCCGCTCCCACGGCGAATAGCACACAGGACGCGGCCACAGCGAGTAACGGGGGGCGAATACTGCTATGGCTGTAGCGTCTAATGAAAACATGAGCCGCGGTGACAACAGTCATTGCGGCAAGCGACGGATTAACGACCAGCGCCATATAGAAGAGTTCCGGGCCTGCCAGAAGCATTGCCAGAGCCGTAACCCAGGGCGCCGCGGATGACTTCACAGCGGAATTCCAATCGAACGCCAATAACATGATCAGGTAAAAGAACAGCGGCCCGCAAATGGCTGTAGCTATTGCCGCGGCAATCCGCACTGTGTGTTCGTCCGGAGGCAAGAGACTGAGCGCCGCGTCGAACATCGACATGTACCCCGCATAAACGGGTTGAATATTTGAGTCGCGGCCGAGAATATGATAAGAGACTATGGACGCATCGTCGCCTTCAATGTAAACGGGAGTAAAAGAAAATAGATAGATGAAGGCGAAACCCACAACGGCGGCCAGCGCCAGGGATAACGTTCGGAACATAGAGTCAAATTGGGGGGAAGAGACACCGGGCGGCATGTTATCCTTAAACTGGGGTTGATATCTTTCCCGGCATTCATCAAAGTATACAACCGAAGTATTTTCCAGGGCGTCCCACTTCAGCTAAAGCACGCTCAACCGCTTTGGGGACCCTACCGGCTCTCTGACGCTCGGGGCTCGGTAACTCTTTCAGAATCAACGCGCCGGATTCCGAGCCACGACCGTGAGCGAGTATTTTCGGCCAAAAACCTCGAAACGTTACGCACCCTCAGCGAAGCAGGGCCGCCCGTATTCCCCGCAGTTGCCGTCGTGCCCAAACGTACCGGGCGCCGGCTGGAGTTGCCGCTCTTTCAAACCAGAACGGATCCCGCAAGTAATACGCATCCAGCCGCGGCAGGTCAAATAGGTCGGAAGAGGCTTCCAGATAGTCGAGCCGGACGCCACAGGCGGAGTCAAAGTACTGGCGCGCGATTTGCCGGAGTTGGGCGTTGGAATCGCCGTACGGATACGCGAAACTTCGTACCGGTTTCCCGATTTTGTCCTCGATTTCTCTCTGGCCGCCGCTCGCCTCCTGCCCCATTTCCGCGTGCGATAGCTGCGTCAGGCGCGGATGATGGATGGTGTGCGCGCCGATCTCGATACCGTGCCGCGACACGTCGCGCAGCGCCGCCCAATCCATCAGCGGGAGAATCGGAATTCCGGGAGCCTGCGAGGGCCAGTCGTTTCGACGCCCGCAGTAGCCGCTGACAGCGAAAACCGTCGCCGGTAACCGTAGCCTATGCAAAGTAGGCAAAGCGCCGGTAAGAAAGTTGTCGAATCCGTCGTCAAACGTGATGGCCACCGAGCCCGGGCGGTTCCGGATTTCGCCTAGCGGCACAACCGGCATGCCGCATCCGGACAGGAAATCCATTTGCCGTTGAAACACGGCGGGCGGAATCGAGATCGAAGATCCGCTCTCATCGAGCGAGTGGTAGGTGAGGATAAACGAACGTTGCGGCGGGGGGCGGGACGGCACGGCTGGTCTTCCTAATTCAATTTCCCGCCGGCATTAAGTCAGCGGGGACGCGACGCTTTTCTCCGCCGGCTGAATTAGGGGGGCCTTGGCGCGCCGCTCCCGCTCCCGCTCCCGCAGATAATGCTTCGCCATACCTGCCGCAAAGGATACGCCGTTATAAAAGTGGAACATCAGGTTGAATGGGATTGCCGCAAGCGCGAACAACCGGCCACGTTTCCGCGCCAGGAACATATAAAAATGACTGTTCAGCAAAATCAGCGTCATCAGAATGGCGAACAGGCCGAAAACTAGCGGATGATTCGGCAAACAGGTAATGACGAACGCGATCGTCAGTAACAGAAAAGCCCCGGCGGCCACCCGCATAACCTTGCGCCGCCGCTTCATCTTATAAGCGTAGCGATGGCGGTAGAAGATCAGGCCATAGGCGAGAAACGCGGGCGGCGCGATCCACAGATTCCCGCTCCGGTAGGATAGAACGGCAATGGCCGCCAGCAAAACGATCACGCCGATCGTCGATTTGAACCGCAGATTGAACGGAGTGGAAGCTTCATAGCGGCTAAGCAGCAGGAACAGTAAGGCGAACAACGGCGCCAAAAACGGCTCGCCGATCATTATGGCGGCGGCGATCGTGACCGCTACCACCAGGAACGCCAAAACTACACTCACCCGCTGGCTCAATTGCAGGTTCAAATCATTGGGAAGACATTCGTCACGGAGAATCAGCTCCGTCCAGGGAATGCCCCGGTCCATAACATCGGTCTTAACCAAGTTAAAAAAGGACCACGCTTTCAGATGTTTCACCTGCAGCGACGGATCCAGCATCAGTTTCTTGCCATTATGCTTCAGCCGGTAACCGAGTTCGATATCTTCAATGGCCGGGCGGTCGTAAGATTCGTCGAAGCCGCTATACTCCAAAAAGACGTTCTTTCGTATGGCCCCGCAGCCGCTCCAAAACGTGGAAGCCTGATGCCGGCCCCGCTGGTGGGTGTAGCAGTGCATCAGGTTCCGGTACTGCGACAGAAAATCCTTCGCGCCGGGTGAGTCGTCGTAGGATCCAATCAAGGCGTCAAGGTTTGGATCTTCGTCGAAATGCGCCAAGAGCCGCTCGATGGTGTCCGGAGATACGCAAACATCGCTGTCGATGAAGAACACGATATCGCCGGCGGCGTTCTTAGCTCCCAGGTTCCGCGCCCGGGCCGGTCCCCAACGGCCCCCGGTTGGAATGACCTTGATGCCGAAGCGGCGGGCAATTTCCGCCGAATCGTCAGTTGACCCGTCGTCTACCACTATGCATTCATACGGCGCCGTCGAACGGCTTAAATGATCGAGACAGGATGGTAGAAATGCCCCACCGTTAAATACGGGTATAACAAGCGATACAGTGTGAGGCATAAGTCTCCTGCATTCTGACAATTCAACTTCCGGGAGTCAATGATCCCAGTGTACTAGATTCTTGAATCGAAGAGTCGAAACTAAAGTACCTCAACAGTAGCGGTTAGACCGCGAGTAGCTGGGCAATGCCGCCTATGTCCTTGACGCGGAAGGGGTAGCGTCCGCTGGCGCGGTTTGATGAATCTGGCATGAAGCGGGCCGGAGCGGCTATGATAGCTGAACGGGTAACTTAAGGGAGATCCGTAGCTATGAATGGAATCGAACTCTTTCACGCCGTTTTAGGACTTCTACTAACAGTTGCGTGTTTAGGAATTGGCGGCAGGATCTGTGCGCCGTTCTTTGGGGGGGGCAAGGGTAAAGACTTCGCGCTGTGGCTGCCGGTCGGCGCCGCCACCGGCTTTGCGGTGCTGTCGTTTTTTGGCTACCTGTTTCATAGCGTGGTTCGCCCTTCCTGGTCCAGCGTGGGGCTGCTCTGCCTGGTGAGCATTGCGCTCGGTTGGCCAGTCTGGACTGAAATTATCAAGAGTTGCCGGCGGATAGCACTCCCGGGAAGGAATGGATTGGAGTACGCCCTGTGGATCCTAATCCTGGCCGTGGTTGGATTATCGCTTCTAAAGGCGCTAACCCCACCGGTCGAGGGAGACGCTCTGCAGGGCTACATGTTCACCGGGCGTTGGATCGCCCACGAGGGCTTGCAGTACTGCCCCTACAACCCCCGTTATAGCTTGATGCCGGCCGGAACCGAACTCTTCTATGCTTACGGGTTCGGCATCGGCAGCGACATCACCGTAAAAATGGCGGACTTCTGTTTCGGCCTGATGATGATTGTCCTGGTGTATGGTCTGGCCCGGTGCATCGCTCCGAAGTACGCGGCTTTGGCCGCCGCGGTCAGCCTGATGATACTTCCGGACTTCCAGGGAAACTGGGGCAATGGGAAAGTGGATGTTACAGCGTCGTTTGTGTTTCTGGCGGCGTTGGCTGTACTCCTTGCCCAGTCCGCGCCGCTAAGCGTCCGCGATCTAGCGCTTAGCTCGTTTCTGGCGGGAACCGCGTGCGGGCAAAAATATACTTTCTGGATATTGGCGCCGGCGCTAGTGGCGGCGATCTGGATCGGGCGCCATCGGGACGAAAAAGACAACGCCGCGAAATTCAGGCTGACCGTGGTATGTTGCGCCATCATCGCGCTGTGCCTGATCCCCCACGGTGTGAAGAATCTACTTTGGACGGGGAATCCCGTGGCCCCATTTGCAAAGGACCTGATCCCGTCGAGGAACATCCATTTAGGTCATCGGTCGGACGCGATTCACACCGATTCGCTCGGATGGATGCTGTTTCCGCTGACGGTTTTCTTTAATGGAGGAAAGTCGCCATGGCTTGGCCCGTTTCCTCCCCTTCTGCTTGCGGCGCTTCCGCTGCTTTTTTTCCGAAGGCGCCGGGAATGGGCTGGTTATATGCTCACCGCCGGATTGTTACTGGCAGTTTGGGTGATAGTCAGGGGGGAGGAATGGCTGGTAACCCGGTTCTTGCTAGCCCCCATTGCGCTGCTTCTAGCGGCTTCCGCCGCGGCGATCGCCGCGGCGGAAGTGAACCGTCCCTGGATACGCACAGCGCTGACCGCGGGGACCGCCGGGCTGTTGCTGTACTTTGGCCTGTGGGTGCATCGGGACTGGCGCCATCATTGGAAGTTTGTGACTGGGCTGGAGAGCCGAGCCGCCTGGCAGGCCAGGCAAGCCCCACAGCGTGGTTATCCCGCGCTTCATGCCTTGGGACCACGGCTGGGCGAGGGACAGCGGATTCTAATCGGCGCCTCCCTCTACAACCTGCCGGAAAATAGGCTTCGTTGGGCCGGCACAGAGGCTGAACTCGAGCAATTCCAGAAAACCGCTCCTGAGTACCGGGAGCGCTTTTTAACGGACAACGGATTCACCTATTTTTACGACACTGCCAGGACCGGACAGGAATGGGCGCAACATCTTCAAAAAGCCTATGTGCTTGCTCCTACGGCCGGTTTTGAGTTGCGCATTCATTGCACCGCGGCGGCGCCGGAATGCCCGCCTCTCATTGTCGACGGCAAATAAACGCAAAGGCCGGTCGCGGCGCCAAACCCGTCACAAACCCTTCGGCCAACCCTGCCGCTGCTGGCCAGGCCAGCAGCCTAACCGCAAATAGAACGGTGCAGGCTCTCCATGTGGCCGATAAGCGGCAAGTTACCGCGATACGTCTCCTGCAGGTCCCGAAAATAAAACGCGCCAATCATTTTCTCGAATTCCGAGGACGGGAGGGCAAAGAAGAGTTCCGCGTAGTGCTCAATATTGTCGCCCTTAATGTCCGGAACAAATCTGGCATTTGCCGCGGCCATTCCCATGGCAATGTGATCGTACCGGTAAAACATTTCGTTTTGAGACCGGTAGCATTCGATTAACTCCCGCTTCCGGCCGGCCACTTCGGTAATGTCCACGTACCCATTAGGAAGCAGCGAGTTGTGGACCTGGTAGCCCCAAACCTCGTGCGCTGGGAGTTTCCGGCGTTTGCCGGCCAGCCACAATAGATGGTTCGTCATTCGATGTTTGATGGGAGAGTCTAATAACCAGGGGGTCATTACGACCGCGGGTTTGAGATCGCCGATGATTCCGGCCAGCTTTTCCAGATCCGCCACGGATGGCTTGGGGGCCAGATTGGAAACGGCGAGTGTAAGTTTGGAGGCGCCGAGCCTGCGGCACACCTCTTCAGCCTCCCGGTCCCGAATCCCGATCGAATCGGCGAACCCGTGCTCTTCTCCATCCGTCACAAAAACAATATGGATTGGCACGCCCGCCGCCGAAGCAAGGAGCAGCGCGCCTCCGGCTCCTATCGCTTCATCGTCCTGGTGCGGCGCCAATACGAGAATGGAGCGTACTTCCCGCACCGGCAGCGCCACCGGGATGAGATCCTGCTTGAAGTACTCTGTTTCCATCACGCGGCTGGCTAGGTTGAGGTCGTTTATCCCGCTCCATTGCCGCACCACAAAGCGGTAAGGCCCCTGCCTGGAGCGCAAAGCAAGCACCTCTCGAACAAGAGGCAGGTAGCTAAGTGGATTCAGCTTTCGCAGTTGTTTACGAAAGCTCATTCATGCACTCGCTTCTGGCGGCCGGCGCGTCGCTCGCCACCTGTTATAAACGTGGGAAGATGCATGAATTCATTGAGGTGGCGGCCTTGGATGGAGTTATCCCTTTATGATATCCCACGCCTTCGTACCTCAGCGATGTACGGGCGCCGCCATCATGCTCCCGGTTGCGCTATTTCACTCATTGGCGCTATCTTTATGCAATGCGGATCGGCTACGCCTGCGTTTCTTCCGATGCCCAGGACACGACCGCTCAAGTGGCCGCGCCGGCTGTGACAGCATCTATCGCGAAGATGCTTCCGAGGGGCAATGAGACCCGCCTGAGTTGCGTCTCGCGGTCTGGCAGTCCTATCGGCTTTGCCGTTCGTGCGGCGACGTGCCGGTCCTGATGAGCCGGCCCTGCACGATCGTCATTCCCTGCTACAACGAAGAATCCCGCTTCCCGCTCCGCGAGTTCGCCGCCTTTGTTGCCGCCAACCCGTCCATTTATTTTCTGCTGGTCAACGATGGGAGCAAGGACAAAACGATTAAGGTCTTGCGGCGCGCCCGCGCCGGACTGGAAAGCCAGGTCGGCATCATCGACCAGCCCGCCAATGGCGGTAAAGGGGAGGCCGTACGCGCGGGCATTCTCGCCGCCCTGCAACGGGAAGGCTGCCTGTATGTGGGCTTTTGGGATGCCGATTTCGCCACGCCGCTCGAACAGATCGGCGATTTGGCCGGCGTGCTTGCCACCCGGCCCGGCGTGGCTATGGTTTTCGGCGCCCGCGTCAAACTCCTCGGCCGCCATGTGGAGCGCCGCGCCGTTCGTCACTATCTGGGCCGAATCTTTGCGACCGTTGTCTCCGTGGCGCTGCGGCTGCCCATCTACGACACCCAGTGCGGCGCCAAGCTGTTCCGCGTCAGCGGCGAAATCAATGAACTGTTTGCCACGCCGTTCTGCTCCCGCTGGGTCTTTGATGTCGAGATCATCGCCCGTTTCATCCGGCAGCGCCAGTACGATATGGGCTCCGTCGAGTCGGCCATTTATGAATTCCCTCTCCCGGTATGGCGGGATGTGGCCGGTTCCCGCGTCCGGCCGCGCGACTTCTTCCGCGCCTTCTTCGATGTGTTTAAGATCTATCGCCGCTACCGCCCGTAATGGCCGCGACGCGGTTGCATCGATTCCGGAAGAGTTGTCCCGGTGAATGGCTTGGCCGGTTACCACCTGGCCTGCGATGCCCGGAACGAAACCGCCGGTAGAGCGTGTCAAAAAAGCCCAGAACAAAAAGTTGAGCTTTTGTTTCGGCGTGCGGTATTGAGAAGGAATGGAAAGACGAGCTCCCTATCCTACGGATGTGACCGATGAGCAATGGAGTCGGCTGGAACCATTGATACCCGCTGTCGCCCTGCACTGAATTCCTGGAATGACGGTTATTTAGATTCAGCATATTCCAAGAGTTCTATACCCTAATCGCTCGATAAGCGGAGTCGCGAATTACGATTGCGGCTATTGAGTTGCGCCGGAGGGGCCATGGGACTGGTTCCGGACGAAGCGGGTGGTACAAAAGTGGGACGGTTTCCTTGCACCCTGCGGGTGCGGAGGTGAAAATGGACGAGTGAACAAGGTTCGCAAACCCTCCCCCACCGAATCGCCGCTCTTGTTTGATATCGATCCGGAGCCGATACCGGAGACACTCACCGCGTTGGGCGGCGTGCCATTGTTGGTGCAGACATTCCGCTCGTTGGGACTGCCTGCGCAGGTACGGGAACACGTGCGGATCAAGGTGCGGGAGCGGGGGTACGACGAAGCAACGATGATAGAGAGCTTCGTTATCTTAAATGCGGTGGGCGGGGAGTGCTGCGACGACTTCGAGCGGCTGCGGGAAGATCCGGGGTTGAGCGAGATGATCGGGCACCGGGTGCCGTCACCGGCGGTGGCGCGGAAGTTTCTGAATCAATTTCATGAGGAGGAGAAGATCGAGGCTGCCAAGCAGGGGCGGATGGGGGACCAGATCGCCTACATTCCGGAGGAGAACGCGCCATTGGATGGTCTGGGATTGGTGAACCGGGCGTTGGTCCAGGAGTTGGGGCGGCGGTGTCCGGACCAGCCGATTGCGACGGTGGATCAGGATGCGACTCACCACGTTCGCCATCAGCCTGCCGCACTCATTGCTGATGGCCACGTCCAGGTCAGTCCTTCCCGTCAGGTGTTTTTTTCCGCTGACCTCCGCGATGAAGGCGCGGAGTTGATGATACGACTCGATGCGGTTCTGGGAACGATGCACGTCGCGCTGTAGTTGCGGGTCCCGCAAATAGCGGAGCGTGTAGATAC
>Ga0163152_10004662_pt1 | contig 16740 bp, 10 predicted proteins | sample OliLakLV19MP8IB2_FD_148635 | JGI IMG/M metagenome (GOLD analysis project Ga0163152, IMG submission 148635) | Freshwater microbial mat bacterial communities from Lake Vanda, McMurdo Dry Valleys, Antarctica - Oligotrophic Lake LV.19.MP8.IB-2 | ecosystem: Environmental > Aquatic > Freshwater >... | reverse complement strand
TTCGTCAAGTACGTTTTGCAGCAGAATGCCCTTTTCCATCATGGTCAAAGGCGCAGGATCTGAGTTAACGATTTCGCGGATGCGGGCACGAACTTGAGCTTGTGTGTCTTCGCTGATTTGCGTTAGTCGAGAAGTATCAAGCTCACGTCTCAGTTGCTCGATGATGATCTTTTCGCGTTCGCGGATAAGGGCGACGTTAGCCTGAAATTTAGAAGCATCGCTCGATATGGGATCGTGCGGTGCTTGCTGAGCGTATTCGGCGTCATCACGTCGGTCAATTCGTTCAATTTCGGCGCGGCTTACTGACTCAGGAACGCCGCCCCCGCCACCACCACCTTGTACGCCAGTTTGTGGACCACCGCCTTGCATGCCGGTTTGCCCACCGCGAGCACCAACTTGGCCCGCCTGTCCTTGACCCTGCACGCCAGTTTGTCCGCCCTGGGTCGGAGCTACTTCGCCAGCTTGTCGTTGCCGAACCAACTGGCCCATCAGAGACGAGGCCTGCCTTGCTGGTAGATTATCTTTGTTCTCGTCCGACATTTATTCTGCCTCGTTTAGATTGCTTACTTTTTCTTTCCGCCAAAGATGGCCGGGAATTTGAATCCACCGCCTGCACCTTTCTCGCCGTCCTTGGTTGTGAGCAGCAACTGTTCGCCACCTGTAACGCGACGTGCAAGTGAGTCAAGCGACTTGCCGAGCGGAGTGTGTGCTGGAGCAATCTGCCCCTGGTTGTTGACCCATTTGGCAGTTTTCGCGTCGTTCGGAATTTCGTGAAAAACTGGATAGTTGAGGTTTGCACGGCATTCGCTCAAAACGTCTTGCGGCAGCCATTCTGATCTGTTGATGACGAGCAGCAACTTTTCTTGGTTGTAGTGCGCTTTGAACGTGTCCAAGCACTTTCTGGCGTTCAAGATGGACGCCCAGTTGTATTCGGTCAGCACCATCACGTGATCTGCCAAATCGAGAGTCGCAATGGCGCGCTCATCAAGTAAGTTCTTCGGCAGGTCGACTACGGTGTAACGGAACTCTTGCTTGGCGGTATAGAGGATTTCTTGCACCTGGGCGGCATAAATGTCCCCGATATCTTCAAGTTCGGGAGGCGAGGCAAGGATGCTGAGTTTGTCGTCGTACTTCGTCATCAAGTTGCGAAGGTACGTCGAGTCAAAGTTCGTATGCGAAAAGTCGATGGTGCTCAAACTAAACGAAGGTTCAAGGTTGAGATAGTGCGCCACCATGCCGAACTGCAAGTCGAGGTCGACAACGCAGGCTTCGCCATATTTGCCGAGGTAACCGGCAATGTTGGTGACGATAGTGGTGGCACCGATACCACCTGTGGGGCTGAAGATTGCAATAACTTTGCCTGATGCCGTCGAGACGGACTCAGACTGGTGCTTCAACAAGATGCTCTGAACGGCAGCGGGCAAATCTGTCCGCCAACGCTCGGCATCGAGGAAGTCGGAAGCCCCGAGTCGATACGCAGTGCGGATCAACTCGGGGTCCGGAACTTCGTAACTGACGAAGAAGTAGAGTTGCGGGAAAGCTTCCCGTAATTCTGCCAACAATGACAGTCCACGCACAGGAGCAGGACTAAGCTCAATCCAGACCAGCTTCGGATGCAAGCTGCCAATCTGTTCACGCGCCATTCCGCCCGAGACTGTGCTCACAAGAGCCAATGAAGGCTGGCTGTGAATCAAATCTTCGATAGTTTGACGCTTGTCCAAACCGGCGTCGCACACGAGTAGCGTAGTCAGTTTCATGAGATTTCTGAACTCCTTTGCCTCTGTACTCCTCTAGTGTTGTACCCACTAGAGATTAATTCTCACAATGTCACATTGCTATGACAAGCCGTTTACGGGCGGCTTAGCCTTGCGGCACTGAGAGAACTTCTTTCTTAGAACCCGACCAGACTTCGATTTCATGCATCGGAGGTGGTGGGGGTGGTGCAGCTGCTCCGCCGCCGCCACCAAAGCCGCCGTCACCACCACTTGGAAGCGGGGGAGGAGGAAGATTTGGCGGAGGAAGTGTTGTAGCCACTTCTGTTGACTCCAGCGCTCTGGCTTTCGGGAAGAGGTCCTTCACGTCAACTACAGCAACTGGGGTATGGTCCTTATCACTTCTCAAGGTCAGGTACAGCTTGGCTGCCGAGATTGCACGGACGAGCTTGATAGCATCTTCCGGGGTCACAGCAACTGTTACTGAACCGGCTGGGTTTGCGCCGGCGGCTCCGGCAGTTTTCTGGTACGTGGTACCAACTGCAACTACTTCAACATCGGACATAACAGGTGCTGCTTTGGTATTTTCGGACGATCCGGTAATTGCGACCACGTCAACGTGGCTGCCCGGAGCGATGAAACCTGCAACACCAGAGTTGGTGTCGACGCCGAATGTGATTGCTCGCATTCCTTCCTTGATTTTTCCATCGAAGCCAGTTTGCACAGCCATCGGTTTGATCGCGTGGTTAGACACGATGGTTCCAGCTGGAACCGGATAGGCGGCAATTTGACCAACAACGGCATTCGAACTGGTGAAAGCATCTACGGGAGCTTTCGCTTGTTCGATATCACGCTCTTCGAGGGCTTCTTGAGCAATAATTTCGCCCTCTTCGATGTTCTTGGTTGCATAAACAACCTTTGTCTTTGCACTTTGCTCTTGCTCGTGCAGTGCGCGCTCTCTTTGTAATTGCTCCTGGCTCTGATTGACCATGCCCATTACGTACATAGTCACCACAACGGCCAAACCAAGAATGATGAATAGCATCAATATTGGAGGCATTCTGGAGAGACTCAGGAACAAAGATCGAAATGGATTCATTCCATTCCCCCTTTTAGTAATCGAGAGAAAGATTAACCAGTTACTATTAACGCACATCGGCTGAGCAACGACAACGTTGGAATCAAATTGACTTGGCTTCTTTGCCCCGGCTGTCAAGTTCATTTCTGACAAGCTGATAATTAAAGTGGGGAAACCGCGCACCCTGCGGCATTAGTAAGGTCCTTGCACGCTTATATCAAACCCGTTCGGGTGTGAAAAACTTGGAAATTTATTTCTAAATGTTCTTACGGTAGTCAACAAAGACGAAATCCGGCAGGGATAAGTACTTTCGCCGATCACTTAAATGATCAATTTTTTGCGTTCGGAGACAAACTCACCGTTCCGGGGCCGTCCCCAAAGCTTTGCCTTTTGGATGGTTGAGGGTCGCTCAATGAGCGAAAATTACTACAAATTCTTCTTTAACCTAGATATATGGGCGATGCACATACGGTTACGGCAAGAATTCTTCAACTAAACTTCATGCCGAAATCTGTTTTAGGGCACAGTAATAGGACGAATTTCCAGAATGCCCCCTATCCCATCATAAGATAAGGATAGGGACGTTAAACAAGATGAACGGAGTCGGCGGTCCTGCAGGAGCGCTCTCTGGAGCAAATATCGCGGCGTGCGCCACGCGCCCGTCTTGAAGCTGGGAGCGCCGGCTTCCCGGCAACACCCCGGAAAAGCGCTCGGGCAATCGAGCGCCACAGGTAGGTCAGAGGCGATTGCTCGCTTGATGCCAATGGGTAAGAATGAGGGCATGTCCGAAATCGATTGTAATCGTCCGTCAACCAACGAAACCGTGGAACCCTCCGGAACGAAACCGCTCCCGGATGTCTCCGATCTGATTTTCATGTTCATCGTCAGTTTGCTGGTAAGTACGGTGCCCAATTTTGTTCTGGGCGACGGCTCGACGGGTTGGCACCTTGCCACCGGTCACTACATTCTTGAGCATGGAAGCATTCCGCAGACAGACCTTTTCTCAAGCACGTTTCCGGACCGACACTGGGTTCCTTACGAATGGTTCTTTGATGTCATTGCCGCCTTCCTGGAGCGCATTGGCGGCCTCAAGCTTGTGGCGGTGGCCACCAGCTGCTCGATTGCTTTGCTTTTTTCAATGGTCTATCGCGAGTGCCGGCGTGACGGCTGCCACTTCGCCATCGCGTTGTTACTGACGATTTTAGGCACCTTCGCCTCGAGCGTTCATTGGTTAGCCAGACCGCACATCTTTACCTTCTTCGGTCTCTATCTCTTTGCCAGACACCTTGAGCGATACCGCCGGGGAGAAGAGAGCGCAAAAAATCTACTTCTCATCCTGACGCTGACGATGCTCGTCTGGTCCAACGCCCACCCTGCATTCCTGGTTGGGCTGGCAATAATCGTAATCTATATAGCATGCGAGTCAGTTGTCTCTTTTGTATCCGGTGGAGACTTCCGCCAGCAATCCCTGTCACGACTGAAAATTTACGCGCTCGCCTTGGCTACAACTTTTGCTGTCACCTTCATCAATCCGAACGGATTCGGTTTGTACGCCTACATTTTCGCCTATTTGCAGCAAAGCAAAATACTTTCGGTTACCGCCGAGTATTTGCCGCCAGACTTCAAACAACTGCACGCAGTCTGCACAGCCTTGATCTTTTTCTGCTTCGTCATTGGATTGGCAATGAACAAGCGTCCGCCGGGGTTAGCGCCGGTCATCACGGCCTTGGCTTTCGCTTGGCTCGCTGTCAACAGCACGCGGAATGAACCGCTGTTTGCCATCGTGGTAGTTCCCATTGTTGGAACAATGTTCGCTCAGATGTCGGCCGAGAGGCTGCTTAACACAGGGTTCACGCCGGCACCATGGGTGAAGAAACTGAGTGAGCGGGTGAAGACAGTTTCGGCAAACATGGACGAAGTGGAAGCGACCTGCACCATGCATATTCTTCCGACCATACTTACGATTGGACTTGTTCTGGTATGTCTGATGGGAGGAAGGATCGGGCCGCTGGAAATTGTCACATCAAAATTTGATCCGCTGACTAAACCAACTGGCACATTGGACTTCGCCAAAGCTAACAACCTCGATTGGAAGAATTGCTTCAATTGCGACAATTGGGGAGGCTACATCTATTACAAGACAGGAAATCGTGTCTTCATCGACGATCGATTGGATTTCTACGGTAGCGATTTCTTCCTTGATTATGGCAAGGTGATCAACATGGATCCTGACTACAAGAAGATCTTAGCGAAGCACAAAATAGAATGGGTCCTTTTTCCCAAGAGTGTATTCACCGAAAACCTTAAGAAGACCGGCGATTGGAAGACCTTAAGCGAAGACCAAGCCAGTGTGCTGTTGGTCAAAACTCAAAAGTAATCATCTTATATAGCAAGCCGCGGTCGGCTTCAAACACCATGGGCATTGTCCTCATGCAAAATGCTTCAAAGCAGCAAGATAGTAAAATGATTGACTCAGTCCCTCAAGCAGGCGCCAGTTGATCGACTCAGCACTCAAAACGGGAAAGTCTCGCCGGCTCAACTTGATTGTCGCTGTGTCAGCAGCGCTCCTTTCAACGTCGGTTTTTTTGTTTCTATTGGTCTCAAGCTGGAATTTCTTCGATCAAGTAAGCGATCTACCGCAGTACGTCATCACAGGAAAAATGCTGGATGCTGGACAGGGCGCCGATATCTATTCCGGTAGCGCCGTAGGAAGCGTTCGTCATGAGTTGTTCCCAACAATTCCCCCACGCTCCCTGGTAATGCTTAGCCCGCCACCGGCAGCGCTGCTGTTCATGCCATTAGGCTTGCTTCCGGCGAGCCTGACTAAACTTTTATGGCAGCCTTTTTTGCTGCTTCTGGCCGTTGCTGGCATCTTACTATTGAAAAAAACGTATAAACTCACACCGAACGAAACGCTGTGGCTGTGGGCAATATGCGCATTTTTCGGTCCATTCTTCGAAGGACTCAAAATTGGTCAGCTAAATAGTGCCTTCCTCTTTTTTCTTTGCAGTTCCATGTACCTGTTCCGAAGTGGAAGAGATCTGAGTGCCGGAGCCGTTCTTGCTTTGTTTATTCTCAAACCGCAAGAACTGATAACATTCGGTTTTTATCTCTTAGGTGCCGGTCGCTACCGCGCAATTGGGATGGCTGTGGCGGTTGTGACCGTGCTGTGTTTGATAGCGTTGGCGCTGATCGGCACAACAGGGTATGAAAGCTTCTGGCAGTTATTGCAAAATCCGGAAATCCAGAAGCACGTCATGCAGCCGGAGCTAACTGCAACGGTGCGTGGACAGATGACCCGGTTGGGTCTTGCACCGAACATCGTTTCATCGGTCAGCCTGGTCTGCCTGGCAGCAGCAGTGGCGATAAGTTTTCTCTGGGGCCGGTTACAAGCTCGTAGCCCAAATTGGCTGGAAGCCGGGATAGTCGTCGCTTTGCCTCTCGGATTGCTGACTGCTTTTTTGGTTCACTACTACGACTTAGTGATGTTGATTCCCGTTGGCATTGCATTGATTAAGTCGCCCATATCCAGCCGCTTTCCGCCTGCAATGGTGCTGTTATCAATGCTAGCCCTAGTGGTGGTGATGATGCCTGTGTCTACCATGATTCATTATGATCTGCTTGTGTCCGGTGCATGGAAGCTGAATCCGTTCATGATTTTGCTTACTGCTGCATCTGTAACAGTAACCTATTACTGTTTTCGCTATCGTAAAGACTGGCAGCAGGTACCTGCAGAGTTGACTACTTAGCGCGTGAGTTTGGCTGTTTGGGTGGAATAACATGATTGAGGTTTTTGTCACTTGAGCATCGGAAAAACAGAGTTGGTTTGCTTGCTCAGCTGCACAATGATTTTGTGCAGTTGCCAACAAGCACCGCAAACGGTGCCAGCAAATCCCACCCTTGCAACCAATGCCGAAAATGAAGTTGCCGGATCAGCACCAGCAAAAGACGACGAAGATGGGTTATTCGTGGCGAACAAAGAAAAGATTCGCCGTGAAATCAAATCTATCAAGGCACACTCGAAAGAAGAAAAGAAACTGCTCAGCGAACTTCAAAAGAACGAGCACGACCCGGATGCCGGAGCGTTAGCCGCGTTAAAACTTTCCCGATTCTATAAATACAATCGTCAACAAAAATCTGCCCAAAAGGCACTTGAAAATGCATTCCGATTGAGCGAAAAAGCTCATGACCAGGCGATTCAGCTGGAAATCGATGCCGAACTAGGCGATGCCTACCTGAGGCTTGATCGTCCCAAAGCTGCTCTAGAAATTTATGAAAAAGCGATGAAACTTGCAGGCAAGGCTAGCGAGCACGGTAACAACAAAGCGACAATTCTCGAGCGCATGGCATGGGCACATCGCGCACTAAAGGAGGACAAAGCGGCTCGACAGAAGGCGGAAGAAGCGTTGGCATTTGCCGAAACGCAATTCGGAAAACGATCACCGATTTACCTTGTGGCCCTTACGGAACTGACTGTGTTTGCCATGGACCGCCACGACATGGCAACTCAGATCAAGCTAAAGAAGCAACTTAGTCAGGCTGCCAACGAACACATCGAAAGCACCTTTGCCCGGCATTTTCTCAAGCAATGCGCGAACAGCTGCCGCCAAGAAGAGGAAGCTGAGCAAGAGGAATTTCTCGACGCGCAAAGAAGCCGTTATCGCAAAAACTAGCCCGGTCCGGAGGTAAGCGCTGTTGCTCTGCTGGCAATGGTCGTCAGGGCCTGGCACAGCGTGTCGACGTCTTCCTCTGTGTTGAAGTAACCGAAGCTCACTCGCACAAGTCCGATATCTGCTGAACCTAGCGCGTTATGCGCGACAATCGCGCAATGAAGGCCGGCACGCACTGCAATTCCGAATTCGCTGTCCAGGGCTTGGGCGATGACATCACAGCCGATACCAGGCACGTAAAATGAAACTACAGAAGTTCCCAAGACACCATCTATTCGATTTCCGACGACGTGCACAACGCCGGACTGTCGGCACCAATCGATGAATCGCTGCGTGATCGCCTGCTCTTTCTCAATGACATTTGCCACTCCGGTCTGTTCAAGCCATTTAACACCGGCACCAAGTGCGGCGATTGCCGGTCCTGGCAGGCTACCGGCTTCAAATCGGTCCGGGTAAACCTCAGGCATATCCAGCTGTTCAGAATTGGAACCTGTGCCTCCGACAATTACCGGGGACAATTCTATGCCTGGTGCAACATAGAGCAAACCGACACCCGGTGCGCCAAAGAGACCTTTATGTCCGGAGCTGCAATAGAGACTGATTCCCAAATCATCCACGCGATCAAGTGTGCGACCGGCAGTCTGAGCCGCATCCAGCATCAATGGCACTTTATGCGCACCGCATATGGCAGCTACAGACTTAATTTCCAGAAGCTCACCAGTGACGTTGCTACCATGCGTAAAAACGCACAGTCGCGGGCGCATCTCAAGCATTGTCTTAATCAACTTGTGCAGATCAATAATGCCTTTAGCGGCATATGGCAACACTTTCACGACAATGCCACGCTCGCGCACCAACCATCGCAGCGGGCGCATCACGGCATTATGCTCGAGCGCGCTGACTAACACGACATCACCTGCTTTGAAAGGAAAGCCCATCAAGGCAAAGTTCAGCGAATAAGTGCAACCGGGCGTAAAGATCAACCTTTCTGCCTGCTTGATGCCTAGTAGCTCAGCTGTCGACGTGCGCGTCTCAAAGACTGTGGTGGCACTGCCGATAGCCATCGCATAGGCGCCACGACCGGGATTCGCCGCATGGCGGAAATAGTCATCTTGCGCCGTGTAGACAACCTCAGGCTTTGGGTAGGTCGAAGCTGCATTATCAAAATAAATGGTTTTGCGAGTCATACACCATCTAACGGGCGCGGTTTGAGGCTATGCTAGCATTTTGACAGGACAAAAAACTGTGTTTCCTCATTCATATGCTCATCAGTCATCCAAGTGGTTGCCTAGAAGGTCTACCACTCTGCTGCTTGCGCTTTGCTTCATATGTTCTGCTTCCACCGGGTGCTCCAGTCAACCTAGTCCGCCTTTGACAGTGGCATTTGGCGGCATCAATTACGTGCCCGATGAAGCCGGATTGACGGAACTGCTGCGGCGCTTGCCTGGCGCGCCCGTTGATGAGCAGATCAATAGCCTGCGGGCTCTGGCTGACGCCTTGCCGAATGGACCGCTAAGGCAAAAGGCCAGTTATGTACTTGCCCGACTGCTACAAAAGCAAAGTGAAAAAAAGGACCTGGAGGAAGCTGCCGCTCGTTTCACAGCGGCCAGCGAATTGCCGGCCCTTTCTGAACGAAGTCAACTGCACCTGGCAGACGTAGCTGCGCTGCTGGGCGACCAGAAGCTGGTGCGCAAGGCTCAAGAAGTAATAGTCAACAGCAAAACAGCAAGCCCAAAGGCGCGTGCAGCTGCAATGTATGCCATCGCCCAGTCATTTTTAGCAGAAGGCGACCAGTCAAATGCCCGCCAATCATTCGAGAAAGTGACGACAATTGCCGCTGATTCACAATATGCGCTGGGCTCCAGCTACTACTTAGCGGATATGGACCTCAAGTCTGAAAGTACCGCCACCGCAGGCGGTACTGATCTCAGCCAGGTAGAAAAAAGACAGCAAGCCATCAACCAGTTCAGGAATTACCTGAAACAAGCTCCGGACGGCCGTTTCGCCGAAGATATCGTAATGACTTTGGAAAATGTACCTGGAGGTCCCACAGCCCAAGACCATTCGTTGTTTGCAGCTGTAAAATTCGCTCGTGGGCATCACGCCAGTGCGCTTGAGCACTGGCGCAAAGCAGGCAACACGTCCGAATGGTACAAACAGGCGGTTTGCTTGATGCGCACAGGCAAGGGCACCGAAGGCAAAGCATTATTGCTTTCGGGCATCAAGAATCACGCCAATGACAGCGCGGTAGTAGATGCCGCAACGAGACTGGCGAAAGCATCGAATCGAGTAGGGGCTGTTGCCGTCTGGAACACCGTGCTAGCGCTCGGCAGCCGCTACGACGACGTGGCCTTGTACAACCTGGCCATTCGAGCCCCATCAAACGCCGCGGCATTGCCGTATTACGCGCAGATTGTTAGCAAGTATCCGAATTCAACACACGCCTCGGACGCCAATTGGTGGCTGGCCTGGAGTGAACTGGAAGCTGGGTCGGCAGCAAAAGCGCTCCCTCAATTAGAAGCAGGGGCAAATCGCTTTGCCGACACTCGGGCCGGAGCCAAATTTGCCTACTGGATCGGAAAAGTGCATGAGAAAGCTGGTCACAAAGAGTTGGCGAAAGCCGCTTATCGGCGCACGGCCGATATGCAGCCTTGGAACTATTACGCCTACCGAGCGGAAGCGCGGATAGCAGCGCTTAGTGGCGGCAAGGACGAAGGTTGGCGCACCAATCCGAACCGCCGCGCTGCCTGGTCTCAGGACGTGGTTCAGCAGTGGTCGTGGCCTGAACCCCCGGCTAAGCTGGCCGCCGAAGCCGGGGACACAATTGCCGTTCTTACTGATCTTGGGCAGTGGGACGAGTGCCTGGAGCTAGTACCGGCCAATGCCGGACACTTACGGGCTTTTTATCTGGCAAAACTGGGGCGACCGTTGCCGGCAATCAACGCTGCAACCACTAAGCTTAAAGGGAAGCCGGAGAAAACTGAATTGTGGGAGCTGGCATATCCTCTCCTTCATGCAAAGTTGATTGCTCAAGCAGGCTCGAAAAATCACGTTGATCCCCTACTTGTGCAGGCGCTAATTAGGGAAGAATCTCGCTATAACTCTCAGGCTGTGTCGTCTTCGAACGCGCTGGGGTTGATGCAGTTATTGCCCGGCACTGCCTATGGTGTCGCAAAAAGAATCGGCATAAAGATAGGCGCGCACTCTGACATTCATGACGTTGGCAACAATATCCGCCTTGGCACAGATTACCTGAGTTACGTACACCAGCGTCACAACGGAAACTCGTTGTTTGCAGTGGCCAGCTATAACGGCGGCCCAAATGCTGTCGCTCGTTGGGCGCAGCACATGCCAGCTGATACGGATGTTTTCGTAGAGAACATACCGTTCCGCGAAACTAGAGATTACGTGCGAAAGGTTTTTAGCAGCTATTGGAACTATCGCAAAATATATACGAATGATTCCCCGGCCCCAATAAAAAAACCTGTCGCTTCGTCTTGAATCGAAGCGACAGGGAATGTGTTCTGGAGATGGTCAGAAAGTCTAAGTTTCCAACGCCGGCTCTTCATGACGGTCCGAAGCAGCTGGCCGGTTGTCGCCGAAAAGCGACTTCCAAAAACTAGCCGGCTGCGCGGTCAGCGGTGTAGGTGCTGGCTCCGCCTGCGTTTCCGCAGACTTCTTGGCATTAACCACATGGCCGCAAGTGCCGCAAATATGGCGGGTTGCCTGTAACCGGAAATTACATTTTGGGCAAATCTGGTACAACATCTTGCAGGCTTCCTTAGTAACTGAATTCGTCCGTAGCAAAAAGCTTAGGATCCCCACACTTCAATTCTATAGGTGGATTGTTAGCACCGTGTTAAGCGCAAGTCAGATTCGTAAATGAGTCGCATTATCCTGACCTTTGAAAACCTGTTTCAGGTGCTAGCCGCCGATAAAGTTTTGCGCGCTGATATATCGTGCAGGCCGACACCTACACCGGCAGGATTGGCGACTGCAATTTGCGGTGTTTCCATCGAGCTGCTGGATCATTCGCAAAAGGATTCAGCGCTTACGATGCTAGACAGTAAGAACCTACCACCGAACGGCATCCACGAGCTCCCCTGACGCCACCTTATCTGGTATCAGTATTTCATCGACAACCGCTCATCGAGCATCTGGCGTGACCGCCCCGACAATTGACCGTTGTTTGCACGATTCTCACTGACAACTTCACTTGCCTGCGCGAAGCCCCTCTCCCGTCCCGGGGGGGAATTACTAAAGAATCGCCCCCGGTGCGAGCTCTAAGCAATTACATCAGCTTACCTAAAGTTGCCTTTTACCACGGGTGGGCAATAGGTTTAAATCACCTCTATTCCATCACTTCCTGCACGGAAAACTACCACCCACCGGCACAGCGCACAACAAAGCAGATCTTTCACTCGTGCAAAACCAGGGGTGCGTATTTGCGTGCAGTTGAGTTGATGAAGTGTTTGGAGGAAGTTCAGATTATCTCTCAGGCGGCTTTAATCAACATTAGCTGTTGATTCTGTCGCCTCCCAGCGCTGCATGGCTACAAGCCACTTCGCTGCGGTGTCAAATGGTTCGACTCGTTCACTTTAGTTTAGACAGGAGCTTCAGATGAGTTCACCGCAAAACAAGAAAAGCGGCGACGGCATTGTCACAACGGTCTTTGCCTGGGCATTCGCTCTGGTTTATCTGGTTTACGACCAGATCTGCCGGCCGCTGTGCAACAAGGCGTACAAGCACGCAGGCGACGTCCTTCTCGGCGGCGCGGCGTCCATTGCAACAACGGCTTACGCCGCTTTCTACCTCGTCACTTACGGATACAATCCCTGGGCCTATATCTTCGGCTCTCTGGCAGTGCTGGTGGTGACGGCGTTCTTCGCCTATCCGATCCTGCACATCGTGATTGTGCGCCCATTCCTCAAACACATCGTCTGGCGCCTGCTCAAGCAGGTCTTCCGCTTCATCCGTTGGGTGTGCCGCGGCATCAACAAAGCCTGGCGGCTGCTGGTGGAGAATTGGGCAGGCATTTGCAGCGGTGCTGTGCGCATCACTCAGATTCTTTCACCTGGTTCTGCCTGGCTCTGGAAGCGCTTCGAAGACGAGAAACGAAGCAGCTGGTTCCGCGATCTCTTCGACGGACTGTGCTGGCTGCTTGTCTGGACGTCGGGAGCAATTCTCGGCTACATCACCTACACGCGCCTCGGGCACTATGGTGAATTCGTCGCGATTGCCACCGGTCTCATCGTCTGGAGCGTTACTTCCGCAGCGCTTAAGAAGTTGCATAAGGTCGGCAAGCGACCATTCGCTGTGCTAGTCCTCGCCGCTGCCAGTGTTTATGAGCTTTCCGGGCTGCTCACCACGCTGACCACGCTGCTCTGTGACAAGCTGGACACGGCCGTCAACACAGCCTGGCTGGCCGGGGTCAAACTGGAGGCCTTCGTACTGCTGGTGGCATTGGCCGTGCCTTTGCTCAACTGGATTTTTGCAGAGGTTCTCACGAAGCTGGCCAAGTTCATCAAGCAACTGCCGGAGCGCGTTTACCGACAAGACACCGAAAAGGGCTTCACCGCCGTGTATGCGCACCTGGCTAACTTTGTCTTCAGCGCCGCGGCCGGCTATTACGCCTGGTGCATCTGCGGTCTGCCCGGTCTGAGCTTGGCCTGGACCTTAGGCATCGTCGCCCTGGTCGTGTTACTGGCCTACCTGGCGCTGTACAAGACGCTCGATCATGACCAAGTGGCGATTGTCGCCGGCATCTACGCTTCGTTGATCGCCACCTGGGAAGCCGGGTCCCACTGGTTCAGCAATGGACTGCCCTTCAGCTACTGGGGTGCCATCGGCATCGGTGCCTTGACCTTCGTCTTCGTCATGGCAATTGCCTACCCACTGCTGCACCTTTTGCTGCGGACCATCGCTTTGACGGTTGGCGCGGAAGTCCTGGCGCCGCCTCTGACTGCAGCGTATGACTGGATCGTCACCAACGTCCTCAAGCGCACGAAAACGGCTCTGCGCCACAACTTCCGTGACTGCTACGACAACAAGGACACCACCATCTACAACACCGCGTTTGGTCACGTGGTGAATCTGGGTGGAGCCTACCTCGCTTGCACCGGATCGGCTCAATTGGCTGGTCTGATTGGTATCACCGGCTACTGGGCGCTGCTGGTCGTGGTGCCTTCGGTGGTGCTTTCCTACCTGCTGATCGGCAAGCTGCTCTGTCAGTTCGCTGTCCACACGGTCGCCGCGCTGACTACCATCGCGACTGTCAGCGGTGTTCTTTACGCCATGTGGGACATTAACAACAATGGCTGGATGCACGCCGCTATGGTGGTGGCCATGGTGGCTGCTGCATATGGCACCTGGTACTTCGCCTACCCGGCGGCCTTCCGCCTGCTGCGATTGGTCTTCGGCTGGCTGCTTCGCGGTACGGTCGGTCAGTTGGTGATTGATGCACACGACTGGAGCTGGAAGGGCTTCGTCGCCATGCTGAAAGTCGCCGACCGCATCTTCTGGGCTGTTTCGAAGTGGGTGAATGAAGTGATCATTGTCCGCATCGCCAACGTGGTCAATGCCATCAAAGCATTCTGCGGACGAATTTGGAGGGCTGTCTACGGCCGGGCCGCCATTGCTTACGGCAAGCTGCGTGCATTCCTCGCTCCATTCTGGGCACCCATCAAGCGCAAGTTCGCGGCGTTCATCGCCAAGATTGGCGTCTTGTACCAGCGCACAGCAGAAACGTATGCGCGCATCATCGCTCGCTTGCGGGGCACCGCGCCCAAGCAGAAGCCTGACTCTGGCAATGCCGACCAGAGCAGCCAGAGCGGCAACGCCTGACCGTCAGTTGTGAAACTCTGCCAACGCACCGGACCCGGACTTTTAGGGTCCGGTGCGGACGTGGCGTTTCTTCCGGCAGCACCAATTGTGGTGCTGCTGTTGAGCAATATTTCAAAAAACCGTATCTACCATATCGCCTAGTATATTAACGACAAACAAATAAAACGACGAAAGTGAGTGCCGGTCAAATGACCAGCACCCACCCCGGGTCGTTCTATCTGCACTGCGCCAGTTACACGGGCAACGCCTCTCACTTGAGCGGAGCGCCGGTAACTGGAGCGGCTTTACTTGGCCTTTTTCGGGCAGGGACAGCTTTCGCCAGCTTCGATCAGGAGCCCGCTCTGGATGTGACGCACTGCCGCAGGGGCGCAGTACATTTTCACTTCAGTCAGAGCAACTGGTCCTTTCCACTTTGCCAGCACGCGAGCGAGCACGCGCTTCAGCTTGAATGCGGTCGCCTTATGCGTCAGCGAGCCCTTCGTCATCGGATTGGGGATGAAGGGAATCGTGACGCTTTTGACGCCCAGTTCAAGTGCTTGAGTGAAAAGCGTCTCGAAAACGAGGCACGACGTTTTGCTGTCGTAAAAGTTAGCCGGACCGAGTCCGACCAAGAGGATGTAGCGACCGGGATCGCCGTCTGAGTTCGGGAGAGAAGTCTTTAGCAGTCGAGATTCACCGCGTTTGCCCTGGAACTCCTCTTTGACAGTTGTCTTGAGAAGATCCGCGACGCTGGGCTCGTCCACGTGTAACGCCGCCGGGACATCATGCCGAAACAGCTTGGTCATGAGCACCAAATCCGTATTGCATTTGTCCATGGGCGTGCGTCCAGCGAACGGCGCAAACGTAAACGACGGCAACACGATAGCGGGGTTCTCCGTTGCTCCCGGAGCAGATTCTGAGCAGGTTGGCTGAAGAACAATGTGCGCCATATATTTACTCCTACGCAACTCGACACAAGGTCGAGAAGATTCGGCACCTTTGTGGTGACGAAGAAAGTTCGCACCACAAAGGTGCATTAAGAACGAACCAAGGCCCATCGAGTGTCAGCTAGTCACATACCACACGATTGTTGATCGCTGAAAGTCTGTGGGGGCAGTGCATGAAAGATGGCTTGTGACTAGGTTTGGCTCGAAAGATTGAAGGGGGCTAATTGGAGGCCATAACCATAAGGAATTTGGTGCTATATACACAAGATAGCGATACTTAGATCCAGCTCAGATACTGTCCTGGGGCGTGATTTCCCCATTCGCACACGATTTATTCAGAATCCTGAAAGAAATGTTCGCTAGTACAACCGGCATCGACAGCCGTATTCGGCGATTTTTCTCTACCGGCAGTTAGCGCTAGGTAGCCAACGCAACTGCAAAAGTTGCTATTTACATCCGTAACACACACAGCAATTAGAAGGCCGGTAACGAATGTGAAGATAGGCTCCGCTAGCCACACCAGTCAAGTGAAGCTAAATAATCTGCAGTCTTTGTCTTTACCAAGTTGCCAAACCCACCCCGTAATATACCCCGAAATTTGCATGAATCCCGCCGCTATCGAGGTTTTCAAGCAGCCATTCGCTCTCGGGCAAACAGGTTAGCTCGCAATCAGGCTCATTTTCCTGTCTGTTTACCAAAAGAAACGACGCTTTAAATCACTTCCTCCTGGTTGTTAGCTTCATAGGGTCTTTCAATTACACCCACACGCCCTAGGAACTTCCGAGCCACTCTCCGAAATATCCACAACCACCACGAGCTGAGTAATCCCAACTGCATTTGTGCAGCTGGTATCAACTGTGTTGCTTGTTCGCGTGTAGGAGTCTCAATGCCCTGGTCACTTGCGTGATCTTGCGCTACCAACCGTCTCGTCGCTACCTCGCGGCAGACACTCATGTAGTTAACACGTGGAGGTCTCTTCTATGCTTAAGCTGCTTACTCGCATTACATTGCTGCCGTTGGTGTTGTTCGCGATCCTCGGATCCGCGACTGCCGCCACTGCAGCTGACGGCTGGTTGCCGAACGTTCGCCCGGCGACAAGGGTCTATCTCGACCCAGCCCTGGAAAACCACGCCACCTACCCTGTTCGTCTCGACGGGCTGCAAGAGCAGCTGGCCAAACGGAGCAAAACCGACGGCGTCGAGTTCTACCTGGTCATCGCCCAGAAGGGCTCCGGACAGATTCCTGCCCCCTACGGCAACGAATACGCAGCCTGGCAGCTCGATGAGCTGGTGAGTCGCAACGCCGGGTCGTTCGACCCCAAGCGTAGCGTCCTCATCATGGTCATCCGCTCGGACAAGAATCCAAATGCATTCAGTGTCGCCGCCAACGCTGGCAGCGAGCTAAAAGCATTCGGACTGAACAAGGCGTTTTTCGCCGGCGCATTCCTCAAGGAACGCCGCGACAAGTACCTGCCAAACGATGTCCAAGGCTTCGTGCTTGCAGTCGCGGAC
>Ga0163152_10004658_pt1 | contig 16749 bp, 12 predicted proteins | sample OliLakLV19MP8IB2_FD_148635 | JGI IMG/M metagenome (GOLD analysis project Ga0163152, IMG submission 148635) | Freshwater microbial mat bacterial communities from Lake Vanda, McMurdo Dry Valleys, Antarctica - Oligotrophic Lake LV.19.MP8.IB-2 | ecosystem: Environmental > Aquatic > Freshwater >... | reverse complement strand
GCCCTGCAACGTACTGCCCGCCGCGACCGCTCCACATCGGCAGCACAACGCGCGAGCGATCGCTTTGTAGCACGGCGGCGGACACCTGGGCATCGCTGGCGACAATCGATTCGAGGTAGCTGGCGCCGGCCGCCCAGGGCTCGATCAGCGAGAGCTCGAGATTGACGATTTCGAGGGTCATTGCGCGCAGCCGCGCAGCGGGGGCGGTGCCGTCGAGCCGGCTGCGGCTATCGAATACCAGCCCACGTGCTCCGCCGGCCAAGGCCGTGAAGACCAGCAAGCGAAGTTGTTCGCTTTGTAAGGCCGGCGCGCTGCGACCGCGCGAGAGCAAGTTGGCCTGCGTCACCAGTTCTGCGAGCGGCTCGGTCTGCACGCCCGCCCAGATGGGTGTGCCGGGTCGGGCCAGTCGCGGACGCTCGCGAAGCCAGCGAGTGTACTCGGGCATTTCGAAGCTCGTGCCGAGCACACCTCGCGACAGAGACAGAATATCGGCATGCCGCGAATAGGCACGCAGCTCGGTGATCGGGCCGCAGACAATCGGCCGCAGCAGCTCGCGATCGGCCTCGCGCAGGGCCTCGACGCGCGGACGCATCGCGTCGAGCTCGGCCCCGGTCAATCGATCCCCCAAATCCCACACGAGCACCCGATCGTACTCGGCCCCCAACAACGCAGCGGGCGGCGCGGGAGGGCCGTCGGCAGCGTCATCCTGCGGGCTTTGCATCAGCGGCGGCGGCGAGACGAACCACAAGCCGGTTCGGGCCGCTTCGATGGCCAGCTCGCGCGACGGTGGGGCCGGCAGCTTTACGGCGTTGAATCCCAAGTCGCGCAAGTACGTCAGCGGTTCGCCCTGGTAGGTAATCACCCGCGGGAAGAATGGCTTGCCGGCTACGAGCAGCGAGGCGCCGCTGAGCCGCACGAAGGGCTCTTGAGGCCCTCGCACGGCGGGCACGAATTCGGGGGCGGGGGCCGCGGCGCTCCGCTGGCCCGATTGCGAAACCGTTTGCGATTGGCGCGGATTTCGGCCGACCTCGGCGCGGGCCAGACCAACGACTTCCAGTTCGTCGGTCCATAGCGTCGTCGATCCGCGACCGCCCGAAACGTTGAGCCAAAGCTCGTCGAAGTAGGCCTCGCGAGTGTCGACCTGCGCGTTGCCCGCGGCGCGCAGCAATTGTGCACGTTGTTCGACGAGCGCAGGCACGCGTTCGAGCCAAATTTGTTGCCACTGTCCGGGTCGGTCGTAGAATGCTCCCTGCACGATGACGGCGAGCGCTTCCCCGGTGCGAGAATCGGTGGAGCGCGGCAGCACGATCCGCGCCGCCAGGCTCACTCCCGGCCGATCTCCCTTGACCCACAGGCTGGCCCGCACATCTTCAATCACCCGCGCCACACTCACCGGATAGGCGAGAAAGACGGGGGCGTCGCCGGCCGCCGACACGCCAATCATCTCGCTCCACGCGCCACCGTGAGCTTCGGCCTGCGACGGTTCCTGGCGCTGGATGCGGAACGCGATCGAGGAGCGCGGCGAGCGCCACTTGAGGCCGGTGGTTTCGAAGCCTTCGCGCAGTACCCCTTGCGCGACGGCCTGCGCGGCCGCGCTAACTATCCAACACGCAATGATGACGATCGCATGGCGGCGGGTGGCGCGCATGACCCACAATCGGCAGGAGGGAGACACATTGCCGCGAGGGAGACCGCCACGAACCAGAAATTTGGGGTGCTAGCGGACGAAGCGCCGGACGACGCGCCGAACCGTGGCCCCCTCGCAAGCGGTGCTTGTATCGGGATTTGCGGAAACATTCCAGGCGAGATTGTGTCGTTTCTGCATCGCGGGCCACGGGGCGCTGCGGGGGCCTGTATACCGCAACCCATTGCGGCACGCCTGTTTGCGGCTCAAAGGTGGGGCGAGTCGCGTTTCGGCATGCACTCTGCTATCAAGAATCTGCAGTCAGGTCACCACGCACACGAGTAGGCAACTATGACGAGCCCATCGCGACTTTCTCCGCCTGTTGAAGAACTTCCGCCCGATGTCGTGGCCCTCGTGGCCGCCTTCGGTAAGCTGCCCGCCGAGCACCGCTTGGCCATCGAACCGATTTTGAACCGCGTCACGGATAGCACGGCCCGCCGCCGCCGCATCCTGGCGCTCGTGCAAGACGCCCTGAGCCAATTGCGGCTCGATATGAAGTACCTGGTCTTCGATCTGGAAGCCACGCGCCGCGAGCGCGACGAGTTCCAGCGTCAGCTTCACCAGTCGGAGGAATGAGCCAGCGGCCGGGCGCGCCGCGGCCGATTGTGCTGATTGGCACACATTGGTGAGTGGGATGCCCGCAGCTTCGATTCATGTCCCTTGTTGTTCCGACCTCGGCCTCGGTTTCAGTGTGCCCTGAAACCGGGGCCGCGTCGTTTCAGGGGGCACCCCCGCAGCGAGTTAGCAACCGCGTGCGTGCCGGCCACTGGACGCGGCTGGCCGGCGGCCGATGATAGGCGGCATGACTCAGCCGCCTAACCCCTCAGAAGCATCGCCGCGGTCGCTGGGAGAGTCGTCGACGAGTGCGCTGCCTTCTGCCACGGCTGCCCGCGTCGCGGTGTTTGTCGCGGCACTGTTGTGGAGCTCGGGCGGATTCTTCGCCAAGGCCGATATCTTCGGCGACTGGCCGGCCGAGTCGCGCGGCGTGCTGTTGGCGTTTTGGCGTGCGGTGTTCGCCGGCGCGGTGCTGCTGCCATTCGTGCGGCGCCCGAGCTGGGACTGGCGCATGGTGCCGATGGCACTGGCCTTCACCGGCATGAACGTCAGCTATATGTCGGCCGTCGGGCTGACGACCGCGGCCAACGCCATTTGGCTACAGAGCACGGCGCCGCTCTGGGTGCTGTTGATCGGCATCTGGCTGGGGCTCGATCGTCCGGCCCCGCGCGACCTGGTGATGCTGGCCACGGCGATCGCCGGCATCGGATTGATTCTGGTGAACGAGGTTTTCGGCGAGGCCCTCTCAGGGGTGATCTGCGGGCTGGCCGCCGGCGTGTTCTACGCGCTCGTCGTCGTGTTCATGCGATTGCTGCGCAGCCACGACGGCGCCTGGCTCGTCGCGCTCAACCATCTGGCGGCCGCCGTGGTGCTCGGGCCCTACGTGCTGGCCAGTTATCCGCTACCGAGCGGCGCGCAGCTCGGCTGGCTGGCCACGTTCGGCATCCTGCAAATGGCGCTACCGTACGTTTTGTTTGCGCGCGGTCTGCGCACGATCTCGAGCCAGGAGGCAACCGCCATCGCGCTGGTCGAGCCGGTGCTGCTGCCGATCTGGGTGTGGTTGGCCTGGGGAGAAGTGCCCCGTTGGTGGACGTTGACCGGCGGAGCCATCATCTTCGTGGGATTGAGCGTCCGGTACTGGCCGCGACGGAAAGACGCGACCTAGTGATTGCCGTCGCTTACGGCTAAAATCCGCCACCATGTTCGATCTACCCCGATCCGCGAGTGCCCCGTCTCCAGCCGCTGCCGCGCCGCCGCTGCCGCAGCTGTTGACCGGTGTCACGGGCGTCGCAGGATACAACGCCTTTCGCTATTTCCAGGACCGCTATCCAGGGCAAGTGATCGCCATCCGCCAGCAAGATAACTGGCGACTCTCGGGCGAAGGGATCGAGGCGTGTGACGCCGAAGACCGCGACGGGCTGCGGCGCTTGTTCGATCGCTTTGGGTTCCGCAGCGTGCTCAACTGCGCCGGCAACTGCGCGCTGAAAAGCTGCGAGCTCGATCCGGCGATGGCCTGGCGGATCAACGTCGAGGGGGTCGAGAACCTGCTCGACGCCATGAGCGGACACGATTGCCGGCTCGTGCATTTGTCGGTTGATCTGGTCTTCTCCGGCACGCGCGGCGGTGGCCACACGGAGCCCGACAATACGGATCCGGTGACCGAGTACGGCCGCACCATGGTCGTCAGCGAAGAGCGCGTGCTGGCTGCCCGGCCCGATGCGTGCGTGCTGCGCATTTCGCTGCCGATGGGCGTGAGCCTCAATGGGCACGCCGGCGCGATCGATTGGATTCAATCGCGGTTCAAGCAGAACAAGCCGGCCACGCTCTATGTCGACGAGGTCCGCACACCGACGTACACCGATTGCCTCAACGAGTTGTTCGCTGCGGTGCTCGCGACCGATTTAGCGGGCCTGTACCACGCCGGCGGGCCGCGCCGTTTGAGCTTGTATCAGATCGCACAGATCATCAACCGCGTGGGAGGCTATAACCCTGCGAACTTGATCGGCTGCCCACGCGAGCAAGCGGGGCCGATCCCGCCACGAGCCGGCGACGTGAGTCTCGACTCGAGCAAGCTCGCCCAGGCGCTCGGCTATGAGCCGTTCGATCCCTGGCCGCTCGACGAGCGCTTTGTACCGACCCACGATCGCTGGCACTTCGAGCGCGACGACGATTGGACCGGCTCGCGCGAGTTGCTAGCAGCGGTGCTCTATCGCAATCCTGGCCGCGGCTCGAGTGCGTGCTAGCATCGCGGTGACGGGACCGTTTTTCGGCGAATCAATGCGGCGATACGAGATCGTTGCTGCCCGAAAATGGCGCTATCCCCTTGGCGCGGCTCGCGCCACCTCGCGGTTGCTCTTGTCGCTCTCCAGCGATTTTGATAGCAACTGCCGCGAGCGACGCGGTTTCTTGATGTTGCACCACGCGGGCGTACCGTGCGGGATGAGCCTTCCATCGCGCTAGTCGAGCTGCTGGCGCGGCTCGGTCTGGCCAACGAACAACAAATTCGCGGGGTCGCGCTGCGCGCGCGGCGGCTCGCCCGCGGGTTGCCGCTGTTCGAATCGGTGTGGCTCGACGCGCTGGTGCAGGCGCGGTTCATCTCGCTATTTCAAGCCAACGAAGTCGCGGCCGGACGCGGCGAAGGTTTGCGCATCGGGCCGGCGCTGCTGGTCCAGCGGCTGACGACGCTCGGCCCGTGGTCCGAATATCGGGGCCGCGCGATCGAAACCGGTCTCCCCTTACGAGTGCTTACGTACCGCGCGTCTGAGGAGTTGCCCGAAGGAGCGGAGGCCGCGCTCGCGCGCCTCGTCGAGCGTTCGCGCGTGCTGGCCGTTAACCCGTATTGGGCGCCGATCGAACAGGCAGGCATTGCGGACGACACTGCTTGGACTCTCTGTGCCTGGCGAGACGCCGAGCCGCTTAGCGCGCGGCTGGCCAGTCGTGGTCGACTGCGGAGCGAAGCCGCGATCGATGTCGTGCGTCAATTGGCGCTCGCACTGGTAGAGCTAGAAATCGCGGGCATCATCCACGGCGATCTGGCGGTCCATCGGCTCTTGCTGCAACCCAATGGCCAACTCAATTTGTATGCGCCGGGGTTGCGCGGTGTCGTGCGGCCGAGCGAAGGCTTCGCTGTCGCCACGCTCCCGGCCGAGTGTTTCGATACGCTCGCGCCCGAGCGCATTCGCACGGGCTGCCCGCCGACGGTCGGCAGCGAGATCTACGCCTGCGGCGCGATCGCCTGGCATTTACTGAGCGGCCGGCCCGCGTTCCCCGGCGCAAACAGCCTGGCCAAGTTGCGAGCAATTTGCGCCGGGCAGCAAGGATCGTTGGCGCGGCTCGTCCCCGATTTGCCCAGCGAGATCGAGAGCACGATTCTGGCCTGTCTGGCGACGAACCTCGCCCAACGACCGGCCACGTATCGCGAGTTGGCCGAGCGTTTGGGCGAGCCCTCGCGGGCCGGGCGTCGCTGGCTTGCCCGCACGCTCGCGGCAGAGCGTCGCGCGAAGCGCATTACGCCGAGCCGTGGCTCGCGCCGCGCCATGCCCGGGCGACGCCTGCTCGCAGCGGCCCTACTGCTGGTGACGATCGCCGCCGGTGCCTGGGGCCTCAACGCGCGGCGAGCTACGCAGCCGGTGCTGGCGACAACGGGCGAGGAACCATCGAGCACGAACACTAGCGCATCGACGCCGGATACGCTCGCACCATCGCATCAAGTGCGGAATATCTCGCAGCCCGAAATCTCACCGCCCGACTTCTCGCCGAACGACGTCTCGCCGAACGGCAATCAAGAATCTAGACCGAATGTCGACAACCAAGTCGCGCCCGCTAGCTACAACGCCGAGATGCCCGCCGAGGCGGCGTCCGCGCACCAGGTCGAACCCAACGCGATTAAACCCGAGGATGTTCTGCTGCTGCCGGCCGATCGCCCGTTGCGGCTGCAGAAGCTGGCGCCGCGCGCGAGGCAAACAGTCACTGGTCCCGAGGGGCAACGCCCGCTGGTGATCGTTCCGCCTGACGGGCTGGAGATCGACGCGGCCGAGGTGCGCTTTGTCAACATCGACTTTCTGTTGACGGACAACGCCTTCGATCCGCGCGATCAAGTCGACAACCCGCGGCTTTTGCGAGTGACCTCGTCTGACGTGCGGTTCGAGCGGTGCAGCTTTGCCGTGTCGAAAGTCGAGCCCGGCGACGACGTCGCGGCAGTGCAGTGGGATTCGCCCGCCAACAGTTCGGCGCAAGGGGAACTTCTGCCGAGCGGCACGCTTGGATTCTCGCAATGCGTGATGCGCGGCCTGGGTTGTGCGATTGATGGGCGCCGCGAAGGAGCCCTGAGAATTGAACTGAGCGATTGCCTGATCGTCGACGCCGGCCCGATCGTGCGGCTCAACCGACTGCGCAGGGCCGACGAGCCGTTTAACTTATCGGTCGCGCGCTGCACATTGCGAGAAATTGACGCGTTGGTGGAGTACGCCTACCAGGCTCCCCGGCGCGGCGTGGGACAATTGGCGATTTCGACGAGCGACTGCGTGCTCGCGCCACGCGATGGTGGCGCCCTGCTGCAGTTGTTGGGGACAATCGACCCGGGGCCGATTATCGAGCGCATCCGTTGGCAGGGGGCCGGATCGATCTTGCCGGTCGATGCACCGCTGGCCGAGTGGTTCTACGACGACGGACCCAGCGAGCGAATCGACGACGACGAAATCGCCGCCAGCGGATTGGCGCGCGAACAAATCGAGTTTGCCGGTATAGCCAGCACGGGGAGCGAAGCATCTACTCTGGCGACACCCTCGGGTTCACATTCGTCAGGTTCACAGCCCTCGGGTTCACAGCCCTCGGGTTCACAGCCCTCGGGTTCGCAGTCGGCGGCGGCCAGGCCGGGGATCGGCCCGGTCAGGTTGCCGTGGCCACGGCTGCAATCCCCCATGGCGCGAAAGCCGTAGCCCGCATTTCTCACCAGCCATCTGCTGCGCGGAGCCCAAGTGCTTGGCTGGTTTCGTCGCCGGGTGCGTCTCGATCCTCAGGGTATGAGCAATACGCTTCCGGTCGATTCACACCCTGCTCCTTGCCATCCAAGCACTTAACTCCGCTCGCAACGAAGTTGGTGAGAATTGCAGGCTAGGCGAGGCACGTACCGATCGCGAGCGGCTTTCGCAGCCGGGTGCTTCGCCGGTTTGACGATCGCGGTATCGTGACCTACGTTTCAATTGACCTATCCCTCGGGCCCGTTCGGGCAGACTGAGCTGGCGGCCTACCGCGTCGGCTCCTTGGAGGGCACCATGTGCGGCCACCTCTGGCAGTTTCTCCGCGATGAGGAAGCGGCCACCGCCGTCGAATACGCGGTGATGCTCGCCCTGATTATCGGCGCGATCATCACGGCAATTGGCTCGGTCGGCACGCAGACCGGCGGCATGTGGAGCAACATTCAAGAGAGCGTCAACGCCGTCGGCTTCGGCAGTTGAGGCCCAGCCCTCGAAGTGGCCTGCTCTAATTCTTTGACGGCACGCTATCGCGACAAGAACCGCTCGTAGCACAACAGCCCGACCAGGCTCTTGGCATCTTCGATGCGGCCGTCTGCGACCATCGCGAGCGCTTCTTCGCGAGCGACAATGTGCGGCGCGACGATTTCGCCCGCATCGAGCGACGCTTTCCCTGGCCGCAGCCCGCGCGCCAGAAACAGGTGCATCCGCTCGTTGAGGATACCGGGGGACATCCAAAACTCGCGCAGCGGTTCGATGCTGGCGGCGACGTAACCGGTTTCTTCTTCGAGTTCGCGCGTGGCCGTGGCCAGCGGCGCTTCGCCCGGCTCGAGCGTGCCGGCCGGCAACTCGAACAGCTCGCGGCCAATTGCCGGCCGGAAGTTGCGGATCAAGCAGATGCGGCCGTCATCGAAGACCGGCAGAATCGTCACGGCGCCGGGGTGCAGCACGATCGCGCGGCGGTGCAGGGCGCCATCGGGCGATCGGTAAGAACGCTCCACGATGTCGAAGCGCGCTGTCGATAGAAGCGGGCGATCGTCGGACATGCTCGGCATTCTCCGTTGCTGTCACTGGCTGGCCATCCGTTGCCAACCTGCCAGCGCGCTCGTGAAGTTTCAAGGGCCAGCGAGCCGGGCGCCAGGCCCGTTCGGGGGGTAGTATGGCGAAGGGGCTGTCGCGTAGACGTGGAGTGACTCGCGGCAATTCCGGGTCGAAAAACCCGCGAAAACTACGATTCATGCTGCCTGCGCGGATCCGATTTGCTTGCTCCTCGATCGAGTCGTCGTTAAGATGGACGAGGTTCCAACGAACCCGCGCCGCACGATCTTTCAGGCGACCGAAGAAACCGCGTACAAGCCATGCGCGACTTTTTGAGCTGGAACTTCTATCTCGGGCCTGTGCGCGGCGTTCAGGTTCGTCTGCACGTATTCTTTCTGCTGCTGGCGGTTTTGATTCTCGCCGGTCCGCCCGAGCCCGAGGTGCCGTTTGGCTACCGGGTTGCTTGCGTGGCCGTGCTGTTGTTCGCGGTGGTCTGCCACGAGTTGGGCCATTGTTTCGCGTCGCACAAGCTGGGTTATGGTCCGAAGCGCGTCATCCTGTGGCCCTTCGGCGGACTGGAGCCTTGCCCCTGCGAGCACGATCCGCAGCACGAGTGGGCCACTGCGGCCGCGGGCATGCTGGCGAATTTTCTTATCTGCCTGATCACCTTCGCATCGCTATTGGCGGCGCGCAAGCTCGAATTGATCAGCCTGAACCCGCTCGCTCCGCCCCCGCCGGGGGAAATGACCTGGGAGCTGCTCTTCGGGCTGGTCTTCTGGTTCAATTGGATGCTGGTGCTCGTGAACCTGCTGCCGGCATTTCCGCTCGATGGGGCGCAAGTGCTGCGGGCCATGCTGTGGCCCCACTTCGGCTATCGGACGGCCATGCTGCAAGTGGCCTGGTTCGCCAAGATCACGGCCATCGTGCTGGCGGTCGTAGCCCTGGTGCTCTACGACCAGGCAGATCAGTATCGCTTTGCCACGGTGCCGCTGCTGGTGTTGGCAATTTTCTTGTTCTTCGCGGCCCGGCAAGAGGCCGATCGTCTGCAAGAGCACGACGGGGAGGAAGGTCTCTTCGGCTACGACTTCTCGCAAGGCTATACGAGCCTGGAACGCGCCGTCGAACCGAAGCACAAACGCCCGCGGCTGGCCCCGCTCTGGCACTGGCTCGACGAGCGCCGCGAGAGCCGGCTCCGCAAACAGCAGGAAGTCGAAGAGCAGGAAGACGCCCGCATGGACGACGTGCTGGCGCAACTGCACCGCTACGGGCTCGAAGGACTTTCAACTGAAGACCGCGCCTTGCTGGACCGCGTGAGCGCCCGCTATCGAAGTCGGCTGCGTAGTTAGCGGCGACGTCGCTTCACTGCCACGATCGCGGCGTCAATCGTGAGCAAACTTCACCTTGCTCGCTGACTTCAACCGCCTATGGCTCGACAGTCGCACGACCGTGAGGATTTGCTGGCCGAGGCCACGGCCCTGGTGCGCCGCGCCGAAGTGACCTGGCCGAGCGTGCCCCAGCGCGAGGCGATTGTCTGCGGTTTTCGGGCCAACGGCTGCGCGAGCGTCTACTTCTCGGCCGACTGGGCGCTGCACTTCGATACGCGAAATCGATTGCGGCGCGCGTTTGTCGACGACTTGTTGATCGTGGCCGATGCCGGCCAATTGTCATCGCTTCGTCGACATCGCACTGCCGCTGAAGTGCAGCTCGCGCGGCGCCAGCTCTCGCCCGACGAAACCACCGCGCTGTTGACCGAGGCGCGCGATCGTTTGCGGGAGCTGAGCGTGGCACTGACGAGCGGCGAAGCGGTCTGCCTGCGCAAGGTGTGGCCCGCGGGAGAACCCCGCGCCGACCTCGTCGCCTGGATCGACGCTTTGAGTGAACCGCTGGAGATCGCCAACGCGCCGCACGCCCGCTAGCAACGACGGGGAGTTGCGTTCAACTCGCACGTCACTCGGCGGCCGGCGTGGGGTCCTCGTCGGTCGGGCGGTCGCTGGTCGGCTGTAGCTGCGCCTCTTGATCGTGCAGCTTGATGATTTGCTCGAGCGGGAAGTTCTCGGGGAAGGTCGTGTCGAGCTGCTTCAGGCAGGCGCGATACTTGCGGATATCGGCGACCATCTGCTCGCCCGTGATACCGTCGTCGACCAGTGGCTGGTACTTTTTGACCCCGCTAACTTCCTTATTGAGCAACTCGGCCCACTTCTGGAAGCCCGCCAGGTAGAGCTCCGCGGCCTTTTCGAGCTCGACCTCGCGATGAGCGGCAATGGCCCGATAGATCAGCTCGTGCGCCTCGAGCGCCTCGGGCTCCTGCTCGGCCTCGCAGCGGAGATGCCAGTAGCCGTAGTTGACCGTGGTGCGGTGGAACTCGACTTCGGCCTTCCAGACCTCGTAGTTCGTCGCGTCGACGGCAACCTTCAGGGCCTCGTTTCGCTTGGGCCCCGGCTCGAGCGCCTCGGCCACGTTGACGTGCGTGACCCCCAGCTTCTGGAAGGCCTTCGCGGCCAGCTCGTTCTGGGCGGGGCTACGCTGCGTGTGATTTGCTTCCAGCGCCGCGCGCTCCTCGGGCGACAGGCTCGCCACGCGCTCGGCCTGCAATCGCTCGCGCAGGCCGGGTGCCAGCTCCGCGAGCCGCCGCAACAACTCGTTGACGCGGTCGATGTAGAACCGATAGTTGGCTTCGCCCAACTTCACCGTGGTGCCCGTGCCGACAGGAATGTCGCGTTCGCCGTAGACGTCCCAATCCTGCTCGGCCTCAGCCCAGGCGGCGCGGGCAGCGCCACCAAAGGTGCCCTCTTCTTCGATCGTCGAGGCGTAATAGAGCTGACACAGTGGCGCCTCGGACAGATACATCAGCGGCGAGGCCTCTTGGGTCTCCATGCTCCCCTTGGGCTGGCGACCGGTGTCTTCGATCACTTTGACGCAGCGCTCGAACCACTCCTTGCCGACACGCCAGCTATCGCGCTCCGACATCGACCGGGCACCGTGGAAGTCGTCGTCGGCGCGAAACAGCTTACGAAACTGGACGTGCTCGTCCGACTGCCCCATCTTGCGCGAGATCACCCGGCCCACTTCGCGCAGCAACGTCGGCTCATCGCGGTTGTATTCGAGCCCTTCCTGCGTGAAGCGGATGCCGCGGATCACCCAATAATAGCGATCGCGGTAGTCGTCGAAATCGACCGAGACATTGTAGGAGAGATTCCAGCCTTGAAAGATCCAGACGCGGATGAAGTTGGGCTGCAACTTGGTGATTTGTTCGAGCGTCGCCGACAGGCTGGTGAAGTCCTTGATCTTCTGATAGTGCAGGGCCTTGCCCCACAGCAAGTTCGCGGCCGGCCCGCGCATGCCGAGCGTGGCCAGCTTCATCGTCTCGCTGACGGGGTCGATCTCGCCGAGCCGCGCCTGGCTCAGGCTGTAATCGTCGCGCAGTTGGGCGAGCTTGCCCCCCGGTTGCCGCGCGCCTCCCGCTTCGACCGAGGCCGGCTGACTCAACCAGGACAACGGCAGCAATAACCCGGCCAGCACGGCCAGGTAAACGATTTTGCGAATGAACTGCTGGCGACCTCTCACCGTGCCACCTCTCGCGTGCGAAACATCAGGTAGCCGGCGATGAACACCGGCACGATAAAGGCCAGGGCCGAAACACCGTGCTCGAGTACGCGCGCCGCCGGGATATCAAACCCATCGGCCACGAACGACGAATCGCTCAGCGCGCCAAAGTCGGGCAGCACGTGCGTCAATCGCGTAAATATCCAGCGCAGCGCGTCGTCAATCATCATGATCACGTTGCGCTGGGTTCCCTCTTCGAACTTCGTCGTCTGGTTCATGCGGGTGAACAGCCGCACGATCTGCTCGACCGGCCCGCCGCCGACCATCTGCGGCGACGTCAGCTCGCGGATGTAATCCAGCTTATAGCCGCCCAACAGCGTGCCGATTGTGGCCAACAGCGCCACAGGCAGGTTCAAAAACGTGCTGAACATCACGCCCACGGCCGTCAGCATCAGCATTTGAAACCAGATTCCCAGGTAGCACTTCACGTAGTTGAGCGTAAACGAGCCGTCACGCGCGCGAACGTAAACGTCGGGCTGCGCCATGCCGAAGTACTGGCTCGGCGTAACGCACTGCAACTCGATCTCCACGGCCCCCGCCGGCGTGATCAGATCCTCAAACAAGTCGAGCGGCTTGCCCTCGGGATCGAACAGCTTGCGCGGGATGAACTGCGAATCGGTCGTGAACTCGCGAGCCGGAAAACTGCGCTCGGCGCTGACCTCGCCGGTTTCCGGATTGCGCACCCGCAGGCCGCCTTGCACGGCGCTGACGATGTCACCCTTATAAGTACGGAAGACGCGGATCGTTAGTTCCAGCGGCAGCCCCTCGGGAAAATCGCGCTCACGCAACCCCTCGAACCGCCAGATGGCCGTGGCCAGGGTTCCCCCCTCGATATAGCTGCGATACGCCCACTCCTCGCCGACGCTGACCCCCTCAGCGGCGTCCGCCCCGGCGCGGTCCTTGAAGCGCAGCTTGCCCCAGATGGGCACGCGAGCCTGCAGCCAGCCTTGTGGCGGGCCGAGGACGTATTTGGCCGCGTCCCCCTTTCCCTCGACGTGCACCTCGTGCCAGTGGCCCTGGGCAGGGGTCGTGCGGCCGCGTCCTTCGTTGTCGATGTCGAAGTTGTGGAGATGGCGGCGCGTGGTTTCGGTGATGCCGGTTTTACCCGTCGTGCCGGTGCCGTCGGAGACGCTTTCAACCTTGGTCGGCAAAATCTCGTGCGTGTGCGTCAGGCCGCGCATCACCACGACATAGCCGACGATCCCAAAGAACAACAGCATCGCGGTGCCGACCATCCAGAAGCCGAGCATCCGCCCGAGCACAAGCTCGCTAGCCCGCACCGGCTTGGTCACGATGGTGAAAATCGTCCGCTGCGCCAAATCGGCCGGAATGCTGGCCACGCTGAGCACCAGCGCCAAAAGCAACAGCAGCCCGCGCGACATCTCGAGCACGAACGCCAGGTAGAGCCGCGACGGATCGTTGCTCAACTCGTCGAGAAACCAGGCCCCGAACAGCAGCAGCAGACTGAACAGCACGAAGGCCATCAACACCCAGCGGTGCAGGGCTTCGCGCCGCGCCAGCCAGGCGAGCGCCAACACCCGGCGCGGCGAGATGCGGGTCAGATCGACGATCGTGGTCCAGATACCGCGGCCGACGGTTCGCACCGCGTCGACCGGTCCGTAGCGCACGGCGCGCACCAACAGCGCTAGGAGCAATCCTAGCACAGTCAGCCCCAGGACGACCTTCCACCACTCGTCGGCGGCGCCGGCCAGCCAAGGCAAAAATGGCATCGGCTCGGTTTCAAGAACCATGGCTACCCATCACGCGCCGTCCGGGATGCGCTTCGCTTTCCGCCACGATCTTCAAGAACAGCTCTTCGAGCGTCATGGTCGGGCTTTCCATGCTCACCAGCGTGCCGTGGTGGCGGCGGATCACTTCAGTGATTTCTTGCTGTGCGGCGGGGCTCAGGCCTGCCACGCGGAACTCCACTTCGTCCTGCACCTTGAGCAGGCTGTCGACGCGCCCCAGCTCTTTGAGCTCGCCGAGGTGCAAGATGGCGATGCGGTCGCAGACGTCCTCGACGTCGGCCAATTGATGGCTCGACAGCACGACCGTCTTGCCCTGACTCTTCAAATCAAGAATCAGATCCTTCATCTCGCGGGTGCCGATCGGGTCGAGGCCGCTGGTGGGTTCATCGAGCAGCACCAGCTCGGGGTCGTTGATCAGGGTTTGCGCCAGGCCCAGGCGGCGCGACATGCCTTTGGAGTACTCGCGCAGTTGCCGGCGTTTTGCCCCGCCCAGCCCGACCAGCTCGATCAACTCGGCGGCCCGGCGGCGGCGGCGATGAGCCGGCATGTCGAACAGCCGGCCGTAAAAATCGAGCGTCTCCTCGGCATTCAAGAAGCGATAAAGATACGACTCCTCGGGCAGGTAGCCGATCCGTTCGTTCTTGGTGACATCGGTGGCCGGCTTGCCCAGCACCAGGGCCTCGCCGCCTGTGGGGAAGAGTAGCCCCAGCAGCAGCTTCATCGTGGTGGTTTTGCCCGAGCCGTTGGGGCCCAGCAGGCCGAAGATCTCGCCGCGGCGGACTTCGAGGTCGAGCGCTTTGAGGGCCCGCACTTTTTGTCGCCCCCAGAAGTCGCGATAGACCTTGGAGAGGTTGCGTGTCTCGATAACGACATCGTCGGACATGGCGACTCCTGGCGGCCGGGCCTCGGCGAAGGCTGAGCGACGACTTAGTTTACGTTCGACCCGGCTTGAGAGTTCTGGCTAAGTTTGGGGGGCATCGGCCACGGCGTCAGGGCGTTGCGGTCGGCTCTGGTCTCTGCAAGCCAAACCGCCGACCTCAATCGCCGGAGGCCCATCCTCAACTGCCGGGGGCACGGTGCGAGGAATCGGCACCGCGCCGACCGTGGTCGACGACTCCCTCGACGCGGGATCCCCCGTACGGCCCCGGTCTTGGGGCGAAAATCTGGCAGACTGTTCCGGTACACAACCCCAAGCAGCTTTGCATGATACGTTACGGGCTAGCCCCCCTTCAAGAGACGACCCGGGGGGCAGTCACACCGTTTGAAAGGCGAAAAGACGGCCCGCCGTCTTAGTGAGCATACCCAATGGCAAGCGACCACGGTCCCAGAACCCTGATGGCTTTCCTTGCCCATGCATTGTTGTTTCCTATTCGACCGGTAAGACGATCTTCGTGCCGTCATCCCCCACGATGATTTCGCCGCGATAGTGCTCGCTGACCGGCGATTTGAAAACCAGGCTGGCGGCGGCCTTCGGCACGGGCGGAACGAGATGCGTGAGCGCCAGGCGCTTGACATTCGCTTGCTGAGCGAGCGTTCCGAGCTGATGCACGTCGATGTGATAAGTGCGGATGTCGCGCAGCATCTGCGCTAGCGACGCATTGCCCAATTGCTCGTTGGCCTGCTCCAGCTGTTCGACCATCGCCATGTTCATGACTTCGGCACAGAGTAGGTCCGCGTCACGACTCTGCTCGACAAGCGAGGCGGTCGCGGTGGTGTCGCCAGAGATGACGACAACCTTGCCGGCGTACTCGACGCGATAGCCCACCGCCGGGTCGACCGGCGGATGGTTCACGGCGAACGCCTTGACGACAATGCCCTGCTTATCGTAAACGGTCACGGGCTTGCCACTGGCGTCGGCCGCGAAGGGCTTGGCCTCGGCATTCGCGTATTCAGGTGGCATGATCGCCGGACCGTGGTGGGCCGTGCGGTAGCCATGCTCCAAGCGGTACGCGCGCTCGAAACCATCGAGAAGTTCCGCGAGCCCGGTCGGTCCATGAACCGGCAGCACCAAGCGACGTCCCTGGATCCAACTCCGGTCGATGATCTCGCCCAGATCCGCAAAATGGTCCGAGTGATAGTGCGTGAGAAAAACCGCGTCAAGCTCGTCGATCGGCAGATTCAGGGCGTCGATCGATCGCAACGCACCGTCGCCGCAATCAAACAGCAGAAATTGTCCATTGACGAACATCGCCGTGCTCGCTTGCGCGCGATCGGACGGCAGCGGGCTGCCGGTGCCGACCAGCACCACGGTGATCGCTTCGGTGCGATTGAGCGTTCGCGCCAGTTCATCGCGAGTCGCCATCCGCGCTTTCACCGTGCGCAAGAGCGCGTCGCCGGCAAGGGCCCCCCCGGAACCCTGGGCGACGACGAATTCCGGCGCGAACAGCAGAATGCCGGACAGCAACGCCCAAGATCGCAGAGGCCGAGAGTTTCTTCGTTGCATAGCCAGCGAGTCCTTCTTTGGATGGTGCGCGTCAAATTCGGCGCGCCCGGGAATGTACGTCAACGTTTGACGAAACGGGCCGATCTTCCGGCGTCCGACCGCACGCGTCAAGCTTTGCTTCGAGACACTGATGTCGGCTCGCGTTGCTCAAGCCCGTGGGCGATGCTTCTTGACCAAGTGCCCGGCGACCGTCATCACCCACCTGCTGTAGGCCACGATCAACAGCCGGTTATTCTTTGGTCAACTCAAACGTGACCTGCTCGATCGTCCCGGTGAAAGCGAATGGCGTTTTGTAAGCCGGCGATACCGAAGTAATCGAATCGCGTCCGACCTCGAACGGCTCCAACCCGTGGCGGAACGCAGATCTTTTCAGCTTGCCTTCGCCGGCGGGCTTCCCGTTCACGAGCAGTTTGAGCGTGCCACCACCTTCTTGAGAGCCGTCCGGAGTGAATTCGGCCCTCAATGTCACCTTGCCTTCGGGGATCACTTCCGCGCCAGAAATGGTCACATCCGCGACGTCGAAAAAGGTGTACCGGAAGACCGGCTTGCCGCCTTGAATGTATAGCGACCAACCTGCCGAAAACGCCCCGGCACAGGTCACCACGCCCTCCGCCCCGTCCTTGGGGAAGACCAGGTCGGCAGTGATCGTGTGGGCGCGCGGGAAGAGTTGAGGGCCGATCGGCTCCGGGAGCCAGACCTTATTGC
>Ga0163152_10004653_pt1 | contig 16774 bp, 12 predicted proteins | sample OliLakLV19MP8IB2_FD_148635 | JGI IMG/M metagenome (GOLD analysis project Ga0163152, IMG submission 148635) | Freshwater microbial mat bacterial communities from Lake Vanda, McMurdo Dry Valleys, Antarctica - Oligotrophic Lake LV.19.MP8.IB-2 | ecosystem: Environmental > Aquatic > Freshwater >... | reverse complement strand
CCCTGCACGGGCCGATCTTCGGCTGCTTCATCTTCCTGGCGTTCATGATCGTCGACGAGGAGACGAGCTCCGACGTCCGGGCCAGCGCGCAGAACCTCTACAATCTCGTCATCGTCGGCGTCGGCGTCATCGTGGGCAGCATCGTCGCCGGCTGGGTCGCCAAGTGGGCGGCGCTGCCCGCATCGGACGGAGGCGGCACGGACTACACGCGCCTCTTCGCCGTCCCGATGTGGGCCTCGCTGGCCTGCCTCTCGCTCCTGCTCTCGTTCTATCCCTACAAGAAACCCGCGCTCGCACCGGCTTGATCCTCGATGATCCTTGTACCTCTCGTCCTCGCTCTCGCGCAGCAGTCGGCCCCGCACACGCCGCTGGCCGTCGTGCGGCCGCGCGACCCGTTCGTGTTCCGTTGCGTGCTCGACCAGCGCGTGCGCATGGTCACGCTGGCGCTGTCCGACGACCTGTGGGCCTGTTGGGACACGCGCCAGTGCGGCTTCACGAAGGCCTGGAAGGGCGGCGTGAAGTTCGACGGCGCCGTCTACACGACCGCGCACGGGCCGACGCCGTCGTCGCTCGGTCTCTCATACACGGAAGGCCTCGACGGCGACGTGTGGTTCGCCGACGTCGGCGGGAAGCAGGTCGATGCCGACGCGGTCTGGCGCGGCTACCGGATCGAGCACGGCGCGTGCGTGCTGCTCTACGACATCGTGCTGCCCGACAAGCGCGTGGTGCGCGTCGAGGAGCGGCCCGAATTCGTGCGTCCCGAGCAGATCTTCAATCCCACGCAGATCGAGGAGTGGGCGCTGGTGCCCGGCCTGCCCGGTCTCGTCCGCCGCTTCCACGCGCCGGCTGTGCCGGAGGACGCGCTGATCGCCGTGCTCGTGCGCAGCGACGCGTCGCGGGGCCGCTTCATCGACGCGGGCGGCGCGCGCGCCGAGAAGCTGATCGACGTGAAGGACGACAAGGGCCAGATCGTCGACACGCGCATCCACTCGCAGATCTGGCTGAATGCACAGCGCAAAACGAACAGCCTGATCCAGTTCTTCGATCCGATCGAGCTGCCCAAGGCGGAACCCGAAGCCGGTCCGAAGAAGGACGGCCAGGGAGGTTCGCGATGATCGGCGTGCTGCTGGCCCTGATGCTCGGCGCGACGCTTGCCCAGAAGGAGCAAGAGGAGAAGGGCCCGCGCGAGCCCGGTCTCTCCGTCTACTGGTACTTCCTCGGCGAGCCGTTCGACTCGATCCTGCCGCTCGTGCCCGGTCAGACGCCGAACGTCGCGCGCCGTCTCGAGACGATCGACCTCGAGGACGCCGACCTGGGCGGCATCGAGGACACGTTCCTGACGCACGCGAAGGGCTGGCTCGAGGTGCCCGAGGCCGGCCTCTACACGCTGCGCGTGCGCAGCGACGACGGCTCGAAGCTGTGGCTCGACGGAAAGCTCGTGATCGACCACGACGGGCTGCACTCGCCTCAGAACAAGGACGTCGAGCTCGAGCTGACGAAGGGCTCGCACCCGATCGACCTGTGGCACCAGGAGGTCTACGTCGGCTGGGTGCTCGAGCTGTCGTGGAAGCGACCGGGCGCGCAGGCGTTCGAGCTGATCCCGTCGACCGCGCTGTCGTGCCCGGCCGGCGAGGTGCGCGTGACGGCGCCGGGCAAGAAGAAGGTGATCCGCCCGCTGAAGAAGGGTCGTCCCGGCGACGGCATGCCGCTCGACGCGGCGCACCCCTCGCTCACCGTGCAGACGATCCGACCCGAGGGCTTCGAGCCCAAGGTCGGCGGCCTGGCGTGGACGCCGGACGGAAAGCTCCTCGTCACGACGTGGGACGCGATCGGCGCGGTGTACGCGCTGACCGGCGCACAGACCGGCGATCCGGCCCAGGTCACGATGACGCGCTTCGCGGCGGGGCTGGCCGAGCCGCTGGGCATCGCGCTCATGGGCGAGCGCATCTTCGTCGTGCAGAAGCAGGAGCTGACCGAGCTGATCGATCACGACCGGGACGGCACGTGCGACGAGTACCGCGCCGTCTGCTCGGCCTGGGACGTCAGCCCGAACTTCCACGAGTTCACGTTCGGGCTCGTGCAGAAGGACGGATCGCTCTACCTCAACCTGGCGATCGCTATCGACCCGGGCGGCAAGAGCACGCGGCCGCAGGTGCCGGGCCGTGGCTCCGTGCTGAAGGTCGATGCGGACTCGGGCGCGTTCGAGGTCGTCGCGCACGGCCTGCGCACGCCGAACGGCATCGGCATCGGGCCGGAGGGCTCGATCCTGATCACCGACAACCAGGGCGACTGGCTGCCGTCGTCGAAGCTTCTGCGGCTGGAACGGGGCGCTTTCTACGGCTCACAGGCTGTCCTGGGGGAATCCGCGGCTGCTCTGACCGTCACCCCCCCCGTCGTGTGGCTGCCGCAGAACGAAATCGGCAACAGCCCGAGCCAGCCGTGTCTCGTCCCGGAGACTTTCGGTCCGTTCGGCGGTCAGGTCGTTCACGCCGACGTCACGTACGGCGGCCTGCAGCGCGACATCGTCGAGGTCGTCGATGGCGTGTGGCAGGGCTGCGTGCTGCGCTGGACGCAGGGCCTCGAGGCCGGCATGAACCGCATGGCGATCGGGCCGGACGGCGCGCTCTACGTCGGGGGCATCGGCTCGACCGGCAACTGGGGCCAGGAAGGGAAGCACATGTTCGGGCTGCAGCGCATCGCGTGGAACGGCGCGAGCGCGTTCGACATCCTGGCCGTGCGCGCCAAGACCGGCGGCTTCGAGGTCGAGTTCACCGAGCCGCTGGCGCCCGATCTCGGCTGGGAGCCCGAGAACTGGTTCGTGAAGGACTGGCGCTACGTCCCGACCGCGACGTACGGCGGGCCTCCGATCGACGAGCGCCGTCTCGTCGTCGGCCGCGCCTCCGTGTCGAGCGACCGACGGCGCATCGGCTTGCAGATCGAGGGCCTCGAGGCCGGCCGCGTCGTGCATTTGCGCGCCGCAGGACCGCTGACCGACGAGGCCGGACGACGCCTGTGGTCGACCGAGGGCTGGTACACGCTGAACGCGCTGGCGAAGGACCGCCCGCTCGAGATGCGGGCCGCTCCGCCGCGCAAGCCGGTCAACGTCCTGACCGACGCGGAGCGCAAGGCCGGGTGGAAGCTGCTCTTCGACGGGCAGTCGCTGGCCGGCTGGCGCAACTTCAAGAAGGAGGGCGCCGCGAAGGGTTGGGAAGCGATCGACGGCGCGCTCGTGCGCACCGGCGACGGCGGCGACATCGTCACCGACGCGGAGTACTCGGACTTCGAGCTCGCGCTCGAGTGGCGCATCCCGGCCGGCGGGAACAGCGGCGTCTTCTTCCACGTCGAGGACAAGGGCTCGTACGTGTGGGAGAGCGGCCCCGAGATGCAGGTGCTCGACAACGACGGCCATCCGGACGGCAAGAACCCGGCGACTTCGGCCGGCTCGAACTACGCGCTGCACGCGCCCGAGCGCGACCCGACGCGACCCTTGGGCATGTGGAACGCGGCGCGGCTCGTCGTGAAGGGTGCGCACGTCGAGCACTGGCTCAACGGCGAGAGGACGGTCGAGTACGAGCTGTGGACGCCGGAATGGGCCGCCGCGGTCGCGGCCAGCAAGTTCGCCCAAATGCCGCGCTACGGCCAGGCGAAGACGGGCCGGATCGCGCTGCAAGACCACGGCGACCGCGTCGAGTTCCGCAACGTGAAGCTGCGCGTGCCGTAGCCGCATGGCCTCGCTCCCCATCCCGCAGGCGACCATCCGCGTCCTCCTGGCGTACGACGTCGGGCTCTCGATCCGGCTCGAGGCCTGCCGCGGGCAGGCTTCGGGCCTGGAGGCGGACGAGCGCATTCGGCACAAGGGCCATGCGCCACAGTACTTCCAGTTCGATCCGCCGCCGCTGAGGCTGAACCGCGATATCGAGCCGGTTCGCATCGCGGGCCTCGCGACCTCGTCGACGGTCGAGATCCTGCTCTACGACTTCGGCGGCGTCTCGGTCGGCTACACGATCCCGTTCGCGGGGACGCTCGAGCAGTTGATCGCGATCTCGTGCATGCTCTCGGGCGATCCCGGCCTGAACGCGCACGCCGAGCAGCTCGTCTCCGGCCTGCTCGAGCTGATCCGCGAGCACGTCGACCGGCCGTGCCTGGCGGATCCCGTCGAGGACTACCTGATCTTCCAGATCCCGGCCTTCACGACCGGAGCGGACCCCGAAGCCGTGCTGCTCGAGCACGCGGCCGACTTCGCGCGCCTCTTGCGCTCCGAGCGCGACCGTCTGTCGGACCAGGAAGTCCAGGAGGCGCTGTCCGGCCGCGTGCGCTTCGGCGTCGACGACCTGGCCGTGCTCGACTGGAACGCCACCTTGCTCGTCGACCGCGAGCCGGAGGACGTCGTGTCCGTGCTCGAGTTCGCCAACCTCGAGCTGCTCGAGATGCGCTTCCTGGACGAGAAGCTCGACCGCTCGCTCGACCGCGCCTACGAGTCGCTGCAGGGTCCGCGCGCGTGGAGCACGATGCGGCTGCCCGGTGCCTCGCGCGCGGAGATGCGGCGCATCGCGCAGATGCAGGTCGACGGAGCCATCCTGTTCGAGCGCGTGTCGAACGCGCTGAAGCTTTTCGGTGACCAGTACCTGGCGCGCATCCACCGCACCGCTTCGCAACGATTCCGCGTCAACGAGTGGAACTCCGGCATCCTGCGCAAGCTCGAGACCCTCGACAGCATCTACCAAAAGGTCCACGACAGCGCGTCGACCCGGCGCATGGAAGCGCTCGACTGGATCATCATCGCGCTGATCGCGACCGAGATCGTGCTCTCGTTCACGCGCTGAGAAGCCGAGAGAATCGATCGTACGGCCTCTCAGCCCGGATGATTCAAGAAGCCCTCGGGTGGGCGTGCTGGCGGCTGCCGCTGCCGATCGAAGCGACCGCCGGCCAGCTTCGGGGCATCACCCTCGCCGTGCGCCGAGTCGGCGCTGGGATGAGAGACGGTCGCGCCGCTGCCGGGTCTCACGACACAACTTGATTCGGCAGAGATTCGCGAGCCTTGACCGCATGCGAAGGCACGAAGGTCCGCCGAATCGATCGCTCCCTGACCCAGTTTTCGTGAATCATCCGGGCTCAGATCCCGTTGGCGGCGCGCGGAACCGCGCGGCGAGGTGTCCCATCAGGGCGTGCGCGGCGCAGTGTGGTCGACCGCGCGCCACTTGGCGCCGTCCTTCTCCCACCAGCGCAGCCACTCGCGCGCCGTGCCGCCCGGGCGGAAGTGGACGAGCTTCTCGAGCGCCAGGCGGATCGACATGAGCTCGATCTCGACGCCCTCCTCGCGCGAAGAGATCACAGCCGCGTCGGTGACCATGCCCTCCAGCAGCACGTTGACCTGCGGATCCGCGACGGCCTGGAACTGCGCGACCTCGACGTCGAAGTCCTGGATGTACGCGATCTGGCGCCCCGTGAAGATGTTCGAGTGCGGCGCACGCGCGTCACTCGACGACTGCAGCGCCGCCGCCATCCGCGCGATCAGCGGCTCGACGGCCGCGGGGTAGCCCATCTCGCCCAGCGCCGCGGCCGCGTTCGAGCGAATCGACAGCGACCTGCTGCCCAGTGCCTTGATCAGCGGCACGACGAGCGCCGGATCGCCGGCGGAACGCAGCGCGCGCGCGCTCTCGCGACGCACGCCCTCCGACGCGTCACGGACGGCGTGGACGAGCAGCGGCTTGGCCTCCTCGCCCGGGAAGATCCGCCGCAGCCCGAGCGCCGCGAAGCTGCGTCGCACGACGATGGGGGACCACAGGTCGCGGGACAGCTCGCCCAACAGCGCCGGCCGGTCCTTCGCGCGGCGCAGCTCGTTCACCACGACCTCGCGGCCCGCGGGCGGCAGCGGCGAGCCGAAGCGCATCAGCTCCTCGCGCGCCGGCGCTTCCTGTTCGGCCGGAACGTCGAGCGAGGGCACGCTCAGGAGCCAGTTCTCGCTCAGCACCGCCAGGGCGCCGGCGTCGTCGGGCGACGCGCTCAACACCGCGTCGAGGTCCGCCAGCGCCTCGGTCGCCAGGCCGTGCTCGGCGCACCAGCGCGCCAGCGCCGTGCGCGCGACCAGGTCCTTCGGGTTGCACTTCTCGCGCTCTTCGCGCCACGCGCGCATCACGTCCGTCTCGAGCTCCGCCGCCGTGACGAGGCGCGGATCGAGCCGCTGCCAGCCACCCTTGCCCTTGTACTCCCACGCGCCGTCCTTCCAGCGCGACAGCACGCGGATCGTCTGACCGCTCGCCAGCTTCAGCACGCGGCGCGCTTCCTTCTCGGGCACCGCCGTCGGAGCGGTCGTCGCCTCCTCGGACGTGGGCGCGACTGCGGAGACGGGCGCGGACAGGACGGTCAGGAAGAGGAGAGCGAAGGCGTTCGGCATGGAAGGCTCCGACCGGCGGGCTCGCCGGTCATCAAATCAATCGGAGGCTACGGCATTCTCGCGTGGTTTCGAGGCCAGCGCGCGAGGCCAGGGCGCCCGCATCGAGACGCCCGTGCGCCTGCGCTCACGCGCGAGCACATCGTGTGCCACCCCGCCGGAGGCCGTCGGGCGTGCCTCCCGGCTCCGATCCGCTCGCTCCGACGTGCGGCCCCGCACGCTCAAATCCCGGCGCACGCCGGCGTTACGCGGCATGCGCACACGTGCCGGCCGCGGGACGAGTCCAGGCCCCGAGGGGCCGACAGGCGCGGAGCCCCGCGCCAACGCGCTAGAGTCAGGGCCCATGGCTCTCCTTGCCGCCCTCGTGCTCACCGGCCTGCCGTTCTACTGCGAAACGCGGTCGTTGGCGCTCGACGGCGGGCCCAGGCCCCAAGACCGCGATGCGTCCCGCGAGGCCGAGTACACCGCTCTCGAGCCTCGGCCGGACCATCCGGTGACCGCACTCTTCCCTGTCCAGAACCAGCGCAGCATGCCTTTCCGCGACCTGCTCGTGTCGTGGAACGTGGACGCGTCCGCCGGCTCCGGGTTCGTGGTCGAGTTGCGCGTGCATGCGCTCGACGACGAGGGCTGGTCCGAATGGATGCACGTCGGCGAGTGGGGCGACGTGCCGCAGGCTCCGCGCGAGGTCACCTGCGAAGGAGGGCGCGTCGACGTCGACTACTTCCGCGGCGAACGCACGTTCGGCCGCTGCGAGGTGCGCGTGCGCGCGTTCGCGAGCAAGACGGGGACGATCGTGAAGATCCGGCGTCTCGTCCTGTCCTTCTCCGACCGCGAGCGCGAGGTCGAGCCGCAGCCTGCTCTCGCGAAGCGCCCGTGGGGCCGCGTGCTCGACGTGCCGCTGCGCAGCCAGAAGACCGAGCCCAAGGAGATCGCGGGCCGCATCTGCAGCCCGACGTCGGTCGGGATGGTGATGGCCTACCGCGGCGTCGACAGGACGACGGTCGCGGTCGCCGATCGCGCCTGGGATCCGGTCAACGAGATCTACGGGAACTGGCCGCGCAACGTGCAGGCGGCGTACTCGCTGGGCGTGCCGGGGTACTTGGCGCGGTTCTCGGACTGGACCCCCGTCGAGCGCGAGATCGAGGCCGGAAACCCCCTGATCGTGAGCATCGCGGTGAAGAAGGGCGAGCTCGAAGGCGCGCCGTACGAGGCGACCGCGGGACACCTGCTCGTGCTGTGCGGCTTCGACGCGGAAGGGAACTGCGTCGTCAACGACCCCGCGTCCCCGGATCCCGCGCAGGTGCGCCGCGTCTACAAGCGCTCGGAGATGGAGGAGGTCTGGATGCGCCGCGGCGGCACGAGCTACGTGCTCCTGCGTCCATGAGGTTGGCGCTGCTCGCCGTCGCCGCGCTCTGCTGCGCGTGCAACAGCGTGCCCAACCTGGGCGGGGGCCTGCCGCTCGTCTCGCGCGGCGCGGCGTACGAGCCAGTCGAGGGCCTCGAGAACCTCGAGCTGCGACAGCTCGCGACCGGCAGCGTGCTGTCGGCGCGCGGCGAGAAGCCGATCGAGGTGCGCCGACTGCCCTCGGGAGCGACGCGCGACCACGGCATCCGCGGCCAGATCGTGGCGCTGGCCGGCCCGGCTGCAGACGGGCGCTTTGTGTACGCCGTGCGCGACGACCGCGGCGTGTTGCTGCGCCGTGCGCACGTCGACGGTCGCGATCTCCCCGTAGGGCGCTTCCCGCGCGCCATCCACGCGCTGTCCCTGTCGCCCGACGCGCAACTCGCCGCTGTGCTCGCGCCCTTCGACGAGGAGGACGCGCGCTCGCGCGGCGGTGCCCTGCGCGAGCTCGTGCTGATCGATCTCGAGACCGGAGCGGCCGACTCCACCGGCGTCGCGTGCTGGCCTTCGACGCCAGCCTGGGTCGACAGGTCCCAGTTGGCGATCGTCGTCGCGCACGAGGACGGTTCGCGCTGGGTCCGGGCGTTCGGCGTGCCTTCCCGCACCGTAGTCAGGGAACTGGCTGCGGGCGAGGCGGTCGTCGTCGACCCGGAGGGCCCGGCCCTGATCGTGATGCGACGCGACGACGAAGGCCTGCACCGCCTGGCGCGCGTCGCCCTCGACGGCGCTCCACCCGTCGAAGTCCCGGTGCGCGGCGTGATCGTGCCGCTGAGCGTGCTCCCGGGCGGCCTCCTCCTGGCGTTCTCGGCGCCGACGCTGGGCACCACGCCCGAGTGGGAGCTCGACCTGCTCGGGCCCCAGATCGCGCTGGCGACGATCAAGCTCTACCGGTTGAGCGACGGCACGTTTGCGACCGTCGAGCCGCGCGCGTCGCCGCGTCGACTGTGGAGCGCGGGCGGTCCGTTCCCTCCCGCCGCTCGATCGGGCGGACCGGGCGGCGAGCTGTAGCGCGCACGTCGGGATAGTCTTTCGAATCGGCCTCCCCCCGAACGACCCAGGCCCCACGGACCGACCCGCTCGCATGTCCCAGGTTCCTCCGCCGTGGCGGCCGCGACTGCTCGCGTTCGCGATCTCGTCCTCCGCCGCCGCGCTGCTCCTGTGGGGCGGCCTGACCCTCGTGCGCAAGCGCGCGCCCGAACCGCTCCAGATCCAGCGCGTGACGCCACCTCCGCCGGCGCGCGCAGCTGGGAGCCGTGCGATGTCCGTGGTCTTCGGCGAGCCGCCGATGCCCGTACGGCCCGAGGACTGGGTGTTCCATCTGGACCCGGAGGTGGCCGGCGTCTTCTTCGGGTTCGGCGAGTTCGCGCACTACGATCCCTGGCTGTACGCGCGGCCCAACCCGATGCACGACCGGATGATGCCCTGGCCCGAGCACCCGGCCGGCCAGGTACGCATGAACGTGAACGCGCAGGGTTGCCGCGAGGACCACGAGCTCTCCGATCCGCCGCGCGACCTGCGCGTGCTGGTGGCCGGCGACTCGCACACGTTCGGCGTGTGCGACGACACCGAGGTGCTGACCCAGCGGCTGGAGGACGAGCTCGCAGCGCGCCGCGAGGGCCGCAGCATCGAGGTGCTCAACAGCGCGGCCGGCGGCTACTCGTTCGTGAACTACCTGGGCACGTGGTTCCGTTTCCGCGAGTTCCGGCCGCAGGTGTTCGTCGTGGTCGCGTTCGCGGGCAACGACTTCGCCGAGCTCCTGGGCCTGAGCCTGCACTTCACCGGCTACCCCTTTCCCCACGAGGAGTCGGGGCGCGGCTTGCTCCGCGACGCGGCCTTCAAGCGCAAGCCCGCGATCATGGGGCAGGGGCTCAACTCGATCGAGATCGCGCGGCAGTGGCCCGAGGAGCGCGAGAACACCGTGCGCGACGCCGTCTACCTGTGCCGCGAGATGCAGCGCTGCGCCCGCAACGGCGGCGCGAAGCTGGTGGTCGCGTTCCTGCCCACGCCTTTCCTGCTGAAGTGGCCCGACGGCAAGCTGCCGGGCGACGAGGTCATCGAGGGGTTCGAGCTCCAGCCCGAGGACTTCCAGCGCGAGGCCGACCAGTGCGCGAGCTTCCTTGCGGGAGTGCGCGCAGCCGGGATCGAGGTCGTCGACCTGACGCCGACGTTCGCGGCGGAGCCGGTCCCGCCCTACTGGCTCCACGACCTGCACCTGTCGACGCGCGGTCACGAGCTCGTGGCCGAAGCGCTGTTGCCGGTCGTCGAGCGCCTGCTGCCGCGTTGAATCCGCGACGCGTTACCGGCCGCCGTGCGCCGTTTTCGCTGCGGGCGGCGGCGGCGAGGTCGGAGCCGGCTCGGGCGTAGGAGCCGGAACGGCCGAGACCTCGCCCAGCCGCTCGATGCCGTGCGGCAGCGGCACCGCGACGTCACCCATCTCGACCGCGCACACCTTGCCCATCCGGGAGGGCGGCTGTGCACCGGTCGTGCCGCCGGCAGGATCGCTCGGCGCCGGCTCGGAGGTGGCGCCATGACAGGCCGCGAGCAACCCGGCCGCGGCCGACACGGCCCAGCGCGCCAGACGCCCGCGCTTTCGCTCGGGCGGGACAACGTCGGCCCGCGTGTCGCTGTAGATCGGCTGGCCGGCCGCGTCGTACTGGAGGCGCATGCAGACGCGCGACGTCGCGCTCGACACGATCGCCTCGGCTTCCTTGCGCGTGAGCTGCACGGCGTCGTGGACGTGCAGCGAGCAGGCGGAGCAGAAACGCTGCTTGCCTGCGCCCGTCAGCTCGTCCCAGCTCTTCGGACAGGCCTTCTGGATCTGCAGCGGGGCGTGGGAATCGTGCGACGGAACGGTCATGGTGCGGGCCTCGGTGTTCTCTGGACGTGACATCGCCCGCAGAACGGCCCGGACCGCAGGCTTCTTGGCCGCAGCGCACGATTCGATCCGGAAGAACCTTCCCGGTGGCTGCCGTCGCACCCGAGCGGGACGAGAAAACGTGGTCCGAAGGCTCGGTTCCGAGGCGAGCGTCCCGCCGCGCTCGGACCTCAGAGACTGAGAAGAATTCGAAGTCTCTCGCGCCGCGGAGCGGCGCCACCAGGATCAGAGAGGCCGTACGATCGATTCTTTCTCGGCCTCTCCTAGACTGAGAAGAATTCGAAGTCTCTCGCGCCGCGGAGCGGCGCCACCAGGATCAGAGAGGCCGTACGACCGATTCTTTCTCGGCCTCTCAGGGACACACCGTGAACCGCGCCGCGTCCGTCAGGCCCGAACCGAAGCCGGCTGGATCGGGCGGATCGCGGTAGTACCACTGCGCCGACACCGTCACGCCCGGCACGAGCGCGAGATCGACGCCGGACAGCACGTGCGCTTTGAAGTCGAACGCGAACGTGCCGGTGCAGTTCGGTCCGCCGGTCGTGCCGCCCGAGAATTGCGAGCCGGCGCGCCGCGGGCCCGTGACGCACAGCGTTCCGCCTTGGAACGGCACGAACTGCGAGCCGAAGCCGTACACGAGCAGGCCGAACTTCTGGTTGAGCACGTTCGTCGCGGCGATCGTGAACGGTGCGCCGGACGACAGGCTGGGCGAGCCCGACACGCCGATCGCCGGCGTGCAACCCTGCGAGTTCACCTTGGCCGTGCAGTAGATCTGCGGCCCGGCCGTCTCCTGGAATCGGCGCGCGTGCACGTCGGATTCGCTGCCGTTCCACACGTCGTAGCCGAGCCATACGGCGCCGCTGGCCGGATCTCCGGTCAGCGCGGGCCTCTCGGCGCGCAGGCCCGCCTCCGAAGCAGCGAACTCCGCCGCGACCGGTGTCCCATCGGCGGCGAAACGTCGCGCGCGCAGCCGCGGCAAGCCCGTCGAGCGGTCCTCCCAGGCCACGAGGAAGCTCCCGTCAGGATCCGCGAGCACGACCGGGTTCGACTGGTTGCCGGCCGTGGTCGTGTTGACGAGACAATCGGGGCCCAGCGGGTTGCCGGCCGAATCGAACCGCCGCAGCGCGATCGCGGTGCCGTCGCCGTCCGCCAGATCGTCCTGCCACACGACCACGAACCGTCCGGCGGCATCGACCGCGACGCGCGGCACGCGCTGGTCGCCGTTTTGGTACGTGCCCGGCAACGTGAACTCGTCGCCCAGCGCCGTGCCGTCGGCCGCGAAGCGGCGGCCCCACAGGTTCAGCCCGCTGCCCACATTGCCGTGGCTCGAGAAGTCGACGAACGCGACGAAGATCGTCCCGTCCGGCGCGGCCGCGACCACCGGGTCGACCTGCGCGTCGTTCACGAACTGGTTCACGCGCACGTCGCCGCCGAGCGGCGCGCCGCCCGACGACAGGACGCGGATGAACGCGTCGCCGTCCCACCCGCCCGACCAGGCGACCACGAACCCGCCGGCGGGCGTCGGTGCGATCAGCGGGCGCCACTGCGAGGCCTGCCAGACCGCGTTGATCTGGAACTCCGCCGCGAGGGGCGTGCCCCAGGTCGTGTGCACGCGGCCGAAGATCCCCATCTGCTCGCCGTCGTAGCCGTAGCGCTCGGACCACGCGACCAGGAAGTTCCCGCCGGTCGCGACGCCGATCGCGGGCTCGTCCTGCACCTGCTGCCCGAGCGTCGTGTTGACCAGCGTGTCGTCCGAGAGCGGCGCGAGCTGGTCGTCGAAGCGGCGCAGCACGATGTCCTGGCCCGCGCTCCAGACCATCGTCCAGCCCGTGCCGGTGCGCGCGGGCGTCGACCAGATCTGATCGTACGACTGCGCCTGCGACACGCGTTGGCCGGCGTCGAGCGGACCGAAGACGTCCCACGTCTGCGCGCGCGCGAACGGACACGCGAGGCCCAAGACGGCGCCGATCGTCACGCAGCGCGCGAGGAGGGCGCACAGCCGCGCGAGCCTCGGCCTGCGCGTGGAAAAGCGCTGATCTGCCGCCCCCGACGCCATGGGATGAAGCCTAACACGCTCCCCGGGGCCGCGCTGGACAGGTCGCGCACGCACCCCGAGGATGCCCGCGTGAACCGACGCATTCTCGCGACGTGCCTCCTGCTGATTCCCTGCGCTGCGTGCCGCGACCTCTCGGCCCAGCGTCCGCCCGACACGCGCTACGAGATGATCCGGCCCGAGCTGGGCGGTCAGGGACCTTCGCATTCGCGCGAGTGGTTTCGTTTCTCGGCCGGCTTCCTCGATCGCATGCAGGAGGCCGGCGACCCGATCGACGACGGATTCAGTTTCGGCCTCGACGGCGGCTTCGACATCGCGACCACGGTGTTGACGCCCTCTGTGGAGGTCGGCATCGCTTACACATCCGCGCACGTCGACCAGGTCGGCGCCTCGAGCCTCGATCTCTGGCGGGGGAGCATCGGGCTGCGTGGCACGTTGTATGCAGACGGTGGCCGCTGGCGCCCGTACGTGCGCGGCGGCGGTTTCGTGCGCTGGTCGACCGACGACCTGGACGAGCCGCTCGATCCGTACGCGACGGGCTTCTACGCCGGCGCCGGGATCGACTGGCCGTACCTCGACGGCATGTGGCTCGGCCCCAGCGTCACGTGGTACCGCGGCGCGCACGAGGACGACGTCGAGGAGTGGTTGTTCGCGTTGTCCGCGACGTTCCGCCTGTAGTGCGGAAACGCAGGTACGATGCGGGCATGAGACCGCACCCTGCTTTCCAACTCGCCGCCGCGCTGTCACTGGTCTCCGGGATCGCCCGAGCGCAGAGCTTGAACGTCGACGTCGGAACGAACACGACGCACCCGGTCCCTGCATCGACCTACGCTGCGGCGGGATCGCCCGGCATTTGGAACGACGTCTCGGTGCCGGTCACGGGGCAGCCGCTCCTCGGCCTCGATGGTCTCCCGACCGGTGCGACGGTGAGCCAGGCGGGCGGCTTCGTGAACCTCGATTACGACAACTCGGGCACGGCGGGGGACGACGACAGCCTGATGGACGACTGTCAGGACCTGGGGCCGGCGTCGATCTCGAGCATCACGTGGAGCTTCGCCGGCCTCGCCGACGGCACCTACACCGTGCTGACCTACGCCTGGGCGCCGGACAACACGACGTTCCGCACGCGCGTGACGGTTCCGGGATCGATCGACCCCGCGCAGGACGTCGGCGGCGCGTGGCCGGGCGCGCAAGCGCAGGGAACGACGTACGCGCGTCACGGCGTGGTCGTGACGGGTGGCGCGCTCGTAGTCGAACTCCTGGTCGTCGCGGGCTTCGGCACGCTGAACGGCATCCAGCTCGTGCGCGACGTGGGCGCCCAGGCGTTGTGCTCGGGCGACGGCACCGGCACGCCGTGTCCCTGCGGCAACGGCGGGGGACCTGGTCGCGGTTGTGCCAGCTCGGTCGAGCCGACCGGCGCCCTGCTCGGTGTGAGCGGCGGCGCCAGCGTGGCCAACGACACGCTTGTGCTCCACGGCAGCGGCATGCCGGACAGCTTCGGGCTCTACTTCCAGGGCACCAGCGCGGCCGCAGGTGGCGCGGGCGCGGCATTCGGCGACGGCCTGCGCTGCGCCGGCGGCTCGGTCGCGCGACTTGGCACGAAGCAGAACGTCGCCGGTGTCTCGCAGTACCCCGCGACCGGCGACACGCCGATCAGCGTGCAAGGCTCGGTCGCAGCGGGCGACGCGCGCGTCTACCAGGTCTGGTACCGCAACGCGGCCACGTTCTGCACCTCCGACACGTTCAACCTGACGAACGGTCTGCAGCTGACGTGGAGCAACTGATCGGGTCCGGCTGGACCACCGCGCTGCCGCGACCTCAGCGCTGGAAGATCGGCAGCATGCCCTCGGGCAGCGCCAGCACGAGGCAGTTCATCGCGGTCGCGTAGACGTCGCCGAAGCGCGGGTCCGACCACGAGCCGTCGCTCTTCTGGCTGCCCAGCACGCGCGGCGCCTCGCTCTTCCACCACGTCTTCCAGGTCTCGACGTCGGCGTGCTGCCACAACGCCTGCGCCAGGTAGAAGCGCTCGTAGAACGGGCACACGATCAAGTCGCCCTCGATCGTGGCCGGACCGTCGGCGCGCAGCGCCAGCCGGCGCGCGATGAAGTCGTAGCCTTCGACGAGCGGCCGGCCCTCGTACGTGCCGGTCATCTGGAACGTCGCGATCGCAGCCGCGGTCAGGGCGACGGACGAGCTGGCATCGCCCAGCGCGTAGCGGAAGGAACCGTCCGGCTTCTGCGTGCGGCCGACGTAGTCGACGGCGCGCGCGATCACGGCACGATCGACCTCGATGCCGGCTTCCTTCGCGGCGCGCAGCGCCTGTACGGCGGTGATCGTGATCGAGTTCTCGTGCGCAAGCCCTTTGCGCGGCTCGTAGTCCCAGCCGCCCTCGACACCCTGGCTCATCTCGATGCAGCGCACGGCGGCCTTCAACGCCTCGAACACGCGCGCACCGCGCGGCGTGTGCGGGGACATCGCGTAGGCCTGGGCCAGCGCCAGCGTCGCGAAGCCGTGGCCGTGCATGCGCGACAGCGTGTCGCCGTGGCGCGCGACGTAGCCGGTGCGCTCGGAGCGCGGATCGACGTCCGTGCGCGCGACGAGCCATTCGATCGAGGCCGTGCAGGCGCGCCCGTGCGGTCCGCGGTCGGGCGAGCTACCGGCCGCCATCCAGGCCAGCGCGCCCAGCGCCGTCACGGCGACGGGTGCGTGGCCGCCGACCTCGGCGGCGGGGCCCGTGCCGGCGCTCGTCGTGCGCGCGCCCTGCGACGGGAACGCGCCGTCGGAAGCGCGCGCTTGCGCGGCCTCGAGCCACTCGAGGCCGCGCTCGAGCGCCTGGCGAGCGGCCTCGTCGATCCCGCCGGTCGCGCGCGCGACCGGCGTGTTGCCCTGCGACGACGTGGAGCGCGGATCCTGGCTCGACTCGACGGTCGCGCGTCGCTCACACACGACGGGGATCGCGGCCGCCTCGCTGCGCGCCGCGGCGCACAGGATCGTCAACGCGAGCACGACGCGTGCACGGCACGCAAGCTTGCGAGCGTGCCCGGCAGGATGAAACGCAAGCTTGCGAGCGTCCCCGACAAGATGCGTGAGCCCATTCCCGACGCGCACCCGCGCCGCCGGCGCGCTCACGGCTTCTTGTTGAGCCGCTTGTAGTAGGCGTCGATCCACTCGCGGTAGACGGGCGGCATGTCGCGCCCGCCCTCGTTGCGGAACACCTCGCGCGCGTGCGTAGGCAGGTCGCCCCAGCGGTCGCGGTCGTCGACCGGGTTCGTGCCCGACCCCGGCTGGCCGGCCTTCGGCGGTCCGCCCGGCCGCTGCTCCGGGTCGAGCGGCGAGCCCTGCGGGTTGTCCGGGTTCTCGCGTCCGCCCTGCGCCGGCTTCGGCTTCTCGCCGCCCGGCTCGGGTTTCTCACCGCCCGGCTTCTTGCCGTCGGGCTGCGGCTCTCCGCCGCCGGGCTCGGGAGTGGAAGGCGTCGACTCGCGGCCGGTCGACTGCTCGCCCTTCTGGTCGAGCGGGCTCTTGCCCTGCCCTTCGCCCGGCTGTGGTTGTCCCTGGCCGCTGCCGCTCGAGCCGGGCGGAGGCCGCTGGCTGGCCGCGATCTCGAGGATGCGGTCGATGCCCTCCTTGACCTTCTGGCCCCCGGCCTGCGCGTCGCGCAGCATCGTCGAGAGCTCCGAGGCGCGCGACTGCGGCGCGCGCGCGGCCTCCTGCAGCATGCGATCGATGTCGCGCAGCTGGCGCTCGACCTTGCCGAAGAGCTCGACCATCTCCTTCTGCGCGTCGTCGGTCGGCAACGGCACGCGGACGGGCCCCGTCTCGACCGGCTTCGGCGCGGGCGGATCTTGAGCGCAGAGCGCCGTGCTGCACAGCGCCGTGCTGCACAGTGCCGTGCTGCACAGTGCCGTGCTGCACAGCGCCGTGCTGCACAGCGCCGTGCTGCGCAGTGCCGTGCTGCACAGTGCCGTGCTGCACAGTGCCGTGCTGCACAGTGCCGTGCTGCACAGTGCCGTGCTGCACAGTGCCGTGCTGCACAGTGCCGTGCTGCACAGTGCCGTGG
>Ga0163152_10004651_pt1 | contig 16784 bp, 12 predicted proteins | sample OliLakLV19MP8IB2_FD_148635 | JGI IMG/M metagenome (GOLD analysis project Ga0163152, IMG submission 148635) | Freshwater microbial mat bacterial communities from Lake Vanda, McMurdo Dry Valleys, Antarctica - Oligotrophic Lake LV.19.MP8.IB-2 | ecosystem: Environmental > Aquatic > Freshwater >... | reverse complement strand
CCATAGTCGCCCGGGATATCAACCCCGTACATTTCCTGCACGAGTGCGCGTCCCGCCTCCGTGACCGGCAGCAGGCCCTGCTGTTGGTAGGCGCGCAAGTCCTGCCAGGCCCAGTCGCGGTCATAGCTGGGTAAGTAGCCCCAGCCGTATTGCGCCAGCAGCCCAAAAAGGCGCTCCCATTCCCGGTTGAGGTCGGTGGCGAGGCGCGCGTTTTTTTCGTAGAAGCGCGAAGACACCATGAAGAAAGGGTACTCGCAAAAGCCATGCCGGGCCTCGGCCAGCAGAAACGACCACTCCGCCAGGAAGTGCTTGCCGGCCACGAACAACTGGGGATCCAGGTGTTTCTCAAACAGAACCGACCGCCCCGCCAGCACCGGCGGGCAGACGGCGTCGATCAGGTAATACGTGGTCGGCCAGGGACTGCCCAGCAGCCGGGCGTCGAGCGGCCGCCGGCCCAGGTGATGATTGAAGGCAAAGTTGGTGATAACGTAGAGTCGGGCCATGCTGGAAGTAATATTGTCTGGGAATGGTTGTTCGGCGGTTATTCCAGGCAGCGAGTCGAATAGGCAGCGGTCAAGCGCAACACCAGCAGTTCGACGGCTCCGTGACCATGCAACGCATAAAGTGGCGGTTCAGGGGCGCTATCTTTTCGTAAACCAAATTGAGCCGCTCTCAAGCCAAGCCTCCGGCGCGCCCGGCCAATCTGCCAGAATGGCCGCCACTGCCGCCCGCAGCTCGGGCCGCTGGGAGATAAAGCCGCCGGGCATCAGGATATTGATCTTCGTGTCCATCGCCAGCAAATACACGGCCAGGATGTATTGTTCGTTCCAGTACCAGGGCGCAAACATTGGGGGATAGTCCTTGGGCAAATGACAATCATGCACCTGTACGACCACACCGGGTTTAAGTCGGGGCAGCACATCCAGCATGAACACGGTGACATCCGAATTCATGAAGGATCGGTGACTGCCATCCAGGTACACAATGTCGCCGGCCGCCAAGTCGTCGAAAACAGACAAGTCGGCGGTTTCCAGGCCATCTCGATAAACCAGATCACACTTGGCATCAACTTCCGTGCGGGGTTCGGGATCAATGGAAATGATGCGCGTGGGCAATTGAAAATCAGCCTTGGCCCGCGCCGCGAACAGAGTGCTCACTCCAGAACCGATTTCGAGGTAAACCTTGGGGCGGAGTTCCGAGACAAAGAAATACAGCAGGGCCGCATCAATCGCATTGATCGGCCCGCCCACCCAGGCCGGCTCGCCCGGCACGGCCTGCTCAAAGGTGTGGGCAATGCGGGCAAACTTGGTTTGCAGCCGCCCAAGGCGCTCAAGGCGCGGCCAATACTCGGCCGCTTGCGATTGAAACAGCGCCTCCAGGCCGGCGTGGGCCGGGCGGGTATACCCCCAACGAGGTTGATAATCCCGAGACGGCAGGTAATCGAGCGGCATCAGCCAATGGCTGTACTGGGTACCTGGCAAGCGGGGCAAGTCCGCCTGCCGGCGCTGAAGCCTCCGTTTAGACCAGCGCGCCAGGCGAGAAAGGAAATTCATGCTGGGCCACCTAGACCCAAGCCAGACAAAGGGCTAGTCGCGCTGGTGGGAACACGAACAGCCGGGACACTGCCCATTTCGCGCTCCCCCTCCCAGATCATATTGTGTTGTTCATAACGATTGTCGTTGCTGACCCGATAGACAGGTTCCAGGCCGCGCCAAAGACTGCGATGCCTCGTTTGAATGACGGCGGCCAGCGCCTGGGCCCTCCCCAACGCCGCGAGCGCCGCCAGGCCGGACCAATGGTATTCATTGTCCAGCGCGCGATAGGTGCGCAAGAGCTCTTCAGCACCAGGCAACAGCCTCAACTCGGAGGTGGCCGGCGCCGTGTCCCGCAAATACGCGCCGACTTGCACCGCATAATCAACGTCGCTGCTCTCGTGCTGCACATACGATTTTCGGTAGCGCAACGCTAGCCGGAAAAGCTGGGCAGCTTCTTCGGCTGGGCGCCGCTCGAAGGCATAACGTACGCCTCCCAGCGTGCGATGCAAATACCAAGCACGCAGGTCTTCGAGTTCAGCCCGGGGATGGGCCGTGGTGCGTTCCTCAGGGTAATTCCAAAAGACCCCCAAGGCTTCGGGCAGATGTTTGCTCTTGATAAAGGGCAAGACGCGGTTCTTGAATTCAGTGTCACCGGCCGCACGAAAACTAGCATCGTAGTAGCCAAACCGGTCATGGATCGAGCGACGATAGAGGGCGCCTACCCACGACAAATAGCAGGTTTCCAGATAGACCAGATCTTGGTTGTACCCCGTCCGATCATAAGTCATCACATCGCCCACGAAGGCGCCCTGAGCATCCACATCGGTCATAACACTGTTGCCCACCACCCAATCCACCTCAGCCGCCTGATCGAGTTCGGCCGCCAGGCGCTCCAGGGCCACTGGAATGAGTGTCTCATCCACCCCCAAGAATGAGAGGTAAGGAGCACGGGCCAACCCTATTCCCCGATTCCAGGCGGCCTGAATGGTCTCTCGAGTGTGGGTGCGCGCATAGATAATGGGCAGCGCCCCCTTGAAGGCTTCAACCATCTTATACTCTTGCTGAGGCGAGCCGGCATCAATGAAAATCACTTCCATCTGGTTACCGGCAGCCAACGTTTGTTGACACAAAGCCTTAAGAAATGGGGTGACCTTGGTCTCGGCCCGGTACATGGAAACGACCACACTCACACGCGGCGCGGTGGCCGTGCGCCAGTCAGCGACAAATTCAAAGTCGCCCGGCGGGTTGGAGTGCTGGGCTTGGCGCGATTCTTCCAAGTAGGCGTAGCAGCGGCTGGCCTGCTCGTTCGCGGTGCCGGGACTATACATCACGCGCGCCGCTTCGGCTTCGCGGCCATAGCCTAGATCAACCAACAAACTCATGACTTGCGTCAGCCGGCTGGGGTCCGCTTGACCTTGAAATCGGAACATCCTCAGCCAATAGACGGCCGCGGTTTGCCCTCGGCCTTGTGCTAGCTCGGTTTCGGCCAACAAGCCCCATAAAGTTGACCGGCCCAGACGCAGCCGCAACGATTGCCGGATGGCGGTGGCGGCGGCGGCGGCGCTTGCCGCCGGCTGCCCTTGCGCCCGCCAGGTCTGCACTTGGGCGTCTGCCTGTGCCGCTTGGCGCATGATCGTCGGAAAACGCCGGAAAGTCTCCAAGCCCTTACCAGCAACTCGTTGCGCTAAACGCTCGCTATTGCGAAGCAGTTTGCTGACCGACTTGTCGCGAGCGGTGTACCAATAGCCGCGGGCCCAACTAGGCAAAAAACGGGTGCGGACGGCCCGCGTCATGTGCCGAAAACTAGAGGCATAGAGCGCAGACGACTCACTATACAACTGGCGAAATTCGGCGCGCGCTACGGGATCATATTCCGGTGCAGACTTGTAGAGCGTGCCAATATCGGGGTCCGCTAATTCTGGTTGGGCCTGCTGCACGGCCTGCACAAGCTGGCGTCGGTAGTCGGCGTAGTTGTCCAAAACTTCGATCAAGCTTGGCACACACGCAAATAGATCATTGGGGTCCAGCGTCAAGAGCGGTACGTTAGGAAAAAAATCGTGCAAAAAATGGTAGGCACCGGCGGCCTTCGAGAGTAACGTCGGGCAACCAGACAGCAGTGATTCCAGACTGACAAGGTTCAATGAATCCCACCGCGAAGGCACAACGGTAATTGACGACGTATAGAAGAGCCGCGCAATGTCGATCGAATCGGCGATCGGCCGGATTTCTAAGGGCAGCGTTCGGTTGCGACATAGTTGTTCCACCTGGCGCTGCCACACCAATCCCGCCGCGCTGGTTTGTGATCCAATCAGCCGGGCCTTTTCATACTTGGCGCGCGGCAGCCACCACACGAGATTAATGAAAAGATCAGGCCCTTTCAAGCGCTCTAAGCGCCCAACAAAATTAAGGTCGGGTTTTAGAGTCGGGTCGGCTGCCTGCCGCGCCTCGGGCCGCTTGAGAAACGACAGCGGGTTTAGAAAATGCCCGGCTAGGCCGGTGACAGATCGCCACTCCTCCAAATATGTGCGGCTTATGCCATAGCGCACATCCACCGCCTTATATTGACCGACCTCCAGGGCCGATACTGCGGCCGCATCGCCTATATTCCAACCGGCGTTCCAGTCTTGACTTAGGGCAATGGATCTTGACAGGCTGCCGTGCAAAGACAGTATGAAACGCCCCACTCCTACTTGATGATGCTCAAATGCTGGCGCGAGTAGTCCGCCAAAAGATTGGTAGTCGGGTATCTCGACGATGTCAAACCGCTGTCCCGCCACGGCCGCCGCGATATTCTCGACACTAATGTATGCCCGCAGCCAGGCACGCTGGTTCGGATCGCCCGTCCCCGGAATCACCGTTCGACCGAGGGCATCGCCATAGGCCAGCCCGTGGGCATTGGCGGGCCGCCGGGCCTTGGCCGGCTCCACGATCCGGAAGTAGAAAAACTCAATCTGAGGGTTGCGCTCGAAGATGCGGCGGTAGTAGGTCTGGCCGCCACCCACGGAACCAAAGAGGTCAAAATCAGTGATCAGAACTCTCATCGGCTACGATAACTCGGCAATATAACGCCGAACCGGGAGCGCGGCGGCATGGCGAATACGGCGTGAGGATTGGCGTTGAACTGCATTATGACTTGCAAACCACGGGTGCTTTGCATCGCTGATTGGTTGTGGCTAGGTTGCGGAAAGTGGCACGACAGAAAAGTCACACTCAAATAGGACTGAGCCTTGACCTTTGGTTTGCGCAAACGTCCATTGAGTGACTTGATCGGGATTGGAGTGCACCTCGAGCTCAAGCGCGCTTAGAATTAGGTCATAAAACAACAGGTTTGGTTTACCGATACTAAGATTGAGCGTGTAATGGCCGTTCGCCAATTGAATTGACGGAAATTTCAGACACAATTCGAAGCGGCCGGGTTCGAGCGGCAAGGGGTCATTTCTTGCCAGGCCATATTGAGCAAAACCGATCGGGTGCCCGGATTGATCATGCAAGGCGGCCTCAAGCGATAGCAGGCAGGGCAAATGAATATCCACCACGGCGTGCACCTCAAGCCGATCAGGCACCGAGAGCTGCGTCGTGCGTTGGCCATTGACGGCGCACCAGCAGTCAAAGATGGTGGCTTCCTCGCTCTTCTCCAGCCGCTGGGCGCTCACCCGGCTGACAACCCCTCTGTTCACCAATCGCAAGTACTCGTCACAGACGTCGCCGGCTGGGCCAAACATCACCAACTCACCCTTGTGCAGGAGCAAGGCCTTGGCGCAAAGCTGGCGAATGGTGCCGATGTTGTGGGAGACTACCAGCGTTGTCACCTGGCGCAGCCGAGCATCGGTTTCCAACCGATCTAAACACTTCCGCTGAAACTCCGCGTCGCCAACCGCCAGCACTTCGTCAATGAGCAGGATCTCGGTCTCCATATACGCCGCCACCGCAAACGCCAGGCGCACATACATCCCGCTGGAATAGTGCTTAACCGGCGTGTCAATAAACTGCTCAACCCCCGCGAAATCTACGATCTCATCGAACCGGCGCTGGATCTCGCGCCGCTTCATGCCAATGATCGCTCCGTTGAGATAGATATTTTCGCGGCCACTCAACTCGGCGTGGAAGCCCGTGCCCACCTCCAGCAATGAGCCGACCCGGCCATGCAGGTCAACCTCCCCGGTCGTCGGCTCGGTAATCCGTGACAAGATTTTCAGCAGCGTGCTCTTGCCCGCGCCATTGCGGCCAATCACGCCCAACACTTCGCCCCGCTTCACTTCGAACGAAACATCCTTCAACGCCCAAATCGTATTGGTTTCTCCGGGCCGGCCGCCCGCGCCAAACTGGCCTACAAATCGCTTGACGGTGCCTGCCAGCGCGTCGCGCAGCGTGTCTGCCCGCTGGCGGCGCGCCCCAATCTTATACTGCTTGCCCAGATTGCTAACCCGAATGGCGACATCGCTCATGCGCTACACCACATCCGCGAAAGTTCGTTCCATGCGCCGAAAAACGAAAGCGCCGCTGATCAGCAAAGCCGCCACCACGCCCACCGACAGCAGCAGCATACCAACCGACGGGGCCGCCTTGCCCAACACCGCCCAACGGAACCCCTCCGCCACACTCGCCATAGGATTAAGCCCCAGCCAGATGCGCCAGCGCTCCGGCACCAGGCTCATCGGGTAAACCACCGGGGTCGCGTAAAACCACAATTGCACAAAGAATGGCACCACATGGCCCACATCACGATATTGCACGCTCAAGGCCGACAGCCACAGGCCCACGCCCAGCGCCGCCCCGAGCGCCAGCAGCAGCCAGAGCGGCAGCGACAAGAGCGCCGCCGTCGGCAGGAGGCCATAGTACACGGCCAACCCGAACAAAACTAGCAGCGCAATCCCCAGGTCGGCGAAGCCGGCCAGCACACTCGCGATGGGAATCGCCAGCCGGGGAAAATACACTTTGGAAATCAGATTGGCGCTGCCCACCAAGCTCAGGCTGCCGCGGCTGAATGCGCCCGCGAAGAAGTTCCAGGGCACCAGCGCCGCCATGGCAAACACCGCATACGGCAAATCATCCGACGGCAGCCGCGCCAGGTTGCCAAAGATGACCGTCAAAACCAGCGTCGTTAGCAGCGGCTGCAGCACGATCCAGGCCACGCCCAGCACCGTCTGCTTATAGCGCACCTGGATGTCGCGCCAGGTGAGGAAGTACACCAGCTCGCGGTAGTGCCATAGCTCGCGCAGGTTCAGCGCCGTCCAGCCGCGCGACGGCCGGATCCGCAGGATGGGCTGCTCGGTGTGGATGTTGTCCGCCGTTTCCAACCTTAGTACGCTCCTTGCCCGCGGACCACCACCCACAGTGTCTTCCACAGGATCTTCACATCCAGCCATAGCGAGTAGTTGCGAATGTAGTACAGGTCGAATTGAGTATTCAGGTGCATGGGCAAGTTACTGCGCCCGTTCACCTGCCACCAGCCGGTCAGCCCGGGCGGCACCGCCAGGCGCTGGCGCTGCCAGGCGTCATACCGTTCCACCAGGAACAGCATCTCCGGCCGGGGGCCGACCAGGCTCATGTCGCCGCGCAGCACGTTAAAGAATTGAGGCATTTCGTCCAGGCTGGTGCGCCGCAGCCAGCGGCCCACGCGCGTCACGCGCAGGTCGTTGGGCCATTTGTAAATCGGGTGCCCCTGGTCATCGAAACCCAATTGCGGCCCGCGCGCATCCGCATCCTCGCACATCGTGCGAAATTTGTACATCCAAAACAGCCGCCCGTTCTCGCCCACGCGCTGCTGCTTGAAGATCGCCGGCCCGGCCGTATCCAGCCGAATGGCGACCGCCGCCGCCACCATCAGCGGCCAGCTCACCAGCACCAACAGCAACGTAGCGAGGAGGTCAAACGAGCGCTTGATCGCCCAGGCCGCGCCGGAGATGCGCGGCTCGCGCAGCCCAATCAGCGGGATGCCGCCCAGCGACTCGATGGACGACTGCACCATCACCAGCCGCAGATAATCGGGTACCAGCCGCACCCGCACCGGCAGGGTGAGCATCCCGTAAACCAGGTCCTCGACCGCCAGGTACTGCGACGCCGGCAGAGCCACAATCACCTCATCCACCAGCAGCCGGCTGACGAGCGCCGGCACATCGGTGAGCTTGCCCAGCAACGCCAAACCTTCCGGCAGCGCCCCGGGGCTGTCGTCCACGCAGCCCAGCACCACCACGGCCTCGCCCAGCCGCGCCTTGATTTCCTCGGCCACGCGCCTCGCCACCTCGCCGGTGCCCACCAGCAGCACCCGGCTGAGCGGCCGGCCCCGGCTCACCAACAGGCGCAGCCCCGTGCCAATCAGCAAGCGCGCCCCGGCCAGCAGGGCCAACTGCGCCACAAAAAAGTACACCACCAGCAACCGGGGCACATCGCGGAAGGTAAAGTACAGCACGCCCGCAAACACAAAGGCCCCGACCACCACGGCCCGCGCCAGGCTGGCCGGGTCGCCCACCGGCCGGGTATCCCGCCGCAGGTCGTACACCGACAGCGCCAGGAAGGCCACGGGATAGACCAGCGCGACGATCAAGTACAGGGCCGGGCTGACCAACGTTGCGGGTTCCCCCAGCGGCTGCCCCAGGGGCAGCAAGCGGCGCGCCCAATCGGCGATAAACAGCGCCGCCTCAGTGCCCAGCAGGTCAATGATCGCTAGATAAACGATTAGGCGTTGTAAGCGCGCAAACATGGCTCACATGATGGTCAATTCGCCGGCCCACAAATGGACGGTCAACGTGCAGCGCGCCGGGCTGATCGCGAACAGCGGCGTGGCCCACTCACCCGGCGCCAATTCCACGAACCGCCGCGCATCCGGCCGCAGGGTCGCCAACCGCCCGCGCGTGACCTTGATCTTGACCGCCATCGTCTCCGGCACGCGCACGGTCAGGTCGCCCAGCCCCAGCCGCAAATCGAGGTCGGCCTGCCCCTGCCCCGGCAGCGTGAGATCAACATGCCCCAGCGCCGAACGCAGTTGGAGCGTGCTGAGGGTCAGCGCCTGCAAGTCGAGCCGCAAGTCCCCTAAGCTCGACTGCAAGTGCAGCGCCCACGGCAGGTCGGGCGCGAGGCCCAGCGACCAGGCCGGGCTAGGCAGCAACGGCACCGCCAGGCGCGGCCCCATGCGCAGCCGCACCAGCCCACCCTCGGCCGTGACCGCCGGGCCGTGCGGGGCGGGCAGTTGCCCGAGCGCCAGGTGCTCGGCGTTCGCCAGGCCCTGCACCTGCAAATCAGCGGCGCCGGTGCTCACAGCGAACTCGCCTGCCGTGTAATCGGCCCGGTCTAGCGTGAAGGTGGGTTCCGCCGAGGCGCGCGGCGGCCCGCCCGCCAGCAGCACCCAGACCCCGGCCGCCAGCACCAGCGCCGGCCAGCCCCACCCGAGCACGCGCTGCGCGGCGGGCGGCAGCAGATTCAGGTTAGCCGCCAGCAGCAGAACGCCCAGGGCCAGGAAAAAGAGCGCCCACAACCGGTGCAGGCGCAGTTGGCGATCCAGGGCTTTGGCCGGGAGGGCCGGCGGTTTATGAGATTGCGGGGTGGACGCCGTCATTGGAGGCTGATTATAACCACGCTCGCGAAATACGAAAACGGCCGCCCGGAAAGTGGGCGGCCGTTTGGTTAGAATCTGACTTGCTGCAAATGGCTACTCGCGCAGATAGTCGCGCAGCTTGCGGCGGTGAATGGGGTGGCGCAGGCGGCTGAGCGCCTGGGCTTCGATCTGGCGCACCCGTTCGCGGGTCACGCCCATCTTCTTGCCGACCTCTTCCAGCGTGTAGCTTTCGCCGTCCAGCAGCCCGTAGCGCAGTTGCAGAATGCGCACTTCGCGCGGCGGCAGGCCGTTGAGCACTTCGGCAATCTGCTCCTTGAGCAGGTTGTGCGTGGCGATCTCCACCGGCTCGGGCGAGTCCTCGTCCTGGATGAAGTCGCCCAGCACCGAGTCTTCTTCCTCGTCGGTCGGCGTCTCCAGCGACAGCGGGCGGCGCGCGATCTGGATGATCGACTCGACCTTCTTGGCGGTCACGTTCAGCGCGTCACCCAACTCTTCGGTGGTAGGCTCGCGGCCGAAGTCCTGCGTCAGTTGGTGCGAGACGCGCAGCATTTTGTTGATCTGATCGCCCATGTGCACCGGCACGCGGATGGTGCGGCCCTGGTCGGCAATGGCGCGGGTGACGGCCTGCCGAATCCACCAGGTGGCATAGGTGCTGAACTTGTGGCCGCGATGATAGTCAAACTTCTTCGCGGCTCTTATAAGGCCGATGTTGCCCTCTTGGATCAGGTCCAGGAAGGGCACGCCGCGGCCGATATACTTCTTCGCCACGCTGATCACCAGGCGCGAGTTGGCCGTAATCAGGTGTTCGCGGGCCGCCATGCCGTCTTCGACCACGCCTTGCAGTTCGGCGCGCTTCTTGGGCATCAAGCCGCCCTTAGCCAGCCGCTCGCGCGCAAACTTGGCCTTCTCCATGCGCTTGGCGAGCGACACTTCTTCGGCCGCCGTCAGCAGCGGCACGCGGCCGATCTCCTTCAGATACAAGCCGATGGTGTCGTCCGCGTCAATCGCCGAGAGATAGGTGTCGTCCTGGCCCAGGTCGTTGATGCTGTCGTTGTCAATCTCCGATTCCGTCTCTTCCATGTCATCTTCAGACGGATCGTCGGCATCCACCGTATCCACGACTTCAATCCCAGCCGCCTGGAGCGCGGCATGGGCTTCGTCAAGTTGGTCAATATCGCGCTCGGCCTCGGGGAAGAACTTCAGAATATCGTCATAGTTGACAAAATTCTTCAGGCGGCCGGCCTCCAGCAGTTGCTGAATAGCAGGATGCTCCTCCTCCGGCAGCAGTTCCTCGCCGGGGGGCACAACGGCCACTTTCACGTCGTCGTCCATGGGGGCCGGGTCCGGGCGCTGATGGCGCGCGCGGCCAGTGGTCACGCGGGCCTTCTTAGGGGCGCTCGCTGGGGTCGTCAGAGCAAGCCGCGACTTTGGGGCGGTTTTCTTGGTGGTTTTGTGGGAGGGGGGTGTCTTAATAGCCATGATACTCCTGAGAATATCGTAATTGACTGAAAGAATCAACAAACGACACAACTACTTTACAGAAAATGCGTCTAATTCGTGTTAATTCCCCAGAATTGCTGAGATATTGCCGTACTATTGCAACAAACAGGCCGTTTCCCACGGCCGGCGGGCGGCCGGTCCGAGCCTACGGGGTCGCCGTGGCCGCGCTGGGTGTCACGTCGGCCGGGGCAGCGGCCGTGGCCGTCACCTCAGCCGTGGCGGTGGCCGTCGGCGGGACGATGGGCGGGGCGTCCAACAGCGCGATCACAGCGTCCATACTGGTGGAATTCACTGTGATCACGTTGGCTTCGCCCGCCCGCAGCAGGTAGTAGGCCGTGCTGGAGGGCGTCTTGTCGCCAATCGCGGCCGTCAATTGCGACCCGTCGGTCAGGGTGATCTGCAACTGATAGGTCGGGCTGAGCACGCCAAAGACCGACAGTTCGGTGGTGCTGGTGATGGTGGTCACCACCGTCAGCCCCGCCAGGGCCGTTACGGCCTGGTTCGCGCCGTTCTGATCGGCCGGCTGCGGCCCCGGTTCGGTCAGCGACCAGGCCCCGCTGGCGTCCCGGCTGAGCGCGACGGCCCGGCTATTCACGCGGTCTTCCAGGCGAAACCCGCTGATCTGGTCGGGCGTGATCGCCCACAGATACGCCGTCACGCGCGGCGTGGGGGTGATCGCAGCGATCAAGTCCCTGGGGCGCTGGATCACCAGCAAGTACAGCACCAGAACCGCAAAAACAATGACCATTCCAATCGTCAGCTTACGGTTCATAAGTTATGGGCCGCCAGGGCGCGCCTAAACGTGCCGCCGCCGCTGGAACCACACCACCCCGCCGAAGATCAACACCGCCAGCGGCAGCAGGATCACCACAATCAGGAAGATCAGGTTGACCGTCAGCGCGTTCGAGATCGCCAGTGTGCGCTGGGTGGACGTCTTGGGGATCAGATTGATGAGCGTCTCTTCCGTCGTGACCCAGTTGACGCTGCTCGCCAGCAGGATCGCGTTGGCGCCCTCATCGGCGAACGCATTGCTGGCGAAGTCCGAGTCGCCAAAAACCACCACCCGACCCTTGGTCGCCGTATTCTCCACCGTCACCGCCAGGCTAAGCGGCGGCGGTGTGTCGGTCTGGTCAAAGGTCGGCGCGCTCTGGCTGGAAAAATTCGTCTCACCCCAGGCGCTTGGCGCGGCCTGCACCAGGTCCGCATAGGTCAAGTTGGGCAGCGACGTGCCCTCGGGCGGCAGGAGCAGGCTGCGCGCCTGGGGGAAGAAGGTGCCGATACCCTGCAGCCGCGTGGTGATCGGACTCTCACCGTACCCGAAGGCAATCGGCCAGGCCGGTTGGCCCGACACGCTGTTCGAGAAGTCGAGGATGAAGTCGTTCACTACCCGCAAGCCCCAGGTGCCGGCCAGATAGTCCACCAGCGGCTCCGCCGCCGCCAGATCGGTTTGCGTCTGAATCTTGGGGTCGAGCAAAACAACCAACGCGCCGCCGGCGTCCACATAGGTCCTCAGGGCGTCTACCTCGCCCTGTGTGACAGGCACCAACGGGCCGGCAATCACGATGGCCCGCGTGTCGGCCGGCACCGTGGTCGTGATGGTCAAGTCGAGTTCCTTCAGCACATAGTTCTGGCGCTTCAGCAGATCGGCCACGCTCGACATCCCGCCGTCTTCGGTCGCTTCGGCGACCCGCTCGCCGTGCCCGGTCAGGAAGTAGATCACGCGCGAGGCCGGGTTCGACATCCGAATCAGCGCGCCACTGATCTGATCTTCGGTGGCGAAATTCAGCTCTTCGCGCTGGTCACCCATCACCAGCACCAGCGTGCCGTCGCGGATGACGTCGTACTGCCGCACCACGTCTGGCTGGCCCATAAAATCGTGAAACTCGTAGTCAAACAGGCCGCCCGAGGCCACCCGGTATTGGTCGAGCAAGGTCTCAGCGGTGGTGCGCGCAGTCGCAAACGACGTTGAATAGAAGCCTACCGCCTGCACCGGGGCCGGCAGTTGCTTGAGCACCGCCAGCGTCTCCGGGGCCAGGGTGTGGAGCTGATCCTGGCTCCAATCCCAGCGCTTGGGATTACGCACGCTGATGTAGTTCACAATAATCAGAATGCCCAGCAGCGCCAGGGCCATGACTACCACGTTGCCGCCATACCGCGCCTGCCGGCCGCCCATCCAGGTTTGAAGGGCGCTGGGGTTGAGCAGCATCGCCAACGCCAGGCCCAGCAGCCCAACCGCCAGGCTGGCCTGCACCCACACCGTAAATTGACGCTGAATCAGGGCGGCCCCGGCTGCAAACACCAACCCGGCCAGCCCCACTGCCAGCGCATACGGCGCGAAACGCTTGTAAGACGATTCCATGGTTAGCGCCACCTCCGCGATTCAACGACGCGGGCGGCCAAGAATAGGAAGAAGATAATCACTGAGACAAAGTAAACAATGTCGGTCACGTCTACCACACCCGACAGGAAGTTGTTGTAGAAGTGATTGGTAAAGTCTAAGTGCTTGAGCACCGCCGCCACCGGGCCGGTTTCGTTCTGCACCGGGTAGCTGATGATCCAAAACACCAACTGGGCGGCCATAATGCCGAAGAAGGCCGCGATCTGGTTGCTAAACAGGCTCGACACGAAGACGCCGACCGCCAGAAATGCGCCCGCCAGCAGGAACACGCCGATATACGCGGCGGCCAGCGTGCCCAGATCAAGGCCGGGCACCGCAAACCGCCCCAGAATGAAGGCATAGATCGCCGTCATCGCGATCAGCAGCGACATGAAGCCCAGCGCCGCCAGCCACTTGCCGGTGACCAACTCCCACTCGCGCACGGGCGCGGTCAGCAACAGCTCAATCGTGCCGGTGCGCTGCTCCTCGGCCAACAACCGCATGGTGATGGCCGGCAGCAAGAACAGCATGAGCGTGACAAACAAGCTCAAGCTGCGGTTCGGGTCGGGCGGCGAGCCATAGATCACCGAGCTGCCAAAATCGGAGTAGAAAAAGATGCCCATAATCACCAGCAGCGCAAACGCCACCGCATAGGCTACGGGCGAGGCGAAGTACATATTAAATTCGCGCTTCGAAATTGTCAGCACATTACGCATAAGAACCTCAGCGGGCAGCCGCGGCTGCCCCACAACCGCGCTTAGGCCTCGTCCGCCTCGGGCGTCTCGTCCGCTTCCGGCTTGGCGCCGGTCGCGCCCTGCCCTTCATCGCGCGTGAGCTGGATAAAGATTTCCTCCAGGCTCAGATGGTCGCGGCGCAGTTCCAACAGCTTCCAGCCGCCGCCCACCACCGTGCCGGCGATGGCCGGGCGCGGATCGGGGCCGGGCGACGTCTCAATCTCAAACTGCCCGTCGCGCACGACTTCAATCTTCGCTAGCCCCGGCAGTTGGCGCAGTTCTTCGAGCAAGCCGGTGCCGTCGCCATCCACCACTAGATGCACCCGGCCGCCGCCCGCCAGTTGGGCGCTCAGGCGATCAGGCGTGTCTTCGGCCACGATCTGGCCGCCGTTGATGATAATGACGCGGTCGCACAATTCCTGCGCGTGCGCCATGATGTGCGTCGAGAGCATGACCGTTTGCGCCTGGCCCACTTCGCGGATCAGGCGCTTGACCTCGATCTGCTGTTGCGGGTCAAGCCCTTCCATCGGCTCGTCCAGGATGAGCACTTCGGGCTTGTGCAGCAGGGCCTGGGCCAGCCCCACCCGCTGCCGCAGGCCTTTCGAGAGATTGCCAATAAAGGATTCGGCCCGCTCGGCGATATGAACCTGCTCCATCACCTCATCTACCCGGTCGTTGCGGTTGGAGATGTGGCGCAGATCGGCCATAAAGTCGAGGTAACCCACCACCGACATCTCGGGGTAGAGCGGCACGTTTTCCGGCAGGTAGCCGACGCGCTTGCGCACTTCCAGCGACTGCGTCAGCAGATCGAAGCCGGCCACCGAGGCCTTGCCTTCGCTCGGCGGCATGTAGCCGGTCAGGATGCGCATGGTGGTCGTCTTGCCCGCGCCATTCGGCCCCAGAAAGCCAATAATCTCGCCCTTCCCGGCATGGAAGGTGAGGTTACTGATGGCGGTGCGATCACCGTAGCGCTTGGTTAGACCTTCAACTCGGATCATCGAACACCCTCGGTAAGCCGGTCGCGCCTGGGCCGGTGGTACTGTTTTCGACCCCAACAGGCGAACAAAAAGCACTCAGCGTCAGGAGGCAGACACTGCGTGCTCCGAGTCCTTCACGCACATCCCGTCTGTTTCTTCTATTACCTTGGCACACGGCCCGGCCGCTTGGATAGCTCGACCACGTTCATGTGCCAAAAAACACTATACAATGAGTGCAAAAGTCAAGTCAAGGGGTACTCATCCGGCGTTAATCCGTGCCGGGCAGTGGCGTTGACGGCCGGTGCAACATTATGACAACTCTCTGGCGAAAGGCAGCGCACAGCGCAAGTAGAGTTCGAACTATAATCGGCCGTTCCGCCAGCGAAAGTCGCCTTATCCCTGTAGTATAATTTCGCGCGCCCAACGCCTGCCGGCCAGCCGCCTCCGCCCTACAGGCGCGCGGGCGCAAGAAAGGTCCCAGACCATGGCAACCCACGTCCTAGTTACAGGCGGCGCCGGCTACATTGGCTCGATTCTGTGCGAATATCTGCTCGACGCCGGCTATCAAGTGACGGTGCTCGACAGCCTGCTGTACCGCGAAGGCTCGCTCTTTCACCTGTGCGCGCACCCGGCCTTCAACTTCGTGCGCGGCGACGCCCGCAATGAGAGCACGCTGCGCGCGCTGCTGCCCACGGTGGATGCCATCATCCCCCTGGCGGCCATCGTCGGCGCGCCCGCCTGCGACCTGGACCCCTATATGGCCGAGTCCACCAACCTCGGCGCGATCCAACTCCTCAACCGGCTGCGCAGCCCGCGCCAATTGGTGGTCTACCCCACCACCAACAGCGGCTACGGCACCAAGACCGGCGATGTATACTGCACCGAAGAGACGCCGCTGGAACCCATCTCGCTCTACGGCCGCACCAAGGCCGACGCCGAAACGGAACTGCTCGGCAGCCCCAACACCATCACGCTGCGCCTGGCGACGGTCTTCGGCCTCTCGCCGCGCATGCGCCTCGACCTGCTGGTCAACCACTTCGTCTACGCCGCGCTGATGGACCGCTATGTGGTGATCTTTGAGAAGGACTTCAAGCGCAACTACATTCACATCCGCGATGTGGCTGAGGCCTTTCTGCACTGCCTGACCCACGCCGAGGCGATGACGGGCCGGCCCTACAACGTCGGGCTAGACTCGGCCAACCTCTCGAAAGAAGCGTTGGCCCTCAAGATCAAAGCCTACGTGCCGAATTTCTACATTCACTTCGCGGAGTTCGGCAGCGACCCCGACAAGCGCAATTACATCGTCTCGAACCAGCGCTTGCGCGCGGCCGGCTTCGAGGCCCGCCGCTCGCTGGATGACGGCATTCGTGAGTTGTTGAAGGGCTACGCCATGCTCGGCCGTATGCCATTCAAGAATGTCTGACAGCCCCCATCCGTTCAGCCGCGTGCCGGCCGTGATCTTGGCTGGGGGCCAGGGCACCCGCCTGCACGCCGTGCTGCCCGACCGGCAGAAAGTGGTGGCCGAGGTCGGCGCGCGGCCGTTTGTGGGCTACCTGCTCGACGCGCTGGCCGCCGCCGGGGTGCAGGACGTGCTGCTGTGCACCGGCTACCGGGCCGAGCAGGTCGAGGCGCAACTGGGGGCGAGCTACGGCCCGCTGCGCCTGCACTACTCGCACGAGACCGAGCCGCTGGGCACGGCCGGCGCGGTGCGGCTGGCCCTGGCCCAGGTGGCGGCCGAGACGCTCTTGGTGCTCAACGGCGACTCGTACTGCCAGGCCGATCTGCCCGCCTTTTGGCACTGGCATAAAGCCCACTTGGCGCGCGGCAGCCTGCTGCTGACCCATGTGTCCGACACCATGCGCTACGGCCGCGTGGTCACCGGGCCAGACGCGGCCGTGACCGGCTTTGCAGAAAAGGGCGGGGCCGGCGGGCCGGGCTGGATCAACGCCGGCATCTACCTGCTGACGCGCCCGCTGATCGAACAGATTCCCACCGGCCGGGCCGTCTCCATCGAGCGCGAGATGTTCCCCGCCTGGGTGGGGCAGGGCCTGTATGCCTGGCCGGGCGGCGGGCGCTTTATAGACATCGGCACCCCGGCCACCTATGCCG
>Ga0163152_10004650_pt1 | contig 16787 bp, 16 predicted proteins | sample OliLakLV19MP8IB2_FD_148635 | JGI IMG/M metagenome (GOLD analysis project Ga0163152, IMG submission 148635) | Freshwater microbial mat bacterial communities from Lake Vanda, McMurdo Dry Valleys, Antarctica - Oligotrophic Lake LV.19.MP8.IB-2 | ecosystem: Environmental > Aquatic > Freshwater >... | reverse complement strand
TGCAAAGCGAGTGTTGTGGGGTTGTAAGACATGTGAAAAGCGTATCCTAAAAGTAAACAGGACAAAAAAAGATTTAGGATAAGACAATAGTTGTTTCAGGGTAGGTCGGGCAATGGTTTAGCCGAATCAATCCAACGTCTCAAGATAAATCTCAAAATGATTTTGAATAAGAACTGTTCGTTGAAAAGTTGTGTTCGTTGAGGCTGTTCCAGTCGGATGCTTTTCACCCAGAGGGGTCCGGAGATCCTCTCCGTTCTCACCACGGCTTAATTGTAGTCCCCAGCTCGGCGATCGAAACTTCCATTATTGAAAGCAGGGCGTGGGCCGGCTTCATCCGCACGAGCCGCACGAGAAACTGTCGGCTGGTCAAGGCGATCTCCCGACATGCCATAAGATCCAAGTTAATCTCTGTGGGGCTCCTTGCACCGATGGCTCCAAAGTAGCCGGGGCAAAGACCCATTCTTACAGCACAAATAGCTCGTAACAAAAATCTGGAAAAAACGCTTGTGAAAAATTTCACATTCAGGCAACTTTCACCCCTCTTTGAAATGCCCCTGTTGGGGAGACTGTATTTACATGAAGGCGACTCAATCGAATTGCTGGAGAATTTTTAGTCTGTTCGTGCTCCTGCTGTTGAACATTTCCTTTGCTTCGGCACAGGAGGTCCCCCACGCAGCGCCTGGCGCTCCGGCAGCGGAAGCGCACGGTCTTCCCGAAGCAGCCCCTTTGCTGAAAGATCTTCAGGTCGGTCCTTTCCAGATTTCCAATTCCATGGTGGTGACCTGGATCGTCTCCTTGGTGATCATTATTTTTGCCCAGCTTGCCACACGCAATATTCAACGCGTTCCCCAGGGGCTTCAAAATGTCGTGGAGTGGATCGTTGAATCGTTGCAGAACTTCCTGGCCGGTATCATGGGTGAGGATCTGGTCAAAAAAACCTTTTGGTTCTTCGCCACCATCTTCATTTTTATTCTGTTCGCCAACTGGTTTGGGCTGTTACCTGGGATCGGAACCATTGGATGGGGATACGTTGGCGCACACGGATTTCATGTGACGGAACCGTTGCTTCGCGGAGCGAATGCCGACCTCAACATGACTTCGGCCATGGCGCTGGCGTTTTTCGCCTGCTGGATAGTCTGGGCCTTGCAGAGCAACGGAGCCGGAGGATTTGTCGGCCATATCTTTGGTTACAAAGGGGATGCGACCGGTTTCATGAAGCTGTTCCTGATCCTGATCTTCCTCGCGGTCGGTTTGCTTGAGGTTGTGTCCATCCTGTTCCGACCGGTTTCATTGAGCTTCCGTCTTTATGGAAACGTTTTCGCCGGTGAAAATATTCTGGAAACCATGTCTCATCTCGGCGGGGACAAAATCTGGCTCAAGGCGCTTCTTCCGATCCCCTTTTATTTCCTGGAATTGATCGTCGGTTTTGTTCAAGCGCTGGTCTTCACATTGTTGACCGCCGTTTTCACTTTGTTGATCTGTCAGCATGACGAAGAACACGCTCATGCCCACACACATGCCGGTGGCGAAAGTCACCATTGAACAATTTCGGCTTCTGGATCGTGGCAAGACTGCGAGAGAGGCCGATTAGAAAAGAAAAAGGAAACATATGTTGTTAATGCCCATGCTAGCCGAACTTACCGGAAACCTTCATGTAGGTCTGGCCGCCATTGGATCCGCCATCGGGGTGGGAATCATTGGTATGAAAGCCTCTGAAGCCGTCGGTCGCAACCCGGGTGCTGCTGGAAAAATCCTGACTCAGGCCATCATCAGCTCCGCTCTTGCAGAAGGAATCGTGTTTTTCGCGATCTTCCTCGTCAAGTAAGCTAAGAATACTGGCGCGGAGCCTTAAAACTCCGCGCCATTTGCAATCGTATGAATACTTTTCTTCTATTAGCGGCAACAGATGCCAGCACCAACGTGGCGGTGGAGGTGGCGCGAAAGTTCGGCTGGAACACTCCTGCCTTCATAGCCCAGCTCATCAGCTTTTGCATCGTGGCGTTTGCGTTAAAAATATGGGCTTTCACCCCCATCCAAGCTCTTCTTGAGGAAAGGCGCCGCACCATTTCTGAGGCCCTAGCCAATTCCGAAAAAATCAAAGCCGAACTGGCCCGTGCCGAAGCTTCCCGCATCGAAGTGTTGAACAATGCCAACACCCAGGCGGTGAAGTTGATCGAAGAAGCACGCGCAGCAGCAGCGAAAGTCCTGGAAACGGAATCCCAAAAAGCGATTGCCACCGCAAATCAAATCATCGCCAAGGCTAGGGAAACCAACGAAGCCGATCTGGCCCGCATGAAATCAGAACTCCGCAGGGAGGTCGGACGCCTGGTCATCGCCACCACTGCGAAAGTCAGCGGCAAGGTGTTGACCGACGACGACCAACGGAGGTTGGCGGACGAAACGAACAGACAGCTGGCCGCATAGAACTTTCCCGTAAACGATCATGAAGATCAGCAAACAATCACGGCGCGACGCGAAAAGCCTTTTTCGCGCCACCCGTGTTAACGGGGTGCTCGATGAAACCAAGGTCCGGCAGGCTGTCCAACAGGTTGTCAACCAGAAGCCAAGAAATTACCTGGCCATTCTGACACACTTTGAACGTCTGGTCAGGCTGGATATCGCTCGGCGCACCGCCTTGATTGAAAGCGCCACACCTTTGACTCAAGACTTTCAGGATGAAATCAATGGCAACCTCGCGGCCAAACATGGGCCGGGCCTGGAGATTTCTTTCCAAACCAACCCGGCTCTCATCGGCGGTTTGCGGATCAAAGTCGGCAGCAACGTTTATGACGGCAGCGTCCAGGGACGCCTCTCCAATCTGGAAAACAATTTTTAATGACACACCCGCGCGCGAGCGCAAAAATTTGAATTTAATATGAGCTCCATTCTCCAGGAAATCGAAGCGCAAATCTCCGGCGTCAAATCGTCGGTGGCTAAACAAAACGTCGGAATCGTCAGGGAAGTCTCCGACGGCGTGGCCAAGATCGAAGGTCTGACCGAAGCCATGCTCAATGAGATGCTGGACTTCGGAAATGGTGTGACCGGGCTGGCCTTGAACCTCGAAGAAACCGAGGTTGGTGCCATCATCCTAGGTGACTATACAAAGGTCAAGGAAGGGCAGGAAGTCCGCACCACCGGCAAACTTCTTTCAGTCCCCGTGGGCAAAGGGCTTCTCGGTCGTGTCGTCAATGTCCTCGGCGAGCCGATTGATGGCAAGGGCCCTATAACTGCCACCACCTATTATCCGGTCGAAAAAATCGCCCCCGGAATCATCAAACGCCAGTCTGTCACCCAGCCTTTGCAGACCGGCATCATGGCCATTGACGCCATGATTCCAATTGGACGCGGTCAGCGTGAACTGATCATTGGAGATCGATCCACCGGTAAAACCACCATCGGCGTGGACACCATGATCAACCAGGCCCGCATCAACCGGCTTGGTGAAACCACAATGGAAAAAGGTTTCCGACCGGTTTACAACATCTATGTCGCCGTCGGACAGAAGCAATCCAGCGTTGCCCGGGTGATCGCAACTCTCGAGAAAGAAGGTGCCCTTCCCTACACCATCGTTGTTGTTGCCGCAGCCTCTGATTCAGCCGCCAACCAATACCTTTCGCCGTTTGCAGGAGCCTCAATGGGTGAATGGTTCATGGACAACGGAATGGACGCGTTGATCATTTTTGACGATCTTTCCAAACAGGCTGTTGCTTATCGCCAGGTTTCCCTGATCTTGAAGCGCCCCTCCGGTCGTGAAGCTTATCCCGGTGACGTTTTCTATCTGCACAGCCGTTTGCTGGAACGTTCGGCACGTGTCAGTGAAAGGTACGGGAATGGTTCCCTGACCGCATTACCCATCATCGAAACCCAGGCGGGCGACGTTTCTGCTTATATTCCGACAAACGTGATCTCGATCACGGACGGGCAGATTTATCTGGAAACCGACCTCTATTACCAAGGTATTCGCCCTGCGATCTCGGTCGGTCTTTCCGTTTCACGGGTCGGATCCGCAGCTCAAATCAAAGCCATGAAACAAGTGGCCGGGCGCATCAAGCTCGACCTGGCTCAGTTCCGCGAACTTGCGGCGTTCGCCCAGTTCGGTTCTGATCTCGATGCAAAAACCCAGGCGCAGCTGGAACGTGGCAAACGCATTGTTGAACTGTTCAAACAGCTTCAATACAACCCGCAAGCGGTGGAAGTTCAGGCCGCGATTTTATGGGCCATGCAGAACAATTTCTTGGATGACGTTCCAGTGGAAAAAGTGAAGGATTTCCAGGCCAAGGTGACCGACTTTTTGTCCACTCGAAAAGACAGTTTGATGGCCAAAGTCCGTGCCGAGAAAGCCTGGACTGATCCGCTTGCAGCTGAATTGAAGGCCGCACTTACCGAGTTTAAGCAGTCCTATCGTTAAGCGGCGGAAATGACTCTTTCCAGGTAGCCCAAGCTTAAGAGAACTGAGAAAACATGCCGAGCACACGCGACATACGCCGACGGATCAAGTCCGTCAAAAACACGGCCCAGATCACCAAGGCGATGCAGATGGTGGCCTCGGCCAAAATGCGCAAAGCGCAGCAGGCGGCTCTCGCGGGCCGTCCTTACGCGGCTTTGATGAACGAAATCCTGGGTGCGGCAACCTCAGGCGCCGGCGATTTTTCGCATCCTCTGATGACTTCACGGCCGGTGAGCCAGCGGGCCGTGATCGTGATCAGCACCGACAAAGGGCTTTGCGGTGGGTTAAACACCAACCTCCTACGCGAGGCCGGCAAGTTTGACAAGAACACGACACTTTACGTGACAGCAGGGCGCAAGGCGTCCCAGTTCGTGGCCCGGACAAAACGCAATCTGGCGGCCGAATTCACTTACAAAGACAACCCTCTCTTTTCCGAGGCAAGGGCGATTTCCAAATTTGCCCAGGATCTTTTCCTCAGCGGCAAAGTGGATTCAGTTCAGGTCCTTTACACCAATTTCGTTTCGACCTTGGTTCAAAAGCCTGAATTACGCCCATTGCTGCCGCTCGGTGAGATTACTGCGGTGGAGGCGGGGGTCAGCGGAGAAGGCGAAGCGGTCGCCCTCCAAGCCGGTGCCACCGAATTCCTGTTCGAACCGGAGGCCGGCACTGTTTTAGGAAATCTCCTGCCGCATTACCTTAACTTTCAGGTTTTTCAGTTTTTGCTGGAAGCCAAGGCCTCGGAACATAGCGCGCGAATGGTTGCGATGAAAAGCGCGACCGACAACGCCCAACAATTGATCAAAGACTTGACGCTCGAATACAACAAGCTGCGTCAGGCAAACATCACAAGGGAACTTCTCGAAATTACCAGCGCCGCGATGGCAATGGGTTAAGCATTTATATTTACGACAATGAACAAAGGTAAAATCGTTCAAATCATCGGTCCCGTTGTGGACGTGGAGTTTCCGGAACAATTGCCGGCGCTTTTTAACGCACTGAACATTGAGTTCACCCCTCCCGGCGGAACGCTCACCAAGCTGGTGCTCGAAGTGCAGCAGCATCTGGGAGATGGATGGGTGCGCGCCATCGCCATGTCCACCACCGAAGGCCTCAAACGCGGTCAGGAAGTGATCGACGCGGGTCAGCCGATTTCGATGCCCGTAGGCGAAGCGGTGATGGGGCGGGTCTTCAACGTCACCGGCGACGCCGTGGACGAACAAGGTCCGGTCAAAGCCGATAAATATTATCCGATTCACCGGGCGGCCCCCCCCTTGATTGACCAGTCCACATCACCGCAGGTTTTAACGACCGGGATCAAAGTGATCGACCTCATCTGTCCTTTCTTGAAGGGTGGAAAAGTTGGGGCGTTCGGCGGTGCCGGCGTCGGCAAGACCGTTGTCATCATGGAGTTGATCAACAACATCGCCAAGTTGCACGGCGGTATCTCCATGTTCGCCGGTGTCGGTGAAAGAACCCGTGAAGGAAACGATCTCTACAATGAAATGATCGAAGCCAAGGTCATCAAAGTTGAAGAAGACGAAAAGGGTCATCCCAAAAAAGACGCCAACGGCCTTCCTATCATCAAACCCGGTTCACGAATCGGGCTGGTTTATGGTCAGATGAACGAACCGCCCGGCGCTCGTCTCCGGGTCGCCCTGTCGGCTCTGGCCGTGACCGAGTATTTCCGTGATGAAAAGAATCAGGACGTGCTCTTGTTCGTGGACAACGTATTTCGCTTTTCGCAAGCCGGATCTGAAGTTTCGGCCCTGCTCGGTCGCACACCATCGGCGGTCGGTTACCAACCGACCCTCGCCGCTGAAATGGGTGACCTTCAGGAACGTATTACTTCCACCAAAAAAGGTTCCATCACCTCGTTCCAGGCCGTTTACGTCCCTGCTGACGACTTGACCGACCCTGCGCCTGCGACCACTTTCGCGCACTTGGACGCCACCATCGTATTGGAGCGGTCCATCGCTGAGTTGGGCATCTTCCCCGCTGTGGATCCGTTGGCATCGAACTCCCGCGCCCTGGCCCCTGATATCGTTGGTGAAGAACATTACAATGTCGCCCGCGGCGTTCAAAAAGTATTGCAACGCTACAAGGATCTTCAGGACATCATAGCCATCCTGGGCATGGACGAATTGTCACCTGACGACAAACTGACAGTCTTCCGGGCTCGTAAAATCCAGCGTTTCCTGAGCCAGCCGTTCACCGTGGCCCAAGTCTTTACCGGCCGCGAAGGAAAGCAGGTTCCGGTGGCTGAAACCGTGCGGGCCTTCAAAGAAATTCTCGAAGGCAAACACGATGACGTGGCCGAAGGTAACTTCTATATGAAGGGCACCATCGACGAAATCAAAGAGGCCTGATGATCTCAGGAGCCTTCATTTTCTGCTAAAATGGCAACTCTCAAACTCGAAATCGTAACGCCCGAGGCAAAAACCTACTCCGAAGATGTGGACATGGTCACGCTGCCGGGCGTGGAAGGTGAGATGGGTATTTATCCCATGCACGTTCCTCTGATGACCCAGGTCGTGGCTGGAGAAGTCACGGTCCGCAAGGGTGGGCAGGACTTCTTTCTGGCGATCGGCGAGGGTTTTGTCGAAATCACGCAGGAAAGGGTGGCCATCCTCACCGACATGGCAATCAAGGCGGATGACATTGATGAGGTCAAGGCTGAAGAGGCCCGCAAACGTGCCGAACTACGGTTGAGCGAAAAACTGAACGACGAAGAACAGGCGCTGGTTTCCGCCGCACTGGCACATTCACTGGCGCAATTGCATGTGAAACGCCGTCAACGCCGGTAGCTAGTCACAAATTTCAGGATGGAACCAAACGCAGACTCCGGAACCGGGTCTGCGTTTTTGTTGTGTCGCGTTTTTGTTGTCCTGAATTTGCCGGTTCGCGCATAGACTTCCGATCAACGCGTCTTTGCGGACTTAAATGCCTGCTTATGTCCAGGTCAGCAACCCGGCTATGAAACTGCCAGTCATCAGCATCATCATGGCGACGTACAACCGCAGCAACATCATCAGTTATGCGATTCGCTCGGCGTTGCATCAGTCCTTTCAAGAATGGGAGTTGATCGTGGTCGGCGACGCCTGCACCGATGATACGGAGGCGGTGGTGAATTCCATTTCCGACCCGCGAATCCGCTTCGTGAACCTTTCACAAAACTGTGGAGACCAGTCCGGTCCCAACAATTTTGGAGCATCAATGGCACGCGGAAAATGGATCGCCTACCTGAATCACGATGATCTTTGGTTTCCCGATCACCTGCAAAACTGCCTGGATGCGGCGACGAAGGACAATCTGGAAATGGTCTGCACCATGGAGGCGATAATCAGCCCCAAGGGTTCAATCCATCTTTTGCATGGAGCACCTGAAAATAAACACCGTCCGGGAGTCATCGCCCCGGCATCCTCCTGGATATTGAGCACAGAGTTACTCTCCCGAACCGGAGGATGGAAAAGCCCGTCATCACTTTACGGTGCCCCTTCACAAGATCTCCTGCACCGGGTGTTTAAGTCGGGAGCGCCCATCCAACACATTCCAATCTTGACCGTCCTGGGCATTGCAAGCGGCGACAGGCCGAACTGCTACCTCCATGGGAAAGACCATGAGCACCAGGAATGGCTTCAACGCATGAAGACCGACCCGGAGCTGCGCCATCATCTGCTTGCAACTTCGCTTTGTAATCAAAAAAAAGATGCGCACAGGCTGATGTGGCTCCCCGCTACATTGCTGCTGAAAGCAATGGTGCAAAAATGCGCCGCCATTCTGACTGAGTTCACTGGGATCAATTGGATTGAAGCCGTTTCCTTTTTTCGGCACCATCGACGCGGTAAATTCATCAAGAAACTGCGTAAGAAACGAGGTTTAGACCAAGGTTTGAATTCAATCAGCTCGGAAAAACAGGAATCGAAAACTCATGGAGCCAGCGAACAGGGGAATGTTGATGGGAGCGGTAAAGGATAAACAGAGCATCACTGCCGACTGGAATCCGTTGCCTGGCTTGATTGAAGGAGTGAGGGTTTTTGAAGCAAAAAACGTGCTGAAAAACTCCGGTTCCCTGGTGGAAATCATCCGACCCGAGTGGAATATTGATTCACTCCCGATCCGGCATGTGTTTCAGGTCACTCTGAACCCCGGCGGCGTCAGCGCCTGGCATTCGCACCATCTGACGACCGACCGGTTGTTTGTGACCCAAGGGTCAGCCTTGATCGTCCTCTACGATCCCAGGCAAAAATCCCCCACTCAAGGCCGGATCAACGAATTTCGACTCGGCACACTACGTCCTGGATTGCTGAAGGTGCCGCCGGGCGTCTGGCACGGAGTTAAAAACATTGGAGCGACCCCCGCCATCATTCTAAACTTGACCGACCGCCCTTACGAATACGAGGATCCTGATAGCTATCGGCTGCCGGAGGTCACAGACCAGATTCCTTATCAGATTTGAGAAGTGAAGAATACCAAATCAAACATTCACGCCTCCTGGCTTCCGAACTGGAAAAGTTCATTCGAGTCAGTCGATAAACCAGATCCTGCGTCTATTTCCCGGAATCCGACCTCTCAAGTTTCTTATCCTTGATGCTCCGCCCCAGGTCTGTGGAAAAAATCAACGCCGCATCATTTCTCAAATGCGCCCCTCCATCGTAGCTATGGTATTTCGAATCCTCAAACTTTAACCAGACTGCTCCGGCCTTCTGGAAATCCTGGATGAAACCGTCCGGGTCGAAGCCGTATGACTTGCTTCCAACGCGCTCCATGGTTTGCGGAGGTGCATCGAAGCCAAAAACCTCCACGCCCTGACTTGTCCACATGCTGACTTGTTGCAAAAGCTTCTGGATCACTTTGTCTGAAACTCTGGCATATCCAACCCTTTCACGGGGTTTCTGCACTTGAATCCGAAGTTCTGGAATTCTCCAACTGGCTTCCCAGCCATCCGCATGGCGGATTTCGAAACTGGTATATTTTTTGGAAGGTTTGAGAAGATATCCAAAAACCCCCCAATCCATAGGTTTCAAAAAATCGTATACTCGCGGCAGACGGGATTCCAAAAGCTCAACTTGGTAAGGATTTCGATACATCCGAAGAAACTCATTGTCCAGATTGGCGTTGCGTTCCGACAACGTGCTTACGGAAATTCCCAGAACGATTATTTTTTCCTGCTGGCTCATGTCCAACAATCTTGAGATTTCCGCCAGGTAATTGGACCCGAAACCGCAGGCGCTATAGGCAAAATTCCCCGCGCGCGCCGGACCCAGGACGGAAACAACCGCCGCCGGCGAAACGCCCCGTTCAACTTTTGAATTGCCCGCGAAAACCAGGTTGAGACGACCCCTCCATTCCCGCTTATCGGGCTTGGTTCCATAGGACACCAGAAGTTGAAGTCGGCGTGATTGATGGCGTGCGATTCCAAATGCGAGAATCAGGCATGTGGAAACCAGGAGCAGCTTGTTCGTTTTAGTCATCTGGATGCCGGTCTCAAAATTGAAAATAAATGAACGCGCCACCTGCGCCCCGGAGGTAAATCGCGGCCACCACCATGACGGCGAGCAGAGCAAACTCGATCTGTTCCCGACGACGTCTGCCCCAGTTTATCCACTTCCTCCGGTGAAGCGCCCGCGCGACCTCCCAGAAAACGATAGAAAAAATAATGGTAATGGCCCTGAAATTTGGCGCCTCCGTAATCCTGGTGAACGGTGATCGGAAATCAAAAAGTCGCGCGATGATGTGACCGGCTTGATCCAGATTTTCCGCTCGAAAAATCACCCAGGCGACCCAGATCTGAACAATCATTAAAAGTGTCACCAGAAAACCGCCCGCTGGAATTTTCAGCAGATGTTTTTGCCAGGATGTCGCCCTTTCGACGGTCAGGTAAAACGCGTGAAGCGCACCCCACAAGATAAAAGTCCAGCCAGCACCATGCCAGGCGCCGGAAAGCAAAAAGGTGATCCAAAGGGCAAAAATTCCTGCAACCGTCCCGCGCTTGGAACCGCCCAGCGGGATATAGACATAGTCACGAAACCAGGTTGAAAGTGAAATGTGCCACCGGCCCCAGAAATCTCGAAAAGTCTTCGCCCGATAGGGTTGGTCAAAATTAAGCGGAAATTCGAACCCCATCCAATTGGCCAGCCCCCGAGCAATGTCGGTGTAACCGGAGAAATCGAAATAGATCTGAAAAGCGAATGAAGTGGTGACCAGCCACCAGAAAAGCATCCCTCCATCCGGAGTGTCGCCCTGAAAAGCGGCGTTCACCAAAGGGGCCAGATTGTCCGCCAGAACCATTTTCTTAAAAAATCCCAGAATCATCAAACGGAGTCCGCGCCACTTCTGCTCTTCAGTGGCCAGCCCGGTTTTTTCCAGCTGAGGTAAAAGATCGGCGGGCCGGATGATTGGACCGGCGATCAGGTGCGGGAAGAGTGACAAAAAAGAGAAAAAATGCAGGAAACGGGAGGTGGGAACCAGTTTTCCCCGATAAATGTCGATCACGTAACTGAGGCATTCAAACGTAATGAAGCTGATCCCCAACGGGAGCGGCAATGCCAGCCTATTTGGCTGCCATGAAACGCCAAGAGCCGACAGAAATACGCGGACATTTTCCGTGAAAAAATCGGCGTATTTAAAAAGCAACAGCAGCCCGAGATGCAAGATCAAAGCCAGGAGAAGCAGGGATTTCCTGCGCCCCGGCATTTTCGCCATCGCCCGGCCGATGTAAAACGCCACCAATCCGCTTCCAATCAGGAGAAAAATAAAACGCCAATCCCACCAGGCGTAAAAAAGAAGCGAAGCCAAGCTGAGGAAACCCCATCGGGCGTGAAGGCTTTTCCTGAAGCACGGCCAGAGAAGGAAAAAAATCGCGGCAAAAATCAGAAATGGCAATGAATTGAAGAGCATGATTTTTGCGGCGATGAATCAAATCGCCGAGTCACTTCGCAATCGTTTCAAGCGCCATGAATAAATCAGGCATCCCATTTGTAAAGCGATGATTCCGAACCGTACTCAAATGTCAACCCCTACAGCCAACTCTCCGGGTTCGCGAAAATTCCATCCCGTAGAATTTAGCTTTTCGGGAGCAGACGAACTTGAGCGCCAGCCCTGAAACAAGAATTCTCATGATGGCTTGCGCAAACCGCTCAAATCGGAGCTTTAAATCCTGGAGCTAGTCAACCCCATTGCGAGCCAGGGCCTGAAGTCATTGCCCTGTCCAGATGGGTGTAACCGCCATCCACAAAAATCAACTGTCCCGTGACGTGGGAAGCTAGCGGAGACGAGAGGAACACGACCATGCTCGCAATCTCAGCCGGAGTGGTCAGCCGATGACCGAGCGGAACACGCTGTTCAACCGCCAGTCGCGCAGCCGCAGGGTCCGGTTGTGACTGAAACCAAACCTGATACTGCTCCGTCTCGCACTCGGCGGGGAGGACGCAATTGACTCGAATCCCATCCGGAGCCAATGCCAGCGCCCACTCCCTGGTCAAGGCATTGACCGCACCTTTCGCGGCGGCGTAACCCGATGTACGGCCCTGCCCGGTGACAGCGACTTTTGATCCGATATTAACAATGCTACCTCTGGCTTTTTTGAGCGAAGGAAGGGCGAGCTGCGTGAGGAGAAAGACATGAAGTAAATTCTGATCGAGCGAACGGCGGAAGTCTGAGACAGAACCATCCAAACTGACCGCGTCGTTTTTTCCGGCATTGTTAACCAGGACATCCAGCCGTCCAAACTTGCGGAACACCTGTTCCATGGCGTTCCGACAATCCTCCTCCTTGGAAAGATCCGCTTCGATCCAGGAAAGCGAAACTCCTTGCGGATCTGTTGTTGAACAAAAATCACCGGCCGCCTCGCGGTTGAAATCGAGAATCACCACCCTCGAACCTTCCTGCATGAACAGCTCGGCACAGGCTCGCCCAATTCCAGAGGCACCGCCCGAGACAACAACCACAGCATTGCGAAGCTTTAGGTCCATAAGCCTGCAACCTCTGGATGAATAGAGATAAAAATCTCCCTGTCTGCGGCTCTGGTTCTCTCTGTGATCCTCTGCGTCATCGTTGGTTAGATCAAAGAATCATGGCGGCACAGGCAAAGTGGCAACAAGAAAATGGAGCCGGAAGGGCGTGATTAAAAGTGGGTGAGATGTAAAGAGATCTCCCCGAAGCGCGGCTCTGTGAAGGATGCAGTGTCAGTTGTGCAAACGCGGTTTTCGCAGCATGATCTCAGCATGGATTTGCGCGGAGACATCAAAGCTGGGTCTGACATACAAAAATTGGTCGGAGCATTTTATGCCAAGGTGAATCTGGATACCATGTTGTCGCCCATCTTCAACGAGGTCGCCAAGGTAGACTGGGACGAACATCTGCCGCACATCGAACGCTTCTGGTCGATGCTGCTGTTCAAAACCAAAACTTTCCAGGGTCAACCTTTTCCCAAACACGCGGCACTCGAACTTCGACGCGAACATTTTCAACGCTGGGTGGAATTGTTCGTCACCACCGTGGACGAGCTGTTCACCGGAGCCAAAGCGGAGGAAGCCAAAGGGTTTGCCCGCAGCATCGCAGATTCTTTTCAGATCAGGCTGGGATTGTTGAGCCCCCTGGATTTTCAACGCGGCAAACTGATCTGATCTGTCCGCGCTAGGTTTCCAACGCCAACGAAACGGTCAATCCAGCATGGCGCGATAAGTTTTTCTAGCATGATCGTAAGCTTGGCGTGCCGCTTCGAGTTCAGATTGGGCGTAAAACTGCTCCTTTTCAGACCAGCATTTTTCCACCCCCTTGAGACACCATTCCACACTCTTCTTTTCAAGAATCGGACGGTCTCCCACCAGGACAAAAATCGGATTGGTATGTGAAGAGGGAAGAATTCGCAGGGCGACCCAGGCGCTGCGGTCCAGCTCCAGTTCAAACTCCAACTTGTTCCACTTTCCGTCCGCCTGAATTTTCCTCAGTCCTTTGACTTCGCCGTTGATCACCAGTTCGACCGGCACTTCCCTGCCATCGCCCAACCGCGAACGTTCCAGATCCCAGTAAGGTTTCTGGGTGTAATCCTTGTTTTTGAAAGAAGCATCAGGTGTCTCGGGCAACATCGCGGCAACCCGCACCTGAACCGTGACCTTCCCCGGCCGGGCCATTCGCAGCTCACTGCCATTCTCGCCCATGACCACGTCGTTGACTCGGAAATCGATCAGATGACTCCTGCCGTCCCCGACATAATTTCTGCCTTTCCGAATCCCTTCGCACCAGGCGTCGTAGTCAAGCTTCCCGTCCAGCTTTACATACGATCTCCCGAGCCCGACTTTTTCACCGTAAATGCAGGGGAAATCGGTTTCGCCGCTGATGCGGGTGCGAAATCCTGCGTTCAAAGTGTGATACCACATGTTCAGTTCCCAAACGTATGGTGTATCCACCATGGAAAGAAAATCGACGGCGGGAACCATGACCCCGTTTTGATCAGGCACCTTGTGAGTCACGTTCATGATGTATTCGTTGGCGCCGATACCTGAGTAAGGGGGAATGATATGATTGGGCAGTTCGGCGGTTTGCACTTCGAGACCCCACCCGGAATGGGCCGGTCCCGTCACGGCCCCTTGAGCTTTGGCCCATTTTAATGTGTTCAAACCCAGCGTGGGCCAGTGGTGTTTGGAATCGCCACCGGGATACATCTGCTCCCGCAATCGGAGAAGACACAAATGACCGGACTGATGCGATCCGAACCCGGACACCTCGATGTCGTAACGGAGCAGGTAGGGGTATTTTGAAACCTTGTCCACCTCGCCGCAAAAAAACTGTTTCTGATAGTCAAAACTCGGGCCCCAGGTCAGGTTCGCCCCCACTTTTAAATCTTCTCCGATGATATGCCGGATCATATCGGCGGCATGAACACCTTCGGTTGGTTTTACATAATGGGCGCAGCCGGCGGCATGAATGTGATGGTCACCTGACCACCAGCCTTCCAGCGACGGGTCGATCCATCTTTCCATCTTGAAGGAAAGCTCCCGGATGTTTTCATCAATGACGACGGTTTTTCGCTGGGTGATCGATTCCGGACCGCGGGAAACTTCGATGGCATATTGACCAGACGGAAGTCGGATTGACTCGCCGTCCTGCCGGTAAATTTGGGGATGAAATGAAAAGTCTGGCGCCAGACGTTTTGATTGCGCCGGATAGACCCGACCGGACTTGTCTTTGATCAGAAAGGAGGCGGTGGTCGGTTTGTCATTCTCATCTTTGACCTTCAGCACAATTTCTGCGGCGGCACGGGCCCGGAACAAAACATCTGTTTCGTTGCGGAATCCAAGATCCTGCGTTCCCTGGCCGACATCGAACGAAAACCGCGCCTCGCGGCTTCCGCGATCCCGTGAATAAAGCTGGATGATGCGGTATTCCAGCGGCAGACCGCTCAAGGCCGGTTTTAAAGGCTGGGCGTCGTACATCGCCACATCGAGCCAGCGATTAGGTATCTCCTTGGAATCGGCTCCAGCCATGCGCCCCGCGTTCGGGCTTTTCACCCGGAGCGGCGCAGTGGTTCCGGATTCATTTTCAACCTTCACCAGGAAAATTTTCCAGCCCTGTTCATCCAGTTCCGCCGAGGCCGGGCCCTGCGCGACTTTCACCCTCATTTCAGGATTGATATGCACTCCGAAAAGGGAATAACGATCCAGGATCTGCTGAACTTTCGTCACAGCCTGCGGATGGTCGCGCAACGAGGCGATCTTACCTAGATCTTCCTGCTGCATCGGCTGACCCAGATAGTCCATGGCCTCGGCGATGCGCTGAACCTGGGCCTGAACCGGCTGCCACTCCACATTGGTCACAATATTCAAGGCCACTGCGGGTAGCTTCAACGACAGCAGCAACAAGAAGTAAAAAAACTTTGGCTTCATAAAACTTGGGGTGAATGTCGCCGAAGTTAGCAAAGGAATCGGGCTGTGAAAACAAGCTTGTTGTGAAGAAAAACAAAAAGACCTTTCCATCACTGGAAAGGTCTTTGGTGATCCATCCGAATCTGAAACAAATCAGATGCTAATCCTTATCAGGACGTCCGGGAGGACCCACCTGGATTTTGACAGTCTTCGAGGTGGCTTCATAACCTCCCGCGTCGATGGCTTTGGCCGAGAGCGAATGACGTCCGGATGGAGCATTGCTCCAGGTGATGGAAAAAGGCGCGGCAGTGACTACGCCGATCAGATGACGGTCATCGTAAAAACGAACTTCTTTGATGGCGTCATCAGGGTCGGTGGCCATCGCGGCAATCAGAATATTCGTTCGGGAAGCGAATACAGTTCCGTTGGTGGGAGCACTAATTTGAACTGAAGGAGAAATGTTCCCGGCGGTGAATTCTACCGACTCGCTGGTTGTTCGCGCACCAAACGTGTCAACTGCTTGCGCCCTGACTTTATGCGTTCCACGAGAAATGTTGGACCAGACAAGAGAATAGGGAGCCTGCTCATCCGCACCCAGAAACCGGCCATCACCGAAAAAGAGCACTGATTTCACTGCTCCATCGGGGTCGGTGGCCACCGCTGTCAGATTCAGGGTAGCGGGCGCCAGCACGTTCGTTCCAGGCAACGGACTGGTTATTTGAACTGAGGGGGCTGCGTTCGAGATGCTGAAGTGAACCGGGGCGGAGTGAACTGATTTGCCGGAAGAATCTTCCGCCTTGGCAAATATCTGATATTTACCCGAATTCAGATTGCTTAGAGTGATGGAATATGGAGCGGTAGAATCTTCGCCCAATAATTTTTTGCCGTCGAAAAACCTCACTTTGGTAATAGATCCATCCGCATCAGTTGCCTCGGCGTCAATACGGATCGGAGTGGAGACGCTGAATACTGCGCCGTTGGTGGGAGTAGTTATTTTCACCGTGGGAACAGAGTTGGAGGCTAATAAATGAACAACCTGTGACAACGAAGAAACTCCGTCGGAATCGGTGGCCCTGGCGAAGAGGGCGTAGCGCCCGGCCTTGACATGTTCCCACTCCAGCTTGAACGGGGGCTCTTTAACCACTCCGAGGAACTCGTCGTTGGCGTAAAAACTGACTTTGTCCACCTCACCCTGGGCATCAGTTGCTTCGGCAATCAAAGTAACCCCAGTGGCAGTGACTGTGCCGTTGGTCGGCGAAACCAACCTCACAACTGGAGGAGAGTTAGTTTCGGGTGCGGGTGAAGTTTCGGCAGCAGGCAAACGGCCGGAAAACACCGAAGAAAGTCCCACGGCCAGGACCAAAAGTTTGCTGGATTGGATTATTGAATTCATAAAGTTTTCGTGAAGTGGCGATTTAAAGGGATAAAATCCGTTTCTCGTCGGAGCTTGGTAAGCAAAGCTTGTGCCGCTCCAGGGA
>Ga0163152_10004649_pt1 | contig 16789 bp, 13 predicted proteins | sample OliLakLV19MP8IB2_FD_148635 | JGI IMG/M metagenome (GOLD analysis project Ga0163152, IMG submission 148635) | Freshwater microbial mat bacterial communities from Lake Vanda, McMurdo Dry Valleys, Antarctica - Oligotrophic Lake LV.19.MP8.IB-2 | ecosystem: Environmental > Aquatic > Freshwater >... | reverse complement strand
CCCCGGAGTGGGTGGCGCGGCGGGCGGTGGTGCCGCGACGGCATGGATCGCGGGGGCGGTGCTCGTCGTGGCGGTGATCGCGGTCGTTGTGCTCGTGGATCCGCGCGCGGAGCGAGAGGTGCCGGTGGCGATGGGGACCGCGACGGCGACAGCGACACCTGCCGAAATGCGCGTCGATTCGACCCTGGTCTCGACGACGACCGCGGCGAAGGAGATCGAAAGCGAGACGGCGTCGGGCGATCGTGCGCGGAACGGCGGATCGGATGTCGCCATGACGTCGGTGCCCCAGGCGATCGCGGGGGAGCCGGGGATCGAAATCCGGGCTGTTGTTCGATTCGCCGGTTACGCGCTTGCTGCGAAGAAGATCAAGAAGACGCCCGAGTGCGGTTCGGATCTGCTGGTCGACGAGGTGGTCGCGACGCGCGAAGGTCTGCTCGAGAACGTGCTCGTACGTGTGATCGAAGGCGCGCCCGAAGTAGCTGGCAAGGGCCAGGGCGTCGAGATCACGCAGGACAAATGCGTCTACTCGCCTCGAGTCTCCGGCATCGTTGCGGGGCAATCGATCGCGGTCACCTCACGCGACAACTTCTTGCACAACGTCCACACGTTCAAGGGCGATGTCTCCATCTTCAACAAAGGACAGCCAGCGCCGTCGACGTTCGTGAAAGAGGCCGTCGATTTCGCGGTCGGTGGCGAAATGGTGCGCAGCGGCGCGATCACGTTCAAATGCGACGTGCACCCGTGGATGATTGCGCACGTCGTCGTGAACCCGAACCCGTACTTCGGCGTGACGAACGAGGCCGGCGTCGCGACGTTCAGCGTGCCGGCGGGCACGTATCTGCTCGAGGCGTGGCATGAGAAGTTCGGTCGCAAGACGGCAGAGCTCGACACGCGCAATCCGGTCGTCCTCTTCGAGTATGTCGGGAACGAAGAGCAACGTTGACCCGCTTGTCCCCGGTTTCGTACGCACCGGGCTCTCGCTGGGCTGCCTTGATCAACGCGGTGTCGTGAGCTCGATGCGGAACTCCCGGAGCCGGGCCTTCACGCGGGCCGCATTCTCCGAGCCCATCCGGATCAGGATCTTCTGGCCGGCGGAGCGCGACTCGAGCGCGGGATCCGCGAAGACGTAGAGCACGTTCGGCTGCGTGAGCACGGGCGAGGCGACGTCGGGCGCGGCGAGCAGGTCGTCGATCGCGACGACGACGCGATCGTTGAAGTGGCGACCGGGGTAGCCGAGCTCCTCGTAGGCCTCCTGCAGCCGCGGGTAGATCGCCGTGTAGGCCGCGAAGAGGACTTCCTCGTCGACGGCTTCTGCGATGCGGACGTAGGGCTCGTAGCGCCGGAAGTTCTCGGGGCCGATCGTGAAGACACCGGCGACGGGCTTCAGCGGGATCGCCTGCTGCGGGAGGGATTTGGTCGGGAGGGCGTCGACGGTCGCGACGAACTTCTGGATGAGCCGATCGGAGACGAGGAGGCTCGTGAGCGAATCGCCGAAGAGGCGCTGGAGGACGTCGCGCGCGTAGGGGTCGCTGTCGGCGAGAGCGGGGAGCGCGGAGGCATCACCGGGCGCGAGCGGGAACTGGATCGCTGGCGTGCCGGATGTCGGCGAGGGCGTGGGTGTCGCGGACACTGGCGCGGGCGCGTTCGCGCGCTGCCAGTAGAGAATACTGACGGCCGCGCTCAAGACGACGAGGACGACGGCGACAGGGAGGATGCGCTTGTCCATGGGAGGGAGACCCTCGCAGCGGGAGCGAGCTTCCGGCAAGTGCTACTTCTTCGCGAGCTCGGTCGCGTCGAGACGTTCGCCGGTTCGGAAGAACGTGCCGCGCGCGAGGTGGTGGAGCGTGCGGGTCTCGGGCCCGCCGAACGTCCACGCGCCGTTCGCGAAGAGCGTGTCTTCGGCGTACGCGGCGACGACCTCGGCGACGAGCAGGTCGTATGTGGCCGCGATGGAGGGCTCGGCGATCACGCGGCACTCGAGCCACGCGGCGCAGCCCTCGATCATCGGTGCGGTGATCTTTTCCGCGGCGAAGGTGGGAAGGGCGTAGGCGGCGAACTTGTCGATGTCGCGGCCGCTCACCTTGCCGACCGTCCACGTCGCGTCCGCGAGCGCAGCCGTCGGAAGCGAGAGGCCGAATTCGCCGGCGGCGTCGACGAGCTCACGCGTGTGGGTCTTCGCGTCGATGACGGCGGCGATCTTCGGCGGGTCGAAGTCGATCGCCATGACCCACGCGGCAGCCATGACGTTGCGCCGTCCACCTGCCGCGCTCGTCACGAGCGTCGTGGGGCCGTGGTTGAGGAGGCGATAGGCGTGGCGGAGCTCGACGGGTTTTCGCACCCGCGAAGCGTCGCAGAAGCCGAGGAATCGGTCACTTCGTCCAGACGCAGTAAACGGCGACGTCGCTGCGGCGAAGACGCGAACATCCATCGGGGTTTAGGGGAAAAATAAAATCTCTAAACCCAGTCATTTGTAGCTTGTATTGAAACAGAGAAGGTATACAAAGAACACAACGAGCAATACCGAGCAACACCGAGCGCAGAGGGAGATGGGCATGGGGTAAGAGCGAGGCGGGCATCGACACGGCGGGACATTCGGAAGTTGAGCAACGAGGACCTGCATCAGGGAGCGAGTGAGCTGACCGGCGAAGAGCGCGGGTTGCTGCTCGGACTGCTCTTCTATCTGGACGAGATCGACCAGCGCGGCGACTTCGGAGAGCACCGTTCGCTGTGGGACTATTGCGTGCTGGGACTCGGGATTCCGTCGGCGCAGACGTGGTTGCGCACGAACGCGATGCGATTGATCCGCGAGTATCCGCAAGCGATCGAGCGGCTGCGCGACGGGCGGCTGAACCTATCGAATCTCGTGGCGCTGCGGAAGGCGCTGACGCCGAAGAGGGCGGACCGCCTCTTCAGGGAGGTCGAAGGCAAGACGAAGAAGGAAGCGGCGGCGATCGCGGCCATGACGATCGAGCGTGTCGCCGCGAAGTCGTCGATCAAGCCGGTGAAGCCGCGCGTTCTTCCGGTGCCGCTGCCCATCGTCGAGCTTCGGCTCGAGGATGAAGGCGCGAACGAGCCGATACCCGCCGGTGAGCCGCTCCCGGAGAGCTACCTGGTGATGGGCGTCGAGGACGTCCGCGACCTCGAGCCGATTTCGGCGACCCAGTGCCAGCTCACCATCACGGCGCCGATCCAGTTCATGCGCGATCTCGAAGAGCTCTCGCAGCTGCTGAGCCATCGGGTTCCGGACGGAGATCTCTCGGGGCTCGTGCAGCACGCGGTGGGCAAGGTGCTCGGCGAGCTTCGCAAGAAACGGGGTGTGGCGACGCCGCCTGTCGCGACAACGGAAGAGGCTCCGGCGGACGTGTCGCCTGCGGAAGAGCCGGTCGCTGAGCAGCCGGTCGCGGAAATGCCGCCGCCTGTGCCGATCGCTCCGCAGGTCGACCGGCCGTATTGGGAGGCACTCGAAGTCGAGAAGCGCGGCTTCGCGCGTGTCCACATTCCCGAACCGTTGCGACGGAAGGTCTGGAAGAGGGCAGGCGGCGTTTGCCAGGGCATCCTGCCCAACGGGAAGCGTTGCCACTCGCCGTGGCAGTGCGAGATCGACCACATCGAGCCGGTTGCGCGCGGGGGACCGACCACGCTCGAGAACCTTCGCGTGCTGTGCCGGCGCTGCAACCAGGAGGAGGAACGCCGTGTTTTCGGCGATGACTTCGTCGATCGTCAGATACGAGCGAAAAAGGGAAGAAAGGACGGGCCCGATGCGTAGCCAGTTGGTCCAGACGAAGTGGGAGAGGAACAACATGGCGTGGTGCCGGCTGGATCTGCGAGTGTGCCGCCCGTGAGCGAGCAACCAGCCACTGGAAGCGATCTGCGGGCCGCCGCGGAGAAGCACCTGCGCGCTCTCGCGGGCGAATCGGCCGTGTTGCGCGAGGACCAATGGACCGCGATCGACGCCCTCGTTACGGGGCGGCGACGGGCGCTCGTCGTTCAGCGGACGGGGTGGGGCAAGTCGGCGGTGTATTTCGTCGCGACGCTGCTGCTGCGGGCGAAAGGCACCGGCCCGACGGTCATCGTGAGTCCGCTGCTCGCGCTGATGCGCAATCAGGTGGCGGCGGCGTCGCGCGCGGGGATCCGCGCGGTCACCGTGAACAGCAGCAACATCGCGGAGTGGGCGGAGATCTACGGGGCCGTGAAGCGCGGCGAAGTCGACGTGCTGCTCGTGAGTCCGGAGCGGCTGAACAATCCGGGATTTCGCGACGAGGTGCTGCCGAAGCTGGCGGCGACAGCCGGGCTGCTGGTCGTCGACGAGGCGCATTGCATCAGCGATTGGGGTCACGACTTCCGGCCGGACTACCGGCGCATTCGCACGCTTCTCGCGGACATCTCGCCGGGGACGCCGGTGCTCGCGACGACGGCGACCGCGAACGCACGGGTGGTGCTCGACGTGGCCGATCAGCTGGGGGCGGGCACGCTCGTGCTGCGAGGGACGCTCGATCGCGAATCGCTGCACCTGGCGGTGCTCGCGCTGCCGAGCGCGGCGCATCGGCTCGCGTGGTTGGCAGATCATTTGCCGGAGCTGCCAGGGAGCGGAATCGTCTACACGCTGACAGTGGCGGCGACGCAGGAGGTCGCGAGCTTCCTGCGGAGCCGGGGACTGACGGGGGCGTCGTATTCGGGGCAGACGGAGGACGCGGAGCGACTCGCGATCGAGGACGACCTGCTCGCGAACCGCATCAAGGTGCTGGTCGCGACGAGCGCGCTCGGGATGGGGTTCGACAAACCGGATCTCGGGTTCGTCGTGCACCTCGGTGCGCCACCGTCGCCGATCGCGTACTACCAGCAGATCGGACGCGCGGGTCGCGGGGTGAAGAGGGCGGACGTGATCCTGTTGCCCGGCGAGGAAGACGCCGCGATCTGGCGATACTTCGCGTCGCTCGGGTTTCCAACGGAAGAACAGGTGCGGCGGACGCTCGCGGCGTTGGAAGACGCCGGGAAGCCGCTCTCGACGGCGGCGCTCGAGCCGTTGGTCGACCTGCGGCGCGCGCGACTCGAGACGATGCTGAAGGTGCTCGACGTGGATGGCGCGGTGAAGCGCGTGTCTGGCGGATGGACGTCGACGGGGCAGGCGTGGAAATACGATGCGGAACGCTACGCGAGAGTCGACGCGGACCGCACGGCCGAGCAGCACGCGATGCGTGAGTACGCCGCGACGTCCGGCTGCCGGATGGAGTTTCTGCGGAAGCAGCTCGACGACCCGGAAGCGTCGCCGTGCGGCCGATGCGATCGCTGCACGGGCAAGACGCTGTCGATGGCGGTGAGCGAGGTGTCGATCGCCGCGGCGCAGTCGCGGCTCGACAAACCGGGCGTGGAGCTCGCGCCGAAGAAGCTATGGCCAACGGGCATGTCGGCGATCGGCGTGCCGCTCACGGGAAAGATCCGCGAGCCATCGGAAACGGGACGCGCGGTCGCGCGGCTCTCGGATGTGGGATGGGGAACCCGGCTGCGGCCGCTGCTCGCGGGTGACGACACGGAGATTCCGGACGACGTGGTAAAGGCAGTGGTCGACGTGCTCGCCGCCTGGGGGTGGGCGGCACGGCCCACCGGCATCGTCGTGATCCCGAGTCGCAGCAAGCCGCGGCTCGTGCAGAGCCTCGCGGCTCGGATCGCCGCGATTGGCCGGCTGCCGATGCTCGGGACGATGACTCGCGTCAGGCACGAGCCGGCAAACACGGGGCGCAGTAACAGCGCGCAGCGCCTCAAGAGTGTCTACCGCGCGTTTTCGGTGGAGGGCGTGACGATCACCGCGGGCGCACCGGTGCTGCTCGTGGACGATCGCACCGACAGCGGTTGGACGATCACGGAAGCGACTCGCGTGCTTCGCGAGGCGGGAAGTGGCGCCGTGTATCCACTGGTGCTGGGTGTCGACGGCTGACGCTGGCGGGATATCCTCCGCGGTGATGGAACGACTATGGGCGCCGTGGCGAGCCGAGCTTTTCGAGCAGACGGGCGACAAGCCCAGCGGCTGTGTCTTCTGCACGCTGCCGGCGGAAGGGTCCGCGAGCGACGAGAAGAACTTGATCGTCCATCGCGGGACGGCGTGTTTCGTGATCCTGAACAAGTACCCCTACACGGCGGGCCACCTGATGGTGATCCCGTTCGAGCACACAGACGACGTCGCGAAGATGGCGAGCGTCGCGAAGGAATGTTTTGAGCTCGCCGATCGCTCCATTGCCGCGCTGAAGGCGGTGATGGGGGCGGAAGGTTTCAACCTCGGCATGAACCTCGGGAAGGTGGCGGGCGCCGGCGTTCCGGGACACGGACACCTGCACGTCGTGCCGCGCTGGAGCGGAGACCACAACTTCATGCCGGTGCTGGCAGATCGCCGCGTGATCAACGAAGGGAACGCCGAAGTCTGGCGACGCCTTCGACCCCACTTCCCGTAACTGCGTGCTATCATTCGCGGTTGCACGTCTTCAGCCGGAATGGTAATGAAATCAGAATCCTGCCGTGTGTAAGCGCCCCTGATGGACGACATCGCGAAGCTCAAAGACAAGGCAGCCAAGCTCTGGGCCAAAGGTAGCTGGGGCTCGGCTCAGGAGGCATTCGAGGAGCTCGCGAAAGCCGAGCCGCGAAACCTCATGCACCGGCTTCGCGTCGGTGACGCGCTCGTCAAGCAGGGCAAGAACCAGGAAGCGATCGGGGTCTACGCGGTCGTTGCCGAGCGGTACGCCGCCGACGGAATGTTGATCAAGGCGATTTCGGTCAACAAGCTCATCCTCAATCTCGACCCGCAGCAGAAGGACACGCAGAAGCGCCTCGCCGCGCTCTACTCGAAGCGCGGTGTTGCGACCGTCGCCGCCCGCGCGCAGGAGGCCGTCGACAAGCGCAAGGATGCGATGGACTTGCCGGAGTCCGACGGCGACGGCGTGATGGTCATCGAATCGGGCGGCAACGCCGATCGCGTGATCCCGAACTCTGTTTCAGCGACCCCGGGACCTCCGGGTCCCCCTCGGCCGCCGGGACCTCCTGGACCGCCGAAGCCGCCCGCGGTCATCGCGACGCCGCCGCCCGTCGCGACAGAGCCCCCGCTCGTTGTCGGCACGGCGCCGCCGGTCGTGGCGACGCCGCAACCGACCGTCGCGGTCGCGCCGCAGCCGCCCACCGTCGTCGCGCCGCCGATCGTCGTGCCGCCGCAACCGCCGCGTCCTGCCGAGCTCATCGAGCTCGGTCCGACCGACGAAGTGATTCCGCTCGGTCCCGAGTCGATGACGGCCGTCGCTGACGCCGTCGAGCAGGCGAAGCAGGACCTGAAGGATTCTGGCAGCGACATCGACGTCGATTCGCTTTTCGACGACATGGGCGAGATACCGCAGGTGCCGCCCACGCCGCTCTTCTCCGATCTGCAGCCCGCCGAGTTCGAGCGCCTCATCGAGTTGCTCGCCCCGGTTCGCGTTCCTGGCGGCACGCTCATCTGCCGCGAGGGCGAACCGGCGACCTCGATGTTCGTCATCGCGCAAGGCTCGGTGAACGTCTTCTTCACCGACGACGGCGGCAACAAGGTCGCGCTCGCGCGTCTCGCCGAGGGCGATTTCTTCGGGGAGTTCGCGCTCTTCGAAGGCGGCATCCGCAAGGCGTCCGTCGAGTCGAACGAGGAGACCGAGCTCCTCGAGCTCGACAAGGTTAACTTCGATCGCGTGGTCGCGGAGTTCCCGGCCGCGGCCGGCGTGCTGCGGATGTTCTATTACGCGCGTCTCGCGGACACCTTCCTCGCGCGACACAACCTCTTCGGCATGCTCACGCGCGAAGGGCGCTGGGACATGGTCCGGCGCATGACGCTGCAGCGCTACAACCCGAACCAGCCCATCCTCAACGAAGGCGACGCCGGCGACGCGCTCTACATGATCCGCTCCGGCAACGTGCGGATCTACACGGGCCGCGATGCCGATGCGATCACGCTGGCCGATCTCCCGGTCGGCGAGATGTTCGGCGAGATCGCGGTGATCAATCTGCAGCCGCGGACGGCGACCGTGCTCGCGCTTTCCGAGGTCGAGGTCTACCGGCTCGATCGCGAATCCGCGCGGAAGCTGCTCTCCGAGAACAAGGACCTGGCGTCGAAGGTTAAAGAGATCGCGGAAGCCCGGGTCCGCTCCACCATCGACGCGATGATTACCGGAAGCGTCGGAAACACCGGACGGTGAAAAGACCATGAGATCCGCCGAGGACCTGCTTTTCCAACGCTTCGGGCGCACCTACCCCAAGGGCACCGTGCTCTTCCGCGAAGGCGAGAAGGGCGAGGAGATGTTCGTCATCCAGGGTGGCAAGGTGCAGATCTCCATGAAGGTGCGCGGGGTGGAAAAAATCCTCTCCGTGCTCCAGCCGGGCGAGTTCTTCGGCGAAATGGCGATCCTCAACTCCAAGCCGCGCTCGGCGACCGCCGTCGTCGCGGAAGACGGCAAGCTGCTCGTCATCGACGGAAAGACCTTCGAGGCGATGATCCGCGGCAACTCGGAGATCTCGCTTCGAATGATCAAGAAGCTCGCCTCGCGCCTCCAGGAAGCCGACGACCAGATCGAAAATCTGCTGCTCAAGGATCACAACAGCAAGGTCGTGCATGCCCTCGTCCGCCTTTCGGAAACGGCGGGGACGCCGGTCGAGCGCGGCACGTTCGTGCGGATCCTTCCCGAGGAGCTCGGCCAGAAGGTTGGCCTGCCGGTCGATCGCGTGAACGAGGTCGTCGCCAAGCTCGCGAAGGCGAAGATTGTCGCGGCGACGAAGGACGGCCTCCTCGTCCACGACGGAATCCGTCTCAAGAAGTTCCTCGAGTTCCTCGAGATGAAAGAGCAGTTCGGGGACATTGTCTAACGCTCATGGCCTGGTTCAGTAAAACCAAGACGAACGTCGACAAGCCGACGCAGGAGAAGCGGGGAAAGATCCCCGAGGGCCTGTGGACCAAGTGCAAGTCGTGTGCGGAGATCGTCTATCAGGCCGAGATCGAGCGGAACCTGATGGTGTGCCCGAAGTGCGAGCACCACTTCTATCTCTCCGCGAAGGGGCGCATCGCGCTCCTGTCCGACGAGGACAGTTTCGAGGAGAAATGGGCTGATCTGACGGCACTTGACCCGCTCGAGTTCAAGGACAGCAAGAAGTACGTCGACCGCATCAAGGCGTCCCAGAAGTCGACCGGCGTGAACGACGCCATGGTCGCCGGACGCTCGACGCTCGGTGGCCATCCGTACTGGATCGGCTGCTTCGAGTTCACCTTCATGGGCGGTTCGATGGGGTCGGTCGTCGGCGAAAAGGTCACCCGCGTTTTCGAGGAAGCGGCGGCGGAGAAGACCCCGGCGGTCATCGTGTCGTCCTCCGGCGGTGCCCGCATGCAGGAGGGCATCTTCTCGCTGCTGCAGATGGCGAAGACCTCGGCGGCGCTTGCCCGGCTTCGCGCGGAGCGGCGCCCCTACATCTCCATCCTGACGGACCCGACGACGGGCGGCGTGGCCGCCTCCTTCGCCATGCTCGGCGATGTGATCATCGCGGAGCCGCGGGCCCTCATCGGCTTCGCGGGCCCGCGCGTCATCGAGCAGACGATCCGCCAGAAGCTCCCCGAAGGCTTCCAGCGCAGCGAGTTCCTGCTGGAGCACGGGATGGTCGACATGATCGTGCGCCGTCACGACATGAAGGCGATGCTGGCGAGGTTGCTGAAACTCCTGAAGCCCGCGTAGGAGGTCCGAAGCCGTCGCGGCGAAAGCGCTGCGCGCGCGCCCCTGGGCAGACTATCAGGCGACGTGACCCATTCTGGCGCGTGCTCCCCCCGGAACGTCGCCAGCACAGGAGCGGCGCGCCCTCGAAACATGAGCGCCCAGCCGGACCTCGACGATTCTGCTGCGCGAGGGCGCGAGTATGCTCACGCAGCGGATGGACTACGCAGAGGCGCGCGGATGGCTGGAGTCGCTCGGCGAGTTCCACATGGAATTCGGCCTCGACCGCGTGCGCACGGTGCTCGCGGCGCTCGGAAATCCGGAGCGCTGCGCGCCGGCGATCCACGTTGCCGGAACCAACGGCAAGGGGATGACGTGCGCGATCGCATCGGCCGCGCTCCGCTACCACCGCGTGCGCGTCGGGCTCTACACGAGCCCGCACCTCTCGCGCCCGAACGAGCGCATCGCCATCGCCGGTACGCCGATCGACGACGCGGGATTCGCGGCCGCGCTGACCGCGGTCCGTTCCGCGCTCGACTCGACGAAGATCGCGCTCACGTACTTCGAAGCGATCACCTGCGCGGCCTTCGTCGCGTTTCGCGACGCGGCCGTCCAGGCGATGGTGATCGAGGTCGGTCTCGGAGGCCGGCTCGACGCGACCAACGTCATCGATCCCGCCGTCTGCGTGATCACGTCAGTCGCGCTCGATCACACGGCGATCCTCGGAGCCACCGTCGAGGAGATCGCCGCCGAGAAGGCGGGGATCGTGAAATCGGGCCGCCCGGTCGTCATCCCGGCGAACGATCCGGTGATCCGCCGTGCGGTCGAGGCAAAGGCGCACGGTGGGAAGATCTGGACCTGCGGCGAGACCGGCGAAGTCGGCTGGAAGGTCCTTCCCGGCAAGAGTCCGGGGCTCCGCTTGCCGGGGGAGCTCGAACCGCCACGCGGCACCTCTTTCGTTTCCTCGTCCGACACGTTCCACGAGGCGGCGGCGATGGCCGGCGTCGCGGTCCGCCTCTTCGACGCGAGCCTGCAATACGACACCATCACTCTCGCCTATCAGTACGCGCGGTGGCCGGGGCGCAACGAGCTCGCGGGGTGGGTTCGTCCGGGTGGAAAATACGTGCGTCAGGTGATGCTCGACGGCGGGCACAATCCGGCGGCCGCCGCCGCCGTCGCGAAGCAGCTCATCCACGGCGAGGGGCCACACGTCCTCCTCTTCGCGGCGATGGTGGACAAGGACCGCCTCGGGATGCTTCGGGCTCACGCGACGCGCTCGCCCGGCGCCGTCGTCTGCACGAGCGCCGGCACGGCGCGTTCGGCGACCGCTCGACACGTCGCGGAGGAAGCGCGCATGGTTTTCGGCGACACGATCCCGATCGAGGCCGTCGAGCGGATCGAGGACGCGCTCGATCGCGCCGCCGAGCTGGTCAGTCCCACGGCCGGGATTCTGGTGACCGGCTCCCTTTATTTGGTGGGCAGAGTCCGGGAGATCGTAACCGGCGGTCCACCCACCGAAATCGGCTGACTCGTGATATCTCCGGTCTGTCGATGATCGCGCTCCTCGCCGCCGCCGCGGTCACTTTTGCCGCACCCGTCGCCCCCAGCGAATTCGAGCTGCCGATGGGGCGCGTGCGCATCGAAGCGACCAAGCTCGAAGTGATCAAAGCGAGCGAGGTTGTCGCCAGTGGCGGCATCTTTCTCACCGCGCCGGGCATCCGCATCCGTGCCGAAGAGGTCCGCTACGAGCGAAAGACCGGCCGCATCGATGTGTCCGGCGGGCTCTCCGTGCGCATCCTCATCGAGGGGGAAGAGGCGACGCTCACCGCCGAGTCCGCGACCTTCGACACGCGCACGACGGCCGGTATCCTGCGCGAGGCCACCATCAAGGGGAATGGGCTCCTGCTCTCGGGCAAGCGCATCGTGCGCAGCGCGAGCGGCAGCTACCGCATCGACGAAGCACAGTTCTCGCCGTGCGGTTGTCCCGGCGACGCGACGCCCTCGTGGGAGATCACCGCGAACCGGATCCGGGCGCGGCCGAACGGCCTCGCGGTTCTGCAGGGCGGCGTGCTCCGCGCGAAAGGGACGCCAATCTTCTTCCTCCCGGTCGGGTTCGCGCCGTTCTCCAGCGAACGCGCGAGCGGCTTCCTCTCGCCGCAGATGTCCACCGGCGGCACCGACGGCTTCATCGGGACGTTGCCGCTCTACCTGGCGCTCTCGAAGAGCTGGGACATGACCGTGGCGCCGGGTTGGGCCGAGCTCCGCGGACCGTTCGTCGGCTCGGACCTGCGCTTCGCAAACTCGCGCGGCCGCGGCGACGTCGAGGTGATGTACCGCTCCGACGATCGCATCAAGGACGAGGCGGCGGTCTTTCCCGGAAACGCGGACGACTACCCACGCGATCGCTGGTACACGAACGCGCGAGTGATGCAGGAGGTGACGGCGTCGACCGACATCAAATCGCGCCTCGAGCTCGCCGGCGACGACCGCTACAACTTTGACTTCGGTCCCTCCCTCATGGAGCGCTCGCGACCGGAATACGAGTCGAACGCGTTCCTCGAGCGGCGTGGAGAGATCGTGGCCGCCGTGCTCGGCTCGACCTATTACCAGGACTTGCGTCTGGTCGGCTCGGCCGGTCCCTACAACCCGGCGCAGACCGTCTCGCCCGCGGGAACGCTCGCGGTGAGCGCGCCGGCACTCCCGCTCATCGGCCGCGCCGGACTCGGCGTCTTCACCGACCTCGCGCTCGGCTACGAGATCTACAACAACGTGAGCTCCCCGCAGGGCTCGTTCCGCCGTGGAGGCGAGCTCTCGGGGACGCCTCGACGCCAGGTGCAGCACGTCCGCGCCCGCCCTTCGGTGACGATCCCGGTCGCGGCGTTCGGCGATGGGATGCGCCTCGAAGCGACCGGCGCGGTGCGCGGCGACGCATCGGCGGATCCGCTCGGGGCCGACACGAAGACCCGCATCGCGCCGGAAATCGGCGCGGGCGGCCGTCTGGAATTCCGCCGCACGTTCGGCGAGGGCACCAAAGTGCAGCACCGGATCGGTCCCGTGACGCGATGGTCGTACATTCCGCTCGTCGACGGCGACGAAGCGCTCACATCGTTCGAATCGCCGCTCGACACTCCGGTCGAAGGGCACAAGGTGGAAGTGGGCATCAGCAATCGCGTGCTCTATCGCCGCAAAGGCGAGCGCGGCGTGAAGCCGGTGCGCGAGCTGCTGGAGGTCGTCTTCCTCCAGCGCTTCCGGACGGACGGACCGGAAGAGGGCGAGACCGCGCTCAACGTCGACGTGCGCACGGGCCCACTGCGCATGGACCTCGACGCGGCGTTCGACAACGCGACCGGCGAACCGACGACCGCCGGCGGACGCGCGGCGACGAAGGCGGATGCGCCCGAGGGGATTTCCGTCGAGTACGCCTACGCACCCGATCGCCAATCGCACCAGATCACGGGCGGCGGATGGCTGAAGCTCGCGGAGCTCACCGGGTCCGGCACCAGCGCGCTCGCGCGAGCGCTGCGCACGTTCACGATCGAGAGCGGCGCCCGCCACGACTTCGACCGGCAGGAGTTCCTCGCAGTCTCCGGCGGCGTCGCCTACGAGAGCCCGTGCGGGTGCTGGGGGCTCCACCTCGGCGCCGTCAACGAGACCGACCGCGACCGCGTCACGAAGAACCTGCCGGTCACCAGCTTCCGCATGAGCATCGACCTGCATCCGCCGAAGCAGTGGAGCCGCTTCCAGTCCGGCCCCGGCGGCCGCTGATCCCGATCGAGTGATCTCGCTCGATCCCGTTCTCGCCGACGCCATCCGGAAACGGCCGGACGACGACACGCCGCGCCTCGCCGCCGCGAAGCAGATGCCCGGCGACCGGGGCGAGCTCGTCACGGTGCAGTGCGCGCTCGCACGCGCGAGCGGCGAGGAGCGCGAGCCGCTGGAGACGCGCGAGCGCGCGCTGCTCCGCATGCACGAGGAAGCGTGGACCGGAGCGTGGCGGCACGCGGCCCAGAGCTGGCGCTGGTCACGCGGGTTCGTCGAAGAGATTCATCTTCGCGCGAGCCTCGTGCTCGCGGAATCGATGGCTTCGATCGGCGCCTCCGAGCCCGGCGTCCGCGTCTTGCGACTCGGCCTTCAGCAGCAGACCGCGGAGTGGGACGACATCGAGAGCGTCCTTGCGTCGGGCAGCCTCTCGTCGGTCCGGGCACTGCGGATCGAGGAGCCCGTACATCCACACGCCGGCTCGCTCTACGGGCAGGTTCAGGAAGCGGATCGTGTCGTTCGCGCGATCTCGCGAGCGGGGGACTGGCCGCTCGAGGATCTGGAGCTGAACGCCGGCACGCTCGGCGAAGGTCCCATCGGTGTGCTTCTGTGCTCGTCGATGGAGAGCACCCTGACGCGCCTCGCGCTCGTCGGTTGCGGCATCACGGCGAGATCGATCTCGCACATCGCCGCCGCCGGCAGCGCCCTCACCGAGCTCGACCTGTCGCGCAACTCGGTCTCCGGGCCGGCCGCCCGCGAGCTTTCGCGCGCGACCGGGCTCGAGCGACTCACGCGGCTCGTTCTCGAGCGCGCGTCTCTTAGCCACGGTGCGGTGATGGAGCTTGGCCGATCGCGCCGGCTGCCCGCGCTCGTCGAGCTCTTCCTCTCGGGGAATGCGATCGGCGACGCGGGCGCCGAAGTGCTGGCCGCGGCCTCTCGCCTCGCGAAGCTCTCGCGGCTCGATCTCTCGTACTGCGGGATCATGGACGGCGGCGCCGCCGCTCTCGCGAGCTCGCCGCATCTCAGCGGTCTCTCGGAGCTCGTGCTGACGGGCAACGTGATCGGGCACCCTGGACAGAAGCGCCTGCGCGATCGTTTCGGCGATCGCGTGCGGCTCGACCGCCAGGGGGAGTTTCGGGCTTAGCCGGCCAGCGATTCGATCGCGCGAACGTCGGCGGGTTCGAGCGCCATGTCGAACACTGCGAGGTCCTGCTTCATGTGCGCGGGGTCGGTCGTGCCGGTGAGCGCGATCATGCCGGCTTGAAGCGCGAACGCGAAGATCACGTCGGTCGGTGTGCGCTTCGCGCGCGCCGCGATCTTCGCGACCTGCGCGTGCCGCACGACCGCGGGATTGCCCGTGAGCAGCGAGAACGCCTGATAGAGGATGCCTCGATCGTTGCAGAAGGTGCGGACGGCGCGGTCCCATCCGTGCGCCGCGTAGCAGCGGTTCTGCACGATCGACGGAGCGATCGTCGCCTGCTTGCACAGCTCTTCGAGCTGCGGAAGGGTCACGTTCGAGATGCCGAGCAGGCGCACGCGGCCCTCCGCGTGAAGCGACTCCATCGCTCGCCACGCGTCCCAGTCCGGCTTCCCAAGCGCGCCGCGCGTGCTCGGTCCGTGCAGCACGTAGGAATCGATCCGGTCCGTCCCGAGGTGCTCGAGCGATTTCGCGAACGACTGTTGGACCTGCTTCGCGATGGGCGCATTCGGATCGTAGGGGAGGCGATGGTCCTGGCCGTCGAGGAACGTGAACTTCGTCTGCAGGAAGAGCTGGTCGCGCGGCACGCCGACCGACGGACTCTTTCGAACGGCTTCGCCGACCGCCGCTTCGACGTAGTGCTTCCGCTGGTTCGCCGTATCGATCCCGCGGAAGCCGGCCGCGAGCGCCAGGATCACGAGCTCTGTCGTGCGGTCTTCCTTCCACGCGGTGCCGTAGGAAAGCGAGGGGACGGAGACGTCCCGAACCTCGACGGTTCGCTTCGGCGCGGCGGCGATCTCGCTCACGTCCTGAGCCCTCGCAACACGCGGGCGACGTGGACGGCGTACGCCTCGGGCTTGCGGTCGATGAGCTGCGTGACGCCGAGCAGGATGAGCTGCTGCAGGATGCGCAGTGGTGGTGCGTTCGTCGTGACGACCGCGATCGAGACGAATTCCGATCGCTCGCGGATCGCTTCGACTACCTGGACGATCTCGTCGAAGAGGTCGAAATCGACGACGACCACGTCGGGTCGCGGCGTCGCGCTCACGGCGTCGAGCAGCTCGTGGAGGGTCGATTGGAGCTCGAGCGTCGAGCCCGGCGGCGCCGCCGCGACGAGCGGATCGCCGAGCGCGCCGGCGTGCGACGACGTCGTCGCGAGCAGGAGCCGCGCCGGCCGCGTGCCTCCCGCCGGAAGCGCTATCGACGTGCCGGCTTGCCCCGGCAGCCAGCCCGGCCGTCCACTCTCCACGAGCTGTGTGAGGAGCTCCGGCACTTCCGTCACATTCGGGAAGGGCTTCTCGATGTAGCTGTCGATGCCGAGGTTGAGCGCGTCGCGCGCACTCTCCGGCGACGCGAAGCCGGTCATGACCACGAGCGGCACCGTGCGGTTGCGCTCGCGGATCCAGCGCACGAGCTCGATCCCGTTGCGGCCGGGAAGGTTCTTGTCGACGAGCACCGCGTCGAAGGCCGTCGTCTCGAGCAGCTGAGTCGCCTCCTCCGCAGAGGCCGCTGCCTCGAGAGTGAGTCCGGCCTCCTCGAAGGCGAGACCGAGCAGGATCAGGATCGTCGGCTCGTCGTCGACCACGAGGACCCGTCGTTTCACTATCGACAGTCTACCGCCTGCGCGAGTGATAGTGTTCGCGGCCCGATGGAGGGTCCGGTCCCGAACCGCCGCGAGTTTGCCGCCCTGTGGAAGGCGGGTGCGTCTCCGTCCGTGTGGCGCGAGGTGCTCGCCGACTGCGAGACGGCGCTGTCCGCTTTCCGGAAGGTCGCGACGGGGAAGAACCGGTTCCTGTTGGAGAGCGTGGAGGGCGGCGAGGTCTGGGGCCGCTACTCGATCTTCGCCGGCGACGTCCGCGGCGAGCTGCGGTTCGCGAACGGCGCCGCGACGATGACCGGTACGCGCGTGATGACGCTCTCCGCGACCGAACCATTGGGCGCGCTTCGCGAGGCGTTCGCCGCGATCCGCGCCGTGGCGCCGACGAGCGAGGCCGCGAAGCCGTTTGCGCCGCCGCCGCCGTTCCGCGGCGGTGCCATCGGGTGGCTCGCGTATGACGCGGTTCGCCACTACGCACGCGTGGAGTTGCCCACCGCGCGCAAGGGCGACGCCGAGGCCGACGCGGTCTTCCTCTTTCCC
>Ga0163152_10004644_pt1 | contig 16804 bp, 21 predicted proteins | sample OliLakLV19MP8IB2_FD_148635 | JGI IMG/M metagenome (GOLD analysis project Ga0163152, IMG submission 148635) | Freshwater microbial mat bacterial communities from Lake Vanda, McMurdo Dry Valleys, Antarctica - Oligotrophic Lake LV.19.MP8.IB-2 | ecosystem: Environmental > Aquatic > Freshwater >... | reverse complement strand
TTCTCCTTCTTCTCGCGAATGATTTTGAAAAGAAACTCTTGTTCAATGGAGTTGACAAGTACATCTTCCTTGACTGAGTGAAGATGATCTCGGATCGCCGCAATCAAGATTGTTGTCGTCGCAAGCCGCTGCTGTCCGTCAATGACCTCCAATGAGTCGTCAGGCGTACTGGTGAAGACAATTGTGCCAAGGAAGTACGATTTCTTATTCATCGCCTTGGTAAAGTCGGTTAGCAAGTCGATGACGTGTTTCTTTTCCCAGGAATACTCTCTCTGGTTCAGGGGAACCGTCAGTCGGTTACGAGAGAGAACGCTGCCGAGGCCAAGGTGGTCAAATCCGATAGGCGCTTTGGCGGTCGCCATGTTTATTTCTCGTTGGTGTAGGTAAGGAAGGGAATCGGTCTAGCCGCGGCTTCTAGTTCGCGGGTAGCGGACTGCCGAAGTCGCTCTCGCACCCAGGCAGAGAGTGGCAATCCGGCAATGTCCGCGGATTCCTTGAATGCCTGCTTCTCCGCAAGCGAAAGTCGAACGTCCAGATACTCGGTCTGCAATTTGTCAGAACTTTGCGGAGGTCTGCCGCGTCGTTTGAGTTGTGTCTTCATGGCAACAAATATTTCTTTTCGGAGTGGGGAGTAGATCCTTACTCATCCGCCAGCGAGATTTTCATGACCTTGAAGCGGAGCTTGCCTCTCGGCACCGGGATCTCCGCGACATCCCCCTTTTTCTTTCCCAACAGCCCTTGGCCGATCGGGCTGGTCGTCAAGATGCGATTCTTGTCCGGATCATCTTGGCCGGGGCCGACCAACTCGAACGTCTCTTCTTCATCGATGTCGAGGTCTTTGACCGTGACCCTCGTTCCGAAAACGACCGTGTCCTTCGGTAACTGCGAAGGATCGACGATGTACGCCTTGGCCAGCTTGGAACGCAGCATGTCGATGTGCGCCTGCAGCATCCCCTGATCCTCGCGGGCGGCATGGTATTCCGCATTCTCGCTCAGGTCGCCGAGTTCCCGAGCGGAGGCCACGCGCTTGGTCACCTCGATCATCTTCACGCCATTGAGGTGCTCCACCTCGGCCTTGATTTTCTCGTAGCCTTCTCGAGTGATCGGAATACGGTCGTCTGCCATCTCTCGCTCCAGTCTTCAGTCAGAACTCAGTGGTCAGTGATCGGTGGTTCTTCTGCAATTTCTGAACACTAACCACTCAACACTCACCACTGCTCATCAGGGGGTAAAATCCATCTCCGGTGAAACACTCACGCAAAACTCGGTCAACAACAGGGCGGCTTGATTCAAATCGTCCAGGTGAACCACTTCGACCGGGCTGTGCATGTAGCGATTCGGTATTCCCACCAGGCCAGTTGCCACGCCTTCGCGGCTAATCTGAATTGCATTGGCATCAGTGCCGGTCGCTTTAGGGACGCCGCGAACTTGGTAGGCGATCCCGATCCGTTGGGCGGCGGCTTCCAATTCATCGAACACGTGCGGATTGATGTTCGGCCCACGAAACAGGACCGGCCCGCCACCGACTTTGATCTCGCCCAGTTGTTTCTTGTCGTTGCCGGGTGTATCCGTCGCATGACAGACATCGACCGCGATTCCGACGTCTGGGTTCACGCCATAGGTGCTGGTCGCCGCCCCACGCAGGCCGATCTCTTCCTGAACCGTTGACACCGAATACACGGCAACACGGCGTTCGCGATCTTTCAACAATCGCAATGCTTCCATCACGACCCACAGGCCGACCTTGTCGTCCATGGCCGGCGACGCGGCCAGATTGTTCCGCAGAGGACGATAGCCCAGGGCGATCGTCACCGGATCGCCGGGCCGTACAAGCTGGTCGGCTTCTTCCTTGTTGCGGGCTCCAATGTCCACCCACAAATCCTGGAACTGGGGGACTTTATTCCGTTCCTCGTTCGTGAGCAAGTGCGGCGCCTTCCGCGACAGCACGGCCGGGATCGGGCCGGTCTTGCTCCACACGGTCAAATACTGCCCAAGCAAAATCGTGATGTCCCAGCCGCCAATGGGCTGGACATACAGAAAACCTTCCGCGTCTACATGCTGGATCATCAGCCCGATTTGATCGCAGTGCCCGGCCAGTAGAACCTTGAGTGGGCTGGCCGTTCGCTGTTGCGGAAACAGCGAGGCGATCACATTTCCGTGCCGATCAGTGCGCACTTCGTCCGCGAGTGGCGTGGCCCAGCGGCGAACCACGTTCTGGATGGGACGCTCGTAGCCGGATGGGCTGGGCGTTTCCAGAAGCTCTTTTAGAAAATCGTGCGACCGATCGTCCATGCAACTTCGATCCTCAAAACAGAACGTCGGCGGGGCACGGGAATGACCCCGTGCCCCGCCGTACGTTTAACAAGTATTGTAGTATGACCTCCTGAAGATGGCACGGCAAGAGGAACCCGGCTGGAAATTCCTGGGGAGCCAACGCCGTCTCGGCTACAATCTCCTGACCTCTAACCCGATACATTCCATGCTGATCGATACCGTCTGCACGAATTGCGACGCAATCCTGAAGGCCCCGGAAGCGGTTCTGGGCCGGCGAGTCAAATGCACCAAGTGCGGCAAGCCGTTTGTCGCGCGCCGGCCCGGTGACGACGACGCGAACGAGGAACTACCCTCGACGGTGAAGATGAAAGCGCCGAATCCCCCGCTAAAGAAGCGAAAAATCGACGAGGACGAGGACGACGCGACCGAGGAAGCAGCTCCGGTAAGAGCCAAGAAATCGGCTCGCGATGAGGATACAGCGGTCATGGAGAAAGCCCGCCCCTCTCGCGATGACGATGAGGATGAAGACGAGGTGCCAAAACCCAAGGGCAAAAAGAAGGGGAAGAAAGGCAAGAAAAAGGCGGCCGGTTCGCCGGTGATGATGTACGTGCTGATTGGGATTGGAGCACTCGTTTTGATCGGCGGCGGCATCGGGGCCTATGTGCTATTTTTCAGGGACGACTCCAAGCCGACAACCAATTCATCGGGAGCAGGCACTGCCCCTGGAGGGCCGAGCGGGCAAGCGTCAGCTACTGCTGGCTGGGTTGAAATCAACGAGGCGGAGGGCAAGTACAAGCTGAAGTTTCCGACGCAACCCGTCTCGGAAAACGTGAAACAAGATTCACCAGCCGGCGAAGTTGCGCTCAAGGTCTACCGATTGGGAGGAAAGAGCGAACTGTTCTTCTCGACACATGAGTCGATACCGGATCGCGGAGGCCTGACAGACGAGCAATTGCTTGCCCAAGCTGTTCAGGCAATTCAATCACAGATCAAGGGAGCTACCGTCTCGATCATGAAACCGCTCTCGTATCAAACCTTCACAGGGCGCGAATTTGAGATGAACATGCCCGGCAAGAGTGGGAGCATGATTGTCCGGACGATTCTGGCTCCGAACCGCGTCATCATCCTGTTGGCAGCAGGGGAGAGTGTTACAGCGGGCTCGCCGCGTGTGAAAGCGTTCTTTGAGTCGTTGAAGATCGAGTGAGCACGGCTCGCTTCGGGTGTGCCTTATTTTCGTGAGCGCAGCTCGACATGCTGGAGGCATTCAGAATGCTGTCGAAGGAAATGCTCGCGGTCGTCACGTTGCAAATTCATGACGAGCGACTTCTGGATGAGAGAAAGGCGTTTTGGAAAAGCTTCAATGCGTTCGATTGATCCGCCACATCAAGCAGGCCGATTTAAAAAAGCTGTGCGAGGACCGGCAAAGCTTTGCGCGATCAGACGAACGCGGCTACTTCACTACTCGAACAGCACGCTCACCGACTCGTTCTCGTGGATTCGATACATGGCATCCGCCAATAGCTTGTCCACGCTGAGAACCTCGATTTTGTCAATTTGCTTTTCCGGAAGCAGCGGGATGCTGTCCGAGATGAACACCTTTTCGATGGCCGAGTCTTTGAGGTTCGAGATCGCTTTGCCAACCAGAACGCCATGCGTGGCGAAGGCGTAAATGGCCTTGGCTCCATGTTGCTGAGCCAGGCGGGCAGCCCCGCTGATGCTGCCGGCCGTTGTGATCATGTCGTCGAACATCAGGACCGTTTTGCCCTTCAGGCTCGCACCAATCAAGTTCGCTTGCTCCGTACTTGCCGCACCGCTGCGTCGCTTATCCACGATCGCGAGTTCGCCGCCGAGACGCTTCTGGTATCCGAGCGTGCTCTTGACGCGACCCTCATCCGGACTGAGAAACACGACTTGATCGGGAGCAAGACCCATCTGTCGAATTCGTTCGATAAACACCGGGCCCACCGTGAGGTGATCGACGGGAATATCAAAGAAGCCCTGAATCTGTGCCGCGTGGAGATCGAGCGTCAGAACGCGATTTGCTCCCGCTGCCGTCAGCAAATTCGCGACCAGTTTCGCCGAGATGGGCACGCGGCCCTGGTCCTTGCGATCTTGACGGGCATAGCCGTAGTAAGGAAGCACGACCGTCACCCGATACGGACTGGCACGCTTGAAGGCATCCAGGATGACGAGTAGTTCCATCAGGTTCTGATTGACGGGCGGGCAGGTCGACTGGACCAGGAACACGTCTCGGCCACGAACGTCCTCCTCGATGCGGACGGAGGTTTCCGTATCCGGAAAGCTTTCGACTTTCAGGTTGCCAAGGGTGTCGTTGAGTTGTTTGGCAATCCGTTCGGCAAGGGCGGGATTCGCCCGGCCGGAAAAGACGCGCATCTTGTTGTGGAGCATTCGTGCCTTGTACGGTTTGACGTCGGGCTTGGTATTTGACCCGGAATTCGGCTATCTTAAAAGGATAAGGAGGGTTGTATGAGTGCCGTGCTAAATGCTCCACCGGTTGCCAAGTTCACGCCGGATGATCTCTTTCGGCTGCCCGATGGCGGAAAGGGCTTCGAACTCGTTAATGGCGAACCTAGGGAGATGGAAATGAGTTTTCATTCTGCTTTTGTCGCCGGTCGGGTTTGCACCCAGTTGAGCATCTTCGTGGAAGCACGACAACTCGGATGGGTATCTCCCGAGGGTACGTCGTTCCGCTGTTTCCCGGATGATGAATCTCGAGTTCGCCGAGCCGACACGGCATTCCATCGTCTCGATCGACTCACGTCGAAGCAGGCAATGACGGAGGGCCATTGTCCAATCGTTCCCGATCTTGTCGTCGAGGTCATCTCGCCGAACGATCTGTCCTACGACGTGGACGAGAAGCGTAACGAATGGCTGGATGCGGGAGCCAAGCTCGTCTGGGTGATTCATCCCGTTCGGCAATCCGTGCATGCGTACGGCGAGCACGGATCCATTCGCTTGTTTCGGCGGAACGAAGAGTTGACGGCCGAGCCCGTGCTGCCTGACTTTCGCGTTCCGGTTGCCGACTTGTTCAAATTGCCTGGGACGACCTAAAGCAATCGACCCTGCTTACGGCAACAATTCACTGACGGGGATCTTTGCAATCGTCTGGCCGTCCAAAATGAGGGGGACGTCGTCGCCAAGTTGAAAGTTCTGTGACGCCGCATATGTGGCTAAGGCTATCGCCCCCGAGGGCTGAGAATGCACTTCGATTCGACGATCCACTAAATTAATGATCCAGTAAATTGGGATCCCCGCTCGGGCATAGATACGAGTCTTATCGCGCTGATCGCGAAGCAAGGACGAATCGGCCACTTCAATGAGCAGGGCGACATCAGCGGGCGTGGGATGAGACGTGAGGTAGGTCGTTTCATCCCCTCGGCAAATGGCGAGGTCCGGTTCTGGCTGGCTATCCGGCAACGTGACCGAAAGTTGTATCCGAGAATCCCACCCGGGCGGAATCCTTCTGCCGAGACGCTTGCTAATGACCTGGATGGTGCCATCGTGGGGAGGATTGCCTGGCATCTTCAGCACCACGTAGTTTTCGAGTAACTCGACCTTGTCCGCAGAAGTGAGAATGCCGCTCTCGATCATTCGCTGATAGCGGGGCAACGAAAATTTCGCGATCGATGCATCGAGCCCGTAAGTGACGGGTTGACCCGTAGCAGTTGCCATGAATACCTCCTGGTTCTCCTCGCAAGGTTATAACCGGAAATGAAAGCACTTTTCAAGATGAGTGAGGCAAAATCCTACTATCATCCCTGCACTTCGCGCAACTCCGGGAACACATCGCCTGGCAGGCCCGCGGCCTTGATTTGTTCGGTCAGTTTCTTCATTGCGGCAAAGCGATAGTTTGCCACTTGCTGCTCACTGATTTTCAGAAGCTTGGCGACGTCCTTGTTGGCCCAGCCCTTTACAAAGATCAATTCCAAAACCTGGATGCGGGCAAATTCGCCTTTCTCTCGCCATTGCTCGATCATTTGCCGAAGAACCCGGACGATTGCCGCGGACTCAAGTTCGACACGCTCATTGCTGCGGGCCAAACTTGAGGCATGCCGCTGCTTTCCGTCCGACTGCTCTCCCATGCGTTCGGCCGCTTCTTCACCCGTCTGGGCGGGTCGCCGACCACTGCGGCGCAAATGATCCGTCACTTTGTACGAGGCAATCGTGAACAAGTAAGTTTGCAGTTCGCGCTTATCGTCGAAGTTAGGCAACGAGTTGAGAAACCCGACGAACGTTTCCTGAACGATGTCCTCGGCAGCGGCACGATCGCGAATTCGGCGAACCGCGAACGCCAGCAGCCGGCCCTCATAGAGGTTGATCAGCCTTTCCCAGGCCTGCGGGTCGCCGGATCGGATTTGCTGAACGAGAAGTCGCTCGGCTTCTGTGGACATGGTCTTCAGCCTAATGGACGATTCTCAGCGATTGTACCCGAAAGTGCTCTGCTTTAGAAGTTTCACAGACGCACATTTCCCAGGGACGCCCGGAATCGATCCACGGAGTCGCGAACTTCTTGCGTGGCCTCCTCGGCACCGATCCAGCCGAGCGATTCCGTGTGCGCACCTTCCAGTTGTTTGTAGGTGCCGAAGAAATGCTCGACTTCCCGCAAAAAATGGGGTGGAACGTCTTCGAGTTTCTTCACGTGGCCGAATAGCGGATCCGCGTGCGGAACGCCCAGAACCTTGAAGTCGTCGAATCCTTTATCTTTCATCTTGAACATGCCGACTACGCGGGTCTCGATCAGACAGCCGCTAAACGTCGGTTCACTCACCATGACTAGCACATCGAGTGGGTCGCCGTCGGCTGCCAAAGTTTGCGGAACGAAGCCATAATCGCCCGGATACACACTGGACGAGAAGAGGTAGCGGTCGAGGCGAATCAGCCCGGTTTCTTTATCCAGTTCGAATTTGTTCCGCTTTCCCTTAGGAATCTCCACGATCATGTTGACGACGGAAGGAATGTCCGTGCCTGGAGACACCATCATGTAGTCGCTGATTGTCAGTCGTCGTGCCATCGGATCTCCGGGTTCGAACAGCTAATCCACTCACACGCGTTCCACCAGTGAATCGAACACGCGAACTTTCGACCAGTTCTGCTTGTTTTCCGCAATGAACTGGTTGTGGGCCGCATGATCTTGATACACATCGTGGGCAGCCCGATCGGTGAAGACGATATGCAGGGCCACATCGAAATCGCGAACGTTCACGTCGCGTGCCAACTCAGGCTCCACTTTCCCGCAACAAAAGAAAACAATTCCGGGCTGAATCGTCAGGTATTTTTTGCACGCGACAACGAGCGCATCGGCCCCGGCGGGGTCTTTCAGGCTGAAGTAAACGTCGTGACACAGAAGCATGGCAAGATTCCTAGGGAGTGGTAATGGGAGGATAAGATTCGAGGCGTCGGCTTCAAGTGCGTGAAAAGCCACTGTCCACTACCCGCCATATTCTCATATAGTTTACCTTTCGAGAAATTTCCGCGCGCAGGCACCTAATCGGGCCTTGATACGGAGTCAGTCATGGGTATGCAGTGTTCTGTCTGTGAAAAAAAGCCGATCATGGGCAACCAGAAGTGCTATCGCGGTAAAGCCAAGTACCTTGGCGGCGTCGGTAAGAAGATTACCGGCACCAGCCGCCGCACCTTCTACCCGAACTTGCAATCCATCCGCGTCGTCCGCGAGGGCAAGACGGTCCGAGCCAACGTCTGCGTGCAATGCATTCGCAGCGGTAAGGTCGTTCGACCTCTCAAGCGCAAGCCATTTGCGACGCCAATGGTCTAACCAGAAGACAGAGAACAGAAGACAGTGAACAGAAGACAGTGAACAGAAGACAGTGAACAGAAGACAGGAAAGACTTGGCGACTTGTTTTCTGTCTGTTGTTTTCTGACCTCTGAATTCTGTCTACTGTCCTCTTTTCGGGGCGATAGAGATGGACATCGACCAAGTTAGAAAAGTGGCCCAGCTCGCCCGGCTCGATCTGTCCGATGCCGAGTTGGGCACGATGGCCACACAACTCACGGCCATCCTCGGCTACGTCGATCAACTTCAAGAACTCAACACGGATAATGTCGAGCCAATGGCGCATCCGCTGCCCGTGCAAAATGTTTTTCGTGCCGACGAATTGCGGCCCTCTCTGCCTGTGGGCGAAGTGCTCAGGAATGCCCCATCGCGTTCGGGTGATTTTTTCGCCGTCCCTGCTATTCTCGACGCGGCGGACGACGCTAGCCATTAGCTTTGGATTCACCACAAAGACACAAAGCTCACTAAGAAGCAAGACACCGGTTTTTTGTCTTCTTCGTGTCCCTTGTGTGTCTTTGTGGTGAATCCGTCTTGGATCAAAAAATGTCCCTGATCGAAAAAACTGCCGGCGAGTTGATCGAGCTACAGTCGCGTGGCACTGCGACGGCCGAGATCATTGCCGAGGCATTTCTAGCGTCAATCCGCGATCGGGATTCCAAAGTCCGGGCGTTTCAGCACGTCGATGACGCGGCAGTTCGCGAGCAGGCACGTGCGGTGGACGTTAAACGCAAAGCCGGCCAACAGCTCGGGGCACTTGCAGGCGTACCTGTCGCTATCAAGGATGTGCTTTGCACGAAGGGTGTGCCGACTACTTGCAGCAGCAAGATGCTTCAAAATTTCGTGCCGCCATACGACGCCCATGTGATCGAAAAGCTGAAGGCTGCCGATGCCGTGCTGATCGGCAAGACGAACATGGACGAGTTTGCGATGGGCTCGTCCACGGAGAACAGTGCCTACTTCACCACGCGAAATCCCTGGGATCTCGAACGCATTCCAGGCGGGTCTTCCGGCGGTTCTGCGGCCGCTGTGGCCGCCTGTTTTGCTGCCGTTTCGCTGGGCACGGACACTGGCGGCTCCATTCGTCAACCAGCGAGCCTCTGCGGCATCGTTGGCATGAAGCCGACCTATGGCCGCGTTTCTCGGTATGGGCTAATTGCCTTTGCCAGTTCTCTCGATCAGGTCGGGCCATTCACGCACGATGTTTACGATCAAGCCCTGATGATGGAAGTCATCGCGGGACACGACAATCGCGATAGCACCAGCGTTGATCGTGCCGTGCCTACCTACACTCGAAGCCTGGATATTCCCATCAAGCCGCTCACCATCGGCGTGGCCAAGGAATATTTTGGCGGCGGCCTGGACAGTGAAGTCGAAGCATCCATTCGCACGGCCATCAAGGAGTACGAGAAACTCGGCGCGACGGTCAAGGAAGTCTCGCTGCCGCACAGCAAATATGCCATCGCGGTCTATTATCTCGTGGCCACGGCGGAGGCGTCTAGCAACCTGGCCCGCTACGACGGCATGCACTATGGCCATCGAACGAAGGGGAAGCACGATCTCATTAGCACGTACAGCCGGACGCGGGCCGAGGGCTTTGGTAAGGAAGTTCAGCGTCGCATCATGCTCGGCACGTACGCCCTATCGAGCGGCTACAAGGACGCTTACTATCTGAAGGCTCTCAAGGTTCGGCGCCTCATCAAGAACGATTTCGACCAGGCGTTTTCCGAGTGCGATGTGATTCTCGGCCCAACGGCACCGACGGCCGCGTTCAAGATCGGCGAGAAGAGTTCCGATCCGCTGGCGATGTATCTATCCGACATTTACACGATCAGCTGCAATCTCGCCGGCATCGCGGGCATCAGCATTCCGTGTGGCTTCACCAAGATCGGTTTGCCAATTGGCCTGCAAATTCAGGCCCCGCCGTTTGAAGAAGAGAAAATGCTCCGCGTCGCCAAGATGTTCGAAAACGCCACCGACTGGCACACCAAGCGGGCAACGAGCATCGGAGCGTAAAGCGAAGGCTCTCCAGCATCTCCCGGCACGACTTCGCTTGATGCTTGGCTCGCCTTTCTCCCTTTTAGATCGATAGCGAGCCACTGCCCTTCAATGCCATCGCGTTGGTTTCCCTCAATGTTATCGACGAGCCGGGACCAGCATGGCGGCGGGGTGTTCGAGGTGGCGTTTCACGGCGTTGCCGAACGCAGCCCCGACCGCCCCGTCCAGCACGCGATGGTCGAAGGAGAACGACAGGTACACCAAATCGGCGGGCTTGATCTGCCCCTCGTTATCGTAGACGGGGCGCTTGACGACCTTGCCCACGCCCATGATGCCGACTTCGGGATGGTTGATGATCGGCGTCGAAATCAGTCCGCCCATGCCGCCGATCGAGGTGACGGTGAACGTGCTGCCACGCAGGTCCTCGCGGCGAGCCCGGCCGGCCTTCCCTTCGGTTCCGAGTCGCTCGGCCTCGCTGGCAATGGTGAACAGGTCTTTCTTGTCCGCATCGCGAATAACGGGGACAATCAGACCACCCGGCGTCGCGACCGCGATGCCGATGTGGTAATGATCGTGCAAGATGATTTCGCCGGCCTCCTCGTCGAGCGAACTGTTGACGAGCGGAATTTCCTTGAGTGCCTCGGCAACGGCCTTTACAAAGAACGGCAGATACGTGAGCTTGATGCCGATGCGGGCACAAGCATCGCGCATGCCGACACGCAGGCGAACCAGTTCGGTGACATCGCATTCATCGACATATGAGTAATGCGGAATTCGCCGTTTGGAATCCAGCAGGTGCTCGGCGATCTTGCGTCGCAGGCCTTGATGCTTCATCCGCGTGCCAGGCCGGCCGTAGTCCTGCATCGGCTCGGCGACTTTCGCCTTGGTTGGCTTCGAGCCACCCGAGATGAGAGGGGCCAAGTCTTCGAGCAGAATGCGGCCGGCCGGTCCGGAGCCGGCCACGCGACTGAGATCGATGCCCAGCTTGCGGGCCATGTGGCGAACAGAGGGTGCCGCGACCGGATTGGAACCAGCCCCCTTGGACCCGTTCGTTGTGACAGCCACGCTGACGGGACGCTCGACTTGCGTGGCCGCAGGTGGTGGGACGGGTAAACTGGCCGACTCGCCTGACGCGGTCGGCTGGTAGGAAAGAATGATCTTGCCGATCTTCAGCTTGCTTCCGGGTTCGCCCTGGATGGCCGTGAGCTTTCCGGAGAACGGGGCGGGTACTTCCATTGTCGCCTTATCGGTCATGACTTCGAGCAGCGGCTGCCCACGCTTGATGGCATCGCCCGGCTGCACGAGCCAGCGGATCAACTCCGCCTCGTACAAGCCTTCACCGAGTTCGGGCAACGCGAAGTCCATGATGATTTTCTCCAAGTTGAATGACTCTAGGCCGGGTCGGTAGCCAGCGTCCGAAGAGCATCGCGAATCTGGTCCAGTTGCGGCACGGAATTCGATTCGTAGATCGGATTCAGGCCGATGCCGGGAACGTGCTTCCCTTGAACCAATCGTGGCCGCACGAGCAGATCGTAGAAATGCTCCTCGGTAACCCGTCTGAGAAGATGCTCGCCGAAGTTCGTCACTTCGGTGTCTTCATTGACGATCGCGACGCGGCCAGTCCGTTGCACGCTCTTGCTAATCATCTGCCAGTCGTATGGGAAGATGCTACGCAGATCGATCACGTCGAACGAAAAACCTTGCGATTTCAACTCATCGGCGGCCTGGACGCAGAGCGGCAGGGTGCGGCCATAGCTGATCACGGTGGCGGTTTGGCCTTCGCGAACGAGTTCGCCAACGCCGAAGGGAATCAGGTATTTTTCGACATCAGGCCAATCGGGCGTCCACTTAGTGCGATCGCCGAGAGGGGCGTCAATGCGTTTGCTGAGTTCGGCCTGGTCTGCTGGTTCACCGGGAATGAGCTTGTCGCCTCGCACGCGCAGGAGAGCCTTCGGCAGAAGGACCATCACGGGATTCGGATCGATGATTGCAGAGAGCATAAGGCCGTAGGCATCGAGCGCATCGCTGGGCATGACGATCTTCCAGCCCGGCAAACGCGAGGCCCAGCTTTCGTAGCTGTGCGAATGGTACATGCTGCCACGAATGCCCGCCCCGGTTGGCGTCATCATGACGATGGGCATGGGATAAGCCCCGGCACTTCCCCAGCGCTGGTTGCCGGCCACTTTCAGCAAGTCGATGACGTTGAACGCGTAGTCGCAGAATTGGATTTCGAAGACGGGCCGGCCGCCGGCATAAGCAATGCCCATCGCCGTGCCGACGATGCCGCGTTCATCGAGCGGGGTGTTCCAGGCAGTCTTAAGTCCCTGGGTGGCCGTGAAGACCCCGCCGAGCGGCGGGCCGACATCTTCGCCGAAAACATCGGTCACGCCGAGATGTTCTTCGCCATAGTGAAGGGCCAAGCGAACGGCCTGAACGAGCGTCGCCATCGGTTACTCCTCGAAGTCGGGGTCAGCCTGGCGAACGTGAAAGATGCGACGAATTGTGATAATCTTACGTTGTTCGTTTACTGTGAAGAAGATTCTGAAGCCCCCTGCGAGGACTTCTCGGATCTCGCCGATAGGGCTATCCGACCTGAAAATTGACGAGACATATGGAGCGGTCTTGAGGGCATCCGAACGCTCGGAGATCTTAGACCGACATGTACTAGCCCAACCGGGGTCTCGCTCAGCCATGTAAGCTATTGCCGAACTCATCTCGATGCGGGCGCGACCTGCCCACGATATTTTGAAATGCATAATCGCATCTCCTCCATGACCTGTTCATGTGAGTACACTCTCCCTGCGATTACGTCTTCTTCGCTTTCCAGAATGGCCAAGATATTCTCGACCTCTTCTCGAATGTGCGCAATCGAAGCGTCGTCGGGTAGATTCTGGATTGTTTCAAGCACGCATTGCTTGTTCGTCATGGCTGATCTCTCCGTTATCGTGGTAACCCCGTGTAGTCCTCCGGATAAACCGCATCGACCGGGCTTGGTGCATAGGTGAAGCGATCGACGTCGTCCGGAGTTGGCATCGGTTCGGTCATCACCTGCTCAACGGCAGCATCGGCTTCTTCGCGAGCGTCGTGCCAAATCAGCTCTGCCAACTCGCGGTGGATGACGCCCTCCTGAATCAACTGGCGTTCAAAATCCCTCATGCAGTCGGTTTCGCTGTGGACTCTGGCAGCACCGCTCGAGGAGGAATGTCCATGCAATCGAGATACCGTGGCCTCGAGAAGATAAGGCCGTCGAGTGCTTCGGCAGTGGTCGAATGCTCGTTCGAGTGCGAACCACGTGGCCACGGGATCGTTCCCGTCGACCAGTTCGCCGGGGATCCCGAATGGCTCACCGCGGTCGCTGATATTGCGTTCCGAATGCTGGGTTTTCGCAGGCGTCGAGATGCCATACCCGTTGTTGGTCACGATCATTAGCACGGGAAGTTCGTTGCCGGGCCGCGTGGACCAAACCATGCAACTCGAAAAATCCCCTTCGGACGTTCCAGCGTCGCCACCGAGAACGACGGATACGCCATCGCCGCCGTGCCGTTTTTGCACCAAGGCTGTGCCCGGAGCCATGACATATTGAACTTCGATTACGCTTGTGACAGGAATAACGTTCCATTCCGGCGTCGCGTAGTGGCAAACGAAATTGCGTCCCCGGGAGTGCCGATCGGTCGCCGTCATCGCCATTTGGCGAACGTGATCGACCATCGACATGCCCATCGCGAGCATTACGCCGAGATTGCGATAGTGCAGATGCAAGTAGTCGTAAGCGGGACCGCAACCCTTCTTGACTTGCAGACCCAGACAAACGTTGAAGGCTTCTTCGCCGGGTCCGCCGACCCAAAAAATTCCTTCGCCAGACTTGGACATTTTGAGGGTCCGCTCTTCCAGAGCGCGGGCACGGACCATGAGCTTAAAGATTTCGAGGCAACGGTCGCCGGGCAAGCAATCGAAGCCGCTGAATACTTGCCGCCCGGGTTTGACTGCGATGCCCGAGCGGTTAGGGAAGTAATCCTCGGAGTCCGAATACGACTCTTGGGGAATTGGCACGTCAGGCCCTCGTGGTGATCCGCCATCACGGGCGGCAATCGGGATCGCCTGAAGTCGGCCAGTACGGTCGCGCCGGGTCGGTGGGATGGGAGGGGCGGTCGCTTCTCCCGGCACGTCAGCACATTCTGGTCGTTCACGCGTCCAGTGAAAACTGCAGAAGACAACTCATTATACGTCGGCAACTGGGAGTGAAGGCTTGCAAGACTTCATTCCGGATCGCACGTTTTTCCAGCACAGCAAAGCATTACGCCGAGAGTATGGGCCGGAACGCCCGAACCGTCAACGTCTTCCTGCATGATAGGGGCGTACCTGCCGGAAGGAAACGTTCCGGATGCCCGCAAAACGCACTTGGTAGTCGCATCACCCAAGTTGCCTAAACAACTTGTTTGGTTGCTCGAAGCAAAAAAGTCGGATTCACGGCCTCGAATCGCATCGACTCCAGCTGCTCAACGCTTCTGGAGAGATTTACCAGCAGGACCGATACATTCGGCGAAAGTCGTTTGAGCGTTTCGTAGGTCAACGCAAGCATTTCGAGTGTGCCAACGTTCACTACCAGCCGGCCACCACTTCGCAAGGTTGCGAAAGCGGCTTCCAGCAAGCGCGAAACCTCGCCTCCGTTCCCGCCGATGAAGATCGCGTCGGGTGCCGGCAAATCCTGGAACACTGCAGGTGCCGACCCGAAAACGGCCTGCACGTTGCGAATGCCGTAGGTCTCGGCATTCGCGACAATCAGGTGATAGTCGGCAGAGTCATGCTCGATGGCGAACACTCGGCCCGGATCGACGAGTTGGGCAGCTTCCAAGGCGACGGATCCGGAGCCGGCACCAACATCCCACATCACGGTTCCGGGTTGCAAATCGAGTTGGGCGAGCGCAATTGCTCGCACTTCGGCCTGGGTAATGAGGCCCGTCTTGGGCCGGCTTTGGGCGAAGACATCGTCGGGGTTGCCGAAACGCATTAGCCTCTTGGCAGATTGAGGCGCATCCGGCCGGCCTGGCTTGCGGCGAAGAATCATGACGTTCAAAGGGTCGAACGTCATTCCTTGAATTTCGGTCAACTCACCCTGCGTGATCCGTTCGTCCTTGCCGCCCAGGTTCTCGCAAACGTAGGCCCGAAAATAATCCAGCCCGCGAACCAGCAGCTCTCGGGCGATGCGGGCGGGATGATGATTCTCGCTTGTGAACAGCCCGACCGTGTCCGCGATCCGAATTCGATCGAGCACATCGTCGAGCGAGCGGGTCGAGAGATCGGTGAGGTAAGCGTCCTCCCAGGTTTCTTTCACACGGGCGAAGGCAAGCTGCATACTGCTGACGTGCGGGAGGACTTCGAAGCGTTCCTTGCCCAGACGATCGCACAGATAGCGGGCCACACCGTAAAAGAGGGGATCGCCGGTCGCTACCACCACGATGCGCTTCTTGCCGAAGTTGGCCCGCAGACTCTCGGTTACTTCGTTCAGATCGGAACCAATGGGGATACGCTCGGCATTGACTTCGGGTAGCAAACGCAACGCGGGCTCGGACCCGACCAGTATCTCAGACATTGCGACCAACTCTCGCGCGCGACTCGTCAACCCGGCCAGCCCATCGCCGCCAATGCCAACCACGTAAATCTTCGGAGGGTCGTTCATTTGAGGAAAACCGATTGACCACAAAGACACGAAGAGCACAAAGAAGACAGAAGAGAGTTCGACAGAATTTGCTTTTCTTCACTTCATCTTTTCAACCCTGTGCCCTTTTCGTCTTCTGTATTCTTTGTGCCCTTGGTGTCTTTGTGGTGAAAATGTATTACGCTACGGGCGTCGAACTCGCTTCTGCGGGTCGGTTTCGACCGTGCCGAACGTCTGCTCATGCCGCACGATTGCAGCCTGAAGGGCTCCGAGCAATCGCTTGCCGGTTGCGAAACTCATGACCATGCGATGCGTGACTTTCGCGGCCTCGGGAGTATTGCCAGCTACCAGCCCGGTGTGGAAGCCGAAATCGAGAAGCAATTCCTCGAAGGTGCCCGCGACGCGAAAGAAATTCGCGTAAGTCGTGGTCATCCCCTGGGCGTTGATCTCAAGCCGCATTTGCTGAGGTTGCGGTGGAACGGGGACCATTGCCCCCGCGGATGTATCTTGCTCTTCGGACATTGTTGGGGTTCCTTGGTGATGGGGGAATGTTATGAAACTTCGGAGACATTGCCCCCAAAGTAGTCGGCACACTCCGTGTGCCGACATACCCGCACACGGAGTGTGCGGGCTACTATTACTCCCCCACCACCCGCACTTGCAGCGACTCCTTGCCCAGAGCCATCTGCAAGTCCAACGGCCACGCCCAGGCTTTGACCGCCTCGGCATCCTTGACGTAGAGCTTCACATTTCGCGGATGCACGAGGCCCAACGCCTGTGGAATATCAAGATGCTTGCGGACATTCAGCAGCGTTGGCCCATCACGGTGCGATGTCGGCAAGTGCCATAAATCCAGCCTGGCGACTTCCGGCTCGTACATCGCCGTGTAGAGTGCGATGCCGGCCATCTCCTTTTTGCCTTGCAGCCAGAGAGGCACGCCTTTCAAGTCCGGGTTCGACTTGAGAGATTGGAACGCCCGGCGAGCGTCCCAGGCACGCATCCCATCGAGCGTTTGCCCGACGAGCACGAAACGACGACGATACTGAATATCGCTCGTGGATCCCGG